>Ga0207433_10004764_pt1 | contig 24695 bp, 19 predicted proteins | sample YelNatPaOPGAMG01_FD_187559 | JGI IMG/M metagenome (GOLD analysis project Ga0207433, IMG submission 187559) | Hot spring thermophilic microbial communities from Obsidian Pool, Yellowstone National Park, USA - OP-RAMG-01 (SPAdes) (version 3) | ecosystem: Environmental > Aquatic > Thermal springs... | reverse complement strand
GTCATTTCGCCGCCATTCTCCTTGACCCTGTCGATTATTCTTCTGTTCGGCAAGAATGGCATCATCACGAAGCAATGGCTTGGTCTGCAGAATTTCAATATCTACGGGCTGGGCGGGCTTGCGCTGGTGCAGACTATCAGCATGTTCCCGATTGCATTTCTGACGATGGAGGGGGTTCTGCAGGCGATCGATTCCACGCTTGAGGATGCATCGCTCGATCTCAATGCATCGCGGTGGCATACATTTTCGCATGTGACGCTGCCGCTCGCCGCGCCGGGTTTGCTTTCGAGCTGGCTCCTCGTGTTCACCAATTCGCTGGCTGATTTTGCGAATCCCCTGCTGTTGTCGGGATCGTACAGAGTGCTTTCGGTGGAATCGTACATCGAAGTGACGGGCATGAGCAGGCTGAATAACGGAGCTGCGCTGTCATTGCTCCTGCTGTTGCCCACGCTGACTGCATTTCTGGTACAGCGCCGCTGGGTGAGCAGGAAATCTTTTGTCGTGGTGACTGGTAAGCCTTCGACACGGCTGTCGGATTTGGCGGCTCCGGGGGCGCGGCGCGCCTTGACCGGTTTTGTCGTCGTGGTGAGCGGGCTTATCGTCGCTCTGTATTTGACCATTGTTGCAGGCTGTTTCGTCAAGAATTGGGGCATCGATTACACCTTCACGCTGGTGAATATCCGCGAAGCGCTGACGAGAGGCAAACAGGCTCTGATTTCGACGATTACGCTGGCGGGGATCGCGACGCCGATTGCGGGTATTCTCTCGATGGTGGCTGCGGTGATTCTCGTGCGCAAAAAATTCCCCGGTAAGCGCATCCTCGAATCGCTCATCATGACGCCGTTTGCCATTCCGGGCACGCTGGTAGGTATCAGCTTCATTCTAGCATTCAACAAGCCTCCTCTCCTGCTGGTCGGGACTGGCGCGATTCTGGTAATCAACTATGTCATCCGCGAACTGCCGGTAGGGCTCGAAGGGGGTGTAGCTGCCCTGCGCCAGATCGATCCGTCGATTGAGGAGGCGGCGGCGGACTTGGGCGCTGACCAGGCCACCATTTTCAGGACGATAATCTTGCCGCTCATCAGGCCGGCTTTCATTTCGAGCATGTCCTACACATTCGTACGTTCGATGACTGCTGTCTCGGCAATTATCTTCCTTATCAGCGCGCGCTGGTACCATATTACGATCCAGATCTACAACTTTTCGGAGAATCTGCGATTCGGCTTGGCGAGCGTGCTTGCGACAACCCTTATCATTATCGTGCTGGCGGTTTTCGGGCTCATGCGCCTTGTAATACGTCAGAGCGAATTTTTGGAAAAGACCGTGACCGCCCAATGAGGTGAGGCAAATCGTAAAAAGGGTCTGACCCCTTTTTAAAGAAAAGGAATTGTGAATATGGCAACTAAATCCGTGCCTGTGACCCTTTCCCATGTGACGAAAATTTTCAAGGATCCAAAGAGCAGGGCAGAGGTCCATGCGGTGGAAGATGCGAATTTTGAGGTGAAGCCGGGTGAGCTGGTGACTTTGCTGGGGCCTTCGGGCTGCGGCAAGACGACGACGCTCCGCATGATCGGCGGTTTTGAGCTGCCGACGAAGGGCAAGATTCTTATCGGCGACACGGATGTGACCTATCTGCCGCCGAACGGCCGGCAGACCGCCACGGTATTTCAATCGTACGGTCTGTTCCCGCACATGGATGTATTCGACAATGTCGCCTATGGGCTCAAAATCCGCAAGCTTAGCCACACTGAAATCGAGAACAGGGTGAGAACCGCACTCGAACTGGTTGGCCTCGCCGAACTTGCTCACCGTGCACCGGGGCGGCTTTCCGGTGGTCAGCAGCAGCGCGTGGCACTGGCGCGCTCCCTGGTTGTCGAGCCCCAGGTTCTGCTTCTGGATGAACCGCTTTCCAACCTCGATGCTCTTCTGCGCGAGCAGATGCGGGTAGAAATTCGCCGCATCCAGAAATCGCTTGGCATTACGGCCATCTACGTTACGCACGATCGCATCGAAGCCATGAGCCTCTCAGACCGCGTGATTGTTATGCGCGACGGTGTAATTCAGCAGATAGGCACGCCAGGCGATATCTACGAAAGACCGCGTTCGATGTTCGTCGCGGGCTTTGTGGGCAAGGTTGCTTTCTTTCCTGCACAGCTTGAAGGAATCGAAGCTGGCGGCAGAGCGATTTGTACCGTAGGAGGAAAGAGAATCCGTGCTGGCTCGGCTGCAGAGGGGCTTGGCATAGGATCCCGTGCCGTCATTATGGCAAGACCCGAATCGCTCAGGTTTGTGGAAAAGCAAGATGCGATCTCGTCGGGAACCGTCACCGCGCGGGTGTATCTAGGGTCGAGCGTCGAAATCTATGTAAAGACCGAAACGGGGGAAATCTTGGTTCAGATTGATGATCCTTCGGGGAAAGCCATTCCTTCGGAGGGCGAGCCTGTCTGGATCGGCTTGAACGAAGCCCTGGTGCGCGTGCTTCCTGCAGAATGAACCTGAGCCTTCAGGAAAATGCAGTCAGATGCCGCAGGGTGCGGACTCACGTGCGCTCTCGCCATCGCAGCAGGACCGCTTCGATCGCATCGATCGTGAAATATACAAAAAGCCCGAACAACGAGAGCGCAAGAATTGCCGCATACATGTCGGGGTAATCAATTCTCGACCAAGCATCCATGATGTACCAGCCAAGGCCATCGACCGAAGCGAATGTTTCCGACAAAAAGAGCACTGCAATCGCGGTACCCAAGCTCACTCGCAGTGCCGACATGAGCGACGGCGTTGTCGACGGCACAATTGCAAGCCGAATAATGGAGAGCCGCGAAAACCCCAAGGTTCGCACACTGTCGAGCAACGCCGGTGCGATGCCTTTTGCCGCATCCCTCCCTGTCACGAAAAGCTGTCCAAAAATGACTAGGCCCATCAGCGCAATCTTGGATGCATCGCCCAGCCCCAGAAAGAGCATAAGAATGGGTAGAAAAGCGACTTTTGGCAACGGATGCAAAAAGTAGACAAGCGGCGCGAAGATATTGTCGAAAAATGGAATGCGTCCGGCGAGTAGCCCAAGCACCCATGCAAGCGGACCCGCGGCCAGAAGCGCAAAACATACGCGGCGCGCCGACGCAAGCACATGAACCTCGAAAACACCTTTCTGCAGATTCGATGCGAATTTGGCAAAAGCGAGCGAGGGTGAAGGCAAAAACGGACGCTGCACGAGCGCGGCCGCAGCCCACCATGCTGCTACAAGAAATATCGCTGCTGCAAAAATTTGCGCTGACCTCGCGAGAAATCGCGCAACAGACGGCGCAAGCTTTTTGCGCGCAGACTGTGCTTCTGAAACATTCACTTCCGCTCGTGCTGCCTGCCCAGCAAATGCCCCTGCAGCCATCTCTGCTTCGGCTTTTTGTGCAACGGCCTGATTGAAGGCATGGCGAAGCGCACCGACCGCGGCAAGGTAACCGCTGGTCTCCCGCGGATTCAATGATGCGTCGCGTAAGATGTCAGGCTGCTTTTGAACCATGGGGTCTTGCATGCCAGCCAGAGCGCGCCCCGCCGATTCTTCTTCCCATACATGCGGATTGTCTACAACCTGGCAATGGTCTGCAGGCATGCTCCCGTCAAGCACGACAACAGAATCGGCGAGATACACAGCCTCTTCGATCGAATGAGTGACTATAATGATTGTGGTATGGTGCGCTCGCTGAATACTGCGCAGCATGTCCTGGACCGATTCGCGGGTCAGCGCGTCCAGGCTCGAAAATGGTTCATCCATAAGGATGATGTCTGCATCGATGGCAAGAGCCCTGGCAACTGCAACGCGCTGCTGCATACCGCCGGAAAGCCTCACTGGATAGGCTTTTCGCCATTCGGAAAGGCCAAGCTCTTCAAGAATACCTTGGACCCGCGCATGGCGCTCCCCTGGAGGGATACCAAGCGCTTCCAGCCCGAGCCCCGCATTGCGCTCGACAGTCAGCCATGGCAAAAGGCCGAAATCTTGGAAAATGAAGGCTATGCGCGGCCCAGCAGCCGGGACCTTGCGGCTCTGGTACTCCCCTTCCTGCCGGCCCTCAACGACAATTCTGCCGCTCTGCGGTGCATTGAGCCCGGCGATAAGGCGCAAAAGCGTAGTCTTGCCACAGCCGGATGGACCTATTACTGCAGTGATGCGGCCATGCTCGAATTGTGCAGAAAAATGCTCGAAGACCGGCTTCGGTACACCGTGGACAGTATAAAAGAAACTGATATCTTCGAGACTTACCATCCAACTACCATGCTGGCATCGACAAGGTCAGCGGTTTTGGGCAACGATTTTATGAGGGCTTTGGATAAAAGCCATTGTTCAGCCGTTTCGATGCTCGTCTGCGCAGGGAGCCGCGGTTTGACATAGTGCGGAAATACAAAGACGCGCGCAGCTTCTTCCGGGAAACTGAGCGATTCGATCAGCATGTTCCTGTACTGATCCGGCTGGGCGTTGATACGCTGTGCGGCATTCCAGTAGGCACGATAGAATCCTTTGAGCGCATCGGCATTTTTCGCAATTACCGAGGGCGGAAATGCGAGAACACCTGCTTCGAGGCCGGAATCGTCGGAAGAAACGAGGATTTTTGCGCCGCGAAGCTTGGCAGTGGTCAGAAATGGTTCAGGCATGACTGCGGCAGGGATTTGATCCGAAAGCAGCATTTCGAGCCGCACCGGCATTTTGGGGACTGGAACCAGGTTGAGCGAATCAGCCTTGAGGCCTGCTTCTTTCGCGCTCCAATCGGCAAAATAATGAATAATGGTATTGAGGGAAACGGCAACATTCTTTCCTTCGAGCTCTTTCATGGATTGAATATTCGATTTGGGTGAAACTGCGACGCCATATCGGCCATTGGTGAGGCTCGTAATCTTAAGCGGAAACCCACCCTGATTCGCGAGAATGACAGCAAGCACATCGGTAACTGCGCCATCGATCTTTCCTGCCTGAAGCGCCGAATCCCGCTCGATTGCGCTCGAGAATCGAACAAGCTTGACTGAGATGCCTTCTTTCTGGAACAAGCCTTCGCTATCAGCGACGATAAGGGGCAGCGAATCTGCATCGGCGAAAATGCCAATACTCAAAGGGGCAGTCTGAGATTGCTGCGCTGAAGCTTGTGTAAAAGGCTGAACGAGCACTGCAAGGGCAAAGATGAGAAAAGTAAAAATTTTCATGATTCTTAAGGCTCCTCTCGACTCCATCTGTATATATTTTTATCGACTATACCCAGATGGTCAAGTATCCTGTACACGACTGTGTCGACAAGGGCCTCGATGTTTTCGGGCTTGCCGTAGAAACTCGGCGATGCGGAAAGGATGACAGCACCAGCTTCCTTGAGGGTGGCCATCGCCCTTATCGATACAAGGGAAAGCGGTGTCTCGCGCGGGACTACAATGAGGGGCCAGCCTTCTTTGAGGGCAACTGCTCCAGCTCTGTGAATCAGATTTGAGCAGGCTCCGCTTGCAAGGGAACCCAGAGTGCCCATCGAGCACGGCACGATGACTGTTCCATTCAATCTGAAAGAACCTGAGGCGATAGGCGCTGAAAAGTCGCTGCTGTCGTGCATCGTGATGAGCGCAGGGCCTCCGTCAGGCCCGCCCTGAAGCCTGAGCTTCCCAAGCCAATAGCCGAGCGGCCGGCCCGTTTCTTGCAAAAGCACGCGTGCGCCCCACTGGCTCGCCACAACGTGGAGAATGACGCCTCTCGATGCAAGCGCAGACATGAGACGCAATGAATATAAGGCACCGGAAGCGCCTGTGATGCAGACGAGGTAGCGCATCGCCATAGATTCATTTTAGCGCAGGTATATATCCAGCGCAACACCACATAAATAAACAATGGGAATAATCTGATTGAGGGTATATGCTGCAAGCTTGATGCGGTTCTGTGTTTTCTGCGCTGCGATGAGATGTTCCGCGATAAGAAGAACGAAACAGAATGCTAGCCCGATTGCGGTAAAAAAACCGGCAGAATCCCAAAAAAGATAGACACTTGCAAAGCCGGCAAAAGCGCCAAGATGGCTTGCTGCGGCAATGATTCTGGCATATGTCTCCCCGAAGCGTGCGGGGATCGAATGCAAATGCTCTTTACGATCGAATTCGATATCCTGCAGAGCGTAGATAATGTCAAAGCCGGCGACCCAGAGCGCAACGCCTGCTGTCAAAGGGAAATACCGAAAATGGAATGCTCCGGAAATGCCTAGAAAAGCTCCCATGGTTGCCGCAGAACAAGCCACTCCGAGCCAGTAGTGCGAGAGCCAGGTAAAGCGCTTTGTGTAGGAATAGCCGAAAAGCAGGATACCTGCAGCCGGCAAAAGCGCCAGACAGAGCAGATTGAGCATCGCCGCGCCCAGCACAAGCAGAGCGAGCATTGCGAATGTAAAAATCCACAGTTCTCGAGGCGCAAGCTTGCCGGATGGAAGATGGCGATCCGCAGTGCGCGGGTTTTTTGCGTCGATGTCGCGGTCGATAATTCGATTCAAGGCATTGGCTGCGTTGCGTGCGCCGAAGGCGGCGACAATGATCCACAGGAGCTTGGCGGCAGGTGGGCGGCCTCCTGTTTCGAGGAGAATCGCGGCCACGACAAAGGGAAGAGAAAACAGGGTGTGCGTAATCATGACCGAATCGCCGATCATGCCGAGGCGCTTGAAAATGCCCTGTTCAGTCGAGCTCGATGCCATATTCCTTCCAGCGCGAATTCACAAGCTCGACGATATCGAGGCGCATCGCGAGAGGATCCGGCCATTCGCGGTCGTAGCCTTCCTCGGGCCATTTGCGCGTCGCGTCGATTCCAAGTCGCGTACCGAAGCGCGGCTTGGGCGAAGAATGGTCGAGCGCATCCAAAGGGCCCTCCGAATATTCAAAATCACGCTTTGCATCGATGTTGTTGAATACCCGCCAGGCGACCATCGAAAGATCCTTGAGCGAGATGTCGTCGTCGACTACTATGATCAACTTTGTGTACATAAGCTGTCCCATGCCCCAAAGAAAATGCATAACCTTTCGCGCCTGGCCGGGGTAACGCTTGCGGATCGAAACGAGCACACAATTGTGGAAAACGCCTTCGAGCGGCATGTTGATGTCCGTGATCTCAGGACAAAGCTGCTTAAGGAGGGGCAAAAAGAGCCGTTCGGTCGCCTTAGCAAGGAAACAGTCTTCTTTGGGCGGAATGCCGACGATAGTGGCAGGGTAGACAGGAGTTTTACGCCGCGTCATCCGCTCGAGATGGAAAACCGGGTAGCCATCGGGCAGGGAATAGAAGCCTGTATGGTCACCGAAGGGCCCTTCGAGGCGCTCCTCATCAGGGTCCACATACCCTTCGAGGATGAATTCGGCATCGGCAGGGGCGAGAATGCCCGTGTCGCCGATCTCGACGACTTCGGCAGGTTTGCCGCGCAAGAAACCTGCGAACATCGCTTCCCAAATGCCTTCGGGCAATGGTGCAGTAGATGCGTAGGTGACAGCGGGGTCTCCGCCGAGGGCGACGACAACTGGCATGCGGCGACCCTGCGCTCGGTATTTCTGGAAAAAGTGGGCAGCATCCTTGTGGATGTGCCAATGCATGCCAGCGGTGCGATCATCGTAGATTTGCATGCGGTACATGCCCCAATTCTGCGATTTGGTTTCAGGGTCGATTGTGCAGACGACCGGCAGAGTCAGGAACCGTCCTCCATCCTTCGGCCAGCACTGGAGAATTGGCAATGTGTCGAAGCCGCCCTTATCCTCGACTTCGCGGACTGCCGCGCGCCCTACCTTTTTCGGCATGAGCGAACGCGCGATCGGCAATCTAGATAGTGCCTCAGGCAAGGCTGTGAACAGCGAAAAATCCCTCAACTGGCTCCAAGCCCAACGGATGAGCGAATCGATTTCGCCTGCTTTTTCGTCGAGGCTTTCCGCGCCGAGCGACCAGGCCATGCGTTTTTCGGATCCATACGCATTGATGAGAAGCGGCCACCGCGAACCGCGCACATGCTCGAAGAGGAGGGCAGGGCCGCCGCGCCGCATCACTCTGTCGGCAATTTCGGTGATTTCGAGAATGGGGTCGACTTCCGCGGAAATGCGCACAAGCTCGCCTTTCAGCTCGAGAAAGGAAATGAATTCCTGTAACCCGCTGTATGCCATAATGATTGAGTATAATGGGCGGCCGCCGGCTTGTCCAAGTGGCTGGCAGGCTGGCATGAGGACGGCAGGCTATGGCCAAGATATTGCCACATCATTGTTATAATTATTCATCATATTTTCAGGCATTTCATATGGATTTAAAGCCTGGGAATCAATACGATTGACGATGAAATTCTGAAAAGGAAGTGCCATGTCGGACATCATCATCAGTCTCGATAAGGTCAGGAAAGTCTACTTTCTCGATACGGTCGAAGTGGAAGCGCTCAAGGATATTTCGCTCGATATCCATGCAGGTGATTTTGTGAGCATCGCTGGGCCCTCAGGCTCAGGAAAAACAACAATTCTCAACCTCATCGGCTGCGTCGACAAGCCCACTTCGGGCACCGTCGTCGTAAGCGGCAAGCGCACCAGCGACCTCGATGACGACAGCCTCACCGAGCTCCGTCATACGTCGATCGGTTTTATTTTCCAAACATTCAATTTGATCCCTGTACTCAATATCCGCGAAAATGTCGAATTACCGCTGCTTCTGGACAGCCAATCGGCACGCAGTCAGCCCAAGGTCGAGAGCAAGGCCGAGCGCAAAGAGTGGGTGGATTTTCTCATAGAGAGCGTAGGGCTTAAAGACCGCATGCTGCATAAACCGGCAGAATTATCCGGCGGCCAGCGCCAGCGCGTGGCCATCGCCCGCGCCCTCGTTATGAAGCCTGCAATCGTGCTTGCAGACGAACCTACCGCCAACCTCGATTCGGCCACCGGCGAAAGTATTCTCCGCCTTATGCGGCATATGAATGAGTCTTTTGGCACTACCTTCATTTTCAGCACCCATGATCCGGATATCGTCGAAGAGGCCGACCATGTTATCCGCCTCAAAGATGGCAGGATAATCGAAGATCGACGTCGCAGCGGCGCTTCGGCTACGCACCTCGCGGCCAATCTCGAAACGGCTGAAGCAACGGGCACCGAGGGCGGACAGCTATGATCGCAGCGCGGCTCGCATGGGGAAATCTCGGCCTGCACCGACGCAAATCCCTGCTGATCGGGATGATCATGGGGATGGGCATTCTCATTCTCTTTATTGGCAATTCTTTTATCGATACCGCACTTTCGGGTCTTCAACACATGTTCGTGCAAGGGTACACAGGCGATCTCATGGTCACCGGACCGACGGAATTCCCGACAACAGTGCTGGGCGAAACGGCTGGAAGCGAAGAGGTGCTTCCGCACATTGCGCAGATAAAAAAATATGAGGATTTTCTGGCTGGGCGCCATGATGTCGCAGCAACGCTCCCGCTGTTGAGCGGACAGGTGGATTTCGGCATTGGCGAGACGGAGCTCGGCTCTGGATACTGCTTTGGCGTAAATGCCGATGATTACAGGAAATTCTTTCCTGACAACGTAACGCTGGTGAGCGGCGGCTGGCCGAAAGAAGGCGATGGGCCATGGGTCCTGCTTTCCGAGCCCACGCTCGCTTTGCTCAACAAAAGTGCCCCTGCACCTGTGCAGCCTGGCTCGAAGATTATAATGACCGCTCTTGCTAACTCAGCCGGAACGGTTATTCGCGAGGTGACGGTAAAAGGCGTAATCAAGTTCAACCAGAGCAATCAGCAACTTGCGGGAATTACACTCGCCGATGCAGATACGATGCGTGACCTTTTGGGATTTGCAAGCCTGCGGGATGGAGCGCCGGTGCTGACAGGTCAGGAAGCTTCGTTTGTGAACAATTTTGACCCGAACGCATTGTTCGAAAATCTGTTTGTAAGTGGAAATGCAAAACAGGGGTCAGACCCCGAAGCAAAACAGGGGTCAGACCCCTCTGTTGCTTCCGGCGCCAGCGGTGCTGGGCTCTCTGGGCAGGGCGCTGTCAATGCTGACAAAACTGACAAAGCTGTCAATGCTGACAGAGCTGTCAAAGCTGAAGTAGTGCCGGCCTGGCAATTCCTGCTGATTCGCGTCAAGCCAGGCGCCAGTTCTGCAAGGCTTCTTTCGGATCTATCTGCGTTTTCGAAGCAGATTGGAGATGGTGACCGCGTGCAGGACTGGGTTGCAGGCGCGGGCAAGGTTGCTCGCACGGCGGTCACAATCCGGCTCGCGTTTGACCTCCTGGTGGCAGTCGTTGCCGTCGTCGTGGTCATGATCATGATGAATGTGCTCATTATTTCGGTAAACGAGCGGCTCTACGAAATTGGTACATTGCGCGCTATCGGGGCCAAGCGGCGTGTCGTCCGGAACATGATTCTGTACGAGACTGCGTTTCTTGCCGTGATTGCGGGCGCGGCAGGGCTGGCGATCGGTCTAGTCGTTCTTCTTTTGCTGGGCAAATCCGGCATCCGGGCTCCGAATCTATTTTTCGAGGCACTATTCGGAGGTCAAGTGCTCAAGCCGATGGTTTCGGCGGGCGCAGCGATTCGCGCATTCCTATGGATTCTTGCAATGGGCCTTGGCGCTTCCTGGTATCCGACTATCGTCGCGCTGCGGATTGAGCCGGTTATCGCCATGAGAGGAGACTGATTATGCGCTTGATACATCTGAAGCTCGCAGCGCGAAATGTGCGCAGGCAGCCGCACCGGACAATTGCACTGGGGGGAGCGGTTGCATTCAGTGCCCTCGTTATGACTCTGATTTCGGGCTTTGTAAATGGCATGGATTCGGCTATTCAGGATAATGTGACGCTGTATGCCGGAGGCCATGTGCTTGTTTCGGGGTATACCGCCAGCTGGAGCGGAAGGCTGCAGAACCGTTTTGCTGACGAAGCGGTGGTGGATATCGTCCGTAACGCCTATCCCGACATCCGCACAGTGTCGCCGATATCGCAAGCCCGCGCCACAGTTGTATTTGGTTCGCGCGAAGTGCAACTCACCCTGCGCGGCATTGACTGGGCAAAGGATCAGCTCTATCACGATTCGCTCATACTTTCGAAGGGAGATTGGAATGGTGTCGCGAGTTCTCGAAGCATGCTTATGAGCGCTCAGACTGCAAGCCGTTTCGGACTTTCTATCGGAGATCAAGTAATGGTGCGGCTTACTACCGCTTCGGGCCAGGAAAATATCACCGATTACAAAGTTGCTGGGATATATGATGACAGCGCGGCAGGCGGCATGAATAGCGCCTTTGTCTCATTTGTGGACCTGTCGGCAGACCTGAACATGAAATCCAATGAACAGCAGGAAATCGGCGTTTTCCTGAGGAACAGCACCGATGCTGAAAAAGCGGCCCAGATCATCACAAAGGCGCTTGCCGCAAAGGGGTACACCGTGAGCCGCGGTGCCATGCCGAATGCAAGCGCTGGCAATACAGCAGACATCAATGCAGGGACGGGGCTGGAATCTGCTGGTTCAGGCCAGAGTGCTGCTGATTCTGGCCCGGGTTATGCTGGTCTAAGCCCGCGCAGCCACCAGCTTGCGCCTGGGACGGTTGTCTATCGTATCTCCACAGTGCAGGAGCTTGCAGGAGAAATAGGCTCTGCGCTCGGTTCAATCCGCTGGATTGGCTATGCGATATTCATTCTTATGCTGATTGTGAGCGCGACAGGTATATCGAATTCATATCGCATGGTACTGCTCGAGCGAACCAAGGAAATCGGCATGCTGCGCTGTATTGGCTACAAAAGAAGAGACGTGTTCTCTTCGTTCATTGCGGAGGGGATTCTGCTTGCAGGCGGTGCGGCTCTTGTCGGCGTTGTTCTTGCACTGCCGCTTGGATTTGGTATTGGCCTTGTGCCGTTCAATCCGCATGGGGATTTCGGCGCGGCGCTGGTGCAGGGGCATTTGCGGTTTGCGCCTTCGCTGGGCCAGATTCTGTTGGTATTGGCATTTGTGACAATTGTCGCGATTGCGGCGGTCTTTTTGCCGGCGCGCAAAGCGGCTGAAATAGTACCTGTCGAGGCACTAAGAAAAACTGCCTAGCAGCAGCGAAAACAAGGAAAAGGAGCATCTAGTTATGGATATTAGCAACATTGAAAAGAGGCTTTTGAACGCAAGATTGACAAGCAAGCTGAGCATTGTGCTTTTCGGGCTCGTTTTGGTATTGGGTGCGAGGGCGCAAGGTGCGCCTTCCGGAGGAGGCTCTCATGGAGGAGGTGCCGGAGGCATGATGGGAGGCATCGGCCTTCCTCTCAATTTTCTCCAAGCAGACAAAGATTATAAATTTCCTGATGATATAAACAAATATACTGCTAATGATTTTCTCATGCTTGTGCGCCGGACCGATATCCGCTCGAGCTTTTATAACAGCGACATGAGTGCCACCATTTCCATGGTGAATGTGAGCCCGGATCGCGGTACCTTTGTCATCAAACAGCAGATTTTCAGGCGCGACAAGGATGATGCATTGCTCATGATCATCACCGAGCCCGAATCCCGCAAGGGCCAGGGCATGCTGAGAGTCGACAACAACATGTGGCGCTACGACCCTACGAGCCGCAAATTCACCCATACCACACTCAAGGAAACCTACGAAAATTCCACGGTGACGAACAATGATTTCCGCCGCTGGCAGCGCTCGATCGATTATTCTGTCGAAAAAATATCGACGGGTACGCTTGGAAACTACAAGGTGATAATCGGGGAGCTCAAGGCGAACAACGATGAAGTGCCCTTCCCCTATATCAAGATGTACATCGAAGCAGATCGCAAGATCGTGCTCAAGGTTGAAGAATACAGCCTTTCCATGAAACTGCTTCGCACCGCCTATTACACACAGTATGTCCAAATTGGAGATTCCTTTGTGCCGACCGTGCAGATTTTCCAGGACGGACTTATCCCCGAAAAGCGCTCGCAGGTAACATACACCGATATTTCGACCAAGCCGCTTCCCGATTATTACTTTACGAAGGAATATCTCGAGAGAGTGAGCCAATAGGAGCCATGGAATGAAAGCAAGAAATCAGCCTGTTTTGATTGTGCTGGCTGCTGCATTGCTGATGCTCTCTGCGGGAGGGCTTTGGGCGCAGACGGGAACCGCGCCGGCCAGTCAGACTCCGCCTGCGGTGATCGACGAAAATGCGCTCTTTGGCGGTCCAAAGGATATCGTCACGGTAATCGACCCGAATGTCGCAGCAAAGGGCGTTATCCAGCTCGTTCAAGATACCAAGACATATCCGGTTTTCTTAATCAGCGGCACAGCAGGCGCCGGGCTCTTCGGAAATTATACACCGGTAGGCGCTGCGCCAGCAGATCCACAGAAACTCTATGGTGCTGTCAATCTCTCGGGACTCGAATTCGACTACTTGCCTGCAAAGAATCTCCATTTTTCGGTATCGACAGATATGCTTGCAGTTCCATCGGAAATGCTCGCCGCATCTGTCGGCGCCTATGCCGACCTCCGGGCGAGTGAGCTAGTGCGCTTGTATGCAGGAGGCTCCTTTGATTATGACCCGAATGCCTATCTTTCGACGAAGACTTATGCGACGCCGACCTTCAGCCTCGATGAGCTTTTTGTCGATACAGCGCTGGAGAACAAGGTTTTCTTCCGGCTCGGCAAGCAGCGCATCAGCTGGGGTGTGGGGTATTGGTATAAGCCTTCCGATGTCCTCAGCCTTTCGGCGATCGACCCCGACAATCCGACAGCTGCGCGCGAAGGTCCATTTGCCTTCAAAGTCGATATGCCCATGAAACTCAACCATGCGATGCTGTATGTCGTGCCGCCGGTCAATGGCGACGCAGGCTCTTTTTCTGCGGCGGGCAAATATGACCTTGTGGTAAATGGCTGGGAGCTGAGCTTTGCAGGATTCGGGCGCACTGACATGTTGGCGCGGCCGCGCGGCATATTCACCTTTACGGGAGCAATCGGGGCCTTTGATGTCTATGGCGAGAATGTCGTTCTGTACGGTTCCGATCGAACCTATGTGCGGGAATCATCGACGACGCCTGGTACTTACGAAACGTACCGTGTGGAGAACATTCCCTTTGTGCAATCGACGCTGGGCATCAAATATTCCCTGAGCAATACGAACGGGCTTTCGTTCTCTGCGCATGTGCAGGGCTACTACAACGGCACAGGCTATGCGGATTCGAGCATTTTGCAGAACAGCGCTGCCCGTACTGCAGTCCAGCACAGCTCAACATACCAGTCGACCGACTTGACGCAGGCTGGCATGTGGTACCTCGCAGGGTCGACGTCCATTTCCGGGCGTTTTGGCGAAGGCAGAAATCTGACGGTGGTCACGGCATCCGGCTATGCGCTTGCTAATTTTTCCGACAAATCGGTTCGATTCAATCCGCAGCTTTCGGTGCAAGTGGGTGACCAGGGTGGTCGGGCGACTCTTACGCTTTCGGATTTGACCGCGATTGGTGTGCTTTATTCCGAATATGCTCCGAAAGGCAACAAGACAACACCGGCGCTGACCCTGAGTCTTCTCAATAATGCGCTTGCGCTGCAGGCCTCGGTACCGATTATGCTGAATAGCGATTTTTCGGTCAAAAAAGTGCAGACTGCATTCAGCGTATTCTGGAATGCGGTTTCGTACTGAGGCCGGAAGGTTTACAATTGAATTGGCAGCGCTCGTCTCCGGGCAAACGGGCGCCTTTCGGTACGACGAGCGCATGCACACAAGGGCCGGCCAAGGAGTTAGCATGCATGGAAGAATCCTGATTGTCGAAGATACAAAAGAGCTTGCTGAGCTGTATCAGCTCTATCTTCAAAATGAAGGTTTCGAATGCAGGCTCGCCTTCGATGCAGAGAGCGCGTTGCCACTCGCCAGCGAAGAGGAATGGGACCTCATTGTGCTCGATCTCAATCTGCCGGGCATGGATGGCTTCGAGTTCCTCGAGCAACTCCGAAAGACAAAATCGACGCCCGTGATGATTCTCACCGCGCGCGAAGCCGACGAAGATGTGATATTCGGCCTTGGCGTCGGTGCAGACGACTTTGTCACAAAGCCATGTCCGCCCAAAGTGCTCGCTGCTCGCGTGCGTGCCCATATCAGAAGAGCGGTCGCACTGCAAATGCGGCAAAATGGCACGATTGTGCGGTTCGGGCCATTCGAACTCGACGTAGAAGGCATGTATCTCACAAAAAACGGCGAGCCTGTGAGCCTTTCCGCCCGCGAATTCAACATTCTCAAGGAACTTGCGATGCATCCCGGCAAGCCGTTTACTCCTGAAGACCTCTATGCACATGTCTGGGGCCAGGAATTTGGCGATATCAGTGCGGTCGCCGTCTACATTCAGCGGCTGAGAAAAAAAATCGAGGATGACCCCGCAAATCCTTATTATATACAGACCCAGTATGGCATGGGGTATCGGTTCAACCCCGAAGCCTTTGCTGAGGCGGTTCCATGAAACTGAAGCTCCGCACGCAATTTGCAATACTGACTATTGCGGTAACGTTGTTTCCGATTGCGTTCGGACTTTGGTTTTTTACGAGTCAGCAAGCAAAGCGCGACCCCCGCCAGCCGACGCAGCTTTTCTTGAGCGAAGTAGCCAGCCTGTGGAGCCAAAACCAAAATCTCACATTTGCAGATATCCGTGAGGCAGGCGAAAGAGCAGGGCTTCCCATAATCGATGCCGCCCTCATCGACCCGGAGGGGACAGTTCTCGTTTCCTCGTTCAAAGGCCTCCCCGCAGGCAGCAAACTGCAAGTCGCAGATCTGGCTCGCTCGCCGCTTGTATCAGCAGGCAAACCGCGCCCGGAGCTGAGATTCCTGCCTGTCGACAGCAGCGTCACAAAAAGCCCGCTTCTTTTATTCGATATTCAGCCTTTCTGGACGAGAGAAGATATTCGCAATAAAAATTTCATGCTGATATCGAGCTTTGCGCTGGGTGCTTTTCTCGTTGCGGGCCTGATGTCGCTGCTCATTCTGAGATCGACAAATACAGCAATCAAGAATCTCATAGACGATACTACGACGGTAGCGAGCGGGAAACTGGATCACGAAGTAAAAGGGAGCGGAGCGGAAGAATTGCGCTCGCTTGCAGACAGCATAAACCGCATGCGCATTACGCTTCGCGATATGATTTCGCGCCGGATGAATATGCTCATTGGCGTGAGCCATGACCTCAAAACACCAATCGCGCTCATCCAGGGCTACACCGATGCGCTGGCGGACAACATGGCCTCCGATGAAATAACCCGCCAGCATTACCTCGAGATTATCCGCGAAAAGAGCGCCCAGCTCGAAGACCTTGTATCCGATCTCATCGAATTCATGAAAATCGACGACCTCAATATGCCTATGGAAACAGTGGATTTAGGCTCTTTCGTACTTACGCTGGGAAAGCGGTTTGAGGAAGACGCGCGCCTTTTGGGGATGGAATTTGTCTATGGTTTCGGCTCGTCTTTTTCGAAAGAGCCGCCTGGCGACCTTCTGTCTGATGCCGCGATGCGCATCAAAATGAATAGAATGCTCGTCGAGCGCGCCATAGAAAACCTCGTCTCGAATGCTTTCAGGTATACCGGCAGGGGAGGCAGAGTCGAGTTCTCTCTGCAGTTCGATTCGGGCCAGCCAGTGCTGGTGGTTGCAGATAATGGGCCGGGCATTCCGGAAGAGGAATTGCCCTATGTGTTCGATGCCTTCTATCGCGGAACGCATTCGCGGCAGGAAGCTGGGCATGGACTTGGGCTTACGATTGTCAAATCGATTGTCGATCTGCATGGTTGGGAAATCGAGGCGCACAATCGGATCGATTGGGCCGATCGAACCGCAGAGAATGCTGGTATCGGGTATGCGGGCACCAGCACTGCTTCCCATGGACTTTTGGTTGCAATACGGATGAAAGCCGCGCTGTAAGCGGCAGCCTGGAAACGCGGGATGGGCCAAACTGGTTTGCAGCTATGAAATAGCAAGCGGGGGCTTCAGCCCAGGCGCATCGATGGCCTCAAGCTTCAGGTATTTTGCATGCGCGCTGCGGTCGACCAGAGCCCGAGCGCCGGATTCTGCACAAAAAAGAATGGTTCGCCGTCGCGCGTGGAATGGGTGCCCGTGAGCCTGCCCTGGGGCGTGTAGCGCTGGAGGGCTTGCCTTAGGTCGGCCCACTGGTAGCCCACGGACTCGATTTCTTCTTTGGTGATGAGGGGGCCGGGGGCGTACGTGATGCGGAAGCGGCCTTCGCTTGAGCCGTGGATGAGGTGGGCGGCGGCCGACAGGTTGTCGGCGAGGGCGGGCTCGCGGGCGACGAGGGTTTGGATTTCGGCGCTCGGGCGGTAGCCGTAGCGGCGAATCACTGCATCTATGGTTGGGTCTTCGCCGAAACTTCGCAGCCCAGGCGCGAGGATTAATAGTTCTCCTCCGTCTGCCATCGCCATGCGCAAGCGGTAAATCGACTTGTTGCCAAGCCAGGTACTGCGATATTCTTCGGGGTCGAGCCACACCACCGCTTTTTGTATTGGCTTTTCGAGCAGCTGAATGTTGACGCGAGCAGAAAGGGCGGCAGCCTCTTCGAAGCAGCGCCTATCCTGGCTTGAAAAATAGCCGCGCAATGCGAGCGAACCGTCCTCGGCGCTCCCGATTACGGTCAGAATCCAGGTAATAGGCGGCAGTTTCCCCGCGGCCAAGCTCAGCCCCTCATCGAACAGCGCCCGCACCGGTGTATCCGCCCGCCCCATAATCCCTTCCATGCCGCATACCGCGCCAAGGTAATGACTGCGGTCTATCGCCTCCTTGCCTCCCGTGCCGACGAAAATATTCTTTGCATGGTTGGCCATGCCTGCAACCTCGTGCGGGACGACCTGCCCTACCGAAACAATTAAGTCGATATCGCCCGATGCAAGCAGCCGGTTCGCCTGGATTGGGTAGGTGTATCGTACCTTGCCGTTTGAAATATCGCTCACCCGTGCTTCCGGAAGGCGGCCAAGCTCGACGACATCGTGTCTCCAGTCGTGTACTTTAAAAAGCTGCGCAGGAGAACCGGGATACATGTGCGCACGCTCTTCTTCTGTCATTGCAGAATGCGTACCGAGCGCCGGCAGAATGGCTGCGATGCGCGAGCCGAGCTTCGCAACAAGGGCATCTGTTATCTGCCCCGCACGGGAATGAAAGCGGGTAATGTCAGGCGGAATAATGAGAATGCGCTTTGCATGCAGGGCGCCGGATGCTTCGATGGTTGTGTCGACGAGTGCTTCGAGTTCACTGTCGCTGATGCTTCGATGCAATTGTATTTCTGAAATATGCATTTTTTGCTCCTTGTGTTTCGGGGTGCGCCGCTCCGGAACCGTCGGCTCGGCACGCCGCTCTCGCAGTATTTTGCTCAAGAATGCGCTGTACCAACCCCGCGCGCCGTGTTCGATGTTCTTACCTGCAGAAACATTTCGCCGGCCAACTCTTGCGCAGCCCTCACCATCTCGTCATTATATAAAAAATATGGCGGGAGGAATACGCACATTATGAAACTTTCACGTTTTTCCATAGGAACAGGAGACCGCTTTGGCATGGAAGGCGAAGCACAGATTGCTGCATTCCAGCAATTGCGCGAGCACGGAGGCGAGGCCGACATCGTCTGGAATAAGAGCAATCGCGAGCATGCCATCATCGGTTCGACGCCTGCGGATCAGGCCAAGGCCGCCGCAGAGGCAGTCAGTCGCGCTGGCTGGAAGGGGAATTGGTTCGTGGATGCCGACCATATTTCACTCAAGACTGTGGACTGGTTTTTGCCGCACTGCAATTTCTTTACCATCGATGTTGCGGAGACCATCGGCACACATGCTCCCGCGGATGCCCGCGCTGCGTACCTTTCGCGCGCTTCCTTTCTCTTGAAGGAAGGAGCCGCGCCGATCCCAGTAACGAAAGTAGATCTTGAAAGCGTTGCGGACAAGTTCCTCGCTGCTGTCATGGAAGCGGGTACCACCTATCGCTATATCGCCGCGCGCAAACCTGCCGACTCATTCGTAGTCGAGCTTTCGATGGATGAAACCGATGCGCCGCAGACTCCTGCTCAGCTTGCCGCGATTCTTGTCGCGGTCGCAGCCGAAAAAATACCGCTCGCTACGATCGCGCCACGCTTTCCCGGCAAGTTTCTAAAGGGAATCGATTATGTAGGCGACCCCGATGAATTCCTTGCCGCCTTCGAAGCGGAAACGCGCGTCGTGCTCTGGGCTTCGAGCGCGCTGGGCTTGCCTGAGGGCTTCAAGCTTTCCGTCCACACAGGAAGCGACAAGTTCAGCCTCTATGGCGGAATTCATGAAATCGTCACGAAACTCGGTGCAGGACTGCACCTCAAGACAGCAGGAACTACGTGGCTTGAAGAGATAATTGGCCTTGCCGAGGCCGGCGGCGAAGGGCTGGCAATTGCGAAACGCATCTATGCGACCGCATATGCGCGCATCGATGAACTGACTGCGCCATACGCCAATGTCGTCGAAATCGATAAGGCACGCCTGCCAACCCCCCACGTGGTCGCTTCGTGGGACTCGGATACATTCGTCCACGCGCTCAGACACGATGCAGATTCCACTGCCATGCAGGCAGACCTGCGCCAGCTCATGCATGTTGCGTTCAAGGTCGCTGCCGAAATGGGCAGCCAGTATACCGATGCCATACGCGCCCACCATGCATCGGTCGCCCGCAATGTGCAGCACAATCTCTATACGCGGCACTTGGCTCCGATTGTTCTGGGAAACACCAGGCCTTTGTAACAATGCGGACCGGAGTGCACACAAGGATATGCGCCAGATTCCGAAGCAGGATGTGCGAATGCAAAAGCCGCATGCGGAATTGCCGAAATCCTCGAAGCGCTTTCCAAGGCTGGGCATTCGTGGCAAAATTCTGGCCTGCTTTTCGATTGTGCTCGCATTTTTTCTTGGTCTCGCGGTGGTGATGCAGAATGAGTCCATCCAGCTTTCCCATGAATATGGCGTGAATCTTTCGAGCTACCATCTCGTGCATCGATTCCGCCTCAATCTAGCGACTTTTCATATAATGGCGGATCGCTATCTGCGAGAGCCTTTATCAGCAAATCCTGAATCAATTTATAATGGTATCGCCTCGCTGAACGCTCAGTATGCAGAACTTCTGCCACTCGAAGACTTTTCGATTCATGCAGGATTCGAAGTTCGCGCAACCGGGTATGGACTGGATGTCTATCTGCCCCTCGTTTCGAGAGCGGTGGGGCTGAGAGCCGGAGGGTCTCCGGATTATTATCAGGCTTTCGTAAAGGCGACGCGGATACAAGGCTATATTGATGTCTATCTCAATAGGTTGCTCTCCGAACTCATGCAATCAGGAGAGGAAACGTATGCGAAACTCTCGCGCCGATCGGAGATTTTGAACAAAACAATTCTATTATCGATGATCATCGCGAGCATCTTGGCTGTCATTGTCATTGTGCTGGTGACCGAAGCGATCACCGCGCCTTTGCGCAAGCTCGCAAAAGAAGCGGAAAAGCTCGCATCCGGCGATCTCGAAGCTGGTATCGTCGAAGCGCATACAAACGATGAAGTCGAAACCCTGGCGCGCTCATTTGCTTTAATGGCATCGAACATCAGAGCCATGGTGGAGGGGCTCAAGGAAAAAGCCGAGCTGGAGCGGCTTCTGCACGAGGAAGAGCTTGCCCTCGTCAGCATGGGCAAGGCTCTGCGCGAAGCTCAATTCATGAATCTGCAAGAACAGATGAAGCCGCACTTTCTGTTTAATGCGCTCAATACGATTGCCCGAAGCGCCTTGCTGGAACAAGCAGAACGGACCGAATCTCTGGCTCTTAGCCTTGCTAGGCTTCTGCGCGCGACAATCAAGGACAGCGGTGCATTATCTTCGCTCGAAGAAGAAATTGCGCTTGCACAGGCATACATAGAATTTCAGCATGCGCGTTTCGGAGATCGCCTGAAATGGAAAATCGACGTGCCTTCTGCGCTGCAATCCCTCAAAGTTCCCCGTTTAATGATCCAGCCGCTTGTAGAGAATGCTGTGCGGCACGGGCTGGAACCGAAGGTCGAGGGAGGTACTGTGTATATCAAAGCGCGCAGGAGAAACACTAGTCTCATCCTGTGGGTGCTCGATGATGGTGTCGGCATATCCAAAGAAAAATTGGAAGAAATTCGTGAGCATATTGTTTTTTCGTTTAAACTGAAAGATAGAAAGCTGGAAGACCTGCCTGGTTCGACCGATGCCGGCCCTTGGAAAAGCGATCCGCGTGAATCGGAAAACGAGCTTCTAAACGGAACCGGGATAGGGCTCGCCAATCTCGCAACCCGTCTTGCAATACTGTATTCCGGAAAATGTCGCTTTGATATACGCGCCGGCAGCGGTAAAGGAACTTTGGTGCGTATCATGATACCACTCGGAGCAACGACATCATGATACGGATCCTGATCGCTGACGATGAAGCGCTCGAGCGGGAAGCGATATCGCACATTTTGCGGCATATTCATCTCGAAGAAGAATGCGTGATGGATCAGGCGGTCAATGGTTACGAAGCACTCGAGGCTGCAGAGAAATATGCGCCTGATATTGCTTTTCTGGATATCCGCATGCCGGGAATGGATGGCCTCGAGGTTGCTGAACGATTATCTCATCTTGGCAATCCGCCATTTATCATCATGGTTACCGCATATGATTCATTTGCGTATGCGCGCATGGCGTTGCGGTATGGCGTGCTCGATTATCTCCTCAAGCCTGCATCAAGCGAAGAAATCGATGCAGCTGTGCGGAAAGCAATCTATCAGATTCGGCGCCGCCGGGAAGAAGCCGCCCGCCGCGCTGAAATGCATTCAATTGCAGCGGATATGGAACAGATCTCCCGAATGAACATAGTGGAACAGCTTGAAGCCGGTTCGGTTGCCGACAGCGATGTCACGCGCCTCGTGAAATTGCGCTTTGGGACAGAGCTGTGGAGCTGTGTTGCGATCGTTGCCGGAGCACGAGATGGTTCCTCGAGTGCGCCGCTCTCTTTAGCGCTGCTCGAACAACATAGGTTTCTGAGCGGTATTGCCGAGCGGTATCTTACTTCAGATCTTGGGATTCCTGAAAATTTGCCATCTCTTTTTTTTGCTGGTTCTGGACAGCGGATAACCTTCATGCTTCTCGTTGTGCCGTTCCTCGATGAAAAGATATCGGCGGAGAGCGAGCCGAAGGCGGCATTTCATGCATTCCAACACATCCGCAGCCGCCTTGCACAGTTCCGGTATCGCTGCATTGATGCAGGGGCTGGGGATCTGCGGTTTGGCGCATGTGTTTCTGATGCGGGTCTGGCGAGCGCTGCGCTTGCGGCAGCCAAAGCGGCATTCAATCTGACAGCCACAGAATGCCCTATTCTCGTGCTGAGCCCGATGCCCTCTGCCCATGGCAGAGAAGGCGCTGCTGCAGGCTCTCTCGCAGGGCGTACCATTTCATGGCTGCAAGATCATTTCATGGAAAGTATCGGGCTAGCCGATGCAGCTGAATACCTCAATGTGAGCCCTTCGTATCTCTCTCGCATGCTGAAAAAGGAAATCGGCATCGGCTTCGGTGAAATACTTGTGAGGACACGTATTGCTCATGTAAAAAACCTGCTTGCAAATGGTATACCGGCCAAGGAAGCTTCATTTCTTGTCGGATTTCGCGACCAAAGCTATTTCACGAAGGTTTTCATAAGAGTCGCAGGCCTTTCTCCTTCCCGCTATCTGGATTCATGCAGGCGGTCGAGCCAGACATGACCTTGAGAGCATAAAAATACCAGCATTGCGCATCAAATTGCCACGCACAGATTCAGAAAATTCTCTGTAAAATAACAGGGTTGCAGGTATACTGCACATTTTGAACAAATCTCTCGTAATTCCAAGGAGGTCAGAAAGATGAAAAGGATGCACATAGCCGCGCTGATTCTGTTGTTGATTCTGGCGCCAGCCATGCTGTTCGCGCAGGCCAAGCCAATAGTCCTGAGACTTGCCGAAACACACCCGAAAGGCTATCCCACGGAGTTGGGCGATGAGGAATTTGCCCGCCTTGTCAAGGAGCGCTCTGGCGGGAGGATTGTCATCGAAGTATACCCTGGCTCTCAGCTTGGCGAGGAAAAAGCCGTCATTGAGCAGGTGCAGTTCGGCGCCATCGATCTTACCCGTGTGTCGATCAGCCCGCTTGCAAGTTTTGTTCCGAAGCTCAATGCCTTCCAGATGCCCTACCTCTATAGAGATTCGGATCACATGTGGAAAGTGCTGAAAGGCGATATCGGCAAGGAACTTTTGGCCAGCCTCGAGCCGTTCGGATTCATTGGTCTCGGATGGTTTGACGGTGGAGCAAGAAGCTTCTACAACAGCAAAAAACCGGTACGCACGCCAGCCGATCTCAAGGGCCTGAAGATCAGAGTTCAGGAGAGCGAACTCATGATGGGTCTTGTGAAGGCATTTGGCGCCGTGCCAACCCCGATGCCCTATGGCGAAGTATACTCGGGCCTCCAGACTGGTGTTATCGACGGCGCAGAGAACAATCCCCCTTCGTATTTTTCTGCGAGCCACTACGAAGTCGCCAAGTATTACACGCTGGATGAGCACACCATGGTACCGGAAATCATCATCGGATCCAAAATCTCTCTCGGCAGGCTCTCCAAGGCCGACCAGGAGCTGATCAAGCAAGCTGCCTTCGATGCAATCGACTATCAGCGTGCCCAGTGGACAGCATATGTAAAGCTTTCCATGGATAAAGTCATCGCTGCCGGTTGCACGATCATCCCCGTTCCAGATAAGACTGAGTGGATAAAGACCGTACAGCCGATGTACAAGACCCAGAGTGCTGAAATTCAGGATCTTATCGCGAGAATCCAGGCTGTCAAGTAAAACACTGTGTTCGAGATTCGGCCGCGCAGGGCGCTGCGCGGCCTTTTATGTTGCGCCTTGACTGTGCTCTTCCTATAATCGATATATGCTTGTGATCGTTCTCCTTCTTGAGGTGTGAAATGAAAAGAACGCTGATTATTATTGTGACACTGATTCACATCCTGCTTATAAACCTTTCCAAATTGATGATTGTCGCCATGCTGCTGTTGGTATTTGCCAATGTCGTGCTGCGCTATGCGTTCAACTCCGGCATTTACTGGTCTGAGGAAATTGCGCTCGTCCTGGAAGTATGGTTTATTTTTCTCTCTCTGGGGCTCGGCGTCAAACACCGCCTTCATATTTCCATAAATCTGGTCAATCGGGAATCAATGCCAGCTTGGCTCAACAAAGCACTCGACCTGCTCGCCGATATCGTTTTTATTATCGTCGGCGCGGTCATGGTTATCTATGGCATACGGCTGACGCAATTTACGATGCGTTCGATAATGCCGGCGACCAAATGGCCGGCTGGAATTCTCTATCTTGTGCTGCCGCTATCCGGATTTGTTGTCATTGTCGAAGCGCTTTTTCATATACTTGGCTACAACATGTTCGATGAAAAAATCGACGCCTACCTTTCCGGCAAAGGCGGAAAGCTTGGCGATATCTTCAGGAGCGAATCATGACCGATCCAACGATTGCGACCGTCATACTTATGGGCGGTTTTGCGCTGCTTTTGGTTTTGCGGGTACCGATCACTTTTTCGCTTGCATTGGCTTCCATTGCGACAGCGACATACCTCAATATTCCGCTAATGGCGATTGTTCAGCAAATGGTACAGGGAGTAAAATCCTTCTCGCTGCTTGCAATTCCGTTTTTCATTATCGCTGGAGAAATGATGGGGC
>Ga0207433_10004763_pt1 | contig 24700 bp, 20 predicted proteins | sample YelNatPaOPGAMG01_FD_187559 | JGI IMG/M metagenome (GOLD analysis project Ga0207433, IMG submission 187559) | Hot spring thermophilic microbial communities from Obsidian Pool, Yellowstone National Park, USA - OP-RAMG-01 (SPAdes) (version 3) | ecosystem: Environmental > Aquatic > Thermal springs... | reverse complement strand
GTGGGCTCCCCCAGGCCGCAGAAGGTGATCACGTCAGCCTCCACCTCCCGCAGGGCCTCCCTCAGCTCCCTCTCCACCCTCTCCGGAAAGACCGAGACCCTCCTCTCCACGGTCTTCTCCGCCGTGGGGCCGGAGGAGCAGTAGAGGCAGTCGAAAGAGCACCTCTTCGTCCACCCCCCCTGCGGATCCACCCCCAGCGACCTCCCCAGCCTCCAGGAGGGGACGGGACCGTAGACCACCTCCATCTCCTCTCCCCCGCGAAACCCTGTGAGCTACCCACCCCTAAAAGGGTGTGGGGTTTCCCGCTCGCATGTGCTAAAAACCTTCCCGGGAGAGAAAGATGGGCGGGGCCCTCTTCCCCGTAGCCATGGCCCCAGGAGCGAGGCGATGAGAAGGGCGCCCACACGCGGGGGAACAGCCCCGCCTACCTACCCAGCCTCTGGAGGGCCAGCTCCGCCGCCCTCCTCCCCGAGAGGAGCATGCCTCCGAAGACCGGCCCCATCCTGGGCAGGCCGAATACCGCGCCGACCGCCATCCCCGCCACGATCAGGCCCGGGTAAACCTCCGAGGTGTACCTCACCACCTCCTCCTCCGCCCTCTCCGCGAACATGGGACCCTCCCCCATCATCTTACCGGTGGGGGTGGGGAACCTGACATCCGGAACCTTTTTCTCCAGCATCCTGGCGAGGGAGGCCTCGTGGCCCGTGGAGTCTATGACCACCCTGGCCAGCACCCCAACCGGATCCACGTGCAGCCTGGAGAGGCTCACCGCCCTCCAGTTCACCACCACCCCGCACACCCTCCCCTCCTTCACCACCAGGTCCTCCGCCTCCAGCCCCACCAGGATCCTCGCCCCGGCGTCTATGGCAGAGGAGGTGCACTTGGCCACGGCCTCCACGGCGTCCGCGGTGAGCAGCTCCCCCTCTCCCCTCAGCCTCACCCCGACCTCCTCCAGGAGGGGGGCCGCCTCCCTCTCCACCGCTATCCTGGGAAAGAGCATCCCTCCCCCCCACATCCCTCCCCCCACCCAAAGGTTGCGCTCGAAAACGGCCGTCCTCACCCCCCTGCTGGCCAGGTACCTGGCGGCCGTCAGACCCGCTGGTCCCGCCCCCACCACCACCACCTCCAGCTCCAGGCTCTCCAGCAGGGAACGGGAGAACTCCCCTATGATCCTGGTCGCTATTTCCCTCTCCATCCCGCCCTCTACTCCCACGGAAGCAAAATATAGTTTCCCCTTACGGCTGGCGCCGGGGGAGGGATTTGAACCCTCGAGACCCGAAGGGTCAACAGCTCTCGAGGCTGTCGCCTTACCTGGCTAGGCTACCCCGGCCCCATCCTTCTCCGAGAGGGGGGATATAGGTCAAGCGGAGAGGGGTCTGGCCCTGAACTCGCAGTGGGGATCCCGGTTGGAGTAGCACCTGATCTCCTCCACCCGGTAGTCCCTTCCGGTGAAGTGCTGGGTGGCACCCGCGATGAAGCCCGCCAAGTAGTAGCACACCTTCCTGCCCACCCTGCCCATCTCCCTGGCGAAGTAGCTTCCCCCCCTGAACCTCAGGATCTTCCCCTCCTCATCCTCCAGCAGGGCTATCTCCCCCATGCCGCTCTGGGAGAAGAAAACGTCCGTGTAGATGGTCCTCTCCTTGAGGCTCTTCCTCCTCAGCCCGAAGGTGCGGTAGAGCCACTGGGCCGTCCTTTTCCCGGATCTGAAGCCCGTGTCGTAGAGGAAGGTGTTGCAGGTTTCCAGCCAGATGTCCTCCCTCACCGCGGGAGGGGAGAACTCCAGGATCCTGCCGGCGTCCACCAGGCATCCCATCCAGAGCTCGAAGGCCTCCTTCCAGTGGGACCCCAGGTACTCCGCTATCTCCTTCTCGGCCTTCCGATAGGAGTCCATCCACTCCCTCCTCCCCGGAGGAGGATAAAAGGCTTGGAATCACAAAAAGTCCGCCAAGCTGGTCTGCTTCTCGGCGTCGCTCTCGAACACCGACTTTATGTCGCTCTCCATCAGCTTCAGGCGCTGCTTGGTGTACTCGCTGACCCCGAACTCCTCCGCCACCCTCATGGCGGTGCGGAGGTACTTCTCCACCCCTCCCCTGGGAACCGTAAGGACGAGGTTGCCCCCGCACTCCAGACACCTCCCGAGGAGGGGAAGACGCCTGTACTTGGTGTTGCAGCCCGTGCACCTGAACTGCTGGGTGGAGAACTTGCGCAGGTTCCCCTTCAGGTCGGGGATGAGGTGGTGCTCTATCACCCTCTCCGCCACGTCCCTCTCGTCCACCGCCCTTATCTTCCTGGCCAGGGTCAGCTGGGCCGTCACCTTCTCCTCCATGCTCTCCAGCGTGGAGTAGGTGGAGGTGAGGGGACCCAGGGCCAGGTCGGAGGTGTGCACGTTGAAGGCCAGCCCCTCGTACTGTCCCTCCTTCCCCAGCCTCTTCTCGACTATCTCCATGAGGGGGAGGACCTCGGTGGGATGGGCCCCCCTGAGGGTGGCCTCGTAGAACTCCAGGGGGTACCTGAACATGATGTCCATGTTGTGAACCTCCTTGTCCACCTCGGCTGGATCTATCCTCACGTTGAGCACCAGGGGGGCGTCCATGAAGCCCCCCCTGGTGGCCGGCAGGAACTTCCTGCTGAAGTTGAGGAGGGCATCCAGCAGGAGCATCACGGCGTCCTCGTCCCCGTCGCACTGCCCCACCGAGAACCCGGAGGCGATGGCGTTGTGAAGACCTTCGACGGTGAAGCTGTACAGGGGCTGGGGCTCCCGGACTATCTCCCTCCTCGCCGGGCTCTCGAGCACCTCCCCCCCCAGGAACCCCATCTCGGGTCCCCCCGCGCCGCTTTCGAGAAGGATGCCTCGGACCTTCGAGTTCTCCTCCCCCCCCATGAGGCCTATCCTCCTGCGGAATTCGGACGCGGCTCCGTGAATCCTCAGCTTGTACGTGACGGGCCTCGGGCCGCGCCCCTTCCCCGGGAGGGACCTTCCGGCCCCGAGGTGAGTCCTCTCCTCTCTCTCGATGACGCAGGGGATGCCGAACCTGAGGAGGAGGAACTCCAAGTCCCTTACCAGCATCTCGCTTGCGGAGGTGCAAACCTCCACCCCGCCCTCGCCGTTCCCCCCATTCCCCTCGAAGTACCCCTGCAGGAAGTACCCCACCTTCTCCAGGGGCAGGGAGAAGACGAAGGGGGGGACGCGCTTCGACGGGGCCCTGCCTCCCGCCCCCAGCCCCTCGAAGAGATCGTGGATGATCCTCGAGCTGATCGTGAGCGTGTTGCCGGAGAGGGTGGGTGAAAGGCCGAAGCATCTCTCGATCATCCTTTTGAGCTCGCGAGCCCTCGCCCGATCGCGGACGGCGAAGTTCACCCGGTTCCTCCCCAAATGCCCCTCCGCCACGTACAACCCGAGCAACCTCAGGAAGCGGCGGTCGACCCTGATGAACCTCGGGAAGGCCCTTCTGGTGCGGGCCTGCTTGAGGAGAACCCCCTCGGGTATGGGGACCCCCAGGGCCCTCAGAACGTCCAGGGGCATGCCCCGGTGAGTGTAAAGGTAGTTCCTCAGCGTTCTCCAGCTCCTTCCCGTGAGCTGCGCGGCAGCCTTCAACCCCCTCTCCTTCGTGAGCCCCCTCTCCCTCCAGAACTTCTCCAGGGCCCCTCTGACCCCCACCACCACCGTGCTCCTCTCCTCCGCGAAGTCCAGGAGGTCTATCCGGGCCACGTCCTCCTCAGGAATCTCTATCCTGGCGGGGAGCAGGAGGCGGGAGGCCCTGTGTGCCTCCACCCTCTCCAGCCTGCGGTCGAGGATCGGGTGAAGCCCGCTCACCAGGAGGGTCCTCCCCCCCGCCTCGAGCCTCACCAGATGGTCCTGGGCCGGATGCTTCGAGAAAGCCACCACGGGCCTGAGCTTGTATTTGAGGTCGCGGTCGAGGGCGAGGGTGTATATCCCTCTGGTCCTCACCACGAGGTCCCCGAACTCCGTTAGCTCCGGGTTGGACCGCCTGATGAGGTCTTCCACAAAATCCCCCAGCCTCACGATCCTCCAGCCCTTCCCCTCTATCAGCAGGGGAACCACCGTCTCGGAGGCAAAGCAGTCCCTTCTCTTCGCCGCGTGGAAGTAGGGGTGGGCGTAGCCCACGTTGGCCTTCGTGAAGCCCACGATCCTCCCCACCATGCCCACGGAGGTGTGGGGGGAGAGGCCCACCACCAGATGGCCCAGCAGATCCTCCTTCCGCTTGGCCCTGTAGTAGGGAGGCAGGCCGTAGAACTTCTCCAGCAGCTCATCCACGAACCTGGCGGCCCTCAGCAGGTACCTGGCCCCCTCCTCGCATAGGATCACGTCCTGCACCTTCAGCTCCACCAGCTGGTCCTCCCTCTCCAGCGGCTCCCCCAGGTAGTCCCTGGTGTAGCCCAGCTCCCTCAGGCGCTCCACGGAGACCCCCACCTCTCTGGGGGTGAAGTGGGTCAGGGGCAGGTTGGTGGCGTCGAAGCGAACCGTCCCATCCTTGAAAACGCGCAGCTCGTGCTTAGCCCTCAGGATCCCCTTCTCCAGGGGCTCGGGCACCTTGTAGGCGCTGCTCATCCCCTTCACCCCCTTGAGCTCCGGCGGCGCCTTCTCCCCCAGCCTCCTCTCCGCCTCCTCCAGCATGCCCTTCAGGTCCAGCATCCTCTCGCTGAAGAACTCCTCCCTGACCCCGCACGTCTGGCACCTCCCCCTCAGGGTGGGCCTTCCGCACTTGGGACAGGCCTTCACGAACTCCGTCCTCTCCCCGCAGTTGGGGCACTTCCTGGTCAACCCCACCGTCCCGCAGGAGGGGCACTTGAGGTTCGCCAGCTCCACCCTGAGGCCCTCCTTGGAGGAGGCCGCCTTCAGGATGCTCCTGGTGGGTCCACCCGCCTGGCCCACCGGGAAGAGGAGGTGGGGGGGAGGGTCCATCTCCCTGGGCTTCGCCTTCTCCGGCCTTCCCATCTTGCTCCCCACCCAGGTGGGGGCCTTCTTCCTCACGGGGAAGCCGGAAACCTTCTGAAGCAGGAGCATCACGTCCCGCTCCTCCTCCCTCTCCAGCCTCTCCGGGGTCCTCTCCCTCCCCCTCAGGATCCCCAGCGTGCGGCAGAGGGGGAGGGCGTGCTCCTCTATCCTCACCTTTCCGTTCTCCACCCGGTGGGGAACGCCCAGCAGTTCCAGGATCCTCTTGGGTCCCTCCTCCCTGGGGAGGACGAGGGCCTTGAGCTCCTCCCCCTCGAACTCCGCCTCCCCCGAGCAAAGCCACCTGGCCAGCTCCAGCAGGTCCTCCCTCTCCACCTCGTGGTAGAGGTAGGTGTAGTGGGGGTGGAGGGGGACCCCCAGCTTCTCCGAGATCTCCACCGCCAGCCTGGCCGGAGGCGCGGGGTAGGGGGGAAGGAGGTAGGGGGAGAGATCCGTGGAAAACTCCTCCCCCTTCCTGGCCCTCTCCACCTCCTGCGCCCACCACTCCTCGCAGTACCCCGCGGGGAGGAGGGGATGGTTGTTCTCCAAGAACTCCCCGAAGTCCACCAGGAGGTCCCCCAGGCACAGGATCTCCTCCACCTGGCCCTTCAGCCTCTCCGCCTCCTCCACCGAGGAGATCCTGACCACGGAGCCGTCCCGGAGCTTGACCGTGGGCCCCTCTATGGTGTCCACCGGGGCCACCGCTCCCCCCTTGCCGGGGCGCTCAAGCTTCAGCTGGGTGCCCACGGCCAAAAAGCCCTCCAGCACCACCATGGTGGCGGGATGCACCCCCACCGCCGCTATCCCCGTGTTCCTGGACCTGCCGTACCTGAGCCTGAAGCCCCCCGGTCTCCCGGGATAGGAGATCACGGGCCTTCCCCCTATCACCTCCTCCAGGTACTTGGCCTCCTCCACCTCCTCCCTCTCCTCCGAGGGGGAGCGCTTCGCGAGTTCCTCCAGCCAGTCCCAGCCCTCTATACCCAGCTTCCTCACGTACTTCAGGATCTTGGGGGCCTTCTGCAGCACGCCCTCCGCCAGGGCCAGGACGGCGCCTCCCCTCACGAAGTTGTGCCCCACCCTGGGGAGGTCGCGGTAGGCCATGACCATCACGTCCCTGCTGGTGGGCTCCCCGGTCAGCTCCACCGGGAGGTTGCTGACCGCCAGCCTGACCTCCTCCGGGGTGGGGGTGTACTGGAGGTGGGAGAGCTCGGTGGAGTAGAGGTTCACCTCCTCCACGAACCTCTCTATCTCCCTCTCGGTGGGCTTGTACCTATCCAGCAGGAGCTTCCTGCGCACGAAGTCCCCGGTCAGCACCGCCAGGGCCGCCGCCGTTCCCCCGGCGGACCTTATGGGACCGGAGAAGTAAAGGGCCAGGTACCTCGTTTTGTCGGGGTTCTCCCTTATCCTCACCTCCGTCAGCCCCTCCAGCGGGGCCGCCACCGCTATTCCCTCCGTTATGATGGCCAGGGCCGTGCGTATGGCCTGCTCCGCCCTCTTCTCCTCGTCCAGCTCCCCCCCGAACCTCCCGTCCACGATCATCTCCGCCACCTTCAGGGCGAGCTCCTCCCGCGCCATCTCCCCCTCCAGCTCCCTTATCACCCGGCTCACCCCGGGGGGACCCACCATCTTCTCCACCCTGGAGGCCATGTCCTCCGCTATGGGGATCTCCGGCTCCAGCTCCGGATCCCTTCCCAGGGACCTGGCCCTGCGGGCTATCTCGTAGGCCTCCTCCACCTTCCGCTCGATCTCCGAGAAGTACGCCCTCATCGTCTGGCTCGCCACCACCCTCATTCCACCACCAGCTCCGGGAGTCTGTTCAGGACCATGTCCGGTCTCTCCTCCCTCTTCAGCCCCTTAAGGCTCTCCAGCCCGGTCACCCCGCTAAGCACCAGGATGGAGACCATGCCCAGCCTCTTGGCGGGCCTCACGTCCAGATCCAGCCTGTCCCCCACCGCCGCCGTCTCCCCCGGCTCCGTCCCCAGGAAGCTCAGGGCCATCCTGTACAACCTGGTGGAGGGCTTCCCCAGAACCAGGGGCCTCCTGCCGGAGGAGAAGGAGAGGGCCGAGACCATGGCCCCCGCACCCGGAAGGAGTCCCCTCTCCGTGGGGTAGGTGGGGTCCGCGTTGGTGGCCAGAAAAACCGCCCCCGCCCTCAGGGCCCTGAGGGCCTCCTCCAGCTTCCGGTAGTTGAAGCCCCTGTCTATCCCCACCACCACGTAATCCGCCCCCTCCCCCCCCACCAGCCTCATCCCCGCCTTCCTGAGCTCCTCCCTGAGCCCCCTCTCCCCCACCACGTGGACCCTGGCCCCCGGAGCCCTCCGGCGGAGGTACTCTGCCGCCAGGTATCCGGAGGTGAACACCTCCTCCGGGCGTGCCTGGATGCCCATCCGCTCCAGCTTCCTGGCGTAGTCCCTCCTGGAGAGGGAGGAGTTGTTGGTGACGAAGGCCACCTTCCCCCCCCTCTCCCTCCACCTCCCCATGAACTCGGCCACCCCCTCCACGGGAGTTTCCCCCACGTAGAGGACGCCGTCCAGATCCAGGATGAGGGCGGAGAGCCTTCTCTCAGACAAGGCGTATCACCGAGGGTTTGTTCTTCTGGAGATCCATCACCGTCACCATGCCGGGGGTGGGGGTTATGCCCCTCTCCCTCATGTAGCTGGTCATGCCCTGGAAGGTCCCGGAGTTTATGGCCCAGACCCCCCTGTATCTCTTGTAGCCGGAGATGTGCAGGTGCCCGCAGTGCAGGACGTCGGGGACCTCATCTATCACCAGGAAGTCCCTCTCCTCCGGCACCACCGCCACCTTCCCCCCGTACATGGGCGCCAGGTGCCTCGCCCTCAGGAGCCTCACCATCATGGAGGAAACGTCCTTCCTGCTGTTCCCTGGGAGGACGGAGACCAGATCGTCGAAGCTCCTGCCGTGGTAGAGGAGGAACTTCACCCCGTGGAGGGAAACCCAGGCCGGGTTACCCACCATCACCGTGTTGAGGTCGTACAGCCTTCCCGCCACCTCCCTGGGTATGGCGGGCTGAGGCTCGGAAGGCCTCACCGCGTCGTGGTTACCCGGGGATAGAACGATCTTTATGTGGTCGGGTATCCTCTCCAGCAGGGAGGCCACCTCCTCGTACTGCCTGAAGATGTCGTGAAGGTAAAGCTCCTCCTCCTGCTGGGGGTACACCCCTATCCCGTCCACCAGGTCCCCCGCCACCACCACGTACTTCGTCCTGCTGGCCAGGTCCCTCTGTCGGGCGTCACCCACCCTGCCCTCCAGCCAGAGGAGGAACCTCTCAAAGATCTCCCTGAGAAACATCTTGCTGCCCACGTGGAGATCGGAGAGCAGCACGGCGCAAACCGGCTCCTCCACCTTGGGGGAGCTTCCGGAGGTGGGAAGATCGGGCCAGGCTATGTCCCTGGCCACGATCCTGGGCTCCTTGTCGCCGGAGCGGAGCGTGCCCTCCACCCCTATGACCTCATCGGGTATCACCTCCTCCGCCTTCTCCAGCAGCTCCTCGTTCTTCCCCTTGTAGACCCAGACCGCCGCCGTGCCTGTGGGGTCCTCCAGCCTCAGGAGGAGGTGCCCCCCCGGGGTCTCCCTTTTCTCCGCCACCATCCCCACCACCCTCACCTCCTCCCCCTCCTCCATCCCCGCCAGCTCCCCCAGGGGGAGGGGATCGGCGTAGTCGCTTCTCTTCATGAGGAGACCCTTGAGCCTTTCGTACCTGTCCAGGAAGAGCTTCAGGAAATCCCTCACCTCTCCCCTGCTGTAGCTCTTTCCCGTGACATCCCTTAGTACCTCCACCCTGGCCTCCACCTCCGCCGCCAGGGGCTTGGGGCGGGAAAACCCCCCTTCCGCCTCCCCGGCTTCCGGGGGGGAAGGCTCCAGGATGCCCCTGACCAGCTCGGGGGTGACGATGAACTCCCTGCCCCTGAGGGCCTCCAGCACCCTCTCCGCCTCCCTCTCCTCCCTCCCCTCCAGCAGCTGGAGGGCCTCCGGCGTGAGGCACATCTGGGCCTCCTGGAACTTCCTCACCAGGGCCTCCCCGTCCATGTCCTCACCAGAAGAGCTTCGTCTGGCGGGGGAGGGAGAGGCTGGCCGGGGGGAAGGCCGCTTCCCCCTCCAGGATCCTCCTGAGCTGGGAGGGGGGAAGGTTGAGGAGGATCTCCTTGGTTCTGCCGTATCTGCCGGTGTTGAGGATCTTGGTGGTCACCACCCCCAGCATGTCCAGCTCCGAGAGCAGGTCGCTCACCCTGCGGGGGGTGAGGAGGTCCACCCCCTTCTGCAGGGCCACCCTGCGGTAGGCTTCATAGGCCTGTCCGGTGGTCACCCTCTCCTCCCCCCCCTCCGCCAGGAGTAGGAGGCCGAGGAGGAGGAGCTTGGACTGCACCGGAAGGGTGCGGATGAGCTCCGACATCTTGTCCTCCTCCAGCCTCTCGTAGGCCAGGTTGACGTGATCGAGCGTGACCCTCGTCGCCCCCTCCAGCTCAGCCAGCTCCCCCGCCACCCTGAGGAGATCCAGCGCCCTCCTGGCATCCCCGTGCTCCCTGGCCGCATGGGCCGCGCAGAGGGAAAGCACCCCCTCCTCCAGGGCCCCTGGCTGGAAGGCCTCCGAGGCCCTCTCCGCCAGGATGTCCCTCAACTGGAGAGCGTCGTAGGGGGGGAAGACCAGCTCCTCCTCCCCCAGGCTGCTTCTCACCCGGGGATCCAGGTAGTGGGTGAACCTCAGGTCATTGGAGATGCCTATCACGCTGACCCTCGCCTTCTCCAGCTCCGAGTTCACCCTGGTGAGGTCGTAGAGCACCTCATCGCCCTTTTTCATCACCATGCGGTCAACCTCGTCCATAACTATGATCACCATCCTCTCCTCCGAGTCCAGCACCTTCAGGAAGTTCTCGTAAAGCAGGTCCACGGGCCATCCGGTAGCCGGGACGGAGGCTCCCCCCGACAAGGAGTTGGTGAGGGTGGCCAGCACACGGTACCTGGTGTTGACCCTCTCGCAGTTCAGGTAGATGCCCTCTATCCTCCGGTTCAGCCTCTCCCCGGCCTTCTCCAGCTCCCCCAGCACATACCTGACGGTGGCCGTTTTCCCCGTTCCCGTCTTTCCGTAGATGAAGACGTTGGAGGGGGTTTCCCCCCTGAGGGGGAAGGACAGGATCTTGGCCAGCTGCTCTATCTGCTCCTCCCGGTGCGGGAGCCTCTCCGGGAGGTAGCTGGGACGGAGGAGCTCACGGTTTCTGAAGATCGGGTTCCTCTCCACCCAGTTCCTGAAGAGTTCTCCCCCCTTCATCTTTCCCCACCTCCAGCCTCTCTTTCATCCATTTCTTCCACTCCTCTATCCTTCCCCCCAGCTCCCCCAGCAGCACCCTCTCCTCGGGGGCGGCGCCCTTGGCCTGGGAGGGAAAGAGGGAGAGCCGGACCAGCTTCTGCAGGCGCAGCTCCAGCAGGTCCTCCACCGCCTCCCTCAGCTCCTCCTCCCCCCCCTCTCTCCTCAGGTGCTCCATCTCCCCCACCAGCAGGGAGTAGAAACCCTGCGGGAGGGGCTGGAGCCCGGGCTGTCTGGCCTCGGAGAGCCGAAGCTTCCTCACCGCCGTGGGTCCCACGGGGTTGAGGGGCTCCGCCAGCCCGTGCCTCCTCAGGACCCTCAGCTGCCAGTGCTCCAGCTCCCTCTCCTCCCCGGCCCGCAGGGAGGAGGGCCCCTCACCCAGATCCACCTCGAAATCCCTCTTGATCACCGCCCGAACCTTCATCCCTTCACCACCCTGGTCACGTATCCCTGCTTGGGCTCATAGAGAAAGCCGTCCCTCTTCTCCTCCTCCACCACCCTCATCACGAAGTTCTCCTCTATTCCCTCCTCCTTGGCCCTACGCACGATCTCCTCCACGGGGGCCATGCCGCCGTGCTTGTTCTCCACCTCCCCTATGAGATCGATCACCCTCTGGATCTTCTCCCGCTGGGACTTGCTCCTGCCCGTCATGAGGATGTCCACATCCACCTTTCCCGTGGAGGCATCGAAACCGGCCTCATGCAGGTATTTGGAGATGAGCTCTATGGCCCTGATGACGTCCTCCTCCGTCACCTCCTCCCTGAAGTGCATCCTGGCGCTCGCCTTGGCCAGCCTTATCATGGACTCCAGCTGCCTGGGGGTGATGGGAACCGGTGCCTCCCCCCTCTCCGCCACGCTCCTGTTCTTCACGTAGAATTCCTCCATCTTCTTGATCACCTTCTCGTCCTTCAGTCTGGGGTGGATGTACTTCCTGGCGTAGATGATCAGCTTCCTCAGCATCTCGGAGTCGATGGGGGGTTTGGCTATCTCCGGTTTCCTGTGAAGCTCCAGCATGTGCCTAGCGATTTTCTTGTCTATTTCCCCGCGGGGCTCGTCCCTCAGGATGAAAATCAGGTCGAACCTGGAGAGGATCACGGGCTCCAGACCTATCTGCTGGACCAGGTTCCGGCTCCTGTCCAGCCTCCCCATCTTGGGGTTGGAGGCGGCCAGCACGGAGGTTCTCGAGTTGAGGGTGGCCACTATTCCCGCCTTGGCCACCGAAATCGTCTGCTGCTCCAGCGCCTCCAAGATGGCGCTCCTGTCCTCCTCCGACATCTTGTCGAACTCGTCGATGCAGGCCACCCCCCCATCCGCTATCACCAGCGCCCCCGCCTCCAGGGTCCATCCTCCCCCCAGCTCGTCCCTGACCGCCGTGGCCGTCAGCCCTGCCCCCGTGGCCTTTTTCCCGGACGTGTACAGCCCCCTGGGCGCCACACTCGCCGTCCAGGAGAGCATCATGCTCTTCGCCACCCCCGGGTCCCCGGTCAGCAGGATGTGGATGTCCCCCCTCACCCTCGTTTTGTCGGGCAGCTCCAAGGGGTCGCAGCCGAAGAGCATCAGGGCAATTCCCTCCTTCACCGCCTCATACCCGTGAACGCTGGGAGCCACCGATTGAATGATCTTGTTGTACAGCCAGGGATCCTTCACCATCTCCTTTATCTTCTTCTCGTCCTCCTCCGTGAGCTCCGTTTCCTCCACTCCCTTCTGCAGGACCTCGAGGTAGGAAATGTCCAAGATCTTCCTGAAGGTCTTCTTCTTCTGCTTGAAGCCTCCCTCCTGGAAAACCTCCAGTATGCCCGTCATCACCACGTGGTTGCCGGGAACCGCCACGTCCACCAGATCATCCCTCACCACGCAGTCAAGCATCATGGGCATGCGGCCCCCTCTCAGCTCCTCGTGCCTTTCCTGGATCCTCAGGCTCTGCCAGTCCCTGAACTCGGACTTCTCCACCTCCAGCTTGAAGGGCCCCCTTTTCCTGCAGTTGGGGTTCTGACAGCTGAGGGGTTCCCTGTAGCTTTCATCCCCGCTCTGCAGAACGGTGTTCAGCTCCCCGCAGTGCAGGCACCTGAAGAGGGCCTCCCTTATCTCGGGCTTTATCTCGCTGGCCCTGGTGAGGATGCCCTCCACCTGTATGAACTTGCCCACGTGCTCCGCCCTGAGGTTGCGGATCTTGGTGGATTCCATCGCCCCCCTCACCCTGAGCTGCATCTTGGGGCGACCGGTTTCCTCCACCAGCAACTCGTTGGCTACCTTGAAAAAGTGGCGGGGGGAGTCCTGGAGAACCTCGGCCAGGCTCCTTTTCTCCTCGTACTCGTAGCCCATCAGATCCTCGAAATCCACCACCAGCGAGAGCTTCCCTGTGGTCTCGGCTTCCTCCAGCTTCCTCCTGATCTTCCGCTCGGAGAAGAACTCCCGCAGCTTCTCCTTTAGCCTCTCCTCAAGCCCCGTGAGCTCTTCCAAAAGTTTCCCCCCACACCGCTCGGTCTGTGGAGGAGGCTTATTTTTGAAGCGGTAACAAGAGAGCCCTTCCTCCTTTCAAAACGGGGAACTTTTTTTTCCTCAATAAAAACTGGACGCATACTTTTTTCACCTCCCGAAGCCTCCACTGACGCGTTTCAGTTGCAATAACAAAAGAGTTCTGGGGTGAGAGAGATGGCCCGAAGTTATTCCGCCGCTACCTGAGCCTTATGTACTCGTAGGCCTCGGCCGCCGAATCGAACGCGTAGTGAATCTTGGTGAACCTCTTCCTGAACTCCGCGACCTCCTGGGCCACCCTCTCCGGAGCCTCCCCCCTCACCACCCTCAGGATGAACTCAGCCACCCTCCCCATTTCCTCCTCCTTCATCCCGAGCCTGGTAACCTCCGAAACCCCAAGCCTTATTCCCCCGGGATTCTTGTAGTTCCTTCCCTCCCTGATGTCCCAGGGAAGCAGGTTGCGGTTCACCAGAATGTTGGCCCTCTCCAGCTTCTCCTCCACCTCCCTTCCTCCCCCTTCCTTCACCACCTCCACCAGAACCGTGTGGGAGGAGGTGAACCCGAGATCGGCGCCCAGCACTTTGAGCCCCCCGTCGTGAAGTTCCTCCGCCAGGGCCTTCGCGTTCCGCACGATTTGGGCCGCGTATTCCTTTCCGAACTCCAGCATCTCGGCGAGCGCCACGTTCAGCGCCGCCACACAGTGGAGGTGATGGTTGCTCACCACCCCTGGGAAGACCGCCCTGTTCACCGCCTCCGCCAGCTCCTTCCTGCACATGATCATTCCGTGCTGGGGCCCTGGAAGCGTCTTGTGGGTGCTGCAGGTCATCACGTCCGCCCCCTCCCTAAGGGGATCCTGGAACTGCTTTCCCGCTATCAGCCCCGCCACGTGAGCGGCATCGTACCCTATGTAGGCCCCCACCTCGTCCGCCACCTCCCGGAACTCCCTAACGGGGTGGGGGAAGAGGAGAACGCTCCCCCCGAAGAGGAGAAGCTTGGGTTTGAGCTCCCGAACCCTCTTGAGGGCCGCGTCCACGTCTATGTTCATCCTCTTCTCGTCGAAGGGCCAGTACTCCACCTCAAGCCCGTGAACCGCCCCGGCCGTTCCGCCCAGCCTTTTCTTACCCATGCTTATGTGCCCCCCGGAGGGAATGGCGAGGCACATCATCCTGTCTCCGGGCTCAGTCAGGGAGGTGTACATGGCCAAGTTGGCCGTCACACCGGAAACGGGCTGAACGTTCACGTGCTCGGCTCCGAAGAGCTCCTTCGCCAGCTCTATCCCCAGCAGCTCCACCTCATCGATGTACCTGCATCCCGCGTAGACCCTCTCCCCAGGCCATCCCTCGGCGTACCTGTGCTGGAAATCCGTGAGCAGGGCCTCCCTCACGGCCAGGCTGGTCACGTTCTCGCTGGCTATCAGGTTTATGGTGGTTTTCATCCACTCGTGGTGCCTGCGGAGGAGTTCGAAGGTGAGCTCCATGGCCTCCCTGGGTGTCCTCGTCCTCATTCCAGCACTCCCCCGACCTCCTCCTCCTCCAGCTCCATGGGGCCTCCCGAGACCCTCACCACCTCCTCGGGATCTTTCATGAGGTTTCCCGTGGCCACGCAAACCACCGTTTCGTCCCTCTCCACCTCTCCTGCCTCCACCAGCTTTTTAAGCCCTGCTAGCGAGGCCGCGCTGGCCGGTTCCACCCCTATCCCCTCCAACCTGGCCAGGAGGAGCTGGGCCTCCACGATCTCCTGATCCGTCACGCTCTCAGCCGTCCCGCCCGAATTCCTTATGGCCCTGAGGGCCTTGGGTCCGTTCACGGGGTTGCCTATCCTTATGGCCGTGGCAATGGTTTCCGGGTTCTCCACGGGGACGAACCTCTCGAGGCCCTTTTTGATGGCCTCCACGATGGGCTTGGCCCCCTCCGCCTGAATACCCGTCATCCTCGGCATGTCCCTCACCAGCTCCGCCCTCTGGAACTCCAGGAAGCCCTTGTAGATGGCCCATATGTTGGCGCAGTTCCCCATAGGCACCACCACCCTGTCCGGGGCCCTCCATCCCAGCTGCTCCGCTATCTCGAAGCCTATGGTCTTCTGCCCCTGCGGCCTGAAGGGGTTCAGCGAGTTGAGGAGGTAGAGCTCCTTCCTCTCCTCGCACATCCTCCTCAGGAGGGAGAGCGCCCTGTCGAAATTCCCCCTCACGGCCACCACCTTGGCCCCGTACGCCAGGGCCTGAGCCAGCTTCCCCATGGCCACCTTCCCGCTCGGCAGGATCACCAGGCACCTCAGGCCCGCCTTGGCCGCGTAGGCCGCCAGCGAGGCCGAGGTATTTCCGGTGGAGGCACAGGCCACCACCCTGACCCCCATCTCCAGGGCCCTGGTGATCCCCACCGTCATTCCCCTGTCCTTGAAGGAGCCCGTGGGGTTGGCCCCCTCGTACTTCACGTAGAGCTCCCTTACCCCCCACCTCTCCTCCAGCCTCCTGCACCGGTAGAGGGGGGTGCCCCCTTCGCCGAGCGTCACTATCTTGCTCTCATCTTCCACGGGGAGGAAGACCCGGTACTTCCATACGCTGGGGGGGTCCCTCCGCAGCCTTTCCCGGTCGAGCCTCTCCAGGACCTCCCCTAGGTCCAGCTCTATCTCCAGCAGTCCCCCGCAGCGAGGGCACTCATACAGCTTCTCGCGGGGATCCCTCCTCTCCCCGCACTCTATGCACCTGTACTCAAACCAAGAACTCATCCACCCTCTATAGCCCCGCGGATTAATAGACCATGCTACCCGCTCGCCAGGCTCTGGTGGATGTCCACCAGATCCCCGAGGAGGGAGCTGGAGGTCTCCTGGGGCCCCGCACCAAAGCCCGTGAGGGTCATTTCCCTAGCCAGGTCAAGCTCGAAGGTCACGGCGTTAAGGGTTCCGCTCACGGCCAGAGGGTGGTGGAGGGGAACCAGCCTGGGACCCACCTCCAACACCCTGTCGCTGGCTGTTCCCACCAGCTTCACCGCGAAGCCCGCCTCGTGCGCCAGGCGGATGACCTCGGGGGTAACCCGCAGGATCCCCTCCCTTCTGACCTCCCGCAGCTTGACATCCCTGCCCAGCACGGCGTTGGCCAGGATGGTTATTTTGCAGGCCGTGTCCACCCCCTCCAGGTCTAGGCTGGGATCCTTCTCCGCTATCCCGAGCTCCTGCGCCTCCCTCACCACGATATCGAGGGGCACCTCCTCAGGATGTAATTGGTGGTGCCGTTCAGAACCCCCCGGATGGCCAGAATCCTGTTTCCCGTGAGGGGCTTCCTGGCAAAGCTTATGACAGGTATGGCCCCTCCCACGGAGGCCGAGTACCTGAACTCCACCGACCTCCTTTTGGCCAGCTCCTCCAGTTCCCTGAAGGCCACCACCAGGGGTCCCTTGTTGGAGGTGACCACGTGCTTCCCCGAGAGCATGGCCTCCCTTATGTGGCTCAGGCCCGGTTCCCCCGTCTCTATGTTGGTGGGGGTCAGCTCGAACACCACCTCCCCCTCCACCTCCCTGATCACCTCCCTGCCGCTCATCCTCTTTCCCCCCACCACCCTTCCCCTCTCCACCAGTCCCTGCAGCTCCCTGGCGGTGAAGCCCCCCTCCTTAACCAGCGCCCCGTACTCGTCCACCACCGCCACTATCTGGGGCGAAAGTCCGTACCTCCTCTCCAGAAAGTCCCTCTTCTGGGAGAGGATTCTGACCAGGGCCCTCCCCAGGTTCCCAAAACCCACCACGATTACCTAAGCCTCTCCTCCAGTGCCTTCACCAATAGAAGCCCCCCTCTCCTCCGCCACCTTCTCCAAGAGGGAGAGCGCCTCCTCCAGGGCTCGCTCATCCTTCCCGCTCAATCTCAGACGAACCGCCATCTCCTCCTTCCCCATGGAGAGCCTCATGTCCGAAATCCTAGAGCCTCCCCTCTTGTTGATCCTCTCCGTTATCTCCCTGAGATCCCCCACCCCCATCCTGCCCGCCATGAGCACCACCCTCTCTCTGAGCTCCTCCTTCTCCCCCACATGCGTGATCTTGACGCCCTGGGCCCTCAGCTCCGAGAGGATCTTCCTGAACCTCCCCTTATCACCCACCTCCAGCACCACCGTGACGGGGACCAGCCCCAGCTTGGTCTTCTTCTCCCTCCGGTGCACCACGCTCTTGATGTTTCCTCCGAATCTGGAAATGGGCTCCAGGACCCTCACCAGCTGCCCCGGAACGTCCTCTAGCTCTAGCTCCAGTCTGACGAGGATTTTTCCTCCCCCGGTTCCTAAGACCTTCTCCTCTTGGGAACTATCAGGAGCAAGAATCCCCCCCTCAGCTTCAGAACGCGCTCCTCGGGGACCGCCTTGGGGGGTAGCTCGAAGGTGCCGAAGTAGGCCCTTCCGTCCTCCCTCCTGGCCACTATTTCCATCGCCCTTCCCCTCCTCCTCACCTCTACCCCCTCCCTGCTCACTCCAGGAACCCGCATGCAGAAGAGCACCTCCCAGGGCCTCTCCACGTACACGTACTCGGTCTCGAGCGTTTCCTTGACCTCTCGATCGGTCTCAAGGGGGGTCCTCCTCCTCACCTTGACCTGGGCCCCCTTGCCGGCTTCCCTCACCTCCAAAGCCCTCTCCTCCGTCTTCCTTTCCATCTCCTCTACCATCTTTCGAATCCTTTCGAAAAAGTCTCCCTCAAACATGCTCCCACATCTATTCTCCTCCCTTTCCCTAATAAATCCCTCGGCCACACCCCTGCATTTCCACTGGAACTCCTCTCCCCTTTTATGCTCGCTTTTTGAAATGAATATAACAAACATGGAAGAAAGGGGATGGATTTTGGGGTACTTGGAGGCCAAGGGATGCTTCTCCCACAACAAGGTGGTTGCCAAGGGGGTGAGTTATAGGAATCCGGCTTTCTTTCTCACCCACAAGGAAAAGGAGGTCCCGCTCCTGCTGAGGGAGCTGACCGGCTTGGGGGAGGTGAGGAGAGCCGGGGGGCTTTACAGGTGGGAGGTCAGGAGGAAGAGGGAGGTGGTGGAGCTCATGGAGTTGCTGGAGGGGGGGTTCAGAACCCCCTCTAGGAGACAGCAGTACGAGAGGTGGAGGGAAGACGTTCTCCAGTGGAAACAGAGGGGGAGGTAAATCTTTTAGACCCCTTGGCTTCCTCGGGAGGAAGGAATGAGGATCAAATCCTTGGTTCACCGCGGGGTGCTGGTTCCCCCCTACGAGCCGAAGGGTTTGCATATCTTCTACAGGGGGAGGAGGGTGGATCTGAACCCCACCCAAGAGGAGATGGCGCTGGCCTTCGGGAGGCACCTCCTCGCGGGCAGGGGGGAGGACAAAGTTTTCGTCAGGAACTTTCTCACGGATTTCAGCAGGGCCTTGAATATCCCCAGGGACACGGAGCTAGGGCACTTCGACTTTTCTCCCGTGCTGGAGTACCTCGAGGGGGAGAGGAAGAGGAAGGAGGGGATGACGAGGGAGGAGCGCAAGAGGTTGGCGGAGGAGAGGAAGCGCCAGAGGGAGGCCAACCGGGAAAGGTGGGGAACGGCCTGGATTGACGGGGAGAAGGTGGAGGTGAAGAACTACACGGTGGAGCCCCCCTGCATTTTCGTGGGGAGGGGAAAGCATCCCCAGAGGGGGAGGTGGAAGCCCAGGGTGGAGTACGAGGACATCATCCTCAACCTCTCCCCCGACGCACCCACCCCCGAGGCCCCGGAGGGCAGGAGGTGGGGGGGGAGGGAGTGGGATCCGGAGGCCCTCTGGATAGCGAAGTGGAGGGACAAGCTGACGGGCAAGATGAAGTACGTTTGGCTCTCCGACTCCTCCCCCCTCAAGCAGGAGAGGGAGAAGGAGAAGTTCGACCGCGCCAGGGCGCTGGGCAGGAGGATAGAAAAGGTCAGGGAGCACATAAGGAGGGGCCTCTCCGATCCCGATCCCAAGCGCAGGATGGTGGCCACGGTGTGCTACCTGATCGATGAGCTCAAGCTGAGGGTGGGTGATGAGAGGGACCGAGAGGAGAGGAACACGGTGGGGGCCACCACCCTGGGTCCGCAGCACCTGAAGTTCGACGGGAGCAGGGTGAGGTTCAGCTTCCTGGGGAAGGATCACGTGCGCTGGTCCAAGAGCTTGGAGCCCCTCCCGGAGGTCCTCCGGAACCTGAGGGAGTTCGCCAGCAGGGGAGGGGACAGGCTCTTCCCGGGTATCAGCTCGGAGGACGTCAACTCCTTCCTGGGGGAGGCCATGCCTGGGCTCACGGCCAAGGTCTTCCGCACCTACCACGCCTCCAAGGTGGTGGAGGAGGAGCTGAGGAGGAGCGGGGTGGGGAAGGAGGGGACGGAGGCTGAAAAGAGGTACGCGGCCAAGAGGGCCAACCTGAGGGCGGCCGAGGAGCTCAACCACAAGAGGAAGGTTCCGCAGGGGTGGAGGAGGAAGGTGGAGAGGATGAGAGAGAGGATAAGGCTCCTGGAGGAGAGGTTGAAGGAGGTGAGGAGGAAGCCCGGGAGGAGGAAGGAGGAGAGGATAAGGAAGCTGAAGGAGAGAATAAGGGAGCTCAAGCTGAGGCTGGAGCTGGAGCGCGAGATAAGGGACTTCAACCTGGGCACCTCCCTCAACTCCTACATAGACCCCAGGGTTTACCTCTCTTGGGCGAGGGAGGTGGGCCTGGGGGTGGAGAAGATCTACTCCAAGTCCCTGCAGAAGAAGTTCTCCTGGGCCATGGACGGCGGGAAGGGGGATTAGGGTCCAGTTTTTTACCCGTGGGGTGGGAAGGGTGGTGATGGAGGCCTACGAGAGGGTGAGGAGGGGGGCCTCGGAGGTGGTGACGGAGGAGGAGCTGAGGGAGGTGATGAAGGGGAAGCCCACCGTTTACTGCGGGTACGAGCCCTCCGGGAGGATCCACTGCGGGCACGCCCTGACGGCCTTCAAGCTGCTGGACTTCCAGAGGGAGGGGGCCAGGGTGATAGTGCTCCTGGCGGACCTCCACGCCTACCTGAACCACAAGGGGACCTTGGAGGAGATAAGGAGGATCACCGAGTACAATCGGGAGTGCTTCATAGGGATGGGCCTGGATCCCGGCAGGACGGAGTACAGGCTGGGCTCGGAGTTCCAGCTCACCAGGGAGTACATGATGGATGTGCTCAGGATGTCCACGGACACCACCCTCCTGAGGGCCAGGAGGGCCATGGCGGAGATCGCTAGGAAGGAGGAGGATCCCGATGTGGCCCAGGTCCTCTACCCCCTGATGCAGGCGGTGGACATAGCCCACCTGGGCGCTCAGGTGGCGGTGGGAGGGGAGGACCAGAGGAAGGTTCACATGATCGCCCGGGAGAAGCTGGAGAAGCTGGGCTACCGCAAGCCGGTTTGCGTGCACATGCCCCTCCTGCACGGTCTGGACGGGGATGCCAAGATGTCCTCCTCCAAGGGGAACTTCATAGCGGTGGACGATCCCCCCGAGCAGATAAGGAAGAAGATCCAGAAGGCCTTCTGCCCCCCCAGGCAGGTGGAGGGGAACCCCATCGTGGAGTACAGCGAGCACCTCCTCCTTCCCCTGCTGGGGGGGCTGGAGGTGAGGAGGGCGGAGAAGCACGGGGGCACGGTCTTCCTGAAGGAGGCGGAGGAGCTCAAGAGGAGGTACAGGGAGGGTGAGCTCCACCCCGCCGACCTAAAGCCGGCGGTGGCTGAGGGCCTGATCGAGCTCTTCGGTCCCGTGAGGGAGTACCTGGGGAGGGGGAGCGGCTGGGGGTAGCCCCTTTATAAACTCCTTCCCCTCAACCTCTCCGGGGGTAAGGTGGGGAGGAAGAACCTGCACCGGTCCATCGCCATAGCCTCCGGGAAGGGGGGCACGGGTAAGACCACCATGACGGCCAACCTAGGGGTGGCCTTGGGAGCGCTGGGGAAGAAGGTCACCATCCTGGACGGGGACCTGGCCATGGCCAACCTCTCCATCGTGATGGGGCTCACGAAGTTCAGGACGAACCTCCTGGACGTCCTCCTGGGGAAGGCCAAGCTGGAGGAGGCCCTCCACCACAACTACGGTATAAACGTGATACCCACCGGCTTCCGCTTCGAGGAGGTTCATGAGGCCCTCTTCAGGGTCAGGCCGGAAAGGGTGGAGGAGGTGGTGAGGGAGATCCTGGAGCAGTCGGAGTTCCTGCTCATCGATGCCCCGGCGGGCATTCAGGACGCCACCATCCTGTCCCTGGCGGCGGCCAGGGAGATGATAGCCGTGTGCAACCCCACCTACACCAGCCTGGTGGACTGCTACAAAACGGTGAGGCTGGCCAACCTGCTGGGGTCCTGGACCAGGGGGGTGGTGGTGAACAGGGTGGGCAAGGGGGCGGACCTCTCCACCGCCGAAGTGGAGGAGTTCATGGGGAAGACGCTCGGGGCAGTTCCCATCCTAGCCGAGGTACCCGAGGATGCCAGGGTGCAGGAGGCGGAGAGGGAGGGGGTGCCCGTGGTGATCTACGATCCGGAGTGCAGGGCCTCGGAGGCCATTCAGTCCCTGGCGGAGGTGCTGGTGGGGAAGGCCGGACCCCCCTACGGGTTCTCCGGAAAGGGGGGAAGCGACGAGACGGTCAAGAGGCTGGTGAGGGCCCTGACCGGCGCGGGGGAAGGGGGGACCTGACCCTCAGGTCAGCTCCAGGGCTTTTCCCCTCCCGGGGCAGGTTATCCTTTCGTTCCCCAGGAACCTCCTGAAGAGCCCCGGCCTCTCGGAGTGGACCATGACCACCTTCCTCGGCTCGAGCCTCTCCACCACCTCCTTCAGCTCCAGCGAGCTGGCGTGGCCCGAGGCGTGGACGTGGAACATGGGAAGGCCGAGGTGCTCGAGCCAGTTCGCCAGCTTCCCGAACTCTATCTCCCCCTCCTCATCCCAGGGTTCGCTCTCGGAGTAGAGGAAGAGGGATCCGGGCCTGGGCTCGATCTCCAGAAGCTCCAGCATGTCGTAGTAGGTGGAGAAGAGCAGGACCCTCTCCTGGTTCTCCGAGACCCAGGAGCTGTCCACGTTCTGATAGCCCAGGAGCTTCTTCTCCCAGTGGTAAAGGATCTTTTTCTCCCTGCCGTAGATCCTCACCCCTGGGTCCCCCAGCTTGAAGGGGAAGCGCAGGAGGCCCCCCTCTATCTCGGGTCTCAGGAAGTCCATCAGGGCCGCCTGCCTTCTGGAGATGACGAATTCCCTCCCCGTTTCCATGGCCACCTCGAAAAAGGTCCGGAGCCGGTCCACGTCCACGCTGGAGAAGCTGGCCGCCACCAGCCCCCTGGCCCTGGACACGAGCCCCCCTATCTTCTCCTTAACCTCACCCTCGCTGGAGGGCCTGGACTCCAGCACGTTGGTTCCCTCCATGATGAGGAGGTCAGGCTTCTCCGCCTCCCTGAGGAAGTCCTCCGTCATGCCGGGGAGGTGGCCGTGGAAGCGGAAGTCCCCCGTGTAGACCACCCTTCCCTCCGGCCCGTCGATCACGAATCCGTAGGCGGCGGGGATGGAGTGATCCACGTGCACCGGCTTGATCTCAAACTCATCTATCCTGAGCCTCCTGCCGGTCCTGAAGGTGACCAGGTTTCCCAGGCCCCTGGAGGACCGGAAGCACTGGTGGAGCGGGCCAGCCACCTCCAGGAACTCGGCGAGCCTTTCCTGGGGTCGCAGGGAGGTGACTTCCCTGGCCAGGATGATCCTCCAGGTTCCCTCCCCCACGTAGAGGGGGATCTCGGGCTTGAGGTACCTGACGTAGTCCATGTGGTCCAGGTGGGCGTGGGAGAGCAGGACGCCGGAGACCTCAGGCTCCCTCCCGTCCCAGGGGTAGAGACCGGGGAGGTCCGGGAGGAGGCCAAGGGAGTGGAGCTGCTCTCCGCTCCTCGCGGTGAGGTAGGGATCGGAGAAGTAGCTCGCCTCCCTCGAGAAGCTCCTCCCGAAGTCTAGAAGGATCTTGGTCTCCCTGCCCTCCAGCAGGATCTGGTTTCCCCCCACCTCCCCAGCTCCCCCGAAAACGGTTAGCCTCATCCACTTCCCCCTTCAGCGGTCCTTTATTTGTAGGTTGGGGGGGTCCTGAGAGTGGTGGGCCCGCTGGGATTCGAACCCAGGACCTCCACGTTGTAAGCGTGGCGTCCTACCGCTGGACCACGGGCCCGTTTAGACTGGGAAGAGGTACTATTTGAGAAGAATGATCATCATCACTTCCAGGAGGACGATCGCCGCTATGAGGAGGACGGAGAGGAACTCCATGGAGGCGGCGTGCTGGGCGTCCACCCTCTCCATGGCCATGGCGTAGAGCTCCTGCAGCTGGTCCAGCTTCTTGTCCACCAGGGAGAGCCAGTCCGAGATCCTGAACCGCTCGCTCGCCAGGCGGTAGATCTTCCCCAGGTACCACTCCCCCGTGTACTTCAGGATGTTCCTCAGATCCCCCACGTACTCCATGATCTCCACCCTCAGCTCGGCCAGCTCGCTGGCGGTTTTCATGAGCTCCCTGTAGGACCGGCTCCTCCACCTCACCCCCATCCTGGTGGGGAAGGCCGCCCTCAGGGCGTTGTAGGCCTTCTCCGTTTCGAGATCCAGGATGGAATCGTAGGTCTTGAGCTCCAGCAGCTGTATCTTGGCCAGCTCTATCATCCTCACGTAGTCGTCCACGTATCCCTCCTGCTCGTAGATCAGGGCGGAGTACCAGTCCACGAAGAGCACGTCCTTGTTGGAGTAGCTCAGGAAGGCCCTGAGGGCATCATCCACCTCCTTCCGGCTCAGGGACCTCCACTCCACCTCCCCCCGCAGAAGCCCGGCCGTGTGCTTCCTGAACTTGGTCAGGAAGTCGGAGGCGGAGAGGGGGGGATCGGATCCGGAGAGAAGGATGAGGGTGTAGGTCTCGGGCCTCTCGAACTCCTGGTAAGGGAGGACGATGGCCCTCCTGATCTTCTTCCTGAGGTCCTCGAAGTACCTCTTGGCTATCTCCTCCAGCCTCGTCTCCTCCCCCCCGCTCTTCACCTTCCTCTCCTCCATTCCCACCAGCCCTACCACCGAGTCCACATCGGCTTTCTCGAACCTGAGGATGAGGGAGATCTCTATGGCCCCCACCGGGAAGATCTTGGCCTCCACCTCCATCCTGTGCCCGTCCACCTCCACCTCCCCCAGCTTCCCCATCAGGGGGATGAGGCCCAGGTGCTCGTACCTGGGGGCCAGGATCCTCATCCTCCTGCGCGGCCTCTGCTCCACCAGCCCCAGCTTCTCCGCGGGGATCAGGGAGAGGTTCACCTCCCCCCCGCAGTCGTAGAAGTACTGGAAGACGACGGAGCCGGTGAGGCGGATCATCGATTCACTCCTTCACCCGCCGGGTAAAATACCCGGCGCGCGGTCCCCTCTCGAAGACCAGCTTGAGCAGGGGGGGAGTGAGGAGGGAGGTGATGAAGACGGTGACCACGGTCATGGAGAAGAGCTGGCTGCCCACCGCCCCCACCTTCAGCCCCGCCGAGGCCACGATGAGGGCCACCTCCCCCCTGGGCATCATCCCCACCCCCACCCTCAGGGCCTCCCACCTCCCCAGTCCCCCCAGGAGGGCCCCCAACCCGCAGCCCCCTATCTTGCTCAGGAAGGAGGCGGCCAGGAAGAGGAGGATCCCGGGCCCCACCCCCCTCAGGGCCCCGAGGTCGGTGCGCAGCCCCACCTCCGCGAAGAAGAGGGGGATGAGGAGGCCGTACCCTATCACGGAGATCTTCTCCCTGAGGGTCCTGGAGAGGGGGGACCTGCCGACCAGGAGCCCCACTAGGAAGGCCCCGGTGATGGCGGCTATCCTGACCTTTTCGGCCAGGGCGGAGATCAGGAGCACCAGGACCAGGGTGAGGGAGAGGGAGAACTCGGGCGCCTGCACCCCGGTGCTCCGGGACAGGAGCCAGGGCACCAGCCTGGGGCCAGCCGTGAAGAGGAGGAGGAAGAAGGCCAGCATCAGCAGGAGGGTCCAGACCAGGCCCAGGACGGAGAGGCCCCCGTAGGCCATCC
>Ga0207433_10004759_pt1 | contig 24717 bp, 23 predicted proteins | sample YelNatPaOPGAMG01_FD_187559 | JGI IMG/M metagenome (GOLD analysis project Ga0207433, IMG submission 187559) | Hot spring thermophilic microbial communities from Obsidian Pool, Yellowstone National Park, USA - OP-RAMG-01 (SPAdes) (version 3) | ecosystem: Environmental > Aquatic > Thermal springs... | reverse complement strand
AACGCTACTCTAACAAGAGGATATTGATAACCGGGGGCGCTGGTTGCATAGGGACGAATCTGATAAAAACACTGTTGGAATCCGGGCCTGAAAAAATCATAGTTATCGACGACCTTTCAGCGTCATACGAGTGGAACCTGCCGAAGGATTCTAAAGTAGTGTTTATTCACGGAAGCATACTTGACGAGGAGAAGATGAAGAGAGCTTTCAGCTACAGGCCGCACTACGTTTTCCACCTTGCCGCCCACTTCGCGAACCAGAACAGCGTAGACCATCCTGAGACAGACCTCCTGGTAAACGGCCTCGGAACCCTGAGGACGCTGGAGTACGCATACCTCGCAGGCGTCGAAAGATTCGTATTCGCATCCTCAGGCTGCTCAGTATACGGGAGCCAGGCGCCACTACCCTTAAGGGAGGACTTCGTATCCCTACACCTCGACACGCCGTACCAGATAAACAAGCTCGTCGGCGAACTATACTGCAACTACTTCCACGACTACTATAAGCTTCCGGTTGCGATAGCCAGGTACTTCAACGTCTACGGTCCAGGCGAGGTTCCGGGAAGATATAGGAACGTTATACCAAACTTCACATGGTGGGCCATGCATGGTCAACCATTACCCATAACAGGCACGGGGGAGGAGACACGGGACTTCACCTTCGTAGAGGATATTGTCGACGGGACGCTTAGAATGGGGGTTGTGGAGGAAGCGGTTGGCGAGGCGATAAACCTAGCCTCAGAGACTGAGACCAGAGTCATAGACTTGGCGAACTGGATAAACGAGATTACTGGGAACAAGGCTGGAATAGTATTCAGGCAGAGAAGGGACTGGGACAAGGCTATTAGGCGGAGGGCTTCGATAGAGAAGGCGAGGAGGATACTTGGATACGAGCCTAAGACGGACATGAAGACAGGGCTGAGAAGGGTCTACGAGTGGATTAGGGAGAATAAGGATAGGATAGAGGCGTGCGTGAGATTTTGATCAAACTCGACTGGAGGAACAGCGCGGAAAGCAATGTGCCAAAGTTTATAAAGAACCTGTCGATTCTCATAAGCTGAGGTAAAAATTGTCTGAAACCTTAGCCTTATTTGAAGAGCATGAGCGCAACAGTGAATGGTTTAAAAAGAACTATCAGTACCTCGTTGAAAAATACGACGGCATGTTTGTAGCGGTTCATAAACAAGAAATCGTCGCGTTCGACGAGGATCCCGGTAAACTCAGGGAAAAAATACTGGCAAAAGGCCTTAGCCCCATGACGGTTATGTTTGAATACGTCTCGAAAAAGCCATTGGAATTCATACTATGATTATTCGCGGCTTTCTGGACAGCTCCTTCAGTCCCCCAGCTCCTGCAGTTAAAGCATTCATAGTTGCATGCATACCCTCTTGCAATTAGGAAAACAGAGAGGCGCGCTAGCATCAAGTTTAAAATGCATGTGTTAATCCTCTCACAAATCTTTCCCCCGGACATGGGTGGAAGCGCGACAAGAGCATACAACGTCGCGAAAGGACTCGTGTTAAACAGGGTGAAGGTCACGGTGGTAGCGGGGTTCCCACACTACCCGACGGGAAACGTTCCAAGGCATCTTAGGAAGAAGGCTTTATCTGTTGAAAACATGGATGGCTTCAAGGTCGTCAGGACATTCGTGCCCCCGCTTCCAGCCAAGGGGCTTGCCAACAGGATGATCCTCTTCATAGCCTTCCTAATATCCTCCCTCTTCCCCCTGTTCACCGTCGATAAGGCTGACGTAGTCTTCGCCTCAAACCCTCAAGTCCTAGCGATAATCCCATCATTAATATATCGTTTTTTCCACAGATGCCCCATAGTGCTCAACGTCGACGACCTTTGGCCTGAAGACCCGATGGACATAGGCGCGATAAGGTCGGGGTTCATGAAAAAACTGGTTGAAGCCTTAGCGAAAATAGCCTACACGATGGCTGACGCTATAACTCCGATAAGCCCAGGCTACATAAAGGTCATCAAAGGCAAATACGGGATTCCTGAGAGCAAAATCCACGTGGTCAGGGGCGGAGTAGACATCAGCAAATTTAAGCCGATGCCAAGCGGAAACAATGGGAAATTCACAGTCCTGTACAGCGGCGCGTTCTCAGTGGCCTACGATTTCGACCAAGTGCTCAAAGCAGCGGAAATCCTTGAGAAACATGAGGATGTGGAAATAGTCTTTCAAGGCGGGGGAGAACTACTCAACTACGTTAAACAAAGAGTAGCAGAGATGAAACTGAAAAACGTAAGGATAATCGACAGAATACTCAGCAGGGAAGAAGTAGCGAAGCTGACAGGCGAGGCAGACGCCCTACTACTACCACTTAAAGACTTCGGAAGACCATACCTAGGAATATCGTCAAAACTATACGAGTACCAAGCAGTAGGTAAGCCGATAATATGCTGCGCAGAAGGACAGCCAGCGGAATACGTAAAGGAAACAAGCTCCGGAATTGTCGTCAAGCCTAGGGATTATGAGGAATTAGCCAAGGCTATCCTATTTTTGAAAGAAAATCTTGATGCTGCTAGGAATATGGGGCTCTCTGGAAGGCAGTATGTTGAAAATATCCTTTCAATAGAAAAAATAGGGAAGGAAATGATGATCATCTACAACCATGTTCTCAAATCTTAAAAAATGAGAACATGAAAAGCGCTTTTAAAAGGGGGAGCAAAGTCGTCTTTGCACATACTATTAATCATGATGATAAGAGTGGAGATCTTCACCAACCTTTAGTATCTTTTGTGATCCCTGTTTTGAATAGCGAACGAACCTTAAAGAAATGTCTTGAAAGTATAGTTCACCAAAATTATCCTAAGATGGAAATATTGGTAATTGATAATGGAAGTACCGATACTTCGCTGGATATTGCGAAGAAATTTAGGGCTAAAATATACCGTGTTATTGGACCATTAGGTGAGGTAAGAAATTTCGGGATTAACAATTCTACAGGAGAGCTGATCGCACTATGGGATTCTGACATTTATATTCCTTGTTCCAAATGGCTTTCTCAGAGTGTAAATACATTAAGTAAATATCCAATGGCAAGTACGTTATGGATTCGTACCTTGTCCCCACCAAATGCAGGAATAATAGCCAAAGCATACGACTGGTTTTCATGGACTATAATGTTGACCCTTGCTAGAAAAGGCTTTGGTTTTTGGGGTGGGGGTGCATCCATATTCAAGAGAAGAATGATAGAAGATGTCAGCGGGATTACGAGGGGAACCGATACTGGGGAAGATTATGATCTTGCACGGAAATTAGCAATAAAAGGCTATGTAGTAGTATTTTACGATAATCCAGTTTACCACGATTCACATAATACCTTAACCGAGTTTATTCTTAAGGATCTTAGAAGGTCAACGAATTTCAAGAGAATAGGACTATCCTATTTGACAGGTATTCCATTACGTGAACTAATAACGATAAACTTTATAGTTGGTTTCTTCTTGTCTCTAAAAAATCTATTCACAAAGAAAGCTATTCACTTTGGAATAGTGCCCCTCCTATTGCTTTTACGCCTTATAACATATGTTATCAGTTACCTTATACGATGAGCAGCTCTTATCTTCTTGATCCCTTTGTAATAACGCTTTTAGCAGAAAAGGGTAAATCATATTTAGATATTGCATGTGGCCGGGGTAAATGGGGTTGTTTATTAGAAACTTCGCATAAACCTCCGAGCTATATTGTGGGGGGGGACTTAGACAAGGAGGCTCTTCAATATGTTAAGATGCACAGGATCTATGATGATACGGTGTTGTTCGACGGCAGATGTCTTCCATTCCGGAAAAATAGTTTCGACTATGTGCTAGCGTTCGAAGTCATAGAGCATATGGAGAAAAAAGATGGAATAAAGTTGCTGGATGAAGCTGAAAGAGTCTCAAAGGAGAAAGTAATAGTTTCAACCCCTTTGCTTGGAGCAAGGTACTGGTATAACGCAAAACACCATGTTTCAAAATGGACTGCGAGAGATCTGCGTAGAAAAGGATATTGTGTTAGAGGAGTCGGTTTCAGTTTCTTTGGTCTCTTTACAACCCATCGTTTAGCATTCGGCTTAGCACCATTAGTTTACTACATGCCGTGGATGAGCTACATACTCTTAGCATGGAAAAACGTCAATACGGAAAAATGATTTGAGATGAAAATTCTGCAGGTGATTAACGCTTATTACCCTCCATATAGCTCGGGAGGAGCCGCATTTGTAGCTCACAATATTTCTAAGGCTTTAGCAAGAAAAGGACATCAAGTCACCGTGTATACAACCAACGTGTTAAGTAGGGACAAATTATTTACCTTTAGGCGAAACTCGTATTTAAAAAACGGAGTCAAGGTTTATTACTTCGGCAATACCATCTACAAACCTTCAATTCACATCTACTTTTCAAAGGAACTTTTAGATGCTATCAGAAAAAACATTGTTGAATACGACGTGATACACCTGCATGAGTATAGGAGCTACATAGGTATTATAACTGCATATTACTCAAAAAAGTTTGGGGTACCTTACGTGCTACAAGCTCACGGCCAGCTCCCTAGGATTGGAGCATGGAGAGGGTTGAAATGGCTTTTTGACATATTTTTTGGCTATAGATTACTGAGAGATGCCTCTAGGGTTATTGCCCTCAGCCGTGTTGAGGCTGAGCAGTATAAGCACATGGGTGTGCCTGAAGAGAAGATTGCCATCATACCTAATGGGATAGACCTTTCAGAATACGCTAACCTGCCGCCTAAAGGCTCCTTCAAGAAGAAGTTTGGTATAAAAGAAAAAGAGAAAATAGTGCTATACTTAGGCAGAATACACAAAATAAAGGGAATAGACATTCTTATTAGAGCATTTGCAAACATAACTAAGAAGATGGATAATGTTAAACTTGTTATTGTGGGGCCTGATGACGGATACCTAAGCGAGGTTCAAACCATAATCAAAGCCCTAAGGATAACGAATAACATATTGATTACGGGTCCGTTATATGGCAGAGATAAGCTTGAGGCATATATTGACGCAGACATATATGTTCTACCATCAAGGTATGAAACTTTTCCCATGACTGTTCTTGAGGCTATAGCATGTGGAACGCCAGTAATATTAACCGAGAACTGCGGCATAACAGAGTTTATCAAAGACAAAGTTGGATTAGTTGTAAAGCCCGATCCAAATATTCTATATGATGCGTTATTCAGGCTACTATCAAACGATGATGTGGATGTTTTCAGAGAAAACTGTAAAATATTGGTGAGGATATTTGATATTTTAAGGGTTGTTTCCCAGCTTGAAGAAGTCTATAGTGCGCGCTAGACGTTTGAAAGTAGCCGTGATACATAACACGATAGCACCCTATAGGCATCCCTTATTTGAAGGGCTTTCTAAAAGTACGGATCTAATAGTTTACTATTGTTCGGTGAAACATAGTTCATGTGAGTGGGATTTATGGCCAAGAAAATATAATTACAAGTACAAGGTACTTCCAGGTATCTCTATTAAAATATTAACAGAAGAGCTTAGGTTTAATCCATCTATGTTGAAGGAAATCCTCAAAAGTAGACCGAACATTATAATAATCGGCGGTTATACTAGCCCAACTGCGTGGTTCACCTTTGCTATCGCCAAATTACTAAAGATCCATGTAATTTATTGGACAGAAGGGATAAAGGAGCCTCAGTCAGTTCTGGGGATATTAACTAGACCGTTAAGAATACTTTTTGTTAAGGAAACTGATGCAATCGTAGTTCCTGGAAGGTTATCTAGAAGCTATGTTATCAGCTTTGGAATTGATGCAGAAAAGATCTTTATCGCTCCAAACGCTATAGATAACGATTTGTTCATCGAGCTATCACGTAAATATCAGTCGTCCAAGGAGAACTTGAAAAGTCAAATTGGATTAAATGGAAAAGTTGTTATCCTCTGTGTAGCTCAGCTCATCAGAAGGAAAGGCATCGAATATTTGTTGCATGCTTATGGAAAACTCGAGCAAGAATATAATGATATCGCATTAGTGCTCATTGGAAGTGGCCCGTTAGAATTATACATAAAGGACCTCGCTACCTCTCTTCATCTTAAATTTTTCAAGATCATTCATTCTGGTTTAAGCCTAAAAGAATTAATAAGATTTTATTCTATTGCCGACATTTTCGTATTACCTACACTAGAAGATGTTTGGGGTTTTGTAGTAAACGAGGCTATGGCTTGCGGATTGCCTGTGGTATCAACACAAGCCTCACAGGCTGCAATTGAACTGATACATTCAGGAGAAAATGGTTATATTATTAAGGCGGCAAGTTCAGATCAATTATATGACGTTCTTAAAAGTCTAATTCAAAATTCGACACTTAGGAAAGAAATGGGCGAAAAGTCGAGAAGGATTGCAGTTCGAGAGGTTAGTGTATTGACGATGGTTAAAGGTTTCTTATCTGCTATAGAGTATTGCAGCAAAATTACTAAAAAATAATGCACGGAAGTTTATTATCTTAGGGAAGTTATGTGGTTTATTAAAGCATTTAACGATGCAATATGCGCCAGAGCCTTTTTGCACTGGTCTCCCTCATATTTGTATAATCGCTTCAAGTTGTATTTGTATGAAATTTCTCATCCGGATTATCCATGGCTTACGCCATATGCAAATAAAATTCTAACATGCTTAATTAAGAAGAATCATGTTGGATTTGAATGGGGAGCGGGTCGGAGTACATTATGGTTTGCTAGGCGATGTAAGCATATTACAAGTGTTGAGCATGACCCTTACTGGTATGAAAAGGTTCGTGGAGTTCTCCAAAAATTAAATATCACAAATTGTGATTTGATTCTCGCAAAGGACAAAGAAACATACATTACCTTAATTGATAAAGTTGAGGATGAAAGTTTGAACTTTGTGTTAGTTGACGGATTATACAGGGATGAATGCATAATCAGGAGTTTTAGAAAAATAAAGAACGGAGGACTATTAATTATTGATAATATAAACTGGTATATTCCCTCAACCTCAAAGAGCCCAGGTTCAAGAAAAAAGCCGCTTACGCCAATTTGGGAAAACATATCTGAACTACTTAAAAAATGGTATTGTATATGGACTACCAGTGGCGTAACTGATACAGCGCGCGCGCTTTAAACCCGCATCAGCTAAACTAAATGATAGCTAAGCTTGGTATATTTGCGGGTGGACAATATGCTACATTGGAGGCTAGAATGCTGCCTTTAGCCAAAATGCTAGAAACTTTTGGCATTGAGTCATATGTTATCACTCCTTTTGATTGGTGCAAGATCTTGAAAGGCAAATTAGGTAGGGTTCTTTCTGCGGTTGTAACATATGGCTTAAAAGATCATCTTTCAAACCTTCATAAAAATCCTAATGTAGTTATTATTGGAAGAACGTCCAATCTTGAGGCTTACTTATTAACAAAAATCATTAAACGTAAAAAAATTCGGGTCATTTTTGACTTGGATGATGCTCTATTTTTGCCTGTTGGAAGTATTCTTGGGGTTAAAGTCAGGCCAGGCTCATATTATTTAGAGATGATGCTTAAAAATGCTGATTACGTTACTACTAATGGTCGTTATCTATTATCCTACGTTAGAAAGTTTAATGCGAATTCCACTATAATACACGATCCCGTCGACACCAATTTATTCCATCCGAGGAATAAGGTTAAAAATCATGATAAGATAGTAATATCTTGGGAGGGTGGAGCTCCCGTTCATCATGAGAATTTAGCCATACTGTTAAAGCCCTTAAAGAAAATAGCTAACACATATGAAAGAAAGGTTAAATTTAAAATAGTGTCATACCTGGGAGATCGATTTATCAAAAATATGTTTGGTTCATTGGAAAGATTTATTGAGGTAGATTATGGCAGTGAACGATGGCTTTCGACGAAGCAATTTGCCACGTTACTTTATGATTCGGACATCATGGTGTCGCCATTAAAGGAGGATCAATGGTACGAAGGAAAAAGTGCCTTACGGGTTGGTATTGGGATGGCTATGGGCATACCTGTTGTAGCAAGTCCTGTCGGAGAGCAGAAGTATGTTATAAAGCATGGAGTTAATGGTTTTCTTGCTAAAAATGAAGATGAATGGTATACGTATCTGAAGATGTTAATAGAAGATGAAAACCTGAGAAAAAAGTTCGGCAAGGAAGGTAGGAGTACCGCGGAAAATCACCTCTCATTAGAAGTCAATGGAAGAAAATTATACAAAATTATTGAACATATACTCGAATCATGTTCAAAGTGAATTAAATCCTTTGAGAGTTTATCTACAAAAATTTGATTTAAGTGGTTTTATATATATCGTTGTAACTGCATTGATACTACATTGCTTTAAAATTCCAGAGATAATGGCATCCATGGTCGTTTTGCCGGCATTCTTAATCTTGCCATACCTTTTTGGAAAGATAGTTATCAAATCGTCCAAGGTTTTCTTTAAAGGCTTAGTCGAATTGAACTTCTCTGATATGCCTACTATGTTCGTTTTTTCGTGGTTAGTGGGTTCCCATTCTGTTGCGACCTTATTACTTATTTTAACATTTTTACACTTACCATTATTCGTAAAAATTTTACCTTTCGTATTACTCCTAATTATAGCAATTGACTTAATTTACGGATGGAAAAAAAGAGCCCTTATTGTAGAAGGGTCCTTTAGTATCAATGTAAGTCTTTTCTCATCAGAGATGTTTGTTATCATTATCTCATTTTTTACTATACTGATAACCAAAGTATTTGTACCTTTTCCTCAAATATGGGGTTATACTTATTTTATGCTTCCATTTAACATCCAGTATGCGTATAGAGCCACTGAAAATGGATATTTCGCAGGGGGCAGATACGCAGATTGGCTGTATACCGCGTTAATATACTGCGTTTTTGGTCTGAATCCCTTATACTTTATGTGGAGCGCTCCATTTATTATAATGATATTTTATGCATTAGGGATTTTTACTCTCTCAGTAAAACTTAGTAAGGATATTAAAATAGGGGTGATGAGTGCAGTATTTAGTGTTTTTATAAACTTTACAGAAATCTGGCCTAGCCAGTTTATGCACCTAAAATCTAACATAATAATGTATTCAACTTTTCCCTTAGTTTTGCTACACTTTTATAATGAAGCAAAAATGAAAAGTTATGAAACTAAAAAAATGATAACAACGCTACTTTTTTCATTTATTTCAATTATGATAATATCAACTGTTATGCGTCAACTGGCAAGTTTCTTGTATAATCCTGAGGGAATGCTGTTCCTTGAGACTTTTATTAATCCTATAATGATGACTATTCTACCGATTATAGGAATCATTATTTCTAGATTACTAAAATCCAGATTATACCAAGGGTTATACCTCTTATATGTTATATATTATATAATATTTTATTTTATGCATGCTGACGAATCATACTTGTATGCATTAGTGATTTTGGCTTTTATCATTTTCATAGGTAATCTTACTAAAAACAAATTTAGAATCTTTGTTCTCTTTTTAGCTTCTTCTGCACTTTTATTTGTATATCTTCAGTGGGTAAACATTTTATGTTTATATTCAACAAATCCAGTATCCTCTCTATTTTACCCTTCTTTAAAATATGAGCATCCGGTTAATATGACTGTCATGAAAGTCCAATGGTTTAAAGAAGCGTGCCCGGAACCATTACCATATTTGCTAATACTTGGTACGATTTTTTCATTGTTTTCCGAAAAGAATGAGAATCTACTAATGGTTAGCATGTTATCTTTAGTTTTATCGATTCTGTTCTTCCCTGATTTTATGACTTATAGAGCATTCTCTCAGCTTTCTCCCTTTATCAGCTATATTATCTCTTTAGGATTTTTACAAATTGTTTTATTTGGCCAAAACTTTTTGAAATGGATAGCGCGCGCTAAAAACATTATTTTTATTCTACTGGTCATTATAATGATCATCTCTACATTTCCTCCATTAGTTTATCATGTTTACGAAGAGAGTCACTTATTTAGAATATCTTCTCTTGTTTCTGTGGCCGATTATGAATATAGGGCTGCTTTATGGTTAAAAGATAATCTGCCAGAAAGGGTCGCCGTTATAAGTGACTATATGACAATACAAATCTTAAGCTCCATAGGTAATAAGATTTGGCTTCCGGGAAGAGCCATGGATGTTATATCACTTGATAACAGTTCAAGAGCACTTATGGAAAGAATAAAATATAATATTTTCAAAGCTAATTCGAGTGAACAAGCCTACAACAATATATTGCCTTTATATAATCTTATGCATGCGCAAGATAGGCAATATTTAAAATACTTAGGAATAGAAAAAGATACTATTTCCTTCGTAGTTATATTATCCTCAAGAACGGACAAATGGATTTCTGAAGAAGGCATAGGTGATGTGCTCTCTGCACGTTATTCTAAAATATCTGTAGACCTTTTAAAGATATTCGATAATCCCAGATATTTCAAGTTAATATATAAAGATGTGGATGAATATCTTTATATATTTGAAGTAATTAAAAATGAATATTAATATCCATAAAGTAAAGGTTTTCGGAATATTAATTTCGCTCTTTATACTTTTTGAAACTATTGGGATACCTACTTTGACTACGTTGCCATTCTCAACTTTAAGATTTGATGGAGTTGATGACTACATTGAAGTGAGTTCTCCTAGTTTGACCTTTAGAAAAGGAGATATAATAACCATTGAAATATGGGTTAAGGTGAGCAATATGTCGGATTATTTTCATACATTTTTAACGAAAGGGAGAACCTACTCTTCAGAACATGTTAATTATGCCTTAAGGTATTTCAAATCTCCAAATTCGCCAATATTTTACATCGAATTTTACTATCAAGGAATTAGTGGTTCTTGGAATACCTGGAGGAGTGATTGTAATCCGTTTCACCTTGAAGAATTCCACCAAATCGTGTTCATACACTCGTTCGGCTCACCAAATAATACTCGATTGTATATTGATGGGAAAAAAATTGCAGGTGCATGGATACAGGGAAATGGTCAAGAAAATCCGGTTCTGACTCAAGAACCATTGTGGATAGGAAGAATAAACTCATCGACAGGGCTACCAGCAGGCGAACCATTTAACGGTGAACTTTCGATCATACGTATATATAAAAGTGAACTTGCTGAAAATGAAATAACTTATAACTTGTTCAATCCTACAAGTCCGATCACCAAGGAGCTTTTGCTATATTTTTGTTTTGTTGATTCTGAGAAAAATATTTGTCAAGATTATTCAACAAACAATATTACCGGAAAAATCCATGGTCCAGATCAGGATAGGAGAATTATAAGGCCTTATCCATTTAAACAAAATTATATCGTTATCGATATCGATCATGAGGCAAACTTATATCTAATTATCGATACAAACTACATTATCTACCTGTATCTAGCTGTGATTTTATTAAGATATAATTTTTTTATTTATTTTCTAGAAGTAGAAAAAAGAAAGTTGTTTTTTAACATCAGAATTAAAGATCTGTTAATTAAAATACTTGAATCATCATCTTTTTTATTCGTTTTTTCCATTTTCTTACAGCAATATGTGAGGGATTTTAGTTATGTTTTTAAAAATATGATTTTGATAAGACTTATTCTGGTCATACTTACAAGCAAGTTGTTACTATATATTCTTACCAAAGTGCATTTTGACTTGTCTGAAAGTGCGGTATAGTAGCATGCGTTATTTACCTGAAATCCTTAATTTTGATATCATGATTTTATCGCCTACCATATCTGCTACTGAAGCGCGCGCGCTATGAAAAGTGAATTAAAAACTTCGATGCCGGGAAAGCGTGCACTCAGATTTAGTTATTTACAACCAGTTCAAAGAAAATTCTTGATGTATCTTAGTAAGCATTCCCTTTTCACCAGAATCGCAATTCTAATACTTAAAAGTTTCTCTTTTTATACGCTGGAAAAGTTAATAGACCCTTTACTATTTTTCCTCAAGTTATTTGGTATCGAACCAGCCCAAATTAAAGAAGAGGTTCTATTTTTGATCAGGGTTCTTAAAAGAATTAGGCCTAAAATCATGTTAGAGATTGGCACTGGTAGGGGGGGAACATTATTTCTCTTTACAAATGCAGCTAGCTCAGTTGCAAAAATAATAACTGTGGATTTACCAGGAGGTCCTTTTGGAGGTGGTTATCCTCGGTATATGATATCTTTACTACAATCCTTTGGCAGTTCAAAGCAAAAGGTTTACTTACTAAGAACCAATTCTCATGATGCCGGAACATTTGCTAAAGTTAAGAGCATCCTTAACGGTGAAAAACTGGACTTCTTATTCATAGACGGCGACCATAGTTATGAGGGTGTCAGAAAGGACTTTGAAATGTACTCTCCTCTTGTTAGAAAAGGTGGGATAATAGCTTTTCATGATATCGTTCCAGGGCCTCCTGAAAATGTTGGTGGCGTGCCAAAGTTCTGGGATGAAATAAAACACAATTTTTGTTATGAGGAAATAGTGAAAGACTGGAAGCAGGGCGGATATGGCATAGGTGTCATTTATATGTAACGTAGCTCTCATTTAGATTTCTTTATAAAGAGCATGAGAAAAGAAGGTGCGTAACTTCATGTTTAATGAGGGTATGTTAGTGCGCGGCTGCCTGTCGACAATATTAACGTTGTTCTCGACTTAGGTTTTGGGAAAAAGATTCTCAGCATAATCCTTGACAAGACCTTGGTTGAGGCTTCTCAAGTTTTCAGCTTCTCGTGGCACACGCTTCTGCCGCTGGAAAACCTTTTAAGAATAAGCATGTAAAATAAAGTGTTTCGTATGAAGGGTGTTATTCTGCACGGTGGCGCTGGCACTAGGCTCCGCCCGTTAACCTTCAGCGGTCCTAAGCAGCTTATTCCTGTTGCTAACAAGCCTATTTCCCAGTATGTTCTTGAGGACCTTAGGGATTCCGGCGTTAGGAGTGTTGCTATTGTTCTCGGTGAAACTTTTCCTGAGCTTGTGAGGGAGTATTACGGTGACGGCAGCAGGTTCGGAGTTAAGGTTGAATATGTTTTTCAGGGTAAGCCGCTTGGCATTGCTCATGCTGTGGGCCTCTGCAGGGATTTCGTCGGCGACGATAGCTTCATCCTCTACCTTGGTGATAATCTTCTTCAAAACGGCATCAGGAAGTATCTTGAAAGGTTTGTCGAGGGGGATTATGACGCGTATGTTCTTCTCAAGGAGGTTGAGGACCCTTCGAAGTTCGGCGTTGCGAAATTCGATGAGGACGGCAGGCTTATTGGTTTAGTGGAGAAGCCTAAGGTTCCACCGAGCAACTATGCTCTGGTAGGTGTCTACTTTTTCAAGCCAACGGTTTTCGAGGTTATTAAGGGTTTGAAGCCTAGCTGGAGGGGTGAGCTTGAGATAACGGATGCGCTTCAAACAATGCTTGAGAAGGGCTTCCGCCTCGGCTACTCCTTCGTGGAGGGCTGGTGGCTCGACACGGGTAAGAAGGATGATATTCTTCACGCTAACTCCCTGATTCTCGACGAGCGTGCGGAGAGGAGGATCGATGGCGAGCTTGCCGATTCGAGGGTTGACGGCAGGGTTTCAATCGGCCTTGGCAGCAGGGTTTTAAACAGCACTGTCAGAGGCCCCTCGGTAATAGGTAGGAACTGCCTGGTTAAGGATTCTTTCATCGGGCCCTACACGAGCATCGGTGACAACGTTAGTGTTGTTAACAGCTCTGTTGAATACTGCATTATTCTCGAGGGCGCGTTGATCAGCGACGTCGCCAGGCTTGAGGAGAGCCTTATTGGTAGGAACGCTAGGATTGTGAAGAACAGTCTTAAGGGCTGTGTGAGGCTTCACGTCGGGGACTATTCCGAGGTGGAGCTATAAGCTTATTAACACTCCTGTGTGGAAATAGGGGGGATGTTGAAAAACACTGTTAAAGAGCTTTCACTACCCGGTGTCAGGGTTTTAGAGTTGACGAGGCTTCCAGATGAGCGTGGTGTTTTCACCGAGCTTATGCGTTCAGACTGGGATAGTCTTCTCCAAGGCGACCCCGTGATGCAGGTTAATCTTTCAGTAACCTATCCTGGTGTTGTAAGGGCTTGGCATAGGCATGAGAGGGGTCAGGTGGACTATTTCCTCCCGGTTAAGGGCTCGGTTAAAATATGTGCTTACGATGATGAGACGGCTCATCTTATTGAAGCGGTGCTTTGCGAGGACAGGATGCAGGTTTTAAGAGTCCCGGGCCACTACTGGCATGGATTCAAGACGTTAGGCATGGAGCCCGCTTACCTCGTATACTTTGTTAACAGGCTTTACGACTATGCTAATCCTGACGAGGTTAGGAGGCCCTGGAACGATCCTAAGATAGTTCCCAGGATTATTAACGGAAGGGCTGACGACCCTAGGTGCAACAAGCCCTGGGACTGGTTTTACCCTCCCCATAGGTGAGAATATGCGTCTACTAGTCACCGGGGGCTGCGGCTTCATAGGCAGCAACTTCATCAGACACATGCTTAACAGGAATGATGATGTTGAGATTGTTAACGTTGACAATCTTTCATACGGCTCCAACCCGAGCAACCTGAGGGATGTTGAGGGTGACGAAAGGTATAGGTTTGTAAAGGGGAGCATAAGTGACCAGCTGCTTATGAGTAGCCTTGTGGAGAATGTCGATGCCGTCGTAAATTTCGCAGCCGAGTCTCATGTTGACCGGAGCATAGCCGACCCATGGCCCTTCTTCAGAAGCAACACTGAGGGTGTTCTAACGATTCTTGAAGCCGTCAGGAAGACCGGGGGGAGCGTTAGGCTTGTTCAAGTGGGGACTGACGAGAGCTACGGCGACATCCCCGTTGGGTCTTTCACCGAGAACGATAGGCTTAGGCCCTCAAGCCCGTACGCCGCCTCAAAGGCTTCAGCAGACCTTTTCTGCCTAGCCTACCATAGGACCTACGGTTTAAACGTGTGCATAACTCGTTGCACAAACAACTTCGGGCCATACCAGTTTCCGGAGAAGCTTATTCCAAAGACGATAATAAGGGCTTTGATGAACATGAAGATCCCTGTCTACGGGACCGGGGGTAACGTGAGGGACTGGATCTACGTCACGGACCATTGCGAAGCTTTAAGCATGGTTTTGAGAAACGGTAGGAGCGGGGAAGTGTACAATATTGCAGGCGGCAACGAGCTTACAAACCTGCAGGTTGTGAGAAGCATCCTGGAGCTTATGGGTAAGCCTGAGGATTTGATAGAGTTCGTCGAGGATAGGCCTGGCCACGATGTGCGTTACAGCCTCGACTCCTCTAAGATTAGGAGCGAGCTGGGCTGGATGCCGAGACATGGCTTCAAGGAGGCTTTAGAAGCCACTGTGGAGTGGTACATGGTTAACGAATGGTGGTGGAGGCCTCTGGCTGACGAGCGGGTGCTTCATCCAACCCCCTGGAAGCTTAAGTGGTAGTGTTGAAAATACTTGTCACGGGTGCTAGCGGGCTGCTCGGCCGCAGGGTGGTTGAGCTTGCTCTTGAGAGAGGCCACAGGGTTTACTCGGCTTACAGGGAGCATGTTTTAAGCATCGGTGTGCCGGTTAGGCTGGACATAACTGATGAGGAGAGGCTTTTGAAAACTGTTTCCGAGATTAGGCCTGACGCGATAATTCATGCTGCAGCATACACTGATGTCGACGGCTGCGAGGCTAACAGGGATTTAGCGTGGAGGGTTAACTCGGAGGCTACGAGAAGCCTGGCAGCTGCTTCTGCTGAAACAGGCTCCCTCATGGTCTTCGTCTCAACCGACTATGTTTTCGACGGGGAGAAGGGTCTCTACTCCGAGGACGACCAGCCTAACCCGGTTAACTACTATGGTTACACGAAGCTGAAGGGTGAGGAGTTCGTCAGGGAGAATGCTGCTGAATGGTGTGTCGCGAGGACAAGCGTCATCTATGGGTGGAACCCTGTTGGAAAGCCTAACTTCGCAACCTGGGTGGTGAGCAGCTTAAGCCAGGGAAGGGAGGTTAAGGCTCTTACAGACCAGTATGTCTCACCCACGTTTAACACGAACCTGGCTGAAATGCTTCTGGAGATCGTGGAAAAAAGGGTCACGGGGATTATTCATGCTGCTGGGGCTGAGAGAGTAAGCAGGTACTGGTTCTCCGTTAAGCTTGCTGAAGCCTTCGGCTTGAACAGGAGCCTTGTGAAACCCGCCGTCATGAGTGAGATGCGGTGGAGGGCGAGGAGGCCGAGGGACTCTTCGCTGAACGTAAGCAAGGCGGAAGCCCTGCTGAGCCGCAAGCCTCTAAGGCTCGAACATGCTTTTGAATTGATGAAGAGGGAAAAGCCTCGTGAATAACGCGGGGCATCGGGCATGAGCCTCATAGACTGGGGCTCTATTAGAGATGTGAAGTCTCTTATGGCCTCTTTAGAGAGCTTTATTATCAGAGTTTTTGGGGAAGACTACATAAAAGACCAGTTTTCAAAGCTTAAGGCTAAACCCAAGGGTGTGCCGGAGCGATTACAGTATGTTGTGGAGCCTAATGTGCATAGGGTTGCTGGATGGTGGAATATTATTCAATCGTTCAAGGAGCACGGTTACTCTTTTGACCTTCGCTTTTCTGCTAATGTTGAGGAGTTTATGGATCTTATGTTGTTCTCTTACGCTTTTAACCTTTTACTGGGCAGCAAAGTGGTCGCGATAGATGACAGTAGGGTATTGGGTAGGCTGAAGGATAGGGATAACTTTAGCTCTTTAGTATACGAGACTCTTATAGCTTCCAATTATGTTTCAAACGGCTTCCATGTTGAGGTTCCTGATCTAGTATCCACTGTAGATAGTAAACCTGATATCTTTGCTAAGAAAGGTGACCTTGAAGTTTATGGTGAATGTAAGAGTCTTGAAAGAAATGAGAGATATAGTGAGATTGCTGTTGAACTTGGCTCCTGGTTATACGATAATAAGGTCAATTGCATACTTGACATAACCCTGCCACATACTCCTAGAAGAGAGGATAGGGATTATGTAAGGAAAATTATAGAACTCGCTAGAAGAGCTGCTGAAGAGGAGAAGACGGTTGAAGGCGATGGAGTTAAGGTTCTGTTTCAGAAATTACCTGAACTCATGCATAACCCTCCCCCGCTATCTGCTTCACATCCTGAAGATATCGAGTATGTGCTTAGCTCATCTTATGTCGGCCTTTTTGCCGACGGCCTTAAGGTTAAGGAACCGAAGATCATAATTTTGAGAAACTTGAGTAAGCTTGATGAGCTCGTTAACAGGCTACAGGATAGATTTAGAGATGCCTGTGACCAATTGGAGGCTGTTGGAGATGGGCATAAGGTAATCTATATCGATGTTTCTAAGGTTGCTGGTAAACCTGTTTTTAAGCTGCCGGAGGCTTTGAGTTTGAACGTGAGACCAGAGTTGCTGCTGGGCAAGCTTGAATCGTTTATAAGGCCTTGGCTGGAACAGCATCCTATGATTGATGCGATAGTGTTAACTGTACCTAAGGTTTACGTCGACCGTATGGGGATACCTTATGCAATCGCTTTGGAGCAGAAGAGTATTAGCTCGTATGTAGCTCCGGGTTGGACTACAGTAGTGCCTATTATCCCAGTACCCCAAGATACTGCCCAGAAGACCTTATGAATGTAGCGCGCTAGCAAAGAGTCCGGTGTGCATTATGAGTAGTGAGTTTCAACATTTGACTGGAGGTTTGTCGCCTTCGGCTACGTTTACCTTACTGTTCAAAACATTCTGTCTACACTCATAGGGGTTTTAGGCTACTCCTTCCTCACTAGAAACGTTACCCAGGTTGATGTGGGTGTGGTGGCGGGTTTAACCCTGCTCTCCTCGTTCTTCCAGCTTCTCTCAGACTTCGGCTTAAACCAGTCTCTCGCGAAGTTTGTTTCCGAGTTGAAGGGTAGGGGCGAGGGTTCTTCAAGCCATCTTTTTTCAGCCATGGTCTTCAGGATTGGTCTAGCATCCTTCTTATCCCTTCTACTGTTTCTTTTTCCCGAAGGATTCTCTTTGCTTCTCTTTAAGACTTCCTCCTACTCTCCTCTGGTAAGGATGCTCTCCCTTGATGTTTTGCTACTCTCTGTTCTTCCTCTTTTAAGCAGTTTCCTCCTTGGCGCGGGCAGGCTGAGGGAGATAGCGTGCTACGGGTTGGCTTCAACCCTAGTAAGATGGGTTTCGATTATAGTTTTCCTTCTCCAAGGTTTCGGCGTTCCAGGGGTTGTTTTAGGCTGGATTCTCGGCGACTCGCTGGGTGTCGCCGCGTATTCTATTAGCGTTTTAAGGTCGGGGGCTTTAGGAAGCATGGTTTTCAACCTTAAGGGAACGTTGGCTAAGCTTCTCAAATTCTCTTTCCCACTCTACTTAGCCTCAGTGGTTTCCTTCCTCTACTCCTACTACGATAGGGTGGTTGTGCTCGCTTTCCTCCCGCTGTCTGACGTCGGCGTCTACGATGTAGCATACAGAGTCTTCAGCGTTCTCATAGCGTTCACCGCCCCGTTTTCTTCAGCCCTATTCCCCTACTATGGTTCAGCGTATGGTAGGAATGATCATGAGTCGATGAGCTCCGCGGTGACGAGGGCTTCAAAGTATTCAGCCTTAATCTTCTCCCCTCTTGCACTAGGCCTGTTCGCGACGAGCAGGCCCGTCATCACTCTTTTCGCGGGACAACAGTATGAAGGTGGATGCGTGGTTCTCTCAATCCTCTGCCTTTTCGCCCTCGTCTACAGCGTCTCGCCGGCATTCAGCAACCTTCTCCTCATATACGGTAAAACTGGAACGATACTCCTCTTGAGCCTTCTACCGGTAGCGGTAAGCCTGCTCGCCCTGCCGCTTCTACAGTTTCTCGGCTTAAACGGATTAGCGTTGATGAAGGGTTTCTCCATGCTGGTCAGCTTCACCCTCTCCCTCCACGTGCTTTCAAGAGTTGTGAGGATAAGGCTCGACCGCCCCGCGCTGCTCAGAACCTTCTCATCCTCAACGATGATGGCTCTAATCGTAATGGTGGTTGAACAGCTTTACTACAGCAAGTTTCTACTGCCTTTCTACGTGGTTCTAGGGGGCATAGTCTACACGTTTTTCCTGAGGCTTCTTAAAGTGCTTAACGAAGAAGGCCTCGCTTTCCTGCAGCAAGTATTCGGCGATAGAATCGGGCTGGTCGTGAAGGCACTCCTGCTAGAAGCGCAAGCTAAAAGTTAATTAAGTAGTTGGGTAGGTATTTTTGGTGGTTAGGCTTGGCGGAATCTGTTGCTGTTCCTAAGGAGTTGTTGAAAAACCTGTATATGGGGCTGGCTAAGGTTGAAGAAGTGCTTGCGACGCTTGAGGAGCTGACGGATAAGGAGGGCTTGAAGAGAATACGGAAGGCTGAAGAAGAATACCGGAGAGGAGATTACGTGATTGTGGAGAGCGGCCAAGAAATAGGGAAGCTAGTCGAGTGAATAGCCGCCTTGCCTTATAGGGGTGCGCTAACCAAGAGCTTTCTCAGGGAGCTTAAGAAGATTCCTGAGGATGCGAGAAGCAGAATCTTGAGGGCTGTTGATGGGATTCTTACCAATCCGTTTTAGCGCGCGCTAAGAAGGAAAGTTGTTGAAATAGCCTAATGTTAATAGCTCATAGGTGTGCACTATAAACTTCATAAAACTAGCACACGTTAAGAAGCCCAGCTGTAATAGGAAGAGGCGCGCTTCCACGCGTATATCACTTTAACGGCCTTCGGCAAATGTTTAAATAGGAATTACCTTATAATAATCTTGTGAGAGAAATTATTGTAAAGGTTCCAGTCGAGGTTGACGAGGAGCTGCTTGAAAAGCTGAAGAAGGATATAGACGTGGTCGTGAGGTTAAGGGTTGCAAGAGAACTACTGTTAAAGGAGTGGGATAAGAGGTTTGCGAAAAGCGAGTTGACGGAGGAGGAATGCTTGGAACTCGGGAGAGAAGTTAACAGGGCCTCGTTAAAAGCTTGGAAAGAGAAGGGGTTAACAGAATAAAGGGTAATGGTTCTTATGAAGATGGTTGTCGACACTAACATACTGTTTTCCTTCTTTAAAAGGGATTCTACAACGAGGAGGACATTCCGTGCTTTGCACTGGCACTTGCCCTAAATTCTCCAGTATGGTCGAACGAAAAAGAATTCAAGAGTCAAAGTAAAATCAAAGTTTTCTCAACCTCTGATATAGTAAATCTCCTCTTTAAACCGGTGTAGAAACTTCTCCTCCATATTGACAAGCGGATTAAGAAGATCATTTCTCTTTATGAAACGCCTTTACAGGCTAAATGTTATAGTTCAAAACCATGCTTCAAAAAGCTTAAGTGCTTCTCGAACACTGTTTCAACCGTCGTGCGCCACCATGAGGAGGCCGGTAAGCCTGTTAATCTTCATAACCCTCTTGACAGTCCTCGGCTTCAACTCTGCGCTTTGCCAGCCTCTCACGCCTTCCTTAACCCTTGTCTACACGCGTGCCAACGGCAGGGTTGGCGACATCGCTTTAACAGGCTCAGGCGAGATTCTTTTCACCAACTACCCTACTAAGCCCGGTAGGCTTTGGCTTTTAAGCAACAATACTGAGAAGCTTGTCTACGAGGCTCCTAAGGCTTCTTACGATCTTTACGGTGTTGCCGCTTCGAGGGATGGTGATGTTTACGTTTCCTGCCCGTATACTGGGGAGGTTCTCAGGATGGTTCGGGGCGGCGGAGTATTCACGGTCTACGTTAGAGCGGGTAAGAACGTTGGCCCATTGGCTTTCGCTCCCAACGGTACTCTCTACATGGCTGAGCTCATTCCCACAGAGGGCTACCAGTCTGTTTTCAGGCTTGTCCCGCAGGGGGCTGTCACAGCCTCTGGCTCCATGGCTGCGGTCCTGGTTTTCACTTCACCCATCACAATAGGCAGCATAGCCTTCAACAGCAAGGGTGAGCTCTTCTTCAGCGATGGTCCCAGGGGCAGGCTCTGGAAGCTCGTTAACGGCACTCCCATGCTCTACGTTGACAGGAAGGGCTGGTCAACAATGTACGGCATCGTCTTCGACCAGTATGACAACCTCTACTTCTGCGACTGGAGCAGCCCGGGAAACATCTACTACCTTGACTTCAGGCTTAGCCTCGCCTACAGGGTTCTCGACGGTAGTAATGCTCCCCTCGCAGGTGCGAGTGTTCTCGTAACCATGCCCAACGGCTCGTCTAAGATGTTTTACTCAAACTCTACCGGCTATGTGTCTCTGGCTAGGGCATGGCCTGGAACCTACGTGTTGAACGTTTCATGGGGCGGCGTTCCAGTGGGCTCCTTCAGATTCGAGGAGTCTGCCAGCGGGAGCAGGAATCTGGCATGCAGGGTTTTCAACGCTAAGCTGGCTGCTAAGGATGATGCCGTCATCAGCAGTTTCAAAATAGATAGACTTAAGTAGAATAATAAAAACATTGGTGCTTATAAGTAGAACTAAAACAATAAAGTTGAAGCATTGCAGCAAATTAGAGCCTACAACGTAAGACATAACTATGAACTAAAAGAATTCTTAGAAGATTATCGACGCTTACTTCAAAGGGCAGTAGATGAAATATGGAAGAACATAACTTGGATTGAAAGCTACGATAGGAGAGGAAGAAGGAGACTTATCCCAAGAATCTCAAAGGAAAACAGCTTCAAGCATCACTATTTAAGAAATTTGTTAATGAAAGACTGGAGATACTCAAAGCACTATGTTGACTCTGCAATAAAGCAAGCTTATTCGATAGTAAAGTCTTGGAGAAGAAGTTATATGAAAGGAGAAAGAAGAAGAGAGAAACCAATTGTAAGGAAGAGGTTTGTTAGGATAAAAGAAACTTTGTATTCGTACAATAATGGAAAGATAAAGATAAGCATTAAACCATACAAAGAATATATTATGTTCGATATATCAAAAGCATGGTTTTTGAGAAGAGCAAAAGGGAAAATGGGAGAACTAATATTGAATGAGCATTACTTAACAATAACCTTTAGAAGTAGAGAAAAGATAAAGACTAAAGGAAGTATAGCTTGGGATTGCAACGAAAAAAGCTTAGATGGATTTAGTCCAGAAACAGGATGGATTAGAATAGAATTAACAAGGCTTTTCCATGTTCATAGAGTTTATGAAATAAAGAGAAAGAAGTTGCAGAGCTTAGCTTCGAAGAAGAACAGCTTGAAGACAATTCTTCAAAAGTATTCTAAGCGAGAGAAGAATAGAGCAAAGGACTTTGTTCATAAGCTAACAAAAGAAATCTCGAGAGAATTTAAGAACTATGTTCATGGATTTGAAGACTTAAGAAAGAAGAACATGTTTAGCTATTCTAGAGAACACAATAGACGAATAGCAAAGATGAACTGGAAGATGATAACTTCTTTTATGAGCTACAAGTCTAAAGTTAAGCTCCTCAACCCTAAGAATTCTACAAAAAGATGCTCCAGATGTGGGAAGATTAATGCCCCGAAAGGAGCATCGTACGCTTGTTCAAGATGTGGGTTGAGGATTAATAGACAACTAAATGCTGCAGTGAACTTGTACCTTCAGATGGAGGGGCTTTCTCCAAGTTTGAAGCTCTTCGAGGAGCTTATGAAGACTTGGAGTAGGTTCACCCTGACAGGGGATGAGGCTTCAATGAACTCGAGAGGAGCCCTAGGCTGATGAATCCTCAGAACTACGAAAGTCTATTTAAGACTACGTAGTTCAGAACCCGGCAGGGTTTTGAAGGATTGCATCCTCGAAGCTACTCTCCCTAATGGCACTACAGTTAGGCTTTCTTCACCTGCCTTCCTCTCCAGCATTCCCGCTGGACTTATGAACATCCGTGCTTTCTACAGGAGTGTTGAGGTTGCTGACAGGCTTCAGGTGAACGTTTCCTCCAACGTTGACGTTTCAATACCGTGCAGGGTTTACTCGCTTTCCCTGAGGCTTCTCGACCCTGATGGTAACCCGTTTAAAGATGCTTGGATAATGGTGAGTCTGGATGGTGCTACGCTTGTGAACCAGAGCTATCCTGAGAGCGGTGTTGCGCTCGACGGTCTCCTAAGCGGCAGGTGTCTCATTGCTGCGGGTTTCAAGGGATTTGTCGTCGCCCAGTCTTCTTTCGATCTGAACAGTAGTCGCAGCATTGTTCTGACCGCTAACGTTTCCAAGCTTGTTGTTAAAGCCAGGGATCTCCTAGGGCTTCCGATGCAGGGTGTGCGCGTAGACCTGACGCTTCCAGACGGCTCTAGTGTAAGCGGCTTCACGGATGCTAACGGTTCTTTCGCTTTGAGATGGCTGCCCGCCGGGGATGTTAGCGTTGTCCTCGACTCAGGTTTTGAGAAGAGAACGCTTAGCCTAAGTCTCGACAAGAGCTTGGTTGAGTCTTCGCAGGTTTTCAGCCTCTCATTAGCAACGGTCTCCGTAACCATAGTGGTTTTGCTGCTTGTTTTAATAATTCTTCCACCTTCGAGGAGGCTTATCGCTAAAGCCTTTCCGATAGAGGTTTCGGTGGAGGGTCGCCGCGGCGTTGCAGAGGCTTACGTCGACTTCCTGTCTTCAAGAGGGCTTAGCGTGGAGGAGGCTTTAGAGTTTAAGAATGGCGTGGCAAGCATACTGGTTGGCGAGGCTAATATTCTACCCCGCTTGGAGAACGCTGTGGACCATGCTGTCCTCCTTGTTTCAGACCCTTCGGTTATTCCTCCAAGGAGGGAAATCCATGTTCTGGTTGAGGCCTCCGGGCCTGAGGACGTTAAGGCTGTCTCCAAGCTTGTTAAAGAGTATTCTGGAAGTATGGGTTTAAGGGCTGTCGGGATAATTGTCTGCAAGGAGGTCACCGATGGTTTGCTAAGCCTTTTAAAGGAGTTGAGGGATGTGGAGGTGGTTTTCACAACTAGGAGAATTCTAGGTGTTTAAGCTAACACTAGTTCTTTTTCCTTAGCTTTTTTTAAAAATTTCGGCTGGAAAGCTATAAGCATAAGCACAAACTCTGAGCGCAACAACAACTTGACGGGCTGATTGAATTGGTGGAATGGGCCAAAACCACGAATGAAGCAGGTCTCTTCGAAAATAGCGCGCGCTCAGTTGTTATGGCTCTCGTAGTTGTAGTAGCTCAGCAAGTTGCATACAGTAAGTTTTTCTTACCTTTGTACGTTGCTTTAGGAGGCATCACTTACGTAACAACGATTAAAGTATTAAGAGCATTAAATGGCGAAGATTTTCAGCTTATTCAGCAAGTAGCTGGCGAAAAGTTAGCAATGCATGCAAAAAGGTTTTTTGGCTTTAGTGAAGATGCGGTTGAAAGTTGAACAGTTTTTAGCGCGCGCTTGCATATCTTTGCGGCCTCTTCACTCTTAGTGACATCCAGAACCTCTATCTTAGCCCAGGAATTCTCAACCGCTTGCTTAGCCTGCTCGCAGCCTGGGCAACCCTCCGCAACTATCAGTATTAGCCTCCTCTTCACAGCCATTTCTACCATTATTCAACCTACGGATGCCTATAGCGCGCGCTATGAACCCTGTTCTTCTTGCTCTTGGTGGACCCGGCTATTTAAAACTGCTTTAAGAAGTGTTTGATAAGATCGTTGTAGGCAAATCCGTTTTCAGGGGTAAAACTGCAGGGCGAGCTTAAGGACGTTGGCGGTAGAGAGTGGGTAATTACAGAATCGCATATATGATCGACCGACATCTCAGATAGTGGTCTTACTCGATGTGGGCCTTAGAAAGGCTGTTTATGAGTAAAAGGTTAGTGCACTGGCCTAAATTTATCGCCGACGAAAACATCCCGTTTAGCCTTATAAAAGCTCTATT
>Ga0207433_10004757_pt1 | contig 24727 bp, 27 predicted proteins | sample YelNatPaOPGAMG01_FD_187559 | JGI IMG/M metagenome (GOLD analysis project Ga0207433, IMG submission 187559) | Hot spring thermophilic microbial communities from Obsidian Pool, Yellowstone National Park, USA - OP-RAMG-01 (SPAdes) (version 3) | ecosystem: Environmental > Aquatic > Thermal springs... | reverse complement strand
CCACCGAGGGTATTCGTCGGTGAATGAGGGCGGAGATTTTCTCTTCTCGTGTTTCAAGCTTTTTCTGGACTGTAACTTCGTAAACAAGCGTTTTTCCAGCCAATGGCGGGTTAAAGTCTAGTAAAACCCTTCCTGCGCCTATCGCCCTCACAGTTGCCATTTTCCCATCATATTCGAGGCGCATTCCAAGGGATGGCGTTATCCCCTTTGCAGTTAACTGCCTCAAGGGAACACGCCTGACCTTTTCGGGGTCCCGCGGTCCGAAGGCCTTTTCTGGCGGTATCTCAACGGTTGCTTGTTTTCCAACTTCCATTGTTGTTAAGCTTTCGTCTAAAGCCTTTAAAACCCAACCTTCGCCCACCACAACTAGTTTTGGCTCGTAGATTTCGCCTTCCTTGTACAAGCGTTCTTTTTTGGCTATTTCCTCGATTGTTGTGTCGAAGACTTCACCTGTCTCTTTGACTTTTGCAACGTAGTCCATAAGAATGAAGTCGCCTTTCTGTAAAGCCATAATAGACACCATTTTAATGGATATTTGCCAAACTAAGCCTAAAGCCTCAATAAAAGCTTTATCTCATCAAACCCTTCTACTGAACACGTATACCAAAGACTTAACCATCAGCAAGTGAGAAGTGTGAGAAATATGAAAACCGTTGACAAGGATGCCCTCTATAGAGAATGCATAAAAAGAATAGAAAAGGAAGCTTTGGGAAAACCGCTGGAGGAAAGGATGGAAATCACGTGTAAGATTTTGAAGGCGCAAATTCCTTACTATTTTTGGGTTGGATTCTACTTTCCAAAAGAAGGTTTCTTGGAACTGGGGCCGTCAGAGGGGCCGCCAGCCTGCGCTCAGATAGCCTACACTGGTGTTTGCGGGACGTGCGCTCGAAGCGGCAAGACAATAATTGTGCCAAACGTTCACGAATTTCCGGGGCATATCGTTTGCGACCCTAGGTCTAAGTCTGAAATTGCTGTTCCCGTCTTTGGCGAAAAGGGCGAAGTTATAGCGGTGTTGGATGTGGACAGCGATGAGTATGGAAGCTTCGACGAGAAAGACGAGGAGTGGCTTGTGAGGATAGCGAAAGCCTTAACTTCGCCTGGGTTAAGCCAGTAACAGTGTTTCTTGAATAGGAAAGTGGCGCATGAAAACCGATTTAGCCAGTTCGAGAAGCGTTTACGCGGCTATTCTGCTTCTTGGAATAGTCAGCCTTTTAGGCGACGTGGTTTATGAGGGTTCGCGGGGGCTTGTGCCGGACTATCTTGCCTTCTTAGGTTCCTCAGCCTTCATTATAGTTTTTGTTGGGCGGTTCGGAGAGTTTTTGGGCTACGCCTTGAGGCTTGTAAGCGGGGTGCTCGCTGACACAACTAGGGCTTATTGGGCTTTCATATTTTTGGGTTATGGGCTTATAGTTGCGATTCCGCTTTTGGGTTTCACAAACTTGTGGTGGATAGCCATAATCCTAGTTTTGCTTGAGCGTATCGGAAAAGCCGTTAGGTCGCCGGCCAGAGACGCCGTACTATCCATTGTAAGCAAGGGCGTAGGGGCTGGAAAAGCGTTTGGAATCCATGAGCTTTTAGACCAGATTGGCGCGATTTTAGGCCCCTTGATAGTTGTGGCCTTAATGTTTTACAGTGGAAACAATTACGGCCTAACCTTTAGTTTCCTGCTTGTGCCCTTTCTTGCGCTTGTAGCTTTCCTAGTTTTCACATACAATAGGGTTGGCCAGAGTAGGCCATCTGACGCGGGAAAGGTTGAGGAAAAAGGCGAGAAAGGTGGAAGGCTTGGAGGAGCCTTCTACATTTACACTTCTGCTGTGCTTTTAAACACTATTGGGCTTATCCCATACGAACTTATTCTCCTCAAAGCTTCGGCGATTCTCCAGCCCATGAACCAGCAGTGGCTTGTCCCCCTAATATACTTGTTGATTCAGGGGATAGGTGCGCCCACCGCACTGTTTGCAGGGTATTCCTACGACAAGTTTAAAATCAAGGTTTTAGCTTTGCCCTTCATCCTTTCAATTTTTCCAACATTGTTTGCCATGACTAACGCGGATTTAAGGGCTTTGCTTTTTGCCGCAGTGTTTTTCGGCTTGGTTTTGGGAATGCAAGAGTCCATTTACCGCGCCGCTGTTTCAGAGTTTGCGCCTATATCCTCGCGGGGAACAGCCTACGGCATATTCAACACAGCCTACGGGGTTGGCATGCTGTCCAGCGGTTTCGTGTATGGTTTAATTGCAACTTTTAATCCGCCCTACGCCGCTATAGTTCTATATGTTTTTGTTGTGCAGGCTGCCGCTGTAGTTTTGCTTGTTAAGGCTTACTCAGAAAGTGTTAAAGCCTAAACACCTCAATTTTATTGATGGCGAAAAGAGTTGGCTTCAAACGACGAGTCTAAGGTTTTAGACATTCTTGAGAAAGTTAGCAAAAGCGTTGTGAACATAAGCACTATAAGGCTTATCCAAGACGTTTTCTATCAAGTTTTCCCAGTTAAGGGCATGGGTTCAGGCACAATAATAGATGGCGAAGGCCACATACTAACCAACAACCACGTTGTTCAAGGCGCGGAGCGCATTGCGGTAACCCTTTGGAACGGCGAAGTCTTGAACGGGCGGCTTCTAGGCACATGTGCAATCCACGACATAGCCGTTGTCAAAGTTGACAAAAAAGGGCTGGTTTACGCAGAGCTGGGCGACTCGGATAAGCTGAGGATAGGGCAACGCGTTTACGCCATCGGCAATCCCTTCGGCTTGGCTGGTGGCCCAACAATAACTTCTGGGGTTATAAGCGCATTAAACCGCACAATAGAGTCGAAGAACGAACTTTTAGAAAACCTTGTGCAGACGGATGCTGCCATAAACCCCGGAAACAGCGGCGGCCCCCTCGTGGACATTAACGGAAAAGTGGTGGCCATAAACACGGCCATTATTCCCTTCGCCCATGGAATAGGATTCGCCATTCCAATAAATTCGGCTAAGAAATGCGCCTACGACATAATAGCCAAAGGAGTCCATGTTAGGCCTTGGCTTGGAATAATAGGCTTAAGCCTTTCAAGGGAGATTTCCAGCTACTATGGCATTCCATTGGCTGAAGGCGTGCTGGTTACAAGGGTTGTGGAGGGAAGCCCCGCAGACGAGGCTGGCATAGAGGCTGGCGACATAATACTGGCAATGGACAACGTGCCTATCACAAGAATCGAGAAGCTGCTAAGCGAAATCCACAAGCGGAATGCTGGCGAAAAGGTTAATCTAACAGTCTACCGCGAAGGGTTAGAGTACTCTGTTGAGGTGGTTTTGGCCAGAGCACCATAAACGTTTTAGCGGCTGTCTAAAACTTTTAAGCGGAAATTATAAATTGGTAGTTTAATAATAATGGTAAACGCTTTCAAATTTACTATTCCATGTATAATAGTAGGGGGAGGCTGATGAGCACCCATGCAGAAGAGCTAAAGCTTCGGTTAATGACTATAGAGCTTCTTAGAACAGCCAAATACAAGCGGAACATCACATACCGCGAACTTTCAGCCAAGACGGGGTTGCCCGTAACCGTCTTAAGCAGATATGCTAAAGGCCATGTTTTGCCAAACACTGCTAGGGCCAAGCAGCTTTGGAAGGTTTTGTCTAAGTTTGTTGGTTTGGAAAGCGAGCTTCGAAATAGAATAAAGTTTGATGAAGATGGCTATTTTGACAATACTGAGATTATCGGCGACTTCAACATTCTACAGCAAGCGGCCAACCACGCGTTGGCGATTTTCGCTGGAAAACGGGTTACAAAAGTGTTTACGGCCGCGGTTGATGGGATTCCATTGGCAACCATGGTGGCAAACGCTTTGGGCGTAAACCTAGTAATAGCCAAGAGAAGCAAAGAAGTGGGCGTAAAAGAATTCCTCGAAGAAACCTTCGTGCTTAAAGACTCGGGTGTAACAATTACGCTTTATGTTCCAAAGGACGCCATTAAAAAGCGGGACAGCGTCCTAATAGTGGATGATATGATTAAAACCGGTGAAACACAGGCGGCGCTGGTCAACCTTGTGCGCAAGGCTAAGGCTGAAGTCTCAGGAGTTTTCTCTCTCATAGCCGTAGGAGACGAATGGAGGAGAAAGCTCAAGCTGCCAGAAGAGTGCCCCGTAGAGGTTATAACCTACATCAAACCAGCTTAGAGCTGACTGTGGCATGTAGTCATAGCTTTAGATGGTCAGACGCCTTATGGCGTCTTCACTTTGTTGGGGATTTTGATCTGATTGTTTTTTATGTATTTCTCCTACTATGATTTTTGTATATAGTGCCACACCGAGGACGAGCATTGAACCGAAAACGATGATGATGGTAGCTGCAGACTGGTGGGCAGAGTTGACAGCCCAAATCCTAGTCCGTATAAACCTAAGGCTATCAATAGTTGTGTGATGAATAATTTGTAAAACAGTTTCACCTCGTGGGATACCATTTTTCCTCGCCTTCCTTACTCATAGTACGGAGAGCACACATACCGGTTGCGGTTAATGTTTTGTTAAGCGCGTACACTTAAAAGTTTTGAGGCATCTTTTGAGTGGGCAAACGGCGCATTTCATTTTTCTACAGTAGTTTTTCCCAAGGCGGAGCAGTGCTGTTTCAAAATTTACAAAGGACTTGTTTGGGATGCTGTTTTTAGTCCAAAACTCCTCAAGTTGCTGCAAGAAGGACTTAGAAGATTTTTCATTAACTAAGCCCAAGTTTTTCGCCGCTAAAATGACTAGGCTGGTGGGGTTGGGTTTGGCTTTATCCCATATTCCTCGGAGTTCCCTTAAAAATATGCTTACGGTAACGTCGCCTACACCTTTTCCCAAACCTTTAATCATGTTTTCCAGTTCATGCGGGGTTAACGCTTTCTCGTGTAGGCTGGTCAGCTTGCCACCGTGCTTTTCCAGAAGGTTTCGCATAACCTCAAGAAGCTTGTCCGCCGTTTTGAAGTCGTAACGCGTATAGCTTCCTTCATCCAGAATCCTTACAAGGCCATCCCAGCCCGTTTCAAGAATCTTTTTAGGCGTTAAAACATTGTATTTCTCAAAGCACTTGTAGGTTTTCAAAACCGAAGTTTCCGTTATGGGTGCGCCGAAAAGGATGGAAGCCAAAAACCATTTGAAAATTTCCTCTTCTCTGCCGCTTTCAAGGTTTATGCCTAAAGCCTCTGAATATTTTCCTCCAAGTTTTTCAACGAGAATTTGGAGGCTTTCCAATCTCAAAATAGGGGCCGCTCCCTTTGCCTCTTTGCTAACAATTTATAACAGTAACTGGCATAAACGGTTAACGGAGGACAAGGGCCTATGCAAAGGCGAACCATAGAATGGCTTGAAGACGGAACAGTGGCGACAATAAACCAGCTGAAACTCCCCCATGAAACAGAGCTTTTGAAGCTGCGGACATGCGACGAGGTGGCTGAAGCCATAAAAACCATGAAAATTAGAGGCGCCCCGCTGCTTGGGGCTGCTGCAGCTTATGCCCTAGCGCTTGTAGCTTACCATTCAAAGGCCAAGGAAAAAGCGGCTTTAATCTGCGAGTTGGAAGAGGCGGCGGAAAAACTGCGAAAGACTAGGCCTACGGGAGTTAACCTCTTCTGGGCTGTTGACCGAATACTGGGCAAGGCCTACGCCTTCAACGGGGACGCCCGCCAACTAGCCTCCATGGTGGTGGAAGAGGCTAAAAGGATAGCTGATGAAGATGCTGCGGCAAACCGTGCGTTAAGCATGCATGGCGCCGCCCTCTTAGAAGACGGCGACGTTGTTTTAACCCACTGTAATGCTGGAGCCCTAGCCACTGTGGATTATGGAACAGCCTTAGGCGTCATTAGAGCAGCTGTTGAACAAGGAAAGAAAATCAGCGTTATAGCTACTGAAACTAGGCCTAAACTTCAAGGCGCCCGCCTAACAGCCTACGAGCTTAAAAGGGACGGCATACCCGTCACTCTGATAAGCGACACCATGGTTGGCTACGTCATGTATAAACGCATGGTCAACAAAGCCATTGTAGGCGCCGACAGGATAGTGCGGGACGCCGTTATAAACAAGATAGGAACATATCAAATAGCGGTTCTGGCAAAAGAACATGGCATACCCTTCTATGTGGCAGCTCCGAAATCCACCTTCGACCCCACGCGTATATCGGCGGAGGTAACCATAGAGGAAAGAAGCCCGGAAGAAATAACCCACATAGGCTCTGAAAGAATAGCGCCTGAAGGCGTGGCGGTTTTCAATCCAGCCTTCGACATAACACCCCTAAAATATGTGACGGCCATAATATGCGAAGAAGGCATCCTATATAAGGAGGACTTTTCAAGTTTAGCAAAATGGTTGAAAAGAAATGAGCAAAGATAAAGAGCAGCAGACCCGCCAAGAGGCAAAAATTGAGGGGCTCCTAACAGAGAAGGGAATTAAAGTAAAGGCAAAACAAAGGGTTGAAGAGCTTAAGACTAAGGGATATGGAGTAAACGAGGATGGAGAGCTGCTTCTAAACTTCTACGAAGCGCTGCACCTCGTGGATAGGGGGCTGCTGGAAGTTAAAGACGAGAAGGGCGAAAAAATCGGTTTCCAAGAGCTTCTGCAGATTTCAGAGAAAACCGACGAAAACGCTTGGGCTAGATACATGGTTTACAGAGATCTGCGAAGCCGCGGCTACGTCGTTCGCGAAGGCTTCGGCGCCAACATCGACTTCAGAGTTTATGAAAGAGGCGAGTATGGAAAGGACACGGCGAAATATTTGCTTTTAACCCTTCAGGAGGGGAAACCCATAATATTAGAGGAGCTAAACCAAATAGTGAGGCAGTGCCAAAGCCTAAAAAAGGAGTTGATAGTGGCGGTTATGAGCCGTCGCGGCGAAATAGTTTACTACTCCGTTTCCCAACTAACCCTACCATCATCGAGCGTGTAGGATGCGTGGTAAGGCTATGAGTGCCTTTAAAACCGTCCGGGGGATGCGGGACTTCCTCCCAGAAGAAGCAAAAATAATGAAATACATTGAAAGCCAAGCCCGAAAAATAGCCGAATTGTACAGGTACAAGGAGATAATAACACCAGTTGTGGAGTCCTATGAGCTTGTGGCTGCCAAAGCCGGCGAAGAAGTCCGCGCCAGAATGTATGCCTTCGAAGATTTGGGCGGTCGTAAAGTCGCCCTAAGACCAGAGTTTACGGCTTCTGTTGCGAGGCTTGTGGCCACCACCCTTCGAAACGAGCCTAAACCTTTAAGGCTTTTCTGTTTGGGAAGCCTCTACCGTTACGACGAGCCCCAGAAGGGACGGTTTAGGGAGTTTTGGCAGTCAAACTTTGAACTCATGGGCTCTGAAAAACCCGAGGCAGACGCAGAAATACTGCTTTTAACCAACCACTTCATGAAATCCGTTGGCCTAAAGAACTACGCCTTCAAAATTGGACACGTGGGAGTTTTAAGAAGCATCCTAAACCTGGAAGGAATAGCGGAAGAAACCCAAAACAGGATAATGCAGCTGATGGACAAGAAAATGCATGAAGAAGCGCTAAAAATGGTTAAGGAGGCGGGCGCCTCTGAAAAATGCCTAAACACACTTCAAAAGTTGGTGAACTTGAAGGGGGAAAACACAGCAAAAGTTTTGGAGCAAATGCGTGAGAACGTGAAAGGCTATGAGACGGCTTCTGAAGCAGTTAAAAACCTTGAAGAAATAATCCGCCTCGTTGTGGAATCCGGGGAAAAACTAGATATAACAGTTGACGCTGGCTTTGCAAGGGGCCTAGAATATTACACAGGAATGATTTTTGAGGTTTATGTTCCAGAACTTGACATAGCATTGGCCGGCGGCGGAAGATACGATAGGCTTGTGGAGTTGTTCGGCGGAGAACCCACCCCAGCCGTGGGAGTTGCCCATGGCATTGACAGGATAATGCTTGCCCTACAAGAGCAAAAAGCAAAAATCAACGCAAAAAAGGAGCGGGCAGTCATGGTGATACCAGTCAACGAAAACCTAAACGCAGAAGCCCTAAAAATTGCCGAAATGCTCAGGATGGAAAGCATACCAGTCGAAGTTGAGGTTATGAGGCGAAGGGTTTCAAAGGCTTTGGAGGACGCTGACAGACGGGGAATAAGCCACGTTGTAATAGTTGGAGAAAGGGAGCTGAAAGACGGAGCTGTTGTTTTAAGGGACATGCAGAAAAAAGAACAAGCCAAAGTCAAAATCGGCGAACTTGCCAAAACATTAAAACTTCAAACTTCTTGAACTGCGGGGGCGTTCCCTCCTCAAAAAGTCTCCAATATCCAAGAGGTTTTTAACAGCGAATCCGCCTTTCAGCTTTTCTAGGTCTTTCACTATTTGGCCATAACCCAAACATTCGCCATATCTATTAAAAACCAGGGTGTAGTCGCCCTTTCTCCGGGAACCCTCTATTTTTAGGATTCCCTCCTTGAATAGGTCTCTGCCGCAGACGAAAAGCCAAGCCGACTTATCGTCCACTGTTATTTTGTTTTTGGCTTTTTCCGCGATCATGAAAAGCAATGGAAAGCTTGGATGAAATTCTCCGCCTTTAACCTTTCCCAGATAGGTTTCCACATAGAGCCATTTCTCACATGCTTTGGCTAATTTTTTCAACTCTCGGTTAAGCAGAAAGTACCGGTTCGCCCTTTTCACCACAAACCTTTCGTCCAAATTTAGCTCTGCACCGAAAAGCTTTGCGAAGCTATTAATTGCGTCAGCCTTTACCAAAATTTTCACCTTCGCTTTATTAGCTTACATACAAAGAAGCCTTGGGTTTCCCCCGGCCAAATCCGCCTACAATTCCTTACAGAATCGTCTAGTTTTATGCCAAAAACCTCTGTGGGGGCTTCCTCGCCGTAACAGTCTATTTCCACGGTTTCCAAGCCTAAATTCCTCACAGCCCAGTCTATGTTTAACTCGTTTTCCTCCGGCTCCAAGGAGCATGTTGCATAAACTATTTCACCGTCATCCTTGAGAACTTTTGCAGCCTCTGCTAAAATCTGCCTCTGCAGCCTCGCGTTTCTTTCAACGTCCCGCAAAGTCCGCCGCTTAAACCAATCCTTGTCCGTGGCAAAGTTGCCGGAACAGGGCACATCAAGCAATATTCTGTCAAACCTAACCCTAAGCTTTGACACGTGCCGCGCATCCAACTGGTAGACTACCGTGTTTTTTACTCGGCACCGCTCCAGCTGGTTCGCCAACGCCTCCAAACGCCGCTTATTGACGTCTAAAGCCACAATAACGCCAGTGTTGTCCATCAAATCCGCCATCTGAACAGTCTTACCGCCCGGAGCAGCACAAGCGTCCAAAACAGTCTTGCCCTTCAAATCCGTGAAAAGCGTCGCCGGAACCTGGGCGGCGGCCTCCTGCACCGAATAATAGCCTAAAAGATATTCAACCGTGGCTCCGACTGAAAACTCCGAACGGACAATCCAATAACCGCCATGGATAAAGGGAATTTCCTCAAGCTCAAAACCCAACCCCTTAAGTCTCCCAACAACGTCAACACCCCTAACATTCATGAAGTTAACCCTAATGGCTTGCCTAGGATTAGCTTCCCTAAACTCCCAACCCAGCCGTCGATAACGACCAACAAAAAAGTCCTTGCCAAACATCGAAAACACAAAAGCAAACGAGGCAATAAAAACTTGGCGATAAAACCATAGAGGGAAGGGGTAGCGAAAACAACAAGCGAAAACAGCCTATTTTCCCACAGCTAGCCGCACAGCAAAAACTAGAGGGAGGCTATCAATTTTAACAGTTAGAAGAAAGCATAAAATTGACAAGCAAAGTAAGACAGAGAACATAATGCTTTTTAGGAAAACCATGATAAGAGGATACCAGAATCTGAAGCTTGCGGCCGTAGTCTAGCCTGGACTAGGACATCAGCCTGCCACGCTGACGACCCGGGTTCAAATCCCGGCGGCCGCACCATAGATTTTTAAATTAAAAATTTAGTAATTATCAGAGTAGCGTGAGGAATGGTGTGTATGCCTATAGTTCATGTATATATTTGGGAAGGCTTTAGGAAAGATCGCGTAAAAACATTGATACAAGGAATAACAAAAGTGTTTGAAAGTTTAGGTGTTCCTGAACACGCTGTTGAAGTTGTTGTGCACGAGGTTCCTAAAACGCATTGGGGTGTTGGCGGGGAGCTAGCCTCTGAAAAGTTTAGGGACAAGCCTTAACGGTTGATGGCTGCTATGGCGGTGATAGTGAATGGTGCTGCCATTGTTAGGATGAAGCCGCTGGAGAAGGCGATTATAAGCATGTCTTGGCCGCAGTAGCGCACTATTATAGGCAGTGTTGTGTCCATCGCCGTTGCGCCTCCCATCGCTATTGGCGCATACCTGTCCAGTTTTGCGGTCAACGGCGCAGAGGCTATTGTAATAAGTTCCCTAAACAGATTCACTGTAAATCCGAGGGCGCCCCACTCCAGCCCAAAAAGCTGTCCGACTAACGGTCCAGCCAAGGTGTACCAGCCATAGCCAGCGCGAACTCCCATGGAAGCAAATATGTTGATTCTAAGGATTATTCCCCCGACAAGCCCGCCAATAACGCTGCCTAAAGCTACCGCCAGCGGAAAAACCAGTATCTTAAGCTTTGCTTGCCTCATTTTCGCCGTCGCTTTCTCATCTGCTGCGAAAAGTACACCCATCAAGAACAGGAGAATAAACAGCGATAAGGAGTAGGTGTAATCGGAGAAAACAACGTTCAACTGGGGAAAGCCGAAATTGTTGTTTAAGTAACCGGCCAAGATTCCAACAGCGAGTGTGGGTAAAACATACCTTATCATATTTTCACCAGTTTTTGCGTTGCCTTCACAGAAAGTATGCTGAACAGCAGAGCCAAAACCAAAAGCACCAAGGCGTTAAAAGCAACATTTGGCATTACAGCTAAAAGCTCTGTGTTTGAGCCTATCGAAAATCCAAGAGAAAAAATTAACATCAAAACAACGCCAAGGAAGATCTTTCCAACATTAAAGGGTTTGCCCCTCAGATAATAGCCCACTGCCAAGCCTGTAACCAATGGAAGGACAAGCATAACAACGTCTAAAAGACCAGCCATATTAGTTGCCACCGGACAATAGGCGAATCTAATGAACAGAATTTAACTTTTTCCCAAAATATGACAAATGTATAAAGTCGGCACTAAAGTTTCTTGAAGCGAATTATTTCATCAATTTTTCTTTTTGCCTCGCACACGTTCCTGGCAGTGGCGTCGGGTTCCAGTTTGTTTTCCCAAAGGGCTTTTAATGGGAAGAATTGGGAGGCAACAAACACTGTTTTCATGCCCAACTGCTTTGCCCCTTTAATGTCCTCTTCTGGGCTGTCTCCAACGTGGACCGTTTCTTCCGCTTTAACTCCAAGCTTTTTCAAAGATTCTTCGAAAATCTTCTTATGGGGCTTCCGCCATCCAACAGCATCTGAAACCAAAATCACGTCAAAGAAGCCGCTTATCCCAACTTTCCTAAGCCCAGCATATATGACAGGCGCATAGGTGAAATTTGAGATTAGGCCAAGCTTGTAGCCTCCGGAAAGCAATCGCAACACTTGTTTCACACACTTCCTGAGCCTAAAAGAACTTACATAATCTTCGAAAAAAATGTTCACAGCCATTTTTATGCCGTCATCATCCGAACTTGTCTTAAAACCGAGTTTGTTTAGGGCCTCAGAAATCCAAACAGCGTTTGTAACCTCAACAAGCTTCTGGTAACGGACGGCACGATATTTTTCATGCGCCCAACTGTAGGCGTCCATAAAATCCTTTTGACCCACATTAAAACCCGCGTCCACAATGGCCTTATACAGCTTCATCTTTGAAGATTCAAGGTTGTAGCCTTTTACACTCACCAATGTGCCTATGAAATCAAAGGTTACAGCCTTTATTTGAGGCAAGCCTTCTCCTTCCTCTTTTCTGTATTTGCATTACTTCTTTGCAATATTTATCTCAATTTAATAAGATTTAGGTATGCCTTTGACAATTCTGAATAAACGCGTGTTCCCTCATGTCTTTCAGGGATTATTTACATGAGAAGGCGGAAGAGTCAAGGCATAACGAGACAACAGCCTACCTAATGTTTTTGGCCGGAACCATTTTCTTTGTAGGCGGCGTCCTAGAAACATTATTCATATTCCAGTTTATCCAAACACCTCCCGAATGGTTTCTCTTCATTCCCTATTACACAGAACCTCATGCTGGGGCGGTTATGGGCTTGTCCCTAATAATAGGAGGCTTAGTCCTAATAGTGTATGGAATAGTGGCTGGCATAAGCTATGCCAGAGATAGAAGCTGGTACATGAACGAACTTCGAAAGGCAAACTCCATAGAAGAAATCCTACTGTCCCGAAAACAAGTTTCCAACGAACCCAAAAAACAAAAACCCATAGCAAAGAAATCCTCTAAACAGACGGGGAAATAATTTTTGAGGCAATTTCCTCCAATTTTCTGGCAAAATCGGTTTTAAAAAGCGCGTTTACATCGCCCAAAGCGTTTTCAATTTCAGGGTCGAAGGGTATTTCCCCCAAAAATTTAACACCAGCCTCCTCAACTTTCCGCTTTACGAACAGCCCCTCCTTCACCTTCATATTTTCAACAACACCATTAACTGGCACCTTCAACTCCTTTAAAAGACTTAAGAGTTTTTCAACGGTTTCAAAAGCCAGAGAAGAAGGCGTGCTAACAACTAGAAACTCTATTTTTCTAACAAGCCTTATAATGTCAAGGGTTGCATCGCTTATTCCCGGAGGCATATCTATTATTAAGAAGTCTAAGTCTCCCCACAGGGTTGTTGAGAAAAGCTCTATTAGGGCGTTGGAAACGTCTGCCCCTCGTAGGGGCAAGACTTTTTCTCGAGAGAAGGCAACTATTGACATGTATTTTAAACCATGAACCTTCGCCGGAACTATACCCCTATCTTCCTCAGTTTTTACTTCTTTAATGCCTAGAATGAGGTGAGTTGAGGGGCTTGTGAAATCCGCATCGAAAAGTCCCACACCATAGTTTTTCTTTGTAAGGATTAAGGCGAGGGTTGATGCGACTAGGCTTTTGCCCACGCCACCCTTACCGCTTGAAACCGCGATTACACGTTTAACCTTTTCAAGCCTCTTGTTTATGATGCCTATTCTCGGGTCTGCCATGTTATTTAACCCCTTTAATGCTTTCAAGCCATACGCCTCTTCCCTCAAGAATTTCAAAGTCTGGACTGCCGCATCTAGGGCATTTAATGTAGGCATACGCAGTCTCTGGAACAAAGTGTATGGCCTCCATTGACTCTGCGTCAAGTTTGTTTTTACTGAAACCCCATTCCTGTCCACAAACTCGGCATTTCAACTTGGCTTCAACGGTTTCTATTACAAACTCGGCGTTCTTGATTATCCCAGTTTTAAGCTCTGATAAAGCGAATTTCAGGACGTCAAGTTCCACTTGCTGGAGTTCGCCAACTTTTATTTTAACCTCTCTGACTTCCACCAGTCCTTCCTTTCCAGCTATTTCAGAAACTGATGCTATTATTGCTTCAGCCAAAGCCCACTCATGCATGGGAGAAGCCTTCACGTGGTAGAATTTAAAAATATTGCAGAGAACCACCAACATTGCTCGTCAGAGACTCGTTTAAATGCTATAATATTGAACGCAAAGCTTTTAAAGAACCGATTTTCAAACCCATTTTGGTGATGGCCATGCCAAAGAAGAAGAAGGAAGAGAAGAAAGAGGAAAAGAAAGAAGAAAAGAAGTAACCACTTCAAATTAGCACTTTGAGCTTGGCCTCACCACCCTCTAACGTTTATTTTTCTATTTCTTAAAACTGGTCTGAGCAGAAGTGCTAAATTTTCGGCAGCCTTCTAGATTAACGATGTGGGCGTGTAATGAGTAAAGTTGCTATTGTTAAAGGTTCAAAACCCATCGAGTCCACCGTTAAGGCTCTTGAAATGATAAAGGCAGAGTTAGGTGAAATCCTTTCCACCGAAAGACCCATCTTGATAAAGCCTAACTACATAAATGCTGAGCATCCTTCAACTGGCATAACAACAGACAGCAGAGTTATCGAAGGCATTGTGAAATTTTTGAAGAAACATGGAAAAAACAATATTATTATCGGTGAGGGAAGCGGCTGGGCAGACACCTTTGAAGCGTTCAAGGTTGCTGGAGTAGACAAAGTGGCTGAAAAATGGGGTGTAAAACTCTTAGACCTTAACAAAGACTGCTTCGTGGAGGTTTATCCACCCAACCCCTCAGCCCTCAAAAAGGTTAAAGTGGCAAAAACTGCGCTTGAAAGCCTAATCATAAGCGTTCCAAAATTAAAACTCCACAGACTGGCCACGGTCACACTTGGCATAAAAAACATGATGGGCGCTCTCGCCTCTAAAGGAGTCATGCACAATGGAAAATTAAACGAGAACATCGCAGACTTGGCCTCCGCCTTAAAACCCAGCCTAACCGTAATTGATGGAATAATCGCCGGAGAGGGCCACGAAACAAGCGGAAACCCTGTTGAAATGGGCCTCGTTATAGCGGGCACAGACCCCGTGGCCGTTGACGCCGTCGGAGCCGCTGTGATGGGAATTTCGCCAACAAATGTTAAACATTTGGTTTTGGCGGAGAAAAAGGGGCTTGGAACATGCCACTTAGAAAAAATAGAGGTTATTGGAGAGCCCATCGAAAAGGTGAAGCGAAAATTTCGCAGATTCTTTTTCAGCCTAAAAGGAGCCTATGGCTGAAGAAACCGAAGCTCTTCCAGGAGCCGAACCCTCGGGAATAAGCAAGTATAGAGATCAAATAATTAATGGTCCAATTATCCGCACAATTTTCTGGCTTGGCATTCCTCCGCTTATAAATCAGCTTGTAGTTGTAGCCTATAATGTGGCGGACACCTATTGGTTGAGCAGTTACAGCGAAATTGCTGTGGCTGTTCCACGGCAAATGTGGCCCATCCTCATGCTTTTTCAGGCGCTTGCAAACGCTTTAACCACTGCAAGCCTAAGCATAGTCTCCCAATATATAGGAAGCAAAGCCTATAAGGAAGCAAGCCAATCCGCCTCGCGCTTCTTCACTTTAGCCTTTCTCTCAGGTGGAGCATTAAGCGTAATGTTGTTGACGCTTAGACACGCGATTTTCACGGTTGTTATGTCTACTCCTGCAGAAATTTTTGACTACGTCATGGACTATTCGGCTGTAATAGCCTTTGACGTATTTTTTAATTATATAGCCTTAACCTATACAACGCTTCTCCAAAGCGTGGGAGACACAAAAAGGCCGGCAATAGTTAACGTGGTTTCAGTGGGCATCAACATTGCTTTAGACCCTTTCTTCGTATTGGGGATAGGGCCGTTTCCAAGGCTTGGAGTGGTGGGCGCCGCCCTCACCGATGTTTTAGGAAAGATAATATCCATAACCGCCATGACCTACGTGCTTAAGAAACACTATCCAGAGCTCAAGATAGGGTTCACCCGAAAGATTGGCGCTAAATGGGCTCAGCTTGTATTGCGTATAGGAATGCCCATTCTAACTTTGGGGTTGATGAACGGCTTCGCCTTCCTCATGCAGCTAAAACTCGTAAACTTGATGGGAGTGGTTACAGCCACAGCCTTTTCCATAGGATTCGTGGTTTTAGACATTGTGGACGCAGCCCTTTGGGGCTTAAGCGGAGCCCCAGCCATAATGATTGGTCAAAGCCTCGGAGCAGAAAAACCGGAAAGGGCAAAACAAGTCGCCTTCAAGGCAGCTATTCTATTATTTGTCCTTATAATGGCCGGAGCCGCCATAATATACCCGATAAGAAGAGGCCTAGCCGACGTATTCGCCGACGACCAAAACATTTTAGACGAAACCGACCTCTTCCTTCAAACGCTATTGCCAACCCTTCCATTCTTCGGCCTCTTCGCAGTCGCCCTATCCATTGGAAGAGGATCCGGCCACACCCTTTTCCCAACAACTCTAGGCATACTCAGGCTTTGGGGATTCAGAATAACCCTAGGCTACATTTTGGCATTCACTTTTGGACTCGGCTCCCTCGGAATCTGGCTAGCCATAGCAATAAGCAACCTAATAGGAGGGTTAATAGCCATTCTATGGATAACGTATGGAAACTGGGCAAAAGCAGTCATAGAAGAGAAAACAACAAAGAACGCTTAAAACCAGAAATGATAAGCTCATAACCCTTATTTACTTTTGGTTCTTCCGAAATTTTCTCTCTAGTTTTGCGTGCGCAATGTTCTTATGTTCTAAAACAGTTTTCCATAAATTTTATTTAAGAGTAAAATTATAATTCAACTTTTGGTGAATAAAAAGGAGGAAGGAGATGTTATGAGGGAAAAAGCCCTTGCGTTGTTGTTTGCCTTATGCATTTTACTGCCATTCGGGTCTTCCCTCTTGACAAGTGCCTCAAACTGTGCATCAGATGATCCCTTGGTAAAAGCCTGCGCGTGGAAAAACTGTCAGACCCATGGATTTAGCTCACGGGATTCAGGTTGGAAAAGCGGTAACCCAGCTAGTGCTTTAGCCGGTCCAATCTCTTGTGGAAGTGTGTCTCCTCCACATGCAACATTTGCTTTCCAATACATTTGGGCTTTAAAAACGTCATCCGGCAAGATCATAATGCCTATCGGTTGTTGCCTAGCCCTTGGTTCTGGATGCAGCGCCGGGAAAAGCTACTGGGTTCAAGGTTTTCCTGAAGAGAAAATTGAGGTGGATTTCTCCCGTGGGATCATTTTAAACCAGACACTTAATAGTTTCGCTGTTATTGAGTTAAAGGTTTCAGACTTAAACACTAGCCAAATATTGTTTTATGCGAAGGCTTCAGTAAGCCCTGAAGGCTTCAAAGTTTCCGGCCCGCCCGACTGGAGTGAGGCTTGGAGTTATAACTTAATCGAAGCTGTGACTGGAATTGAGGCGCGATTCGGCCCTAAAAACATTACAATTTCAGTCCCTGAGGGCGATGTTATTGAAGTGTTTTGCAACGCTACAGCAGCGTCTTATGAAGATAATGCCGAGGCAGCGGTGCAGATAGAACAAGAGTGGGTTCCATATATACCAGCGGAGGAAAATGTTGAACTACGTCATTGGGTAGCTAACGGCGTCTCTCATGTTAATGTTTCAATAACTTTCCCACATACAGAATTCAATGTTTCAGACTGGGGTACTCCGATAATGGTTGGAAACAGCATATCCGTTGATGCTCAAATTTGGGAATGGACGGGCCCAACTATGCCTGTTGTTACTATTAAACAGCATACCTACGAGCTGGGATTTTTGAGTCCCGGGGAATACAATTTCACCTTTATGGTTTGGGGTCAAATCATCAAAAGCTTAAAATTTGAAATAGTGCGTGACATAGCAATTGTTAATGTTTGGCCTAAAAAGAACATTGTTCCACAAGGCTTATCCTTTGAATATGATGCTCCATGGTTGCCCGCTCCTATCCCGCCTCGCAAAACTCTTGGCCTAATTATAGTAAACGTTACTAACAAAGGCGACTTTACAGAAATATTCAATCTAACAGTTTATGAAGGGCTTGAACCAGCACCGATCTATATTGAACGGTGGCCTGACCCGGACGGCAATATCTCAGACATGTTTTGGAGAAAGGGAGACGCGAATAGAGATGGATATGTTGATTACTACGATGTATGTGTAGTCAAGCATTTCTACGGATGGACCGGGCCGCCGGGGAAAAATCCCGCTGACGTCACTTGCGATGGAATAGTTGATACCCGTGATCTCATGCTGATTTCAAGGAATTTCAACTTAACTATCTGGGATCACTTTCACCTATCAAAAATTTTTCAAGATTATGCGGTTGTAAGATTAAACAGTACAGACTACAAGTTTATAGGCTTCAGATGGAACATCACAGAAACATCCTTTGGCAACTATACCTTCAGCGCCTATGCATGGCTAGTGCCAGAAGAAACAAACACAGAAAATAACGCTTTCAAAGACGGTTGGATCTATGTGGCCGGAGTAGGCGACATAAACGTCGACGAAATAGTTGACATATTCGACGTAGTACTAGTTGCCCTCGCATTTGGTTCTTCACCGCCAGACCCGAATTATAACCCAAACGCTGACATCAACGACGACTGCATCATAGACATATTCGACATAACAATTATAGCTATATACTTCGGTAGAACGTATCAATACCCTTAAAAATTATGATAAAAAAGGCACATAATCCATTTTTCTTTTAAATTTATAATTAAAATAAAAGAACTATCACTAATTTTCACTTTATATCCCACGCCTGCAAAACGATTTACATTTATTTCTAGGATACAATAAAAGATGTCAGAAACTAAGTGCGCGAATGTTATGAGAAAGGATAAATGTTTGGGGCGCTCTAGCCATCTTATGCGCGCGCATAGCAAAAAGACTAAAAACAAGTTACATTCTGCTTAGCAGATATTTAAATTATCTAACTAGAATAGGTTTTATTGATGTGGTGTGCAGCGGGAAACAAATTTTGTATAGGACTAGCGAGAAAGGTTTTGAGTTTTTGAGGTTATATCATAACCTGTTAAAAATGCTTTACGGCAACGTTGAAGGTTGCGCCTTAAAATTGCCTGTTCAAGTATAATGGTAGTTGGGGGAGAGTCAGGCGGAGTTTCGGCTTATGATTTTCTCTCCCTTCTCCTTTCGGCTTGAAGTCTTAATCCGCCTGCTCCCCAGGCCTCATTAACCAAATAAAAAGTGCGCGCCTATCGGCTACTGGCATCTAGGTTAGATTAGCAATTACAAAATTTTTATATCTTAGATCGAAAGCCTTCTATACTCAAAATGAGGAGGGAGGGAAGCGTGAGAAGGCTCATTATTAAGATGATGCTGGCGTTGTTAGTTATGGGCGTGTTAACTCTAGTGATAAATATTCAGCTAGTTAACGCAGAGATTTCAGCAACTGTTGAATTTCCAATCGCCATGTTAAACTTAAAAAGCAGAGGTCGGCTGGTTGGCTGTTACATTGAACTTCCTGAAGGCTATAGTTTGGAGGATATTAACGTTTCAACAATAATGCTTAACAACACGGTTCCAGTTGATTTAGAAGCTCCAATAAGCATTGGAGATTATGACAATGACAACATACCGGATTTAATGGTTAATTTTAACAGAACAGAGGTCATTGAATTTATATCTTCTCAACATATACGGTTTAGCAATGTTACCATAACCTTAACTGGCAGTCTCCACGATGGCACCTCCTTTGAAGCAAACGCTGTCATAACTGTTTCAAGCTTCACCGGAGACGTGAACTGTGATGGCACCGTTAACTTTTACGACCTTGTCAAGGCTGCAACAACTTTCGGATTCAGGGAAGGCGAAACAAAATGGAACCCGAATGCAAATTTTGCGCAGCCATGGAATGAAATAGACGTATACGATTTAATAACAGTAGTAATCAATTTTACCGAATAAACAAACTGCGGGAATACAGCCATAACCCCATTAATATTACTATTTTCTAAGTTGTCACAAAATAAGCGCGTAATATCACGGCAAATGCTTAACCTTAGATGGAAAAGTCTTTACCATTAACAATAAAGCAACAAAGATTGTTCACGTCGGTTTACCTCAAGCACCATGAAACTTTCCAGAAGCCTTTAACCTAACAGCTACCGTAACAGCAACATTATAGGAACCCAAACAGTAAACAACCTGGCACCAGGCCAAACGGTCTTACTAACTTTTAATCTCGCCACTTCCAAACTGGAATCCCACATCAACTATACCATATGGGCTGAGGCTAGCACCGTTCAGGACGAAATAAACACGGGCAATAACGTATACATTAACGGGCTAATAAGAGTCAAAATTCTCGGCGACGTCAACGGCGATAAAATAGTCGACCTTTACGACCTAGTAATTATAGCTATACACTTTGGAGAAACATGCCCATAATTTTCAAATGTAACAATTCTAACGCATTCGCACTAAAAACTTAAAGACAACGATAAGCATCGATTTAATGATATTTAATTGCGAGATTAAGGCTCAAACTTTTAAATTTCAATCGAATATTACTTTTAGGGGTTGGGCTTGAAAGTAACGGCTTTAAATGCTTTTATGTTTATGTTAATGTTTAATGTTGTGTTAGTAGCTTATCCTAATGTTGCAAAGGCGGAGGAAACAATTACCATAAAATTTGACGGCTCAATAAGTCCTGAAAATGCACCTATACTTAGGAATGGAAGCTATTACATTTTTTTAGCAAATATAGAGTTGTCTATAATTATTGAAAAATGCAATATAACAATTGACGGTAACGGCTTCGCCATAGTTGGAAGGAGAGAGTTTCAATCAAAGGGCATAGTCCTCAATGGAATGTGCAACGTGACAATAAAAAATATTGGTATAGAGGGGTTTTACTATGGCATTTGGCTTCGCAATGCAAATTTCAATGTAATAATAAATAACACGTTTAGGATGAACACTGGAAGAGCCATACTGCTTAGTTATTCAAACAATAATACGGTAACAAGAAATAGGATTATAGAAAACAAAGGTAGGGGCATTATGCTTGAAAACTCAAATAACAATGTTCTTGAAAACAACGTTATAGTTGATAATGGTTGCGACCCTTTAATATTGAGTCATTCAAGCGGTAATCGTGTAAATGGAAATTTAATAGTTAAAAATAATGGGAGGGGAATATGGCTTGGCTATTCTCACAATAACATGTTAACAGAAAATAACATTACCGAAAATAATTACAGTGGTGTACAACTCTATTATTCAAACAGCAATCTGATTTTCGGAAATACAATATCTACGAACAATGTTTATGGCATACAACTATCGAATTCTTCACTAAACACCATATACAACAATAACTTTATCAACAATACCATCCCGTGTCAAGTTGACACGTGTATAAATTACTGGGATGATGGCCTATTAGCCGGTGGCAACTATTGGAGCCACTTGAACAATTTCAAAGATAGCTTTTCTGGTTTATTGCAGAATGAGAATGGAAGCGATGGAATAGTTGATGAGCCGTACAAAATAAATGAAAATAACGTTGACCGTTATCCTTTAGTCGGTACATATTCGAGTTTAAAAATAGTTTCTGTAAATTGTTCATTAAGCATTGTTTCAAATGTTATAATAAAAAGTTTGACTATAGATGTTAATGGCACAATAATTTTACATGTTTCAGAGGTTAATCTTACGCAGCTGAGTATTTTTAGGGTGATAATATCGCATAGGCTGCTAAGCCCTCCATACGTGGTGGAAGTCGACAGTGAGCCCATCGAATACGTTACTGTATTTGAGAATGAATCTTTAAGCATACTTTATTTTTGTTGTTTTTCACCATCAGAAATATTATTACTGCCGGAGATTTTGCAAAATTTCCTGCAAAAATTTTTAATTATGTTGGCTTTCTCGTTGGTTTCAATCATTAAGCAGCGCATAAAATTGAAGGAAGCCAGCTAAATGTCTTATTTTTGCTTTTTGTTTAAAGTAATTGGTCTTTATAGCTTTTCAAACTGTAATGTTAGCGTGTCTTCATTTATTGGAATCTCGGTTAAATCCTTTCGCAGCAATATTGTCTTGCAGATTGGAGGTTCATTGAAGATGATGGATATTTCTTCATATTTGTAAAAGTATGCAAATTCTATTGTAAAAAGAGCGCCACTGCCATTAACGGTTGGCGAATCTCCCAGTAAACTTTCGCCAACCAAGAGGGTTCCTTTGCCAATTTCTTTGTATATGAAAATAGTTTTTTCGGATATTTCTATGTCTGGCCCAAGTTTCTTAAACTGTAATTCCATGCTTTCTGTCAAAAAGTTTTCGGATTTTACGCTTTGGATTTTTAAGTTTGAATAATTAAATCTGATAGCCACTTGCCACGCGTAGAGATCGGTTACGTTGCTCACGTAGACTTTTGCTCTTAGATATCCAAGAGGCTGAGGTTCTACTGGTTGATATAAAAGAGCAAGTGCAAGGCTGATTGATGGTATGCCCAACATGAGGATGATTAGAGATGCAAGCAACTTTTTATTTGAAGGAAAACTTATCTCTTTGTCAAGTAAACCTTCAGCGGTTCTGGTTTTCCCATTGTTTATGTAGTACCTTCCACTTTTCATTATTTCTTCATCGTTAATAAGCTGTTTCAGCCTTAAATTGAGGGTTTTTCTTGGAAGCTTCGTTATCTTTAATAGTTCTGAGAAGGTCCTACCCTTGCTCTCTAAAGCTTTTAAAATCATGGAACAATCACTATTCCTTCTATTTTGCAGGTTTATTAAAGTGCCACATTTTGGGCATCTTATTTGTGGCATTTTTTCACTAAAAATTCATTGTTTATTCTATCTTAAAAAGTTTAGTGTAAAAGAAACTTTTTCCAAAAAAGTAATAGATTGTTAATAACTGGGATAATGAGGTTAAATCGGGTTTTAGAAATACGCGACAACTGCCGAGTCTGCCTAAATTTAAAACGTTTATGTGTTTTTGTCTTACCTTTTGTTGCTGCCCAAAGGGCAAGAATTGTTCCTGTACATAGGAGTATTAATCCCATTGGAAAAGCGTTGGCATACGGGTGTTCTTTAAAATCCGTTATTTTAACGAAGGCTATATAGCTTAATGGGAAGGGTGATACGAAGACAAGGGTGTAGTTTCCGTCATTGCAGGCTTTTCCTATAAACGTTGCTTTTGAGGTTTGGCTTGTGTCAATGTCCTTGGACGTTTTTGTAATTATTAGATTTGTTATAACCAGCTGTGTTTGGCCAGTGTATGGGTTATAATATGGTTCAAGCTCATACCAAAAAACTGTAGCCTCATTATTCGGCGAAATTATTGTGAAGTTTAAAATGTAAAAGTCATAGTAAGGTGGTTTTAAACTGTGTGTGAATCGCACTGTCATTTTTTCTCCAGCCTTAAAGTTTCTGACGATTTTCGTGCCGTTTTTTATTTCCTGTTGACCTTTAGAAATTTCGTATGATATTCCGTTTTCTGAAACGCTTTCCTCTTGTTTTGTGGTGTAGGTTGTTGAAATTGACATTAGAAGGATGCCTAGAAAAACTAGAGTTATGGAGATGGCCAATAATATTCTAATGCGTCTTTTCACATGCATCACCAAGCTTTTATAAATCTACCCGCTCTAAGCTCTGGGCTCTTTTTTATTCTTTTCTTTTAAGAAACGTGCATATTCTTCAACGGCTTCTTCTATGTCAAGTTTAAAATTTGACGAGTGAGGCTTGGTTCCTAAAGGATCTGAAGCCAGAAGAACTTTTCTTTCATCAATTCTGTATTGGGCTTTAAGTCTTTTCTTTTCTTGTATGAGCGCGTAAATTGAGATTATTGTGGGAGCGACTAGTAAAAGTAGAGGGTGCAAGAATATGAAGATTAATATTTGGGTGTACATGAAGATTGTGAATAAGATTGGTAGCCAAAACCAGAAGCTTGTTAAACACGTCTTAACGAGATAGAAGAATTCGTAAACTTCCTCCTTCCAGCTTGTTTTTTCCTTTTCCATGCTCTCGCTAATCTTATGTGCATATTTTTATTTAAGTCTTTATTGTTCATTTTTTGTAAAGGTGGCATGCTACATAGTGGTCTTTCTTTAACTCAATAAGCTCTGGTTCTTCTGTTTGGCAAATGTCTCCTATAATTGATGGACATCTTGTGTGGAAACGACAGCCGGGTGGCGGATTAACTGGACTCGGTATTTCTCCCTTTATAACCACTTCAATTCGTTTTGCCGTTGGATCAGGAACCGGGACGGCGTTTATTAGAGCTTTTGTGTAAGGGTGAAGTGGATCGTATACTAATTCGTCCACGTTTGCCATTTCAACAATTTTTCCAAGATACATTACTGCTATTCGATCGCATATGTGCCTTGCTAATGCTAAATCATGGGTTATAAACAAGAATGCCACGTTAAATTTCTCTCTCAAGTCTAAAATGACATTTAAAACCTCAGCCCTTATTGAGACATCTAACATTGAAACCGGCTCATCAGCAACTATGAACTCAGGATCCAACATAAGTGCCCTTGCAGTGGCAACCCTTTGGCGTTGTCCCCCACTCAGTTCATGCGGGTAACGGAGCAAAAATTCTTCTGGAGGCGTCAGCTTCACAGCTTCTAGCACTTTATAAATTTTTTCATAAATTTCTTTCTCGTCTGATATGCCATGAATTAATAAGGGTTCGGATAAGATGTCCTCCACCAGCATTCGAGGGTTTAGAGACTCGTAGGGATCTTGAAAGATTATTTGCACTTTTTTTCTATAACTTTTCAGTTTGCCCTCAGGGTATTTTGCGATGTCTTCTCCTTTGAATATTATTTTTCCACTGGTGGGTTCTATTAGTCTAATCAATAGTTTTCCTGTGGTCGTTTTTCCACTTCCACTTTCCCCCGCTAAGCCAAAAATTTCCCCTTTTCTAACATAAAAGCTGACGTCATCAACAGCCTTCACATACAATTCCTTTTTAAAGAGTGTGGAAAAGAAACCTGTCCTTAATGGAAACCATTTTTTAAGGTTTACCGCCTCAATGAGTTTTTCTTGCATTTAGATACACCTTCAAGTTTTTCCGTATAAATGACACGCAACCATATGGTTTTTATCTATAACCATTAATTCTGGATGGGTTTTTCTACATATTTCCATAGCATATTTACACCTAGGATGGAATCTGCATCCTTGCGGGGGGTCTAAAAGGTCTGGTGGTGATCCGGGAATAGATGTCATTTTGATTTTTTCACTTTTTATATTTGGGAAGGATGATATTAACCCCACCGTGTAGGGGTGTTGGGGATTTTTAAAAATTG
>Ga0207433_10004742_pt1 | contig 24770 bp, 8 predicted proteins | sample YelNatPaOPGAMG01_FD_187559 | JGI IMG/M metagenome (GOLD analysis project Ga0207433, IMG submission 187559) | Hot spring thermophilic microbial communities from Obsidian Pool, Yellowstone National Park, USA - OP-RAMG-01 (SPAdes) (version 3) | ecosystem: Environmental > Aquatic > Thermal springs >... | reverse complement strand
CTATCTAAGGGTTGTTGCGTAAGCCTCGCTTACTTATGAATGCAAACTCTTTGCTCGCCTTCTCTTCAACCGTTTTTTACGAAAAAATCAGCGGTATACCTGCTTCTTGATACTTAAGGGTAATGGACAGCTTTACGAAAGAGGGGAAAACACTTATTTTCTTTACAATCAACAATCGGCAACCAGCAATCAGCAATGTAGTAATTGAATCTACCGAATTTTCTAATTGCCTAATTGCCTAATTGCCTGATTTATTAATCTTTTAAATCCTGCCAATCAGGCAATCTGGCAATGAAATAAATACATTTCACATTCCACTTGTTTTATCCAATCCGCAATCAGCAACCAGCAATCGGCAATGTAGTTATTGAATCTTCCAAATTTAACAATAATGTTTTTAAATCGTAAATCTTAAATTGTAAATCGTAAATTATTTAATTTTCCAACTCCCCCCTCACCTTTATCCTCTCCCCGCAGGGTAGAGGAAATTTTTTTTCAATCGGCAATCAGCAATCAGCAAGGTAGTTATAAATTTCACCTTTCACATTATTATTTGACTTTATATAAATTTTTGTATATAATTGTGTTAAAATTAAAACTAAGGGTTTATCTGATGAGATTAAGGACAAGGTTAATATTAAGTTTTTTAATTACAGGTGTTTTACCACTTTTGATACTTGGTATTATTGGTCTTTTATTTATTAATAAAACTATATTTGATGATTTCAATAATTTTTATCAAGCACAATTGTTTCATATAAATAATAATATTAATACGCTTATCAGTGATGTGGAATTTGATATTGAAAATTTAAGTCAAAATAAGTATGTAATAACAAAAAACGATAAAAATTTTACAAATTTTTTAAATGCAGAAGAAAACACATTCAAATATAATATTGGAACTGATGAACAAAAAATTATTGATTTTTTTTATTCTTATTTAACGACTCATCCATATATAAATTCAGTTTATATGGGAAGGGAAAATGGCAGTTTTGTTCGCTCTCATCCAAGGCCTAAACCTACAAAATATGACCCGCGAGAAAGGCCCTGGTATAAACTTGCAAAAGAAAATCCAGATAGAGTTACGATAACAGAGCCATATATTTCTGTAACATCTGATGATGTAAATATTGGTGTTGTAAAAGCCCTGGTTGATGAAAATAACAGATTTTATGGTGTAGTTGGCGCAGATATTACTCTTGATAGATTAACTGAATTTGTTTCTCATATTAAATTATTAAATGGAAGATATATTGCTATTTTTGATAAAAATAAAAAAATTCTTTCTTATCCGGATAAAAATATGTTATTTCTAACAATTAATGAATTAAAAATAAAAAATTTAGAAAAGATTTTTAACAAAAAACAGGGGTATATTAAATTTAATGACAAAGGAAATAATTATTTATTTTTTTATACATCTGAAAATACCGGGTGGAAAATCTGCTCAATAATTCCAGCACAAATAATTACAAAACATTTTGTAAATATAGCAACAGTTATATTTTCCGGTATTTTATTTATAGCAATTGTTTTTATTGTTATTTCTTTTATGGTTGCAAATAATTTTTATTCACCATTTAAAACATTATTAAATGGCATAAATAATTTAGTTGATAAAGTAAAAAGCAAAATGCCATATGAAAATATTAATATAAATACAAAAGACGAGATACAGGAATTATCTGATTCTTTTAATATAATGGGCGAGGAATTAACAAGAGCATATAATAAATTAAATGGCAATTACAGACGTATTAAAGAAGTTGATAAATTAAAATCAGCATTTATTTCAATGGTTTCTCATGAACTTAGAACACCGCTTACTATTATAAAGGGTTCCGCTGCACTGCTGAGTAATGATAAGGTTTTGACGGCAGATAAAAATAAACAGGATTTATTAAGAATGACGCAGGATAATATAAACAGATTACAGACACTCATTGATGATTTGCTTGATTTGTCTAAAATAGAAACAGGTGTGTTTCCTGTTGTTAAAACAAAAAATAATATAATAGAAGTTTTAAATAACACCATTGAAGAAATAGTGCCTGTTGCAAAAGTCAAACATATAAATATAATAAAAAAATATAATGATGGTATATTGGAATGGAATTTTGATAAAATAAGAATGGAAAGGGTTATAACAAGTGTTTTAAATAATGCAATAAAGTTTTCCTATGAAAACTCGGAAATAGAAATTGATGCAAAAATAATAAAAGGTAAAGATTTAGATGTGCCGTATTATGTTGAGAGCATAATATTTTTTAAAAAAAATTATTTGTTGATTTCTATAGCAGATAAAGGAATTGGAATTGAAAAAGAGTATCTGGAGAAAGTATTTGATAAATTATTTCAGATAGAAGACCCGTTAACCAGAAAATATTCTGGCGCTGGGATTGGATTGAGTATTTCCCGTTCAATAGTTGAGCAACACAATGGTTATATGTGGGCAGAATCAGAAGGCATAAATAAAGGTTCAAAATTTTATATATTGCTATCGGAGTAAAATATGACAGAGACCAAGAAAATTCATTTATATATAGTTGATGATGAGCCGGGAGTTTGTAATATAATCAAGATTTTATTTAAAGAATTTGGATATGAAGTAAGCGAGGCGCGCAGCGGTAAGATGTTGTTTGATAAATTAGACAAGAGAGAATTGCCTGATATAATTTTGCTTGATATTATGATGCCGGAAATGAGTGGATATGAAATTTGTAAAAAAATAAAAAATGATGATAATTTAAAAAATATAAAAGTTATATTATATACTGCTTTGCCTGAATATGCTATACAAGAAAAAGTAAAAGAATGCGGGGCAGATGGATTTGTTACAAAAGATATTGAACCAGAAAAATTATCTAAAATAATTATGAAATTGTTAATCAAATAACATTGGATTTTATTAAATGAATTTTTAAGTTATCCGTAAAAAGATACTATTAAGAATTCTGACCATTACTCAAAATTTTGTAGAAGCAGGCATACCGCTTTATTTTTTGTAAAAAACGGTTGAGGAAAAGTCGGGCAAAGAATTTATAGTCAAAAGTAGGCGAGGCTTACGCAACAACCCTTGGATAGGATTAAGAATGGCATTAAAATTGGGAGTAAGTAAACTAGACAACGCCACAAATCGCCCGTAATTTTCCTCAAAAATCAGGATATACATGCTTCTTATTATATAGAGATATATGGATAATGGACAGGATTTATTCAGGGACAGGAATGACAAAATAAAAGTAATAACTTGTCTAATTTGGACACTCCTGCGATATACCTGCTTTTTAATTATAAAATGAAAGATATGGGTAATGGACATCCATAGGGCAGAGGAAACTCTGTTTTAATTTTGTTTTTAAATCGTAAACCGTAGATTTTAAATCGTAAGTTTTTTAATTCTCAATTCTCAATTATCAATTTCTAATTTTTTATTCTCTGTTTCTTTATATTTTACACTAACCCAGTTATAAAAAAATTGACTTTTTAATTTTTATAAAGTATAATTATATAAATAAAATTAATAAATAATATAATTATTTAACAAAGGAGGGAAAATTTTATATGAGAAAAAATTTATTTTTTGTTCTTATTTTTATACTAACTTTGATATTATCAGGATGTTCGGAGCGAAATGTTACAGGTATATCTTTAGAAAATGAGCATAGTGTTACTTTTCAATGCCATGATGACGGCAATGGAAGCGGTAAAACATTATCTCTTTTAACTGTAAATGTAACCTATTTTGATCCTTACTTTTTCACAGAAGAAGGATATCCAGGATATTATATAGGATTGCCACTTACATGTAAATTAACTGTAAAAAATAATTCCGGAATTGAATTTAAAGATATTGTTATTACTGCAACGCATGAATATTATGAATCCGGTATGTGCAACCGCTGGTGGTATCCTTATCCACGTGAGGCATATTATGAAAAAGGAGAACCAATGCCTGGAGATTCAAGCATGGAATGGACGACAACCATAAAAGCATATTCTGAGAAATCCTTTACATGGACATATACCGCTCCGTTAGAAACCTGTTCCGGTCTTGACCAGACACACGTTATAATAAAAAGGGAGTGCAACTGCGAAGGTGGATTTGAAAAAGTCATTCTTGATTCTCCAGAAGCCGGTATTTTCTGTCCTCCACCACCTTCAAAGTAAATAATCAAAAATAAGGAAGTAAAAAAGAAATTGAAATATAAAGTAATATTTATATTATTTTTTTTTATATTGGTATGTCAAAACTGTTATAAAAAAAGAGCACCTACAGAACCCTTATTTATTCATACTCCAACCCCAACAATCACAATTGTTTTAACAATAACACCTGATATCTATGAAGATGATAATTCATATGAAACTGCAAAGACAATAATTGTTAATGGAGCAGCACAATATCATAATTCTCACAATCAATGTGATTATGATTATTTACAATTTCAGGCATCAGAAGGTATGCAATATATCATAGAAACATTTAATCTTGAATCGAGGTCAGATACTTATCTTTATTTAATACAAAGGGATGGAAAGACTATAATTACAACAGATGATGATAGTGGTTTGCAGGAAAAGGCGAGTAGAATAATATGGGTATGCAGTGAAGATGGTTGGTACTTTATCAGGGTACAGCAATATGGATGTATGTCGATTTTTGGCAGCGGTACAGGTTATAATATAATGGTAACTGATGGACCTCCATATACACCAACTGCTACTCCAACAATAACAATGTCTCACACTGTGTCTCCAATATGTTCACCAACATTCACGTATACTATAACAAATACATTTACCAATACTCAATTTTGTACGCCAACTGCAACATCTACTAAAACTCCTTTACCTTTATTAGGCACAGGGTTGTGGCATGAAATATATGATGATGACCCTCATGTTCCACCTTCACATCCTGGTAAAGGTATTTCGCCGAAACTTTGGTGGTATGGCCGGGATGATACCGGAAATTACGATACAGGTACAGCTAATAAAGGAGAAATTTTTATAGGACCTTTTTTTGTGAATTCCGGTTTTAAACTTTATTTTTGGAGTTATGAACATACGGAGAATCTTTCAGGATATGATATTCGTATTATTTATGCTGCTGCTGCAGGTTCTGATACATGGCTTCCGGTTGCACAACTTTTTGGGAATGAGCAAACATGGTATAAAGCAGAATTTATAATACCATTTGAATTATATGGACAAAACGTGAATTTCAGGTTTATATTTGATACCTGTGACAGTATTGAAAATACATATACAGGATGGTTTGTGGATGATATAAGTGTAGGTCCGTAGATGAAAATATATAGGATGTGTGGGTTTATTAAAAGATATATAAATATAATTAATTTATCATATATTTTGCAATTTTTTTAATATTTTTAAATATCCTTTATTCCCATCAGTATTGTAATGCCTCAATTATGGGAGGTGATAATAAAAATAGAAAATCTCTTTTAATCTCCCTTTAGAAACTGTCCATTACCCATAAGTATCAAGAAGCAGGTATACCACTGATTTTTTCGTAAAAAACGGTTGAGGAAAAGTCGGGCAAAGAATTTGTAGTCAAAAGTAGGCGAGGCTTACGCAACACCCCTTAGATAGGATTAAGAAGGGCGTTAAAATTGGGAGTAAGTAAATTAGACAACACTGCTAACCACCCATAATTTTTCTCAAAAATCAGGATATACCTGCTTCTTATTATATAGATAAAGATATGGGTAATGGACAGTTAAAAAATGGGAAAATGAAAGAAGAAGAAATTTTTTAACACCCCTCTTTTGAAATGCCGTGATGAACGAAGTGAATTTTACGGCATTAAAGAGGGGCAGGGGGAGATTTTATTAATGTAAAAAAGTAAAGCAAAAAAATTTACTTTATATTTTATAAAAACCTACCATAACTGAGGGGATACTCAGTATTTAAAATTTTTCTTGCTAATAAAAATAAATTTATTATAATAATTACTGAGAGGTAATAAATATGAAAATATATAAAATAAATTATTTTGTTTTTATAAATTTTATTTTAATAATTTCTTTTTATTTGTTTTCCTGCAAACAAAATGCAACTTCTGATGTCCCGGAACCAACTCCAACAGCAACTTCTGTGCCTATAATAATTGATAATTTTGAAGATGGTGATTTTAATAATGAACTTTATTCTTATTGTAATGGTAATCAATGGGGTAATTTTTTAACAAATGAAGATGAAGCATCAATTGTGTGGTCTGGCATTATCACCGCAGGTGGCGGAAAACAGGGCAGTTACTGCCGAGGTATTTCTGGCACAGTTAAGACAAATGATTCTGCAGGTATTGGACATTTTACATATAGCAGGACAGTATGCGGTTCTATAGGAATAGATGTCTCTGAAAAAACAAAATTAAAACTTGATATTGCTTTATATGGAAGTTCAGGTAATCCTGAAATAACATATTATTTAAATTTTAAATTCTCACGGGAAAATCCCTGTTGCTTATATGTTTTTTATAATGGTGTTATTAATGCTAATACTGGATGGCAGACTGTTACTATACCTTTATCTTCATTTACTGGAAGTACAAATGAAGTGTTTTCTGATTTACAATATATGGAATTTGGTATCAAAGCAATATCTAATAATTTAGAACAAATTGCGAATTTGTTATTTTTTATTGATAATATAAGATTTGAATAATTGCAATATTTTAATTTAAAATAATTTTAATGAAGGGAGGAATATATTATGAAAAGAATTTGTGTTATGTTTTTCTTAATTGCTGCATTATTTTTTGGGTGTTCTAAAAATGAAACTCCTTCAACTCCGGGTCCCAATCCAACACCAACAGTTCCACAGGGTAATAATCCTGATTTATTAATTTCAGGACAAATTAGTCGAACTAGTTATGGTACATCTCCGATGAGTGCTATTGTGTATATGGCACAAATAGAGGAAAATTCCAATCCGGTAACACAAGCAACTGTCACAGTGACAGGACCACAGGGAACAGTTATATTAAATAATGCAAATAATGGTCAATTTATTTATATAAGCATGAATTCTAATGATTATCAGCCAAATAAACAATATACTATGACAGTGATATATCAAAATTACAGCTATAAAGCATCAGGAACTGCACCTGGTAATATAACAGTTGCAAGTGATGGTTCTACTGCTTCATGGCAATATGAAGGTGATTTTGATTTTATACAAATTATTGATCCCAATTCTGGATCACATACTTATGGACCTGATCTCACAAGCCCGTTTGATATAAATAATACAGGCGTTTATAATAATGGGACTGGAGATTATAATTTAAATGTATGTGTTATAAAATATATATTAAATACTTTTCCGGTATCAAATTCAGAAAGCTCGCTTTTTTTGGCAGATATTTATATGGGAACAATAAACAAATAATTAAAAATATAGAAAAAATATTATTTATTTTCTAAAATTACTTTTGTTTTCATATTTTTGCCTTTGGGTAAAGTTATATAACATTTTTCTCTGCTAAAATTGTTCCATTCAGTTCCATTTATTTCCACTTTTTTTATCGCAATAGAATTATCTTCTAATAAATTGACATAATGTTTTTCATTTTCATTATCATTTGTTAAGTTAAAATACAATATTGCTTCTTCTTTTTTTATATATAAACTTAAATAAAGATAAAGAAAAAGCGCTTGTTCCATTGAATGATATGCTGATTTATACAATGTGCCTTTTACTTTATTTGTTGGTGTGCCATCTGCTGCAAGTGTCTGATAACATTCACCGTATTTTTTATCAATAAAATATTTATCCCAGAAATTAGTTCCTGATTTGAATTTTTCAAGATAATCATTATTTCCTGTTGCATAATACAGATAAATCATTAAATTATTTCCTTCTTCCTGTGTCCACCAGTCCTTTGAATCATCAATTGATGCAGGATTTTTTCTTTCAAATCTGTAAAACCATCCATAATTCTTTTTATCCCAAGTATATTTTATCTGTGCATGGGCAATTTTTTGTGCAGTTTCAAGATATTTTTTATTTCCGGTTAAATAATACATTCTTATTAATACCCAGCCGGTTTTTAAATTATGGCCTGCAAGAAGTGAATTGTCCAGTGATTTCCATGATTCATCGTAATACTCACCAATAAAACCCGAATTTGGGTCAAACATATTTTTTATAACAATATCAGATAAAACTTTTAAATCTTTTAGCAGTTTTTCATCTCTTGTTGCAAGATAGTAATAAATAAGATAAGCGGTGCAGGTATCAATCTGTGCATTGAATGATTTTTTGGATGTTGTTTTTTCCCAGTTTTTTGCAACTTTTGAATAATATCCACCATATTTTTTATCCCATGCTTTTTCCTGCATAAGTTTATGTGTTTTTTCAACAAAAGATAAAACATTTTTATCGTGCGTTACAAAATAATAAAATACCGGACCTAAATTACAATATGTCTGGTCAAACAGGTCTTTATCCCAGTTATCCGGCTCACCTGATTCATCAATATATGTAAACCATCCGGAATTTTCCTTATCCCAGCCGTAATTAATAAGGTAATCAATGCCATGTTTAGCAAACTCAAGATATTTATCTTCTCCGGAAAGCAAATACGCAGCACAAAATCCAAAAATAATTCTTGAAATCATTCTTGGATATTTTTTAGAAGGTCCCCATACAGAGCCGTTTTCTTCTACATCTGTATAAAAACCACCATCATCTCTGTCAATTGTATTTTCCCAGAAAGGAATTAAATTAAAAAGTGCCTGATTTTTCCAGTATTCCGGATTTGTGGTATCTAATGACTGTTGAATTGTTGCAAAAAGGGAGTTTATTATTATTAAGATGAACAATAACAAAATATAAAATTTTTTCATTTATTTATTCTCCTTTAAAATTATATTTAAGTATATAATGATTCAAAGATTAAAAAGTTGCATAAAACGATTTAAAAACATTTACAATATTCGGTTTACGATTTGTTTTTAAATTCAAAGATTTAAGATTAAGATTTGAAGATAAAATTGGTAATTTGCAAGATTCAATAACTACATTGCCGATTGCTGATTGCTGGTTGTTTATTGCGGATTGGATAAAACAAGTGGAATGTGAAATGTATTTATTTCATTGCCAGATTGCCTGATTGGCAGGATTTAAAAGATTAATAAATCAGGCAATTAGGCAATTAGGCAATTAGAAAATTCGGTAGATTCAATTACTACATTGCTGATTGCTGGTTGCTGATTGCGGATTGAAAAAATAAAAAATTGGATTCCTGCTTAAGTTTACACCTGATTTATTCAGGTGCAGGAATGACAAGAGAACAAGAGAGCGAGATTAGAGCGAGAGCAAGAGAGCGAGATTATCTGTAGGGCCGACCCTGTGTGGTCGCCCGTTCTTTTAAAGCGGGCCTATGTGCCCGACCGAAAACAACAATAGGCAAATGGCAATTGATAATTAAGATTTCCTCTACCCTGCCTGTCCATTACCCATAAGTATCAAGAAGCAGGTATACCGCTGATTTTTTCGTAAAAAACGGTTGAGGAAAAGTCGGGCAAAGAATTTATAGTCAAAAGTAGGCGAGGCTTACGCAACAACCCTTGGATAGGATTAAGAATGGCATTAAAATTGGGAGTAAGTAAAATAGACAACGCCACAAATCGCCCGTAATTTTCCTCAAAAATCAGGATATACCTGCTTCTTATTATATAAAGATATGGGTAATGGTCAGACCCTGCGGGGAGAGGATAAAGGTGAGGGGGAGATAAATACCTTGTCGATTGCAGATTGCCGATTGTTGGTTGGAAAAACCATTTAAAATGTGAAATGTGAAATGTATTTATTTCATTGCCAGATTGCCTGATTGACAAAATTTAAAAATTAAAAAATCAGGCAAATAGGCAATTAGGAAATTAGGAAATTTGGAAGATTCAATAACTACATTGCCGATTGCTGGTTGTTTATTGCGGATTGAAAAAAAACAAACAGCAAACCGCAAATAACAAATCAAAATTAGTATTTTTTAAATCGGAAACTCTAAACTATAAATCATAAATTGATTATGTTAAATTTGAATTTTATTTTCATACAAAATTTTAATATTTTTCACATAATTTTCATTTTTTTTTATGTTTTTATTAACTAATACAAAATTTCCTAATAAAATATAGGTATTTTTAGAACTAAAAAAATAAAAAAAATTAAAAAAATGTTTGACAAAAAAGTTTCAAAAGTATATAATTATATGTAAATGGGAAAAGAAGTTATCAGAGAAATTATTTCAAAAGACAACAACAAACTATAAGGGAGTATAAAATATTAAAAAGGATTGGTGTCTTTATTATTTATGAAACAGGAATTAACAGAAATAATGACAGTTAAAGAGGTGGCTTCTTATTTAAAAATGAAACCGGTTACTATATATAAACTTGCTAAACAGGGCAAGATTCCTGCATTTAGAGTAGCATCTTTCTGGCGTTTTAAAAAGGATTTAATTGATAAATGGCTTGATGAAGAAACAAAAAAGAATTTAGAAAGCAATAAAAGTAATTAAAAAGCTCCTGTAAATCCATTAATGGAGGTATAATTGAGTTCAAAGGAGCAGCAAAGAAAGTTAAATAGAATATACAGAATAATTCTGCCTGTTGTTTTATTATTTGTTTTTTCAGGTGCAATTTTTGCTGGCTCGTTTACCTTATATGGAAAGGTTTATAATCCGGGCTGGTCAACTGGCACTGCTGGAACTGCAAATTCTTATTGCGGCCTTCGTGCATACAGGATTGGCATTTCAGGCCAGGTAGGTGACCAGAACATAGGTCCTGACAGTAATTGTCCTCAAAAAATATTTCCTGCTTATTACAGTGGATTAACCACCCCTGCTTATTATAATTCTGATGTTGGAAGTTATGACTGGACAACGGTTGTAAATGTGGGTCAGGAAGTTGTAACAATTGTGCAGGCATATAAAGACCAGTTTTCTCAATGCCAGTGGAATGGAGATTCTTATGTCGGTGCTGCCAAAAAAACAATAACACAGGAAGATATTGATAATAGCGGCACTGATATGCCAGCAATTCAGTTGCAGGCAATTCCACAGCCAGCATCACAAACAGTTAATTATTATGACGCTACACTTACGTGGATTGGACTTTCCAATGATCCAAATAATTTAATAAATAGTTATACTGTTTACAGAAGCACAAATCCGGGTTCAAATTATTCTCCTGTATCTTGGACAGCGGCACAGAACGCAGGTGGCACTGTAACTTTTCAGGATATAAATCTTACACCTAATACTATTTATTATTATAAGATAGCAGTTAATTATGTGTGGGATGGCGGTTCAAATACTGTTAATTATTACACAACAGAAGCAACATCAAATACTCTTACCATAACAACAAAAAATATTCTAACTTCTGGTTTAACTTATGTCATCACATCACCTTCAAGTGACATAACAGTAAGCACAGGACAATTTGTTACAATAATTGCAAGGACCACAAATATAAGTGGTGGTGCTCTTTATGTTACGCCCAGTGCATTAACGCTTGATGGCACATCCGGCTCCCTTGTTTTGCAATCAGGACCAAATCCGGCTGCGCAGAATGTTCCTAATGGAGCAGATAGGTATTTTACATGGATATACATGGCTAATTCAGAAGGAACTGCAAGTTTTTCAGGTGTTGCGCAAGGCCAGAACAATACGAATGGAAATTTATATATATCAAATGAATCAACATCCGCGCTTATTACAGTTGAGAATGCAGCAAATTTAACAGCAGCAAGAAATGTCCAGCCGGCAACATCTGCTTCAACAGGTCAGTATATCACAGTATTTTTAACTGTGACAAATACAGGCACTGCAAATTGCAATAATACATCAGCCGGTATTACTGTTGTTGGTGTTTCCGGTACGAATACAACAACAGCAATAACTCTGGTTTCTTCTCCAAGCTCTTCTGTGACTGTGCCGGGTGGGAACAATAGTTATACTTTTACATGGACCTATTCTGCAGCAGGCACAGGCACAGTGTATTTCAGCTGTTATGCAACCGGTTATGATGAAAATTCAAATAATACTGTAAATGCAATAGCATCCCCAAGTTCAAATCTTGTATTGCAGACACCTGTGAACCTAACTTCTGATATAATTGCACCGTCTTCTGTCAGCATAAATCAGGTATTTACTGTTTTAATGCGGGTTACAAATACAGGACAGGCAACAGCTAATAATATTACACCTTCTCTTACATTGACAAATGGAGGATTATTATCTCTTTTATCAGGACCAACTCCGACTAATTTTAATCTGGCAGGTAATCAGACATCTAATTTTACCTGGACATATTCAGCAACTGGAACAGGCACTGTTAATTTTAGCGGTTATGCATCAGGTGTTGATGCAAACACAGGTCAGAGCAGGCAATCAAATTCAATGAACTTAAACACTGTTATTCAGACAAGACCATCTTTAACCGCGTCTTTAACAGCGTATCCATCGCAGGTTTCTGTTGGCCAGACAATTACTCTTGTTATGTCTGTTACCAATTCAGGTGAAGCACTGGCGCATAGCGTTTCACCAACACCTGCATTGCTTGGTGAATCAGTAACGGGTCTTGTTTTAAATACAGGTGGACCTACTTCTGAGTCACCCTGGAATATTGCAGGTGGCGCAAGCAAGTCATATACATGGACTTATAGGGCAACGAATGCAGGTGTTCTGACTTTTTCAGGAAGGGTTTCTGGCTATGATGCAAATGAAAACACTTCTGTTTTATCAAACTCTGCAACTTCACCTGCTGTTACAATACAGACAACTGCAAATTTGATTGTAAACCTGACATTGTCACAGACAACAATTTCAACAGGCAACAATTTAACTGTTTATTTAAGTGTAACAAATGTTGGCCAGGCAGCATGCAATAATGTAACACCTGAGATAAATATTACTTCTTATTATGGCGCTTCTTATTCTCTTGTAAGCGGACCAACACCTGGTTCTGCTTCGATACCGGGTAATAATGGCTCTGCTCTTTTTACTTGGATTTATTCAATGGATGGTGCTGGCTCACTTAATTTCAATGCAAGAGCAGGCGGTCAGGATGCAAATTCAGGCGCAACTGTTTATTCAACATATTCAAACAGGGGAGCAACAGTTCAGACACAGGCAGCGCTGCAGTCATCAATTACATCTATTCCGGAATATGTAGGCGTTGGTTGGACAATTACAGTTACTATGTCTGTTACAAATGCCGGGCAGGCAACAGCAAACAATGTATCGCCTTCTTTAATAATATCTCCGAGTAGTTCCGGTTCTGCAACACTTATAAACTGGCCTTCTTCGCCTGTAATTATTGCAGGTGGGTCGTCACACTACTTTACATGGACATATTCTGCTGCATCAACCGGCTCAGTAATATTCTCAGGCAATGCAACAGGCAATGATGCAAATAATAATAACGCTTTATCATCAACAGTTACCACAGATACAACATATATACAGACACCAGCATCTATTTCTTCTTCTATTGTTGTTATGCCTGTGACTATATCATCAGGTCAGATATTTACCATACGTATGTATGTGACAAATACAGGTATGGCAACTGCTTTGTCTGTTACACCATCTTCCTTAATTAAAATAGGTGGTGCAGGCCATGCATATTACAGTGGTCCTGCTCCGGCAGCTGCGGATATTTTAGGTGGTCAGACAGTTGTATTTACCTGGACCTATTCTGCAACTTCTCCAGGGACATTATCGTATTCAGGTAATGCAAGCGGCACTGATAGCTTAAATAACACCCCTGTTTCATCAACACCAAATGCTTCTGCACCCAGAACTGTGATTTCGGGAGCTAACCTTGCGGCATCTATATATGTGACCCCTGCAAGGGTTAATATGGACAATATAGTCACAGTTATTATGATTGTTACAAATACAGGAGGTGCAACAGCAAATAATGTAAGCGCTGATCCAACAAATTTAACCCAGATTGGCACAGGCGGTTGTCTGCCTGTGACACCCCCATCTCCTGCAAGTGTAAATATATTAGGAGGAAATACACACATATTTACATGGACTTTCTCTGCTGTAGGAACAGGCACAATTAATTTTTCAGGCAGGGCAACCGGAGTAGATGAAAACTCATCACAATCGGTTTATTCTCCTGCAGCGTTATCAAATGCATTAATAATAGAAGAAAGAGCAAATATTATTGCAGCTGCTTATGTAAATCCTGCAACTGTAAACATAGGGCAATTAATTACTTTGCGGCTATTTGTTACAAATACCGGACTTGGAAATGCAGTAAATGTAACACCTTCTGCAGTTGGTATAATTGGAACTGCAAGTGTTTCACTTTATGACGGACCCGATCCTTCTTCATATAATATACCTTTTGGTGAGGCACGCGTATTTACATGGAGGTTTACTGCATCAACAACAGGTAATGCGTCTTTTACTGTATCTGCACATGGTTATGACCAGAATTCAGGTATTATTATTGACTCAAATTCAGGCACAACGACATCAATAACTGTGCAGACGCCATCCAATCTCACTGCAAATGTTACTACTCCTCAGACATCAGCAAATATCGGACAGAATTTTACTGTGTTTATGGCTGTTAATAACACAGGTCAGTCAGCATGCAATAATGTTACACCTTCTTTAAGCATTGTTCCGATTGGTGCAGGTGGCGCGAGTTTGCAATCACTTAATCCTTCCAATGCAACAATATCTGGAGGTGGCAGTCAGACATTTACTTTTGTTTATCAGGGAACATCAGCAGGCACAATTTATTTCTCAGGCAGGGCAACAGGCACTGATGCAAATGATGGTTCTACAAAAAATTCAAATTATTCTGCCTCAACCAATGTTTTAATACAGCAGCCGGCAGCACTTGACATAGAACTCACCGGTGTTCCAACCACACTTGCAACAGGACAGACAATCACTCTTACGATGCTTGTTTCAAATACAGGTGGAGCAACTGCAAATAATGTTTCACCGCTTCCTGTTGGACTCGTAACTGATTACAATGATGCATCTGCTGTTTATTTAAGTGGACCAAATCCTGCAAGTTATAATATACAGGGTGGCGCGTCACGGACCTTTACATGGAGATACACAGCAAGCGGCACAGGCACAATGCATTTTACAGCAACTGCTCAGGGTGTGGATGCAAATCAGGGCACAGCAGTATCATCAGCATCAGAAGGCTCTAATTTGATTACAGTTCTTCCGCCTTCCCCAAATTTTGCTGCTTCACTTTCTTTATCAAGAGATGTTGTAAGTGTTGGTCAGCAACTCACTGTTATAATGACAATCACAAATACAGGTCTTATAAATGGCTACACTGATGTTTATTATACATCTGTTTCTTATGTGGCAGGTGGTGCAACAGTAAATCTTATATCACAACCTTCTGTTGGAATTACAGTTACTGCATCAGGTGGAGTGGGTTATCTTACATGGACTTATTCAGCAAACAGTGCAGGCACACTTAATTTCAGCGGAGTTGCAATATCTTATGATGGTATGGGTTCAACTGCAACTGCAACATCAAATAATTTAACAATACAGGCACCTGTTAATTTAACTGCATATTTCCAGACACTTCCATCATCTGTGAACACAGGACAGTTATTAACTGTTATAATGGTTGTTTCAAATTATGGTGGTGCAGCAGCAACCAATGTCAGGGTAAATGAAGATGTTGTTGGAACCTATTTAACAAAAATCGGAACCGCAGATGTAACACTGGTATCAGGACCTGTGCCAGTTACACAGGCAATATCAGGAAATGGAATAGGATATTTTACGTTTGTTTATAACCCGACAGCAAGTGGCAATCTTTCATTCCAGGGTTTTGTTTATGGTTATGATATAAATACCAATATTCAGAAAAATTCAAATAATGCGCAAACAACAGAAACACAGGTGCAATCACCTGTGAATTTACTTGCCCAGTTTAATGCATTACCTGCTGCAATTAACCTTGGTAGGACATTTAATGTATATTTTTCAGTTACAAACTCAGGTCAGGCAGGTGCATCAAATGTAAGACCAGACCCTGGCGCTGGCACGAATTCAATAGCACGTATTGGCACCGGCTCTTCCTTATATATATCAGGACCTGCACCTGCTTCGCAGAATTTATCAGGTGGTGTTAGCGCGTTGTTCAGCTGGACTTATTCTGCTGCAGGCACCGGTTCTATGTATTTTTCAACCCGCGCAATGGGGACAGATGATAATAATTCTCAAACAGTTTATTCTGCTTCTAAATCAAGCAACTGGATTTTAATACAAAAGGAAGCAAATCTTGTTTCCTGGATGAGTGTTACGCCAACTGTTGTATCAGAAGGCGGTTTTATAACAGTAATAATGAGTGTTTCAAATGACAATCAAGGAGGAGCAGCAGCTTTAAATGTTTCACCTGCTGTTATGAGCATAGCAGGCACCGGAAATGTTGCACTTTATTCTGCACCATCACCACTAACTGTTTCATCCATTGCAGGTGGGGCATTATATAATTTTACATGGGTTTATATTGCACAAACCGCAGGAAATATCTGGTTTTCAAATAATGCAACAGGTGCTGATGCCAATGATGTGCCCCTGCGTTTAGTTACATCAAATACAGCAGGTTCATCTGCTGTTACAATTTTACCTGCAGCAGTTTTATCTGCATCATATTCTGTTATTCCAACAGGTGTCAGTGTTGGACAGCAGATAACTCTTATAATGACAGTTACAAATACCGGAACAGGTGCTGCAAATGATGTTTATCCAAATACACCAACTGCAATTGGTTCTGCTGGTGTAAGTTTGATTTCATACCCGTCATCATCTGTTAATTTAAATCCAGGACAGTCAGCTTATTTTACATGGCGTTATAATCCAACATCAGTTGGCGTTGTTTATTTTTCTGGAAGAGCATCTGCTATTGATGTAAACAGTTCCAAGACAATTTATTCTTTGTTTATTAATTCTGCAACTGTGGCAGTTGAAACACCTGCTTCACTTACTTCTTATTTTTATTCTTTGCCTTCCAATGTATCAACTGGACAGATTGTAACTCTTCGCATGCTTGTATCAAATACAGGCGGTGCAGATGCTATAAATGCACAACCGGAACTACCTGTAAAAATTGGAACAGGAGACCTTTTGGTTTTAACAACGCCATCATCACAGACAATACCGGGCTATGGTGTATCATATTTTACATGGACTTTTTCAGCAACAGGCGCAGGCACGCTTTCTTTAACTTCTAAGGTAAATGCAACAGATGAAAATTCCGGTAATCCAATTTCATCAAATATGGCGCAAACAAATGTTTTAAATATAAAAAATGCTGTAAATTTAGTTGTAACTTTATTTAATGCACCTTCTGTATCAAATGATGGTTCAACATACACTGTTTATATGACAGTAACAAACACAGGCCAGGCATTAGCATTATCTGTTACACCGCATGCTTCCTGGTATCAGGTTGCAGGCAGTGCGGTTTTAACAACTCTTTCTGGTCCTGTGCCTTTGGCTACACCTTCTCTTGCAGGTGGTCAGGGAACAGTATTCAGATGGACTTATACTGCAAATGGTGAAGGCACAGTTGCTTTCTCTGGATTTGCAACTGCCTTTGATGAAAACACGGGGATTGCTGTGAGTTTTACAGCAACACCTGTTAATGTGATAGTGCAATCACCGGCTCCTGCTTTTGCAAAGCCAATTATAACTTTATCTCCATCTCAGGTTTCAATTGGCCAGATTTTCACAGTTATTATGACAGTTACAAACAATGGTCTTGCAGATGCGCAAAATACTACACCATTTGTTAATTCTTATTTAGGAAGTTTAGTTAATATAACAGGTCCTGTCCCGGCAACTGCAACTGTTTTGGCAAATGGCGGTGTTACACGATTTACATGGACATATTCAGCAACAGCAGCAGGCAGTGTTGCTTTTACTGGAACTGCTTCCAATGGACCTTATATAAGTCCTGAAGGACAATCAAATACAATACTGGTTCAGACAGTTCCTGTTCTTTCCATATCATATAATACATTACAATCACCTGTTTCAATAGGTCAGAATATTACTGTTGTTATGAATGTTTCAAATAGTGGCCAGGCAGCAGCAAATAATGCCATACCGGGAATAACAATCATAGGTGATGCGAGCAGCTTATCAAAAATATCAGGTCCAACACCTTCTTCTTCAAACATATCTGGTGGAAGCAGTGCCTCATTTACATGGATTTATAATGTAATAGGTGCAGGAACTGTAAGTTTTTATCTTGAAGCAAACGGAGTTGATGCAAATTCAGGTAATGGTGTTTCTGCAACACCTGTATTTACAACAAATGTTGTGCTGCAAACACCTGCAACACTTACAGCATCTTTAAAAATGCCTTCCACTGTTACAATTGGACAGGTTTATACTTTACTTATGGTTGTTACAAATACCGGCAGCGCAAATGCAATAAATGTTGCTCCTACTAATATATTCATAACAGGAACCGGTTCTTCAATAAAAATAACAGGACCTGCTCCTGCATCAACAAATATAAATGGTGGTGCGTCTTCCATATTTACATGGACTTATTCAGCAACTGGAACAGGAAGTGTAAATTTAACAGCAAGGGCTATTGGCACTGACCAGAATAGCGGTAACACTGTGCAGAGTCCTGTTGCAAGTAACAATTTAACGGTTCAAAAGAAAGTTAATTTAACTGTTTCTTTATCAGCAGTGCCTTCTATTGCAAAAACCGGATCCCAGATAACCGTTATTGCACAGGTTGCAAATGATATAGGTTGTGCAACTGCAGCCAATGTTTCTATTACTCCACAGGACTTAGGGAAAATAATTGATGGCACTGCAAGTGCTACAATTAATTCTTATCCTTCTCCTGTTTCAAGAACAATTGCAGGCGGTGCAAGTTCATATTTTACATGGATTTATAATTTAGGAAGTGGAGTTGGGTCTATTAGTTTTACAGGCACAGCAATCGGAGTTGATGCAAATACATCTGATGTTATGCAGAGTGCAGTTTCTCAATCAAATACAATAACAGTGCAGGCAAGTGCAGTTCTTGCAAGCTGGATAAATTCATTAAGTTCTGCTGTATCTACAGGACAGTCATTTACAGTTTTAATGGGTGTTACAAATACTGGCGGTGCGATTTCAAATTCCACAAATGCAATTGCAAATCTGACAATAGGAAATTCAGGAAGTGGTGCTGCATCAAAGACAGCAGGACCTGTGCCTTCAAATGTTGCACTTAATAATTCTGAAAGCCAGGTATTTACTTATGTTTATAATGCAACGCAACCGGGCTATATATGGTTCTCTGGAAATGCAAGTGGCATTGACCCGGTTTTTGGTACTATAATTTCACCTATCTCTGCAAGCCAGGGTGTTTTAATAGAATCAGCAGTTGCTTTAAGCACTACAATAAGCGCATCGCCTTCTACTGTGAGTACGGGTCAGATAATCACAGTTATTATGGTAATAACAAATTCAGGACAGGCAGATTCCATATCTTCCTGTGGAGTTACTCCTGTTGCAAATGGCAGCGGAAGTGTAATTTTATTAAGTTCGCCTTCCTATATTAATATACCTGGCAACTGGTCAGAGCGATTTACATGGACTTATTCTGCAACATCACCGGGCACAATTTATTTTACATCAAGGGCATTTGGAACAGATGAAAACAGTGGCCAATTTATACAAACAGATGTTGTATCTTCGTCTAATATTATAATAAGGAATGCTGCTAATTTATTTGCAAGGATATGGGCTCCTGATGTGGTTTCAAATACCATACCTTCCTATAATATATATATGACAGTTACAAATACAGGCCAGGCAAAAGCAAACAATGTAAATGCACATTTATCATGGCTTCAGATATCAGGAAATGCTGTTGCATCTATTTTATCAGGACCTGATTTAACAAATATAACAATTGACAGTGGCAGTTCAACAACCTTTGCATGGACATTTAGTTGCAGTGGCAGTGGTGAAATTTCATTTACTGGCTTTGCAGCCGGGTTTGATGAATACAGCGGATTCTCAGTAACAGATACAGCAGATGCCAAGAATGTATTTGTCCAGCAGCCGGCACCGCTTTTATCAAGACCTTCCCTTGTTGCTAATCCTTCACAGGTGTCAGTTGGTCAGATTATAACTGTTATTATGGGAGTTACAAATTCCGGTCTTGCTGATGCAGAAAATACTACACCTGTTGTGCATATAAATACAGGCAATGCAATTTTAATAAATGGACCAATACCTGTTACAAGAACAATTCAAACAGGAAGTTTCGGAACATTTACATGGACATTCTCTGCAAATGGCGCAGGTAATTTGATTTTCACCGGCAGTGCGCATTCATTAGGCGTTGATAGCCAGAATAATACAAGCAACACTGTTTTGATACAAACAAAACCAGTTGGAACAATTGCCTTTAATATCTTAACATCACCATTAAGTGTAGGACAGGTTATAACAGTTGTTATGCGGGTTACAAATAATGGTCAGGCAGATTTAATAAATGTAACACCTATTCTTACAAAGATGGGAGATACTGCGAGCATATCATATGTATCAGGACCTACCCCTGCCACTGCAACAGTTGCAGGTAACGGCGGTGATGTTGCATTTACATGGAGATTTAATGCAACAGGAAATGGAACAGTTAATTTTTATGGTGAGGCGTATGGCTTTGATGTAAATAGTGGTTTAAAATATGATTTAGAACCAAAGACATCATCAACTGTTACTTTACAAAATCCTGTAAGTTTAAGTGCACAGTTGATTGCTCCTTCACCTGTGTCATTAAATCAGGTTTTCACAGTCAGGATGCTTGTAACTAATAATGGACAGGCAACTGCAATAAATGTTATTCCTTCCACTCTTGATTTATCAGGAAGCATAGGGTCTGCTATAAAACTAACAGGGCCAGTGCCTGCAAGTGAAACAATAAACGGTGGCAGTGCAAAAGAATTTACCTGGACATATTCTGCTGTTGGAACCGGCTCAATTGATTTTAAAGGAAATGTTTGCGGTCAGGATGCAAACAGCGGTTCAAATATTTGTTCATCGCAGGCAAGAACACCTGTTATAGTTCAAAAGGCAACAAATTTAACTGCATCAATAGTAGCTTCATCTGATCCTGCAAAAACAGGAGAAAACTTAACTGTTATTATGATTGTGTCAAATGATACTGGCGCTGCTACTGCACAAAATGTTTCTGTAACCCCGCAGGCACTTGAAGTTATAGCAAGTGGTTCTGCTTCAATTGATTCAACTATACTTACTCCATCGCCTGTATCAAGAAACATAGCAGGTGGTGCTGCATCTTATTTTACATGGGTATTTAAACTTGGAAATGGTTCTGGTAGTTTGGCATTTTCTGGCAGTGCAATAGGTATTGACGGAAATGCCGGCTGGGGTGTTTCAACAAACAAGGTTTCAAGCAATGTTGTGGAAGTTGAAGCAAGTTCTGCGCTAACCAGTGAAATTATAATACAGGGAACAACAGTTAGTGTTGGACAGATTATAACTGTTTTAATGAGTGTAACAAACGATGGTGGAGCAACCTGTAATACTGTTAATGCAAGTTCTTTAATAAAAGCAGGAAGTGGCAATGTTGTATTATTAAGTGGACCTGTACCACAGAATGTTTCACTCGTTGCTGGTGCGTCTTGTATATTTACATGGACATACAGTGCTGCAGCAAGCGGCAGTGTCTGGTTTTCAGGAAATGCAACTGGTGTTGACCCTGTGTTTGGCTCTGTTGCATCGCAGACCACAGCGAGCCAGGCAGTTAATATACAATCAGCAGTTAATCTTGCATCTTCATTATTATTATATCCGCAGCAGGTGTCTGTTGGTCAGACAATAACTCTTGTTATGTCTGTTACTAATTCCGGACAGGCACAGGCACTTTCTGTTAACGGAGTAACACCAACTGTTTTAGGAAGTGGGTCTGCTGTTTTGGTATCATCACCTGCATCTGTTGATTTGCCGGGTGGCAGCTCTTCATTATTAACATGGACTTATACAGCAACAGGTAATGGCACAATTTATTTTACGACTCGTGCTTATGGCACAGATGAAAATTCAGGACTTTTAATTTATTCAAATACTGCAACAAGCCAGAATGTAATTATCCAGACACCGGCTCAGTTGATTGGCTCAATGGTTGCTTATCCTGCAAATGTTGGTGAGACAAATAATATTACTGTTGTTATGACTGTTTCAAATACGGGTCAGGCAACTGCTTTAAATGTTTCTCCTTCCGGATTTATTAAACTTGGTTCAGCAAGTGTTAATTTGGTTTCAGGACAAACACCAACTGCATCAACAATAAATGGTGGAACTTTTGCAACATTTACATGGGTATATAATACCACTTCGCAAGGGAATCTATATTTCACAGCATCAGCAATAGGTGTTGATAATAACAGCGGCTTGTCTGTTTCAATACCTTACAATGTGACTTCGAATGTAGTAAATGTAAGGCCCAATGTGCCTGTTTTATCAAGCTGGATAAATGCAATACCTAATACATTAAACCAGAATCAATTATTCACAATTGTAATGAGTGTTTCAAATATTGGTGTTGTTTTAGCACCTTCTACCACGCCTGATGATTTATCAGTGAGTGGGACTGCAACTGCTAATAAGATTGCAGGGCCGGATCCAACAAGTGCTGATATTAGTGTTGGTGAGGTAAAAAATTTTACATGGATATATTCTACAACTTCATCAACCGGGGTTTCTGTAATAACAGGACTAGCCAGAAGTTCTGGTGAGGTATCAGTAGATATATCAGGTGGAAATACAAATACAATAACTGTTTATGCAAATCCTGTGCTTTTGCAGGACATATTCATAACACCATCAGCAGTAAGCATAGGCCAGAGGATAACGATAAGGATGAATGTAACAAACACTGGCGGAAGTGGAGCAGAAGGAGTAGAGCCAAGTGCATTGATAAAGATAGGAGATGGGGGATATACATATATAAATGGGCCGATACCTGTAAGACAGGATATCCCAGCAGGTAGTAACAGGTGGTTCACATGGACATATAGTGCAGCCGGAGCAGGAAGCATAGGAGTAAATGGAAGTGTGAAGGGCTATGCAGAGTATAGCAAAGTAACAGTGACATCAGTAGCAACAAACAGCAATAATATATTAATAGAGGCACCTGCGCAGTTAGTGAGTGCAATATACATACCGGGGACAAGGAACATGGGCCAGGTATTCACGGTTACGATGGTAGTGACAAACATAGGAGGAGCAGAAGCGCGAGCAGTAAGTCCGAGTGTGCTGGTATTAAGTGGGACAGGAGGAGCAATAAGGATAAGCGGGCCGGAACCAGCAGGAGGGGATATAATAGCAGGAGGAAGCCGAGTATATGAATGGGAATACAATGCAAGCGGAGAAGGAAGTGTGGTATTGCAGGGAAGCGCAAGTGGGTATGATGAGAACAGCAATGCAATAGTAGTAAGTAACAATGCAACAAGTAATGTGATGCAGGTGCAAAAGCCGGCGCAGTTGAGTGTAGTAATAACAGCGCAGCCGACATTAGTAGGAACCGGAAGCGGTATAACAGTAATAGGAGCAGTGACAAATAATGGAGGAGCAGTAGCAAATAATGTAAGGGTAATAGAGCTGGATGACCAGCAGGTAGCAGGAGGAGGAGCGAGTTTAATAAGCGGGACAATACCGACAAGCGGGATAACGTTAGGAGCAGGAGGAGTAGGATATTTCACATGGGTATATAACGCAGACAGTGCAGGGACAATAAACTTTACAGGCCGGGCAGCAGGGACAGATGTGAATTATGGATACAATGTAACAAGCACAGCGGCAACGAGTAATAATATAGTAATAGTAAATGCAGCGTCGCTTGTAGCGAATATAAATATGATGCCAGGAGTAGTAAGTGTAGGACAGGATATAACAATAGAGATGGTAGTAACAAATACAGGAGGGTCATTAGCAGAATTAGTAACCGGGGTAAATTTGATAAAGGCAGGGCCAGGTGGTATAAGTTTGATAAGCGGGCCAACACCGCAGTATGTAAGTTTAGTAGCAGGAGCGAGTCACAGGATAACATGGATATATGGAGCAACAGTGTCAGGAGAAGTAAGTGTAAGCGGGAATGCAAGGGGTTATGACACAGGACTTGGAAATACAATCAATTCAGCAACAGTGGGAAGTAATGTAATAGTAATAGAGAGTGCAGCGAACCTTACAGGAAATATAACAGTAGGACCGACACAGGTAAGTGAAGGCCAGATAATAACAGTGGTATTAAGTGTGACAAACAGTGGAGAAGCAGATGCACAGAATGTAACGCCGGCAATAGGAGTAAGCGGAAGTGGAGTAGTAGGAATAGCAAGTGCGCCAACGCCAACGACAATAGGAGGAGGGGCAAGTGCATATTTTACATGGACATACACAGCGCAAGGAAGTGGAAGTGTAATATTTACAGCAAGCGCAAGCGGGACAGATGAAAATTCAGGACTCATAAAAGGAACCGGGACAAAGACGAGTGCAAGTGTAGTAATCCAGAAGCCGGCAGTATTAAGTGGAAGCATAGTAGCAGGACCAGGAGTAGTAGGAGTAGGACAGGCAGTAACAATAGTAATGATGGTAAGCAACAGTGGAGGAGCAACAGCAATAAATGTAACACCAGTAGAGATGAATAATACAGGAAGTGCGACAGGTGTAATAA
>Ga0207433_10004740_pt1 | contig 24775 bp, 21 predicted proteins | sample YelNatPaOPGAMG01_FD_187559 | JGI IMG/M metagenome (GOLD analysis project Ga0207433, IMG submission 187559) | Hot spring thermophilic microbial communities from Obsidian Pool, Yellowstone National Park, USA - OP-RAMG-01 (SPAdes) (version 3) | ecosystem: Environmental > Aquatic > Thermal springs... | reverse complement strand
GCGAGCCAGTAACCTGGTTTATAGTCTATTTCTACCCACCTCATGCTGGATGGCAAGGTGAAAGACAAACAGAGCTTTTGGCACAAGAGGTTCCCGGAGGTAGTTCATGGAGTAATCGATTTAATATTCAATTCAGCACATCAAGACCACAAGGCTATGTTGATTGCACATACAGATTTGATAAAAATACAAAATACATTTCAACCAGGCCAAAAAATTATGAAATCAAAAACAAATAAAAAATTGTGAAAACACCAACTTGCAAATTTTATCCCGAAACCAAAGCTGAAAAATATAAACTCTCTCCCCTCTTTATTTATAAAGCTTTATTTTAAATGTTTAAAAGGCGGTTTTATGAGGTTTGATAAAAAATGTAAGGATTGTGTGTATTTCAAAAAAGTTGTGCCCATGGAAATCAGTTGTCCAAATAATAAAGGAGATGTGTGGAACCCTTCTGAAAAGGCGTGCGATGACTTCAAAGAGAAGTTAAAGCCAAGGTAAATTGTAAACTTGTGCATAAAATTTTGAATTTTATAACAGTTGTGTATAGATTTTTATTTCTAACTAGTAAAATTAAAGCATGATAGTTCTTGGTAGATATGGAGACCCTTTTGCAAAGAATTTATCTGAAGAATTGCAAAAATACAGAGAAAACATTTCTTACCATCCTTATAACTACACAATATTTCCTAACGGTGAGCCATTGATAAGGATTGCTGACGAACCTTATATGGAAATAACAATGGCAATAACAAAAAAGGGTTTATCGCTTATGGGCGCTGATATAAGATTTCCACCCACTTCTGAAAAAATCAGAAAGAAAATAAAAAATGATCCAAACGTGATTTTGGTTATAAGAGGTGCTTCTGGGTCTGAATGGCGCCCTGTGTATGAAGTATGGAATGCTTGGGTGACTTCAAAGTATTTGAAAGAAGAAATGGACGCAGAAAAGGTATATTTACTACTTCCTAACATGCCATTTGGTAAACAGGATAAATTGTTCTATGATGAAGATGATAATTTGGTTGACGGAGCACCGATAACAGTTAGATATGCAAGAGAACTTTTAAGAGAATATGCAGATCTGCTTGTCAGTTTCAATCCGCATGATTTTAGGGACAAAACAGGTTGGATAAAAAAGGGTGAGACAACGATACCTGGTGCGTCAAAGGATAAAAAAGGGAGGGTATTGGACGAAAAAGGAAGGGTTATTTTGCCTGAAGCTGAGGATTGGACAGGATTTGCCTATGCCATAAATGCTATGCCTTTGTTAGTTAAATATGTTTTGAATTCTTTAGAAAATCCGTATGTTATAGGGCCGGACCAATCTATTAAAAATGCTATAGAAACCGCATGTCCTGAAATCAAAGTTAAGTATGCTGAAAAACACAGAGATAGAAATGAAAGTTTAGAAGTCGAATCAAAAATAGAGCTTCCTGATATGAAAGGATATGATGCTGTTTTATTTGATGATACTATACAAGCAGGGACAACAATGTATAATGTTGTTGAAGAAGCGAAAAAGAGAAACCCAAAATCCATAACCTGCGCAGCCGTGCACGGGGAATTTGTGTTTAATAAAAAGTTGGGAAAATCTGCTTATGATCTTTTGAAAGAAACCGGAGCTGATATTGTTGTGACCAATACTATTGATACACCAGTAAGCAAAGTTGATGTTGTACCTCTTCTGGTCGAAGAATTGTACTCAGCTAAACTTTTAAAATAAAAAATCCTAATTTATGCTATGCAAACAGAACTTCTATTCATGAAAGATTGTTACATAAAAGAGTTCGATGCAAAAATTATTGATAGAGGCCCGAATTATGTAGTGCTTGATCGCACCGCATTCTATCCGCTTGGTGGAGGACAACCTGCTGACCACGGATTCATAGACGGCATAAGAGTTACAAATGTTGTAAAGGAATCCGGTCAGATAAAGCATTTTCTTGAACGCATACCGGAGAAAGATGAGATACATGCTGTTATTGACTGGGAAAGGCGTTACGCACATATGAGGATGCACACTGCACAGCATCTGCTTTCAGCTATTATTTTGGACAAATACGGAGCAGAAACAGCAGGAAATCAGATAGATACTTCTGCCTCGAGAATAGATTTTCACCCTCTTAAAATAGACGAGTCGGGGTTGGCTGAAATCACAAAAAAATTCAACGAGATAGTGGATAAAGGTGTGCCTGTCTATATAAAAGAAATGAACAGAGAGGATATGATGGCATCTGTAGATGAAAGAAGAAGAAAGCTTTTTTCAAGAGTGCCTGAATCTGTAAAAGTTGTAAGGGTTATTGAGATATATGGCATAGACAAATGCCCGTGCGCAGGAACACATGTTGCGAATACGAAGGAAATCGGTCACATAAAAATAACAAAGGTTGAGAACAAGGGTAAGGATACAATTAGAATAAGGTTTGAGCTTGAAAAGCCAAAAATATGATATGCGGAGGCTGGGATTTCCGTTTGTTTTGACGCCAATTTTCTTTTTAAGAAAGGTCTAGTTTCGAACCCAGGAAGGCATTGCTTGCAGTCTTTTCGTAAGGCCTGCTCTAAGCCACTAGGTATCTCAATCTGGAATTTCCAGCAGGCTCCTGAACTTAGCCATACCTAAGCTTAGCTTCTACCTTTTCAGCATATGCTGAAGTATTCTAGCCCCTTTAGCCGAGATGCATATTTCTATACATCATTGACCGCTTGGGTACCTCCGCACAATATTTAAATTAGAAAGAGGGGAATTTATATATCTAATGTGAGATGCAATCTATTTTTTAGTTCTTTAAGAATTTTGTTGTAATCCTCTTTTGTTTCATTCGGAAGTCTGATGAAATTAACATTAAACTCTTCCACTTCTTCGCCAACAGGTTCCCAATTTTTTTTGAAATCTTTTAACTCCTTTTCTACTGTTTCCGTGTCAGCTTTTCTTAAGTACGCATTTTTTAAAACAATATCGTCACTAACATCTACCAATACCAGGTATCTTTTAAGATCTAACCCCTCCTCTTTTAATTTATTTAAAACACCCTCTTCCACATTCAAAAACCTTCTTCTTTCTGACCGAGAAGGTGCCACTGAACAAATTATAGGACTAAGTCCTTTAAGGAGGGCTGAATTCCTTAGATAAATAACCGCTTTATTTAAATATTCATTTCTTTGAGAAGGATCCACATCCATACCAAGATGTTGCAAAAAAGCAGGAATAAAGCTCATGTAAATGTATTTTAACATAGTTGTTGTTAAATCTTACTATCTTCTTTGCTATACTCCCTACTCCGCTATATGGAGGCCCTGTCATCAAGACCAAATTTAAACTATTTTCGTTAATTTTCTCACCTAAAAATAAATAATAATAATAATTTTAAAAAGATATGCCAAATGTTCTACAAATATCTTCTGTTAAAGCTGTATAGAGTTTCTATCATTTCATTTGGTTTAGCAGCTTCTGAATCGCGCAAAAGATAGAAAAATCTTTGCAGTGTTTTTGGAAAATCAGGATTCATGAATTTGTTTTCATCTATAGCTTTTATGAGCATTTTTATAAAAATCGGGTTATATCTTCCTTTTTTGCTGAATATTATATTTGCTTTCCTGATTTTTACCCACTCAGCAATATCAAGAGAAGCTAAATAAATTGCAAGTCCTGTGAACAAAGGTTTTGTAGGTTTGTAATTAAATATATCGATGTACTCATCTTTCTGTGCTTTCAAACCTTCGATTTGGATTGTAAATTCTCTGAAAAGATCCTCTTTTTTGCATTTCTGTAAATTTTTCAAAATCAGCATGAGAATATCCCTTGTGAATATCTTACCTGCATATTGATAAAAAACAAAATCCGTATCCTCTTTTGAAGCCTTTATTTTGTTATGTGGGAATTTTCTGCATGCATAAGGTTTGTTCTGCTTGCCAAATTTTCTATGAATTTCGCATCTACCATCCTCTTCGAGAAATAAGCATCTTTTTTCTTTTCCAATTTGTTTCAGTCGAGGTGTTGGTTTTGTTATAAGAAATTTCTTGAGCGGGTAGCCTGCTTTAACAAGTTTCCTTATATCACCTTTAGAAAGCTCTATGGGCCACAATTTGCAACAAAAATAGTTTCCACAATAAAATCCGCATTCTTTGCAAACACCCTTTCCAGGTATGACCTCGAGTTTTCTTCCTACGTATTCCATAAAATTATATTTGAAATTGGAATTAAAATTAATGTCGTTTTTGTGCAGGTGAATTTTTTACAGCGCTCAATGCTATGATATCGCCTATTAAAATACCATTATTAATCACATCTCTACGCAAAGTACAATCTCTTGTTTCGTATCCGAGGCTATTTAAAAAAGGCGCATAACCAAGTATGCTGTATGAATTGGTAGCTTGGATCATCTCTATCCTCGGTGAAAAACTTGAAATGCTCTGCAATAATTCTTTATAATTCGTTTTCACCATATATCCTGCAGCATCAATAAAGGTTGATATGTTTAAATCCTTTATTCTGTAATTTTCCGGTTTCTCAACAATCCTCTTTGCAGCATTCAAACACTCATCCTTTATTCTGTAAATTTTTTCTAATGGCAAGCCAAACATTTTAGCATTTTTTTCTATAAGTTGGTAAACATCTTCACTTAAATCAACTGTATACAACATCCCTACTTTCTTTATTTTTTGTGGGAATTCTTTTTGTAAAAACAAAATAGCGGTTGGTACAACAGCATCGCCTGAAAACCAGTCAATAACAACACTTTCATCTTCAAGTTGTGTTAATAAATATTTTACCATAGGATTTCTTAATTCTATTTGTTCTTTGCCCATATCCTTGTTTAAATGTTGGTTTCTGTTATGCGTTATTCTATCATAAAATTCCTTTAAGCACCTATCTATATCTTCTATTTTTACACCTAACAATTCATCCCTAGGCTCATCGTAAACACTATCCTGATCACTCATAACCTTCATAAAATAGAATGGATTATATATTTATAAACTTAACTACTTTTAAGTTACAAATGCCCCGACCGGGATTTGAATTCCCGAGCCGTTTTTTATCCTTTCTTTTGGAAAGGGGCTTCCCGGGTCCCCGGCTTTCTTCATTTGGGTTCTATCATCAATTCGCAGATTTGCTGCGATTTTCAATCCTTCCAAGCTATTCCGCTCCAAGCGGAATCTTAACAAGCCTTTTTAAAGGCTCACTCGAAAGGCCGATATCCGTCTTCGTTGGAAACTCCAACTTTGACCGGACTAGACTATCGGGGCATTTTTGTTTTGATGTGTATTTTTTGGTCAAAACATTTTTCCTAAATGGTTTTATGGGTCCGGCCGGATTTCCACTTTCGGATAATAGCATTTTTCTAAAAGCCTGCTTTGAACCGGCGATCTTTCGCATTCTGAAGCCCTCTTTCAACAAGGCCTTTCTAAAAGGGCTTCGTCAAGCGAACGTCATGGTTGGGACTCAGCATATGCAGTCCCTATAACCAATTATCCCTTACGAACCTCTAAGGGTTCACCCAGACCATTTCGGTATGGGTACTAGACCACGGACCCATGATTAATTATTAATAATAATTATTTAATCTTTATCTTAATTAAAAGATTTTTATTTTAATACCAAGTTTTATTCATTTTGTGTATTTTTGAAATACTCTTTTATCCTTTTCTTCACGTAAAGTTCAATGGGTATTAAAATGAATTCTATATAAAAAATATTCAATCCTGTTTCTTCTTTCACTACCTTCTTAAACATCTTCGATTTTCTCACAAATCTCGATATGCCAGCCTGGAATTGTATATTTGATTTAAATTTAATCATTATGGGCCCACTGGGAATTGAACCCAGAACCTCTGCCGTTCTCATGTAGGCTTTTCTGTTTTTGATCAAGCTTTTTGATAAAAACCTTGCTGTGAGGGCAGCGTCATAACCATTAGACCATGGGCCCTATTATAAATATTGAGTAAAATGTTTAAATATCGTTTTTTTTGTTTAAATAACAGAACGTATTTAGTTAAGCAAAGTTCGCGAAGAGATTTCCACCGAGCAAAGAATAAGTTTTATAAAATATTGCTAGGTGAAACGACAAAAATGAGCGGCTTAACGGTTTTCAATCGCCTTGAGTATGGTTCTCCGCCAGCATGATTATAAAAGAGAATTTCGTTCAATACTTCGATGTCTAATTGCTCGGCGGCGCAATTGAAGAAAAGTTTAAATGTCTAACTTTTTACTAATTATTATGGTAAATGATATAACTGAAGAAGAACGTATAAGAGCAAGGGAATATATAAAAGCACTGGATGAGGGAGTGAAGCGCCTTGAAGAAAATCTAAAAAATGGTGATCGAAATACTCTTATTAAATTAGTAAGAGTTTATTTAGTAGACTGGTATTTGTTGGGTAGAAACAGTCCTTGTCCAAAATCTGAATTAAATATCCCTGAAAAAGTTTATAAAGAATTTAGAGAGCAAGATTTTATGGATGAGAATGATAAAATGACCGACTTGGTAAAGAATATACTTCTCGGTGGTATAATGAACTTTTAAATAAACTTTTTATAGAGCGTGGCCGAGAATATCACACTTGGATAGAAGCTAGAAGACATTACTTAGATTTGCCTATGCCTCTCTCCTCACCAGATCTCTTTAAATAAATAATTTCACGCCGCCTCGCAACTCAAAGTCCTTTGGATTTTGCCATGCTGCGCTCTCCTCCTTTCAGTCATCGGGAGAGCATAACAGCAATTTAACGGTTCAGCTCACCTGCAGTTCGCTCCACTCAAATTCTGCTACGCAGGACTTCGTTATATTCACTGCCGCATTTTCTAAATTAATTGATGTTTAAAAATGGGGCTTAAAACTAATGTATTGCGTAATTCCTTAAAGATAAATTTTTTGTTAAAGCACAGATTGGGTGAGAGCATGGATTGAGGTGAGCAGAATAGTAATAGGGACGCTTTCTACTCTACCCAAAATACATAGTTTTATAAATCTTCTCTTTAAAATTTTAGATGGATTGTAATGGGAGTTTCAAAAATAGCGCAATTTAGGAAAATACCGGAATTTGAGTATTCAGGTATCCATTTTCCAGGATTAGAAATTTTCCCTTATCCTATATGCACAGATATGCTATCTTCGGTATCAAAAGTTGCTAACTCATCCCCTCTCATATGGAGACTTGGTTTTTACATAATCGGTAGAAATTTAAAATGGAAACTGCGTGATGTTGAAATGCTTCCTAAGGAAGCAAAAGAACTTGGAGAACTCGTTTACAATGACGTTCAGGAAAACAGGAAGTATTTATACGGTACATGGCATAATGATGCTCTTTTAAGAGAAAAAGACAGATATATTTATTTTAGGGAAATCTTAGGTTTTGAGTTTAAGGATGGCTTATACGTGCCCTCTATATCTGATCACACATTTGAAAAGGAATTCAAACATCTTCCAGATAGTGGAATTATAGTTCCTACTAATGATGGCGAATTTGACCCGGAAACAGGCATACCTTTCGAAACCGTTAATAACGAGGAAAAAGCAATAGAAAGATATATAGAAAGATTTAGTGATTTGACGCCAACATCCATTAAAAATAATTTGATGTATTTTGCTAAACCACCTGAAAAATCATCAGAGATAAATTACCATCCCGTATGCTCACTCTCAGGTAAAGGGTCGGCTTTTTCCATCATAACCAGTTATAGGTTGGAAGATAAAAACACAATAGGCTATTTAAGTGCTACGAGGCTAAAAATATGAAAAAAGCCCAAAAAATGATTAAGTTTTATTAAAATAAGCGCCAGGGACAGGATTTTCATTTCTTTTGGTCTCGACCATTTTCCAAAAGCTGATTTTGAACCTGTATGTCCATCGTCGATAACTATGCTAAGCATAGTTATTTTTAACGGACGCTCGCTCTCTCACATTTGCTCGAGGCGAGTGCGTTAGCCTGGTTCCGCCACCCTGGCATTTATATTATTTTATTTTTGATTAAAATATAAAAAAGAAATATATTTTTACTTAAAGGTGGTTATTTATTAAAGATTTATAAATGCTTATGATAAATAATATTTTATGCCAGAAAAACGATATTTTGAATTACCAGAACCTATTATTTACAGAGGTAAAAAATATTATGAGCTAAACATTGATGGTTTCCCATTTGAAGGAGAAACTTCTGTATTTGAAGAATTTAGAAAAAAGGTTGATTTTAACCTTATAGATGTTGGAGATCCTAAGGTAGCTCTGGATAAATCACTTATTTCAGATCTTGCGGCAGAATACCGGGCATATGGTATTCTTTCAAAGATATTGATAGCTCCTGATTATTATTTATTTAATCCGAGAAAATCTGTGGAATATCTCGATATGAACAGAAGAATTTCTCATTATATTATTAAACAAATGAGACACACTTCAAATGATGATTCGGGTCAATTGTTAAAAATGGTAAAAGAATTGATGAAGGTTTATAGTTTTCCATTACTTGATATTTCTCTTTTACAAAGACTCATGATCTATGCTTATTCCGAAAGAAACTATGACTGGGCCGAACAGATTTCCCAAGAAATTGGAACAAAAATTAAAAATAATGGGCGTCTTTTAAAAAGTCTTGGGTTTGATACTGAGAATATGATTTTTGAGCTCGATAGTTTTTTAAATCATATAAATGAAAGAAGAAAAGAAGATCAAAATCAACATAATCTTAAGCCGGACTACAGCCCACATCCAGAAAGTATAAAGGGACTTATTGAATATTATAAATCTGTTAGAAATTCCAAAATGCTCCAAGAGCTTGAAGAGATCAAACAAAATTTGGCTATTGATCTTTTATCAAAGGATCTGAATCCGATTACACATTGGGTGGGTCAAATAGTTCTCACCGAATTTGTGCCAGCTGAACATAAACTAGAATGTGATAAAGATCGTATCGATTTTTTTGATAAAAAAGGCAAACCTGTTATTTCTGTATCATATAAAGATGACGGATCTTATCCAAGTTTAGATAATCCGCCTAAAATTGATGTTTATGACTATGAAACTTATAGAAGGATTTTTGGGCTTGCAAATGAGGACCGTACTGTTCTAAGATTTAATAGATTCAAATCTATGGAAAATATTTTCTTATATGGCTAGTAGTGCTTTGAAAAATTTTTAATCCTTATTGCTAATTATTCAATCATGGAAGAAAAATGTTTTTGTGGAAGACCTGCTGTTATAGTCCGAAAATACGAAGGCTCTGCGTTGTGTGAGAAACATTTTTGCAAAAGTGTTGAAAAAAAGGTAAAGAAATTGATAAGGGAAAATAAGATGGTAGAAAAAGGGGATAAGATAGCAGTAAGCATGTCAGAAAGCGGTTCATATGTTGCTTTGTACATGCTAAAAAAAATATTTGGTGAAAGAAAGGATATGGAGATATTTCCTATTTCTGAAAAGAAAAAATATAATAAAATTTGTATGGGTAATAGCCTTGATGATGAGATAGTTCATATTTTGACTGATTTTATTAATGGTGATCTATTTCGTAAAAAATCTGCAAAGCGTGTGATAAAACCTTTGCGAAGATTGCCTGAAAATGAAATAGAGCTGTATGCAAAACTGAACAAACTTAAATTCTCAAAATCAAAATACAAAGGTCTTGAGTTAGAGATATCAAATTTCCTTAATGAGATCGAATCAAAGAGCAGCGGGATGAAATTCTCAGCACTAACAACACTTGATCAAATTTCAGCTTGCATAAGGAATCAAAAATAGATATCCCTTTCACCATTTTCTATCCTTTCCAACCTGATTTTTACCTCTTTTCTCATATTTTTGTCAGAAATATTCCTTAACTGTTTATCTATAATCTTCAATCCCATTTTCTTAACATCCTCTGATGCATAATCCTCCAAATACTCCTTGAATGTTAATATCGCATTTGGGGTACAAAGATTTTTAATGTTTCCTGGCTTGGCGATGCTCATGAAAAGCTCTCCTGTTCTACCTTTTCTATAGCAGGCTGTGCAAAAACTTGGTAGAAGTCCTTGCTTCAAAACACTTTTAAGAACATCGTCCAATGTCCTGCGATCAGAAAGTGTAAATTGTGCCAAACCTTCCTCCTTTCCATAACCACCCGGAGAGGTTCTCGAAGCTGCTGATGTCTGTGAAATCCCTATCTCGAATGCTTTAGCTCTTATTTCAGGCCTTTCCCTTGTAGATATTATCATTCCTGTATATGGAACAGCCATCCTGAGAATGGATATTATTTTTAAAAGCTCTTTTTCTGAAACAGGATATGGCGGGCTTTTCCAGCTTACTGTGTCTGCCGGCTGCCATCTTGGAACTGAAAATGTATGCGGACCAACACCATATTTTTCATCAAGATATTGCGCATGTGAAACCAAGCCAAGCACATCAAATCTGTAATCATACAAACCGAAAAGAACGCCTAAGCCAACATCATCAATTCCTGCTTTGAATGCCCTGTCATGAGCAAAAATCTGCCTATCATAATCTGCCTTAGGACCATTATGTAAGCTTTCATAAGTTTTTCTATGGTATGTTTCCTGAAATAGTTGGTATGTTCCTATGCCTGCCTCCTTAAGCTTACGATAATTTTCAACTGTTGTTGCTGCAAGGTTAACATTAACACGCCTTATCTCACCCCTGCCTGATTTTGTGCTGTAAACTGTTTTTATAACATCAACAACATAATCAATAGGATTTTCTTTTGGATGCTCACCAAATTCAAGAAGAAGCCTTTTGTGTCCCATGTTCTCAAGAATTTTTACCTGTTGCCTGACCTCTTCAAGAGTTAGTTTTTTTCGCGGAGCAGGGTTCCTTCTGTGAAATCCGCAGTATTCACAATCATTTATGCAGAAGTTTGAAACATAAAGCGGTGCGAAGAAAACAAGCCTATCACCATATATCTCTTTCTTTATTCTCCCTGATACAGCAAACATTTTTTTAATAAGTTTTGGATCTTCTGTGTTAACTAAATATCCAACCTCTTCTAATTCCAAACCCCTTTTCTTTAAAGCCTTTTTTAATATTTCCAAAATCTTATTTCTACTCGGATTTCTTGTTGCTTCCAAAATTTCATTAATCTTTTTCTCATTAACTATTTTCATCTAAATACCCAAATCTGTTGGTGCCCTGCCTAAGGAATAAAGCAGTTCCAATGTTTCATCAATATTCTCTTTAACGCTTTTATCAATTCCCGCCCTATTGGGATATATGGAATAAAGCTTTTTATATCTCTCCGGAGTTATGTTGATCATCAATGAATTGGCTCCTGATAACAGGCCTAATCTTTTCCCATTTTTTTTGTCCAAGGTTTCCAAAGCAGTGGTTACCAATATTTTTGCATTAGGATCTAAAAGCCTACACACTGCTATTACTTTTAAAACAGTTTCTATATCAACTGTTTTTGCTTTACTCAATGGTGTCTCTGGATGGGGGATAAAAGGTCCAAATGAATACATATCCGGATTTAAGGATTTTGTCAGCATAACATCGTTTATCAAATCCTCCTCTGTTTGGCCAGGAAGCCCGATCAAAAAGCCCGTAGCAACAACATAACCTAATTTTTTTGTGTATTTTATGAGTTCTAATCTTTTATTAAAATCTGATTTTGAATTTATGTGGAGGTTTTTGTAAAGATCAGGGTTTGATGTTTCAAATCTTATTAAAACCCCCCTAGCGCCTGCTTCGTACATTTTTTTGTAACAATTAAAGCTCCTTGTACCTATGCTCATGAACAAAAGGACACCGCATTTTTTTCTGACCCTTTTTATTATTTCAACAAGTTTTTCTGTTGTGTACCATGGATCTTCACCTGACTGAAGGACAAGAGCTTTAAAACTCAAATCATTGACAGCATGCTCTGCTATTTGAACGATCTCGTCAATGTCCATTCTATACCTTATAAGTTTTTTGTTATCCTTCCTAATCCCACAATATGCGCAATTGCTTATACAATAATTTGAAAACTCTATTATACCGTGCACACAGGATGCATTCTTCAAATATCTCTGCCTCAATCCGTTTGCAAATTTAAAAAGTGTTTCCATTTCATTTTTATTTTCCATTCTTATAAGTTCCAGAATTTCTGATCTATTTAAAATAGAACCTTTCTCCGCTTTTTCAAAAATATTTTTTAGTTTGGGGTTAGGTTTTCCCTTTCTTTCAGAAATTTTTTGATCAACCCTTTTTAATTGAAAAAATTTGTCTTTCCAATAATCGAGTATTTGTTTTGCATATTTTTCCGAAACCTTTTCTACAACAATCCCGCCTTGTGCATAAACATAATCTCCTTGCTTTAAATCTATGAAATCGTTCAGAACATTTCTATGCTCGCCAAAGTAATCAACTACTGCTATCCTCCCTTTTATCTCAACTACCCTTCCCGGAATGGCATAGCACATAATATTTATTTATTAAAACATTAAGTTATATGTATTATGAAAATCCATGTGTACATTTTCATCTCAATTTGCATTTTTTTGTTTTTGTCAAGCAAAGTATATGCTGAGAAGCCGCAAAAGGTTGTGATTGGTACATACATAATCAATATTGGAAAATATGATATCTCAACAGGATCTTACACAGCTGACTTTTATTTGTGGTTTAAATGGAATGGAACAATATCTCCAGAGAAATTCGAATTTATGAATGGAAGGGCAAACAAAATCACAACACTCATTGATCAGCCAGGCTATAAATTCTATCGTGTTGAGGCCCAATTTTATACAAATTCGCAGCTACGTAATTACCCTATTGACCATCATGATCTTTTTATTTCCATAGAGGATCAGGTGCTTACAACAAAAGATATGATATATATCCCAGACTATTCAGAATCAGATATAAATCCAAATTTAAGCATAATAGGTTGGGAAATAATACATTCGAATATATCAGTATCAACAGATTACTATAAAAATTGGGACGAAAGCTACTCCAATTATGTTCACAAAATAACGATCTCAAGGCCTGTGTCAACCATGCTAAAAACACTGATCCCTATAATCTTTATTGCCCTTACTGCATGGCTTTGTTTTTTCATACCACTTCACAAATTTGGTGAAAAATTAGCATTGGGAGGTACATCCTTACTTTCAGCTGTTGCATTTCATATTTATATAACATCCTCTTTACCAGCAGTAGGATATTTAACATTGGCTGATAAACTCATAATAGCGCTTTATGCAATGCTCGTAACGATATTAATAGGTATGATAAAAGTTGAAAATTATGTAAATAACAAAAAAATTGATCAGGCGCAAAGAAGGAATGAAATATATAAAATAATTTCTCTTATCATTCCGATTATAGCGCTTTCTATGCTTTTGTTTTTATGATTTTAGTACTCTTCGCACTTCAGTTGGTAAAAGCTTTTTGGGTGATCGCATGATGGGCATTTCTCCGGTGATTCTTTATCAAAATGCACATATCCGCACTCTCTGCAAACCCACCAAACTTCTTTTTTTTCTTTTTGAAAACCGTTCCTGTTTCTACCTCATTCAAAATTTTTTGTATCTTTCTTCGTGATGCTCTTCTGCTTTAGCAATTGCCCTTAGCCTCCTTGCAATCTCGGGAAATCCCTCTTTTTCAGCATCATCAGCAAATTCTTGATACATTTTTGTGTATTCTTAATTTTCTCCTGCAATAGCAGCTTTCAGATTTTCAGCTGTTGTGCCCAATATTGTTGGTGTTGTTGCCTCAACTTTGATCTCATCCAAATTCTCCTTGCTTCTACTTTTCAATTCGTTGATTATCCTAAAAAGCCAGCTTGCATGCTCTTTTTCATTCTCTGCTTATGAGAAATATCTCAGCGATCTGTTCAAAACCTTCTTTTCTGGCGATTTTTGCATAGAAATTGTACTGTTTCTAGCCTGACTTTCACCAATAAATGCTTTTGCAAGATTTTATATGGTTTTTTTCATGACCCTCTTTGGCAATTTAAAAAGAAAAGATTTATATTTTCATGTACTGTTGCTTTCATCACAGGTGCTTCGTTAACATCACTTTTGCAATTCCTTGCGAACAGCCACGATATCGATCGGACCAATACTGATTAAATGGGATCTTTTCTTAGCGCATAACAAACTTTGTTATCATAGCGAAACTTTTAAATGCATATTAAAACAAATATTCTTATATTACAGGTGGTTTTTTGCAAGAGAGATACGACCCAAAAGCATTCGAAAGCGAAATTTTAAAGTTTTGGTTAGACAAAAAAATTCCGGATAAAATTGTAAAGTTTGATCCAAAAAAGGATAAATTTTATCTTCTTGATGGCCCTCCTTATGTGAATGGCGTACCTCATGTCGGCCATGTAAAAACAACAACAACAAAGGACATTTGGGGTAAATTTATGACAATGCAGGGATTTTCAGTTTGGTATCAGCCTGGATTTGATTGCGGAGGACTTCCAATAGAAAATGCTGTTGAAAAAAAGCTTGGTATAAAATCAAAAAGGGATATTGAAGAGAAGATAGGAATTGACCGTTTTATTGAAGAATGCAAAAAATTGGCCGAAGGAAATAAGCATATATGGTTAGATCTTTACAAAAAACTTGGCGCTTGGAGAGGATGGTTAGAGCCTTATATGACATACAAAAATTATTATTTAGAATCTGGCTGGTGGACAATAAAACAGATGTATGAAAGAGGACTTATGGTTCAGGGAGAAAAACCACTTTTCTGGTGTCCCCATTGCCAAACAACACTTTCTGGTTATGAGGTAACGGATAGTTATTCTGATGTTACAGACTACTCGATTTATGTAAAGTATCCTATAAAAGGTGAGGAAAAAACATTCATAGTGATATGGACAACAACACCTTGGACACTTCCCGCAAACGTATCTATTGTTGTGCATCCGGACGAAACATATGTAAAAGTGCTTGTAGGCGAGGAGAAATACATACTTGCTGAGAAAAGACTTGAAGAGGCTATGAAAGAGATTGGAATAGAAAATTACACTGTGCTTGAGAAATTTCCTGGAAGAAACCTTGATGGTGTTAAATACGAACCTATACTTGATATTCCGATACAAAATGAACTCAAAAAGCAGAAGAATGCTTTTATAATAATCCTTTCAATTCCGCTTTTTAAAAAAGGTGTTTCTGGAAAGATTCTCGCAAAAAAAGGTATAAGTATTGATGGCTCTGATATAGAATCCGGAATGGAGCATATGGTAACAATGGATGTAGGATCCGGGTGCGTTCATTGCGCCCCTGGACATGGTGATGAGGATTATAGAATAGGTGTTCATTACAGCCTTCCAAAACCATCTCCTGTTGACGAGGAGGGAAAGCTTACAAAGGAAACTGGTGAATTTGCAGGGCTTTTCGTAAAGGATGCTGATCCTATCATAATAGATTATTTGAAGAAAAAAGGCTTTCTTCTAAAAGATATCAAGATTACACATTCATATCCATTATGCTGGAGATGCAAGACCCCGCTTATTTTCAGATTAAGCAAGCAATGGTTTTTCAAAATAGATCCAATAAAAAATAAAATGTTGGAGGAGAATGAGAAGGTTGTTTGGTTACCAGAATTCGCAAGAAATAGATTTGAAAAATGGGTTATGAATGCGACAGATTGGGCTATTTCTATGCAAAGATACTGGGGTATACCAATACCTATATGGATATGTAAAAATGGTCATATCGAAGTCATAGGTTCGAGAAAAGAGCTTAAGGAAAAAGCTATTACAGAGATAAGCGAGGACATAGATCTTCATAAAAATGTTGTGGATAAGATAAAACTTAGATGCGGAAAATGCAACAGTGAGATGGAGAGAATAAAAGACACAATGAATGTGTGGTTCGATTCAGGAATTTCTCCATGGGCATCTTTGGGATATCCATTCCAGAATAAGGAGATATTTGAAAAACTTTGGCCTGTTGATCTTATATCAGAATCCCAGGATCAGATTCGTGGTTGGTTCTATTCACTCATGTTTTGTAGTGTAGGAGCATTTGACACAGGACCATACAGAACAGTAGCAATGACTGGCTGGGTGCTTGATGAGAAAGGAGAGAAGATGAGCAAATCCTTAGGTAATGTTATATATGCAGAGGATGCTGTTGAAAATCTTGGTGCGGATGTATTGAGGTTTTATTATTGTTGGAATGTTGCTCCTTGGGAAACGCAAAATTTCAGCTTTACACAGGCAAAAGAGGTGAGAAAAACATTAGATATTTTATGGAATTGTTGCGTTTTCACAAAAAATTATTCGGATCTAAAGCTCGCAGATGAGAAGTTAAAAATAAAAGAGATGAATGTGGAGGATAGGTGGATAATTTCAAGGATAAATACGCTTGTGAAAAATGTTACCCAGGATATGGAAAATTTCAAGTTACATTTTGTTGGCAGAGGTATAAGCGATTTTATAGTAAATGACTTCTCAAGATGGTACATAAAAATAATAAGAAACAGGGTATCACCTTGGTACAACGGGAAGGATAAAATCTCTGCACAATTTACATTACTATATGTTTTTGAAGTTCTTACAAGACTTATGGCACCCATAACACCATTCATTTCAGAAAAGATATATAAAACCCTTTATCCGAATAAAAAGCCTGAGTCAATACACCTTACAAAATGGCCGAAAGTTGATGAGAAGCTGATAGATGAGGATCTTGAAAAAAGAATGAAAATTATAAGCTCTTTGATAGACGCTGTTAACTCACTCAAACAAACAACAGGTGTGAAATTGAGATGGCCGATATCTCAGATATATGTCAAATTGGATGAAGGTGTTGAGAAAAAAACAATTGAGGAGTTTGTGCCCATAATAAAAACACTTGCAAACACAAAGCATGTGGAAATTGTGCAAAAATTACCAAAAATGGCTAAAAAAAGGTTTGAATGTGGAGAGGTTGTTCTTGGTGAGGTTTTGAAGGATGAAGCTTTCTTGAGGGAATTTGTACGCAGAGTACAGGTTATGAGGAAGGAGAACAAGCTTAATGTGAAGGAAAAAATCAATTTATGGATAAAATCAGACAAGCAAACTGAAAATAAAATAAATGAATTTGAGAATGAGATAAGGTTGGGGGTTGGAGCTGATCAGATATATATAGGAGTTCTTAAGGACAAGCCCAAAGGTGTTATCGAATTAGAGGGCAAAAAGATAGAAATTTATTTTGATAAAGCATAAATTAATTATGGTTCTGTCAAAATATCAGGAAAGGCAGAAAGGCCAGCTTGGTGATTTCATATATTTGATTGTAATTCTTGGTCTTATATTGATGATAGCGGCTGTAATTGTCGGTGGATTCTGGTATATGATAACAAAGGGTCTGACAAAGGTCATAGGAATACTTTTCATGGTCATAGGCATATTTCTTTCTGTGCTCCTCTTAGAGCAAACAAAACACTTGCTAGTCGGCATATTGTTAATAATAATAGGTATTATATTGATAATTATTGGCTAAAATGCGATTAAGTGATGTTAGCTAAAATTTCCTGCCAGCTTGGGTGGTAATTGAAGAGATTAATCGCAGCTAATTGTTGATCTTCGTTCATCAGATCCCAACGATTTGTAATAGATCGTAAATATGAACCATACCATCCGCAGAAACAGGTTGAACAAATGTAAATTCATATAATTAGATTTTAAATAACTTTGCCTTTAAAAACATATAAAAACCTAAATCTAATTAAAATTCTATGACTTCAAATTTGGAGATCGCCCTTTCAAAGCTTTTTGCAGCCGAAGGTAGAAAGTTGCTTTTTCATCACATTGACTCAGATGGTATTTGCTCTGCTGCACTAATTCTCAAGTTTTTTCACAGCTTTACATTTAGAGGAAGGGAAGGCCCTGTATTGGACAAAAAAACAATGAAATATATAGAATCGAAGAAGCCGAATGTTGTTGCTTGGATTGATATACCAATTGATCAAGAATGGAAAAAACTTCTAGCGCTGAAAGAGAAATTGCCTGAAACAAAGTTTGTGATAATCGATCACCATATAATAACCGCGAATATGAACTATTATGGAATGATTCATATAAATCCAAGGTTAAGAAAAAGGGATGCATACATACCAACAAGTTATGTTGTTTATAAAATTCTTGAAAAAATGAAATGCGATGTAAAACCTTATAAATGGATAGCATGTGCTGGCATAATAGGAGATTATGGAAAATGTATGATGGAAAGAGAGATCATGAAGCATGGAAAAAGGGTGTCTGATCTCATAACATCAGCTATTGTTCTGAAAAGTGTGAAAGGCTCTGAAAAAGCGCTAAAACTTCTTTTAAGATCAGAGACGCCTTATGATTTTTCAACCTCAGAATTGGAGAAATGGCACAAAATTTTTGTGAAGGAAAAAAATAGGATAATCGCTGATTTTGAAACAAAAAAGGAAATTTATGGAGATTTCATATTTTATGAGATAAAAAGCAGGATGAATCTTACGTCAACAATTTCAAGTGTGATTTCTGAGAGATATCCAAGAAATGTCATAATAATAAGAAAAAAGTCAGGGGATTTTTGGAAAATATCTCTAAGATGTCAGTCTGGAAAATTGAATGTAGGTGAGATTGCAAGAAAAGCATCAGAAGGTATAGGATCTGGCGGAGGTCATGAAAAATCTTCGGGCGCTGTTGTAAATGATTGGGAAACTTTCAAAAAAAGGGTTTTGTTGTTTGGTAGTTAAAAAATATTTTTTGAGATCCTCCAATAAATGATCGCTGCGATTAGTATAAGCAAAATTATTGCCCATATTTGGAATTCAGGGAAGTTTGGTGGGAAAAGGACATAGATTGTCATAGTATCTGTGTCTGAGAGCATATGTGGGGGCGTACTTGAGGTCGCTGTTAGTGTTATCTCATAAGTTTTTTGCACGGAAGGCAGGACTTTTGCATATATTATTCTTTCCTCTTGCGGGTTCAAAACACCTTGCCATTTATATCCGCCTGTATCCACAAAAACAAGTATGCTCTCTGATAGCTCAAGGGAAATTATGGATGGTTTTGACATAACATTTCTCACTCTTATGGGCACAAATTCTGACCTACCAACATTTATAAAGAGCTTTTTTATGAGGAATTCTGCAACCGGGTGCTTGTACATGAAGAAATAGAAATTGCCTGTTGGAGGTAATCTTTCATAATCAGAATTTTCATGAGCCACAGCCACATAATCTACAATCATATCATCTTGGTAAGGACCAACAGTGACATTACATTCTAAAGCATTTTCACATTCTACCTGGGTCCAACCGGTCTGTTTCCACCTAATTTCTTCGCCAAACCTACGCACATTATATATTATTGTTATGTTGTCTAAAGCAGTTTCAGATTTACTTCCCACATTTATTGTGACATTCAGGCTTGCAGATGTTTTTGCGCCATAGTAATTATCATTTTCTGGAGAAGATATCACATTTCCAAGCATGTCAATAACCCTAACTTCTATAAGTCTTGGTATATAGATTGTTGTGTTTGTGTCTGGTTTTGGATGATCATCCTCCCAGTTTCCTGCATTATCAACTGCTTTTGATCTGAAATAGAATGTGTAACCATCAGAGCATTGAGGAGTAGAACCTCCACACACTGCATAGTCTGCATCAAATTCCCACCTTGTTAATTTTGTACAGTCCCCATCAGGGAATGATATATTTGTCCATTGGGATTGAATATCAGCAGTTTCCTTTTCATAGTAATATTGAATGACATAGCAATTTATACCACTTGATGGGCTTGTTACACCACTAACTACTCCTTCTTTTTGCCCAGGATCATAACCTGACCATGAGATGTTAAACTTTGTTGTGAATTGGTAAGGATCTAATGGATGCACGTGAGATATTGGGGGTGTTGTGTCAGTGCTTACAGTAAAGTTCTTTCTATCGCAGCATGGTTTATATCCTGTTGGTTCGGGTACGGTAGATTGACATTCTTTACTATCAGGATCAAGGCAAACATTGCCAGCAGTATCATTTGCATAAACTGTTATTGTATATCGACCGTCTACGAGGTCTTTAAGCGTTGTGTTTTCGCAGTCAGGAAGTATTACAATTATGTTAGGAGAGACCCCTTCTTTTTCTTTTACAGGACCAATAAGTGAGTACCAGCATGTGTCAACCTTCCCGTAGATTTCACATTCTGCTGTGCCTCCGGTTTGCGGTTCTTCAGCGCTTCGAAGTTTTGCACAATCTATGGCTGTGTAGTTTAGATCGATATTTTTTTTATTATATATCCTTTCCTCAGGCGAATAGATTTTAACGCTCGGCCGTATTTCATCCTTAAATCCGACAAAGAATGTAACACGAGTTGAGTTTGTGTTCCCTTTTTCATCTGTTGCATTAATATATAAATTATGTGTTCCGTCTGAAAGCCAGTTAAAAATATCATGATATTCACATATATGGACAACTTTACCGTTTCTTATTTCTTGGCTGTAGGAACATAGAAGATGTTTAGGTTCAAATTCATCCAGAATGTAATAGCTGTCACTTATATTTATATCTACGGATTCTACTGTGTAATTGAGTTCTATTGGGGTTCTTGGATAAACCCTTCCATTTTCAGGCGAGATTACAGTAATTGTAAGGCTATATTCTGGTATGCCCTCTGAAGTGCAACATATATTATGCTCATAGAAACCGCAGCCTGCAACATGCGCATTCGTTCCTGTGTAATAGCCTAATGAAGCATCATTGCTTATACTTCCAAGGCATGTTTCTCTTTCTGTACATGCTGAAACATATCTGCATGTTATTGTTGCTGTGTTGGACGATAAGCAGGCTGTATATTTATAATTGTTTTGTGTCCCTTCCTCAACATGCGCATTTGTGATATCGCTTAGCCTCAAAACTATTACATAATTTCCTGAGCATTCATTGCTTAGGCCGCTTACACCAGAACAGCATACATGCCAATCATAGTTTGTCTGGTCGGGCATCTCTGCATGGGATTCTACACTTTCATTATCATACATATGAAAAACATCAATTTCTGATTCAGTGCATGGCATTTTGGCTACATTCTGTATCCTGCATGTCAAAGCTGCATTTGCATATTGTGATAAAGCTAGAAAAAATATGGAGAAAAAAAGCAGTGATATAAGCGGGATTTTTAAATGCTTGTTTATAAAATGGTTAAAAGTGTTGTGTATAATTATATCCAAGCCCATATCCATATAAATTTTTTGTCAGAGCGAATTTAAATAGATTTTTAGGTTAATTAAGCTGTAATAACCTAAATCTGGAAACCTAACTCTGGAAAACTCTGGAAAGTTATCTGTTTTGAATATCTATCATGCCTATCCTTGCGAATTGACCAAATTTGACAAATTTCTATAAACTATCAAAGAATCCGAGAACTCCCAAGGCTTGCCTTTAAGGTCTACAAGACACAAAATCTGGGAAACGTTGCATAGATACAAACCTAAATCCTCTCATAAAATCGAAATCATAAAATCAAAATCTTCTTTTTAGGCACAAAAAATTTTAGCATGGAAAAAATTCGGTATCAAGGAGCTTTATTCTTTAAGGACTTTATTCTGAATGCATTAAGAATGATCCACATTGAAAAGTTTTTTTCTATCTCTGCTATTTCCAGCATCAAAATGCCATATATTTGGATTATTTTTCTTTCGTTTTTCTATTTTTCTAAAAGTTGATAGAATAGAAAATAAAGTTTGTTTGCTGATAATCTTCAAATTCACCAAAAGGATAAAAATAAAATCCATTTTCATCGATATAGAGAAATCTTCCCGGCTCCCGCCATTCATTAAGTCTTCCCATTGTATAATCAACTTCCCAATCTCCCTCGCCAAGCTTCTCGTTCCATTGGGTAGTGGAAGAAATATAACATTTGTTTAACAAATTAGTATCTCTTTCCAATCCTTCTTGAGCCAAATAAACAGCAATTGTTTTAATAGAAATTGTTTTTAGATATTGACCGGGGTTGCTCAACTAATAACAAAATAGCAACAATTCCAATGGTAAAAATAAAAATAGATTTCAATTAAACTAGCCCATTCTGAAACGTTATGCTCTTGACCAGCCAAAACAAACCCAAAAACCGCCAAAGGAATTATTAAAATAAGCAATTTATGTGTCTTTGAACTCATATTATTAAATTACTGGCAACATCAAACATTGCCAATTATTACCGCGTTAATAATCCACATTAGCACATATAGCATAAGCCGTCGCCTGCCGTGACTCTATAAATCGACATGACCAACCCTCGATTCTTCCCCCAGTGTCCGGGTCTACTGGACCGCTTGTTCTAATAGCAGCATATGGTGATTGCCAACAACCCCCACCTAATACTTTTTTACCTGAAGGACAGTAAGCTATAGGAACACCATTTTCCGCCGTTGCTGTTACCACCTCGTATCCAAACTTAACCTTGCCAGCAACGTGAATATCTCCTTTTACATCCAACTTCGCCCCTGGTGCCGTCGTCCCGATGCCGACGTTGCCGTTCCTACTGACAAATAAAGAAGCATCATCTTTTGCCTCAAATTTTATACTAGCTCGAGTAGTATCTATTTTGAATTGGTCATAACAAATACTTCCAGTAGGATCAGAAGTCTCAAATGAACTTGGGCAGTCTATTGTAGTATTTCTTAAATCGCATTGACATCTTGGTGTCTGCCAACCATAAACAATCTCTACCGTAGCATAAATATGATTACTTACTTGCAATTTTCCACTTGGTGCCGTCGTCCCGATGCCGACGTTGCCTGAGGAGTCGATTCTGATTCGTTCAGCATTATTAGTTCTGATAGTAAATGGAACATTATTTTGAGAACCAACAAAAGGAATCCCGCCTGTAGTGCCTAATAAAGCTACTCCTGTACCATCCCTGATTGTCATATATGCATCTCCAGTTTTTGCTATTTGAAATAACTCATTCGCATTAAAAATACTTTGAGGATTCGGACCTACTGTCAGCATTGCCGTAGGCCCCGCCGTCCCAATTCCGACATTGCCACCGACAGGATTGATAGCTAAGGTTCCAGCATCAAAAGTGGGAGTAACTCCTTGAATTGCTGGTTGACCGTATGTTGCTGACTGAGTAATATATACACCACCTGAAGAAGTACTCATATAACCAATGACTGCATCTCCGCCTGCAACATGTAATTTTCTAAAAGGTGCGGTTGTCCCGATGCCAATATTCTCTCCGGCTTGATAAACTATGGAACTTCCTAAGGTATTAGGACCTGTCCAAAGAGGAAGGTAACTTGTTCTTGCAGAGCCGCTAACTCCAATGCAATCTACCCATACTCCATTTTGATAACATCGGAATTTTTTTAATGAAGAATCATAATAGATAACTCCGTTGTCTGCGGTTGGTTGAGAAGATGGTTGAAGTCTTAAAGCACCTGAAACATCTAATTTATAAGCTGGGTCTGTTGTTCCTATGCCGATGTTGCCTGTGTTGCTTATGACGAATTGTTGAGTGTTTGCTCCGTAGCCAAAATATACCTGGTCTCTTGAAACACTGTATCCAATAGTTCCTTTTATTTCACCGGCTGAATTTTTTAAGTCCAAAGATGGCCAATTTGTGTCAGTTGTTTGAAGGGTTATTGTTGCTCCAGAGCCTTTTACGTGAAGGATTGAAGATGGTGTTCCTGTTCCTATGCCGATGTTGCCTGTGTTGCTTATGACGAATTGTTGAGTGTTTGCTCCGTAGCCAAAATATACCTGGTCTCTTGAAACACTGTATCCAATAGTTCCTTTTATTTCACCGGCTGAATTTTTTAAGTCCAAAGATGGCCAATTTGTGTCAGTTGTTTGAAGGGTTATTGTTGCCCCAGAGTATACAATACTAACATTACCATAAACATCAAGTGCATAAGCTGTACGTGGTTGTCTTCTAACACCAAGTTGCTCTGCAACTACAGCCTTTCCGCCCACATAAAGCTCACCATTTTCTATTCTCACACCCTGCCCACCAGTGAAATATCCAGAATAACCAAGTCCACCTGGTGAAACATTGCCAACAACAGCGTATCCACTGATTGTTCTGCCATAAACACCATAGCTAGAATCCGAGAAGCCGTGAACGCCATAGCCAGATAAGGAATGACCATAAACACCATAGCTAGAATTCGAGAAGCCGTGAACGCCATAGCCAGATAAGGAATGACCATAAACACCTATCCGAGAACCAACACCTTCGACACCAAACTGTGCTCCTTGCCCGAATATTGATTTATCTTTGCTGGTAGATAACAAACTTATAATACCACTACCATTAAGGGCTGTTTCGCTTGATAATTCATAAACACCTACTTGAAAAGTACCTTGTGTTATTTCTGATATCGGATGTGAAGGTTGTTTTCTTCCGGGCTGTGTTCCGGCAGAAACACATAATGGGATGAAAATTGTCAAAATTATGAGAGTTGATAAAAATAGGTAGAATTTCCTGCTCATATTTTAAATTATTATAATACAATATTTAAATACTTTACTTTTTACTTTTGAATTCTTTTACTTTTTGCACTTATTGTTAAAGAGGGGAGAGAGTTTATATTTTTCAGCTTTGGTTTCGGGATAAAATTTGCAAGTTGGTGTTTTCACAATTTTTTATTTGTTTTTTGTTTCATAATTTTTTGGCCTGGTTGAAATGTATTTTGTATTTTTATCAAATCTGTATGTGCAATCAGCATAGCCTTGTGGTCTTGATGTGCTGAATTGGATATTAAATCGATTACTCCATGAACTACCTCCGGGAACCTCTTGTGCCAAAAGCTCTGTTTGTCTTTCACCTTGCCATCCAGCATGAGGTGGGTAGAAATAGACTATAAACCAGGTTACTGGCTCGC
>Ga0207433_10004736_pt1 | contig 24789 bp, 27 predicted proteins | sample YelNatPaOPGAMG01_FD_187559 | JGI IMG/M metagenome (GOLD analysis project Ga0207433, IMG submission 187559) | Hot spring thermophilic microbial communities from Obsidian Pool, Yellowstone National Park, USA - OP-RAMG-01 (SPAdes) (version 3) | ecosystem: Environmental > Aquatic > Thermal springs... | reverse complement strand
AGCTCGGCAAACCTATCCCAATTGACGGTTCCACGGCCCACGCCCAAATGTTCGTCGTCTTTTCCGCCGTTGTCATGGGCGTGAATATGCACAATTTTTTCTGGAAAGGTTTTTAGGAAAAGCTCCACTTGCCCATTAAGGTTTGCATGCCCCACGTCTAGGGCTATGCCAATCTCTTCGTTTACATCATTGTAGAATCTACGGAAATGTTCCACATTCTTCATGAGGAAGGGGTATGGTTCTGGAACGTTTTCTATGGCTATTTCTACGCCGTACTCCTCTGCAATGTCGTAAAGCGCCTTTGCAGTCTTGCAGTTTTGAAACCAGTCCACCTCTGGGTAGAACATGCTAATGCCCGTTTTGAGTCCAGGATGGAAAACCCAAACAAGCGCTTCTATTTCGCTTGTGAATTTTATGGATTTTTCTAACCGTTTAAGCATAGCCTTCAAAATGCATTTTGAAGGTGAAGCTATGTTTATATCCGCGAAGGGCGCGTGGACTGAAAACTTCAAACCATAAGAGTGTGCAAGCTCTTTAAGTTTTGAAGCCCTTTTCTTGTTTAGGGCGTGAAGGCCTTCGTCAACTATTTCCACATGTTTAACTGCTGTTTTCGTTATATGTTTAACCATTTTTTTGAAAGGCTCGCCCAGGCAGAATAGTGTTGAAACCCCGACTTCCAGTTCGCTCAAGCCTCCGATCAGCTGCGGTTTAAAGGGTTAACGTTTTTCCTTCTTATAACTTTAAGGAGCGGTTTCCCTCAAATTTACTTTGAGGGTAAGGATTTTCGGTGAGCAAAGCATATATATGCAGTTTTTGGGCTATTTTAGGTAGTTACCTAAGGTGGTAATTTCGTGCACCTACCAAACCATGGCGAGGTGTAACGAAATGTCCAAGCAAGCTTTTAAACCGTTAAACATTGGAAGAGTTATGGTTTTTAACGAAAATCAAAAAATTTATGGACTTGTCATAGAGTCAAAAGTGGAAGAGGGAAACCTTAAAAAATTGGCAGAGTTGGCGGATAGCCTTGGCATAGTAATCCGTTACATACAGTTTTCCATGGAGGAAACCCGCAAGCCAACAGTAAACGCAGTAGCCTTCCTAGACTTTTCAAACTCGAAAGCCACGCCGGAAGAAGCCCTCGAAATCCTAACAAACAGCTATAACTTCGTTAAAAGCGCAAAAATAATAAAGCCCCAAGGGAAAGGCGTCATTTTCGACGATTACTTCTTCCCGCTGATTGCGGCAGGCGAGAGGGCGGTTATTTTAGAAAATCTGTCTACGAAGCCCTTTTCAAAGGTGTAAGAGAAAAATTTGGAACAGCAGGGGAAGCTGTGCTTTACTATTAAGGCTTCAGCATAGGCACTGAAATCTACAATCATTACGTTAAAATTGCCGGGTCTGAAAGAGTTGAAGACTTAACTGAAGTTGCTAAAGCCATAAACATGACCCTTGGCTGGGGTGTGATAGAGGGTGTAAACGTGGACGTGGAAGGGGGTTATGCGAAGCTGCGAATTTATCAGAATTTTGAATGTGAACTTGGCAAGGATAAGGGCAAATCCCAGAGCCAATTTTATAGAGGCGCTATTGCTGGAATATTTGCCCACTTCTTTGGAAAAGACGTTAAGGTTGAAGAGACAAAATGCATTGCAAAGGGCGACCCCTACTGCGAATTCGAAATAAAAATTTCTTAAAACTTTTATATCATGAGCTGCAAAATTTAATGTTAAGTGTCGGGGCGCGTAGGCGCCTATGACCGGCGAAGGAAAAGGAAAAGTTGTTGACAGAAGGAAGAAATACCGGAAAATTTTCATTTACATACCTAAAGAAGTTTCATCAGACACGAGTTTTCCGTTTAAGGTTGGAGAGGATGTAACCGTAAAGATTGAGGGCGGAAGGCTTGTAATAGAGAAGCGGCCTCGGCAAACCTCTGGTTAAAAAGCCTTTCAGACTGAAACTTTATACCCTTAATGTGAATTACTAAAATTGGGGCAAGTTATGGTAGAGGAAAAGGACATAGTTGAGTTTCTCAAAACGCGGGAGGGCGGGGCTTCCCTAAGCGAGATTGCTGAAGGTTTAGGTATCCCGAAATATGGGCCTAATTCCGCTTATGCACTTTTACAAACCCTCAAGAATAAGGGGGTTGTGGAACGCCGCGGCGAGTTATGGGCGCTTACAGAAGAGGCCAAACCCAAACCGCCCCTTGAAAAACCAGCAGAGCCTATGGCGAAACCTTTTGAAGCCGAGGCTAAGCCAAAGGTGGAAGCTACGGCGGTTGTGGCTCCTGAAATTGAAAACCTTGTTAGGGCTATGGCGCAAACCCTTGCAGAAGCCATGAAAAGTGCTAAGGCGCCGGCGGACGAGTGGGAGCTTGCCACAAAGCCTATGACAACGAAAATTGAGGAGGGAAAGGAAAAACTAAGTGCTCTAGTGCTGAGGCCGGATGAGGCCGTGGAAGCTAAAAAGCCTCTGATAGGCTTTCCAACAGGCACCTTCATTGACAAGCTGTTCTTAACGCCAGAGGGGAAAAGTTTGGAGGGAATCCCCATATGTGGGCAGTTCGCCATAACCGGGCTGCCGGGCGCTGGAAAATCCATTCTTGTTGAGGAGATAGCCGTTCGGGTCGCAGCGTCCGGCAGAAAAGTGCTTTACGCCACAGCTGAGGACACTTGGAAAAGTGCCACTCCACGTTTTGATTTGCAGTCTAGGCTTAAACAGAAAGCCGACATACTGGGCTTGGATTGGAACAAGATACGCGAAAACCTTTTTGTCTTGGACACTGTGGCTTACCCGGAGCTCCGCGACTGGAACACCTTCGCAGAGACCTACCGCTATGTTGCTGAAAAGGAGAAAATTGAACTGGCCATAATTGACTCTGTGACTGTGCTGGAGGCCTATCGGGGAGCCCTAAAATACCGCGTTATGGAGTTAGCCCGCTACAACCAAGTGCACGGCATAACAGCCCTCTACGTGAACCAGCGCAGCTCCGAAGTGTGGGACAGCTACGATATGGCTGGCGGAATAGGCCTAGCCCACAACTTGGACGGGACTATAATTGTTGATTATGGTCGGGTTTACTGGTATGACCAACAGGTTGACCTAGCCGTGAACAGAGGGGAATTCGTCCGCATAGCCCGCGTTTTAGACTGTAGAATGTGCAACTTCGAACGGCGCAGAATAAGAGTAGACATCACGAAGGATGGGTTCCTAAGGGCTGTTGAGCCCATACCCAAAACTCCAGAAGCTGAAGACAAATAGCCGTGGCAAAAGCCCATGTCAACAGTTAAACCGCCAACAATAAAGGAACTCATAGAAGTTTACGGCTCCGCCAAAGAGGCTGTTTTAAAGCTTACCGAGGCTGGATTCACCCCTGTACAAATAGAGTGGCGGACTGGCATACCCTACTATTTGATTCGCCTCTACAAGGAGGGAATACAGCCCAAAAAAGACATGCCCTTCTCAAAAATTGTTGAAGTCTACGAGCGTCTGGCGGTGCTTCGCGGGAAAAAGGGGAAGGAAACCGAACTGGCAAAGTTTTTCCAAAACCCAGAACTGCCGCTTGAGGTTAAGGCGCGCTTTGCTCTGGGAACAATAACCGAAGAAAACCTAAAGGTTGGACCCGGCTTAATAGAGAGAAGCATAAGCCTAGCCGTCGGAGTTTCCATAGGCGATGTTAGAAAGCTTTTAATAGACTATGGGGAACACGGCGAGGTGGCTTATCTCCTCAAAAAACCTTCAGAGCCAACACTATCCGTCAACGAGGTCTACGAAGCCATAAAATTCATTTCAAAGCTGAAGGGCGTAAGGGAACGCGAACTTTATATTTCAAGCCTCTTGAGGGTTAGCACACCTTCAGAGGCAAAATACATTGTTAGGCTTCTTTTAGGCGACTTGAAGCTGGGCTATTATGCAAGCACTGTCATGAGGGCTGCTGCAAGAGCCTACCAAGTTCCGGTGGAGCTTATCCAAAACGCCTGCGCCATAATGGGCATGGCTGAGGGAATAAGCATGGCTTCCATGGGAGAGCTTAAACTTGCAGAAGTAAAAATGCGTCCCGGACAATTCATAAAGCCTCAACTAGCCCACTTGTATGAGCCGGATAAGGTTGCCTATCCAGTTAGGGCTGAATACAAGATTGATGGAAGCCGACTGCAAGTGCACAAGTGGGGAACCCAAACTTGGATATTCTCGAGGCGCGGCGTTGAAAAGTCAAAGACCCTTCCAGAAATTGTGGAAATAGCCCAAAAGCTTAACGCCCAAAGCTGCATCGTGGACGGTGAAGTTTTGGCAGTTGACCAAGAAGGCAAACCGCTACCTTTCCAAGTGATGCTGGAAAGAACCGTGCCCAGAGAACTCACGCCGGAAGAACTTGCCGAAAGAATGGCCAAAGTTAGGGTTACCTACAAGGCTTTCGACATTCTTTTCCTCAATGGGAGAGAGCTAACCAGCCTACCGCTAACTGAAAGGCGCAAATACCTCTTGGAAGTCGTCCCGCCAGAGTATTTGGCGGAAGGCGTTGAATGCCAAAACGAAGTGGAATTAATGCGCTTCTACGACGAAGCCCTAAAGAAAGGCTTTGAGGGCATAGTTGTCAAAAACCTAAACTCGCCCTACGAGATTGGACAGCGCACTTATACCTGGCTCAAGCTGAAACCCGAACGCGACACCATCGACTGCACAATAGTAAAGGCCCTTTATGGGAAGGGGAGACGCGCGGGGCTGTATTCGTCATTTCTTTTGGCGGTGCGCGACCCGAAAGAGAAAAAGCTTTACACCATTGGAAAGGTTTCCAACCTTCCAGAGCAAACCATGGACGCTCTTGCAACAATTGTCGAGAAGACAAAAACCAGCGAAGACGATGAAGGCGTTTATGTAAAGCCAACAGTGGTCGTAGAAGCCACATACCAGGAGATTCAGGAGACAGACGAATACACAAGCGGCTATGCCTTACGAGTGCCAAAAATAGTGCGGTTCCGAACAGACAAGACAATAGAGGAAATTGACACTTTGGACAAGCTTAAGAAGTTGTATGAGCTGCAGTATGAGCGTTATCCCTTCCAAACCATTTAAATTTTAGGTTTCTCTCCACTTGGCCTTAAACGCCACAAGGAAAGTGGAGACGATTATCATGGCTAATAGGACGAGCCAGCGGACTATAACAGCCTCTTGGGAAAGGGTTATAAGCCCAGAATAAGCCCTAATCAATCCCGCAGCGTTGGAAGTTGGAATTATGATGGATATCCAGCTTAATCCGCCTAGAAGCTCTTCTGGATAGTAGACGGGTGGAAGGAAGACTAATCCTAACCCAAGGATGTTGGATAAACTGTTCAATGTGTAGACGCTTGTCCTTCGAAGGTATGTGGATATAACGAAGCCTATGCCGCTTAAAACAGCCCAGCATGAAAGCAAAGCCATAACAATCCATCCTAAAGCCTGTAGAGGTATGAATCCAAGCCATAAGGCAAGCACCATAAAGAAGACAATTCCAGGAGACGAGAGTATTAAGGGGGCTAGGGCTGCCCCAATCATGTATGAAACTGGATGCACGGGCATGGCTACGATCATCTCCCGCACCTTCACGTATCTATCCCAAGTAATGTCCTGTATTGCTGCCGCTATGCCTATGAAGCCAACTGTGGATATTATGGCTCCTACCACGCCGTTGCTGATTTCGCCTCCAAAAATCAGAATGAAAAAGAGGGGCAAAGCACTTATTAACCCCATAACCATCAACATTAAAGGCTGCCTTTTAAGGTCGGGGATAGATTTTAGGGCAGCAACTACTAAGGCGTCTCTAACCATTTTTCTGACTTTCAAATTCTTCTCCTCCGCCAATAAGTTTCACGAAAACGTCTTCCAATGTTATGGGTGAAGCCTCAGCTTTCAACCCGTTTTTTAACGCCTTTTTCACAAGTTCTATGGCTTCGTCTCCATCCTCAACATAAATTATTTTTCTGTTGCCAAAGCTTACTGAGGTGTTGGCGTTGGCGAGTTTTTCCAAAACTTTAGAACTTCCCTCAACCACAACCCTAAACTTTTCCTTCGCCATGCCTTTGATCTCTTCCACCGTTCCCTGCGCCACCAGTTCACCCTTGTTGATTATTGCCAGCCTATCAGAAACCATTTGGGCTTCCTCCATTATGTGGGTTGTTAGAAGGATTGTTTTGCCCTGTTCGACCATTTCCCTCAAAACAGCCCAAACTTTTCTTCGTGCAACCGCGTCCAAACCGCTCGTGGGCTCGTCTAGCATGAGCACTTCAGCGTCTGAAGCCAAAGCCGCTGCAATTATCGCCCGTTTCTTTTCGCCTCCTGAAAGTGTGGCGCACGTGCGTTTTCGCAAATCCCACAGTTCAACAGCCTTTAAGGATTTTTCAGCCATTTCCATAGCCTTTTGCTTGGTGAAGCCGCGGAGAAGCGAAAAATAGTAGCAGTACTCCCAAGGTGTAAAATTACCGTAAGTGGCAACATCTTGTGGAACAACGGCTATGTGCTCCCGCACCTTTTCAGCCTCGTCTAAAACGTCAAACCCCAAAACATAGGCTTCACCACTTGTTGGCAAAAGCTGAGTGGAAATGATCCTAAGAAAAGTGGTTTTACCAGCACCGTTCGGACCCAGCAAAGTGAAAAGCTCGCCCTTTTTAATGGATAGGCTGACGCCTTTTAAGGCTTCAACCGTTTCTTTGCCACGGTATATTTTGATGAGGCTTACCGATTTAACTGCATCCAAGCTTATCAAGGCGCTCCAAAGGAGACATTTACATATGGGAGCTGGTGCAGCTTGTTAAGGGTTGTGGATAAAAGTGGTCAAAGGATTGGCCAGCAATGGCCTTTAAAAGATTCTCCGCAGCGGGGTTGGCTGCTGAATTAAGGCTATGTTTGCTTTGCTTTTCTGCTGGTCGCTTCGGATTCCTATGGCCAGTTCTATGAACTCTTTTACGGTTTGGTTGGCGAACTCCCATGTAGGTCTTCCGTATCGGAGGCCTGTACATGTGGAATCTGCGTAAACATATAGGATTTTGCCAAGATATGAATAGGCGGCTTCCCTTGCATATCCAAATTTTGGAGAAGCTAGAATTTTGAAGGGCCAGAGTTTGCATGCGGCGGGCTTCATGTGTTGCAAACCGCAAAGATGCATGTCCCCTAGCTTATAGAGGAATATGCATGAGCCGTTGCTTTTCCGCCTCAAATAAAGCTTGTTTAGGCCTGTGGCTGTTGATTCGGCGCCGTAGTTTTTGACTATGCTAAGCCATTCTTGGAAGTTTAGGACGACGCTGTAGGCTTTGCAGCAAAAACCGCAAGTGTTGCATTTCCAGTCTGCAATGGACTGCCATGGAACAAACAACATTTCCGCGCCCAGCGCCTTGTCAGCTTTTGGCTTCCTAAATTTTGAGGATAATGAACTACCATTAAAAGTTTATTTTGCCTCACCCGCTCCTCGTTAGCCTTTTCTGTACAAGTAAATGGTGTGGGACGGATATCCAAGCTTCGGGTTTTCACAAAAGTTTTCGATTTTTAATGGTTTCCACCCTACAATTTCGTAGTCGTGGGAGACAACGCGGGTTCCAGGCTTAAGTTCAGCTTCAAGTTTAGGCTTAATCTTTTCGTTGGCGCTGGTTGTCAAGTATAGGAATACCACGTCGGCTGATGAGAGGTCAACGTTGAACATGTCGCCGTTAACTATGGTCACTCTGTCTTGAAGCCCTTCCTCATAGACGCTGCTTAGGGCCCTTTTTGCAAGGTCCTCCCTTAACTCGACGCCCACCGCCCTTGCGCCGAACTCCTTTGCAGCCATAATGACTGTTCGGCCGTCTCCAGCGCCTAGGTCGAAGAAAACCTCTCCCGGTTTAAGCTGCGCTAGAACAAGCATGTGGCGGACGACTGGAAGGGGGGTTGGAACATAGGGGGCTATGAACAGTTTAGGAGCCTCCCTTCTGTTTTAGCAATTTCCATCCTTCTATTTTAAAATTTTCTGGTTAGGCTACGTAGGTTGCCCTTTTAGGCGTCGGTCTTCTAGACTCTCCACATTTCATGGCGCTTTGGGCGCACAACTCCAAATACTTCTCCTCGTCCCCGGCGCCCAAAGCTTCCGCTGCCTTGCGGCAGAGTTCGCTGGGTTCTTCGCAGCCTTCTTCCTTGCATAAACCCGAAATGTAGAGGCAAATCTCCTGCACGTCTTTTGGCTCGAGGACGGCTCTGTTTGTTCTGATTAGGAGGCAGAGCTCCCTTGCTAAAACACAATTTTTAACGTATTTAATTCTGTTTAGGACCTCTTCACGGAGTCTTTTTCGGCTTATCTCCAAGTTGCTTTATCTCTCCACAACTGTTGAGGCGATGCTCACCCAGATTAACGTGGCCTCCCATTTAAAAGTTGTTGTAAGTCTCTCAAGCCTTCTACCAGAATCTTTTGCTTATGGCTTTGCGTTCCGCCTCCAAAACAAGTTCATAAAATCTGTCGCCAAGCTTTGAATCTTTTTCAAGGACCTCTTTAACGTCTGATGGCTGAACTTTTCTCGCGCACAGGGCTACAGCGGCAGCCTTTCCATAATCTGATATTAGGCGGGCTGTTTGGACTGCTTGCTTCCGCAGTTTTTCCTCACCTTTCGTCAACTTTTCACCCTTCTTCTCGATTAAAGGCAGAATCTTCTCCTCCTCAACCTTGAGAAGCCCTATCGCGGTGGAGCCGCATTTTGGACATTTAGGCTTGGCTGGCAAATCTTTAACGCGTATCATGTCAGCGTAACTCCAACAGTTTGTGCAGACGAAAACGCATGTCTCGTTAAGCAGCCTCGCCTTGGCAGATTCTATAAGCACAGCCCGCATTCTCTCGGGTGGAATGAGGTCTGTTTTCATGCTTACCCTTTCAATGCCCACCCGTGCAACTGGAGTGGCTGTCCCACCAGTTTCAACTTTCTCCACCACAATTTCGCCATCGCGGATTTTCTCCAATATGTAGACAAGTCTTTCAAGGTCTAAGTCCTTCGTGAAAACCTCTTTAAGGGCTTCCTCAAATACCGGGGTTCCCTCGAAGCTTTTCAAAAGCCTTTGGAGGCTTACGTTGCTGAAGTCAGCCCATTTTTCCAGCGCTCCGAAACGCCTCGCCACATGAATCATCCGCCTCTTGAAAAGCCCAGTTTTCACAGTGGCCCTTGTTAGGCTTTCCCTTACGGTTTGTTCTCCCATAGAAGCCATCTCATCGAACAATGCGGCAATTTGCTCCGCGTTTGCAGCCCCAATGGTTTGTATGAAAATGCGGTATGGGTCATGCTGGACAACAATTCCATAGCCAACCTTTTCAGAGAGAAGCTGCCCCATAAGCTGGGCCAAAGCCCTATTGGCAAGAGACCCGAAATGCGCGTGGACAATTACAAAGTCTTCCCAATCCTCAATTATTACCCGCCTGTCCGTTGGAACCGGAACCCCAGAAGAAGCCTGTTCAACAGTTTCGGCCAAAGCATCTAATATCGTCTCCTTGTCAGCTGGATATTGTTCACTCAGTTTTGCGGCTATTTCCTCCGGTGGAACGCCTTTTCGCATTTGCTCCTCCACAAAGCCTCTTATGCTGCCAACCTCCTGCGCCACTTCAAAGGGCACAGGGATTTCCTCCCCTATCCAGCTTGGAATCGCTCCAGTGGGGTCGTCCACGGGCTTCACATAGACCTTGTCGCCTGAAATGTGGAGAATCCTCCACGGGCTTCCACGGATTATGAATTTTATGCCCGGCTTGCCATACTCAGCCATGAAGGCTTCGTCTAAGATTCCTATGGCTGAGTCTGTTGCCTCGTCCACGACGAGGTATTGTTTTTCTTCAGGTATCATGGACAAGTTGTCGAAATAGTATTCGAAGAGGGCTTTTGTTCTCCGCGGTTTTAGGGCAACTTTATCTTCGAAGGAAACCCAAGCCAGCCTTGGGAAGCGCTGGTGCATGTACCGTAAGATTTTCTCAACATCTTCCATGGTTAAGTCTGCGTATGGATAGGCGTTTCTAAACATTTCAAGGATTTCGCCGAACTCAAGCCTCTTCTGTTTTAGGAGTAAGCCCGCAATTTGATGGGTTAAAGCGTCATAGGGTTTGGGCGGAATTTCAACGGGTTCCAAATCCTCCTTTAAGGCTCGCCGTGCTATGGCTAAAGCCTCCAATGTGTCGTCGGAATCCATGGTAACGATTATTCCTTGGGCTATATGGCCTATTCGGTGACCGCTTCTGCCCACGCGTTGAATAAGCCTTGTCACCTGTCGGGGGCTCATGTACTGTATGACTAGGTCTATGCGGCCAACGTCTATGCCCAGTTCTAGGCTGCTGGTGCAGACAAGCCCTTTCAACTCGCCGTTTTTTAGGCCTCTTTCCGCGGCTATGCGGGAGGGCTTCGCCAACGAACCGTGGTGTATGGAAACTGGAAAGTCTATGTCCCAAACCTTGAAGCGGCTTGCCAAAACCTCTGATATGGCCCTTGTGTTCGTGAATAGGAGAACCGACCTGTGGCGGCTTATATAGTCGCGAATTATCCTAAGCCTTGCGGCAACCTCTGGATGCGTGTAAAGCTGTCCGGCAAGCCTAAAATCTTCGGCTTCAGGCTTTGGAAAAACTATTTTTAAATGCATTTTCCGAGCGACTGGAACCCGCACAATCTCCACTGGACGGCCGTTTCCAACAAGGAACTGGGCAACCTTTTCCGGACTGCCAATAGTTGCTGACAACCCTATTACTTGAAAGTCTCTTCCAATCATCGTTCTAAGCCTTTCAAGGGACAACGCAAGTTGGCTTCCCCGCTTGCTGTCAGCCATCTCATGCACTTCATCAATTATTACCCAACGCACTTGCTGAAGGTGCTGCCTCATAATCCAGCCGACCAGAATCGCCTGCAAAGTCTCCGGAGTTGTAATCAAAACGTCTGGTGGGCTCCGCGCCTGCCTGGCCCGCTCCCGGGTTTCAGTGTCGCCGTGTCTGACAGCCAACTTAATGTCTAGATTGTTGCACCACCATTCAAGCCTTTCAAGCATGTCCCGGTTTAAAGCCCTTAAAGGCGTAATATACAAAACCTTTATTCCCGGAGCGTGCGGCTCCTGCAGAAGCATGCTTAAAACTGGAAGGAAAGCCGCCTCAGTCTTGCCGGTGGCGGTTGGCGAGATAAGCAAAACATTCTTCCCTTCAAGAACCAGCGGAATCGCCTTTTCCTGCGGCTCTGTGGGTTTAGAGAATCCCCTCTGCTCAATCAACCGCCGAACAGGCTTAACTAGAAGGCCAAAAGCATTCTTAGGCTGTTCTTTCAAGACGAGTTAACCCTCAAACGCTGATAGAATAGCTGAAAACCAAAGGTAAAAGCATTTTGCACAAAAGAAATATATGCCCAGCAAACTCCAAACGAAGAAAGGAGGAGGCTGAACTATGAATGAAACCATAGAGGTTATAAAACGTAGAAGAAGCATAAGACGATACAAACCAGAACAGATACCTGACGCCTATTTGCAGGAAATATTGGACTGCGCTCTGCTTGCGCCCAATGCCCGAAACCAGCAGAAATGGCATTTCACAGTAATCCAAAACAAAGAAATGCTCAACAAAATGGCTAGCCTCATGAAAGAAAGCATGCTAAACTCCGGAATAGCCTTTCTAGCTGAAAGGGCAAAAGACCCAAACTTTAACCCCTTTGGAGGCGCTCCAACAGTCATTCTAATAACGGCGGACAAAACAGCCCGCTTCGCAGAAATAGACTGCGCCTTAGCCGCCGAAAACATTCTAATCGCAGCTGAATCGCTGGGCTTGGGGTCGCTAATAATGACCTCCACAGAACTCCTGTTCAAATCAGAAAAAGGTGAGGAGCTGAAAAAGGAGCTAGGTGTCCCAGAAAGATACGAACACGTCTGCGTAGTAGCACTGGGATACAAAGACGAGAACCCGCCAGCAAAACCAAGAAGGAAAGACGTGGTCACATACATAAAGTAAGTTTTAGCTTCACTAAATTGGATAAAAACCCCTTTAATAGAAAATTCAAAGCTTGTTTAGAACTTCATTTCCTATTTCTTCTTCGCCTATTTTGAAGGTGTCTGGCTCCTCCCGCGTGAGTATGAACTTCAAGGCCTCGGAAGGGAGTTCTTTTACAAGCTGTAAAATCTCCCTTCTCGCAGTTTCAAAATGCTTCTCAAATAAAGCCTTATCCTTATACATGACTCCGGCTAGGGGACATATCTTCTCCATCTTAAGATACCATTCAATTTTGCCAGAAGCCCTGTTTATGTCGAAAGTTATGGGCCCAGTCACACATGTTTCGGGCTTAACTGGGTGAACTATGCATTTTCGCGTCGCCTTATCATAGAATATGCAGTAACCGTCTGTGTCTTCCCTTGGAAAAGTGTATTCGGCATGCACAAATGGCTCCTTGATGTGGATGCCATTCTTTTCTAAATATTCCATGATGATTTTTTCACGCCGTTCTGTTATCGGCGGCTTGGCATCCCGGCAACAGTTAATCCTGCACATGCCACACACATTAAAGAAGTTTTTCTGTCTCTCGCCTTCAGCTTTCACGCTGTTCACCACTCCTAAAAGAAGGGTTCATTAGCCTCTAGACTGTTTAAAAGTTTTGAGTAAACGTCTATGATTGCTTCATCCATGTCGGTTTTCTGCAATCTAACATGCACTCTTTCCCTAATGACGTCTGAGAGGCTTCCATGCTCTAGGCGTTTCTCTATCAATGGCAAGTACTCCTTCTCCTCAGCTGTGGCGTTTTCCCAAGCAATACGTAGAAAATGCCTGCAGACTTGCCTAGCTGTGGAGCCGTTTGGATGAAGCACCTTGGCTTTCAAACCATATTTAATAACGGATTTAAAATCCTCCACCAAAACTTCCATGGGTGCAAGCGGCGCATTTTCAGCCATAAGCCCTCTGAGCAAGGCTCTTATGAAGCAGCTTAGGGCTACATCCGACTTTACACATTCCTGCTCGTCCATAACTCGGATTTCTATGGCTTTTCTCTCAAAACGGATGATTACACCCCTTGAATTAATCCACTCCTTGTTGAGGATGCAGTTTGGGGCTCCAGCCCTAGCCAAATCAGAAGAATACTTGCCGATCACATCCTCCCTGTACTGTCGAAAAGAATGGATGTACTCAGGCACAACCTTCCCAGTTATGGAGGGCACTTCCCTCTGGTTTTGCATGTAAAAATAAAGCCTATTATCCACGTAATCTCCGAAAACCCCTTCATAAATGGGGGAGGAAGCTGAAACTGCTGGAAGATATGTGCAAATGTTTGCAAGCAAATTATGCATTAAAATGGCCTTGTCCTCGCTGGAGTATGGAAGGTTCAGCTGGAAGCTTTGAATGTTTAGCCATCCATGTTGCTTAAGGTTGAAAATTTTGCTAAACGCCTCGTAAATCTGCCTATGACGGTGAGGCCAAACAGCTGTCTCTTCCAGCTTCAATGTTGGATGCATCCCTGTCCCTAGGAGACGGGCTCCATACCGTTTTTCTAGGAGTGCACCGAGCCTTAAAACCGCCTCATGCATTTTCTCCTCAAAACTTTTAGGCGACTTGAAAGGCTTGTTGGGCTTAACCTCCATAACATGCAGCTGCAATTCCTTACCAAACGTGAAGTCACCAAGCTCAACGAAGTTTACGACTCGCCCATTAAAGTCTTTAATGACTTTGTCAACTATGGGCAAAGCCTTCAAGCTTTCATCAACAAGTGAAAACTCGTGTTCCGGTCCAAGAACCTCTAAGGTTCTATACGTAAAGACAGACCTCTTTAGAAAGATTCGCAAACAGCTAAAATATAAACTTATAGGGTGCTCCTTCCAACGTTTGTTCAAAGACTTAGCTTTAAATCCAACGTGGGCAACAATACTTGTTGATTAAAATGTCCCATCCAAAATTCATCGAAAAACCGTGGGGCCACGAAGAGGTTTTGTATGAAACCAGCGATTTCATTGTGTTAAGAATGTTCATTAAAAGGGGCGAAGAAACATCATTGCATAAACACCTCAATAGAGATGAGTACTTCATAATTGTTAGGGGAAAGGGACTTCTCTTTCTTGGAAAAAGGAAGACGCCAATCAAAAGGGGGAAGATGATTCACATTAGAAAGGGTCAAGAGCATCTCTGGATAGCGGATGAGGATTTAGAAATCATTGAGGTAACCACCCCACCCTTAAACGACCTTGTTAGAATTGAAGACAAATACGGTAGGGTGAAAAAGAGTGAAACCAATGAATAAGGTAAAAGTGGAATTCTACATTTTAGGCTTGTTAAAGGTTTGATAAAGAAAGTATGGCAAAAGGTGTAAAAAGCGTGGTGTTATCCAAGAATCAATTAAGTCAAATTGAAAAGTTTTTCAATGTCGAACTTGGAGGTGAGCCAAAAAAGGATGATCCTTGGCAAGTTTGGAACCTATCTGAAGGCACAAATAGAGCTGGAAAAATTAAGGGAATACTAAAGGGGCATGGAGTAAAATTTGATGATGATGGCGTTAAGTGCGAGTTGGGCTATTACCATCATAGGATAATATTTCGACTCTACTTTTGCTTCGACAGAGATCAGGAACTCACGATTATAAGGAGTGCCAGAGATGCTATACATAAGGAGGTTAGAAGACTTTTAAATGAGATTTTGCTGAATAAAAAGATCGAATCGGATAGGTAGCCTCCAGAATTCAAATATCATATGTTTACACATATCCCCTCATAATAATTTATAACGGGGCAAAATCCATTAAAAATAAAAAGGATAGAACCTTCTCAATTGCAACTACAACCTTTTTCTTTGAAGTACCAGAAGTCAAATGGCGAATTCGGTTGTGTTCACATTATGTTAGGATAAGCATACCCGGTGCAATAGTCTATGCCGGTAAAAAAATTGGCGATTCCGTTTTTTGGGAGTTAATAAATGGCATTTACTACGCTGTCCTTTACTCGAAAAAAATTACAAGACATAAAGACTAATCCTAATAGAAATGATGAGGAAATGAACGAGGTAAATGAAAACATACTTCGTAAATTAAGCTCTTACCTACTTGAAGGTATTGTAACCCTCGAGAAACAAGAAACAGGCAACAGAATTGCTTACTTCGCCTTGATTCTTTCCATCGGGTCCATTTTCCTGTCCATGCTATCTATCATTCTGCGATTTATTTTGCATTCTTTTAATTGAATGGAGAATGATGCATGCATAGTTAATTTTAAATACCTAAATGTTGTTAGCAAATTTCTGTTGTCTGGTGCCTCTTGCGTGCTGGTCGTCTCAAACATCGACCTAAGAACAAACACGCCTGTAATAAAACCGTCAGTCTTCCTCAAGTCTTCTGTTAGAGATTTTATTCTCAACATAAACAACGATTATAGGTACATGAAAACCGGGTATTATGTTTCTCTTCACGCTGAAATCCTCGGCGACGATGTTGTGCCAACAACGGAAAACGCCATAGACGCCTATAGACTGCCAATTCTCCTCGTTAGAGCGTCAAAGAACGGGGCGCCGATCATGCCATATCTTGTTACAGATTCTGTAAAACAGATAATGGCGGAATTCGGTTTTCCGGTTGTTGTGTTTGCTGTGAACCCCTTCTCTTTTAACGGCTTTCAGACAGCCAAGAACAGAACTGCCCTTTACCGAGTTGTTAAGAGCCTAAGCATGAACTATCGGTATGCTGTTTGTGCTCAACCATTACGCGGCGAAATGGTTGCATGTAAGTCCTTTTTTGGACAGTGCAATATTGAAGATGCCAATGTAATTGAAATAGCCGGAAAAGTTTACGAAACCTTTAATATCCCAATCTGTAAACTGCATATCCAACGGGTGAGTGGAAAAGCTTACCTATGTGGTCTTCAACCTCTGAAGATGGAGGAAATTTCACCTTCAGAAGTGGATTTAATTTCTAAAATGGCTTCTCGGTTTTCCGAGAAAGGCGGGTTTGATTGACGCGAATAGCATGTTTTGTTGAAAAATATAATTTCGCGTATTCTGATGAAGCTGAGGCTCTCCAATGCTTTAAACAGACAGCCGAAAGGCTTGGACACGAGTTCAACTTTATGTTCAGAGGCGGGCTTTCGGAAATTCCGAAATATGATGCTGTTTTCATAAGGGCGACGACGGATCCGCTTTACACCGCCTATGTGGTTTCGAAAACCGCTTGGGAACTGGGCTTAAAAGTTGTGGATGATCCCGTTTCGATAAGGGTTTGCGCCAACAAAGTCCACCAGTACCGCCTTTTCGAAAAGCATGGTGTCCCCCATATTCCAACGATTTTCCTAAGCAAGGAAGAGTTTCACCACAAGCAGATAGAGGAAGTCTTTGAGCTTTTTGGGAAACCAGTGGTTTTGAAGGCGCCCTACACAAGCTTCTCAAAATATGTGGAGAAAGTTTCATGCGAAACAAGCTTCCGAGAGGTTGCCAAACGCTTCTTCAGGCGTTCCGACTACATTGTTGTGCAGAAGTTTACCCCTTCTCGCTTTGACTGGCGTGTGGGCGTATTAAACGGTGAAGTCCTATACGTGTGCAAGTATATGATGCCTAAGGGCAAATGGAAACACGGTGTAAAACGCCGTGGAAAACCAAGCTTCATCTGGGGGAGAACAGTCACTCTTAAACGGGACAATGCGCCCCAAAGGCTTAAGGAAACAGCCCTAAAAGCATGCAGCGTTATTGGAAAGGGATTGTACGGCGTGGACATCAAAGAGGTTAATGGCGACTACGTGGTGGTTGAAGTTAACGACAATCCAAGCATATATAAGGGGCAAGAAGACTATAGGGACAAGGATGTCTACGAGAAAATCATAAAATTCTTGGCAGAATAATGCTAGCGCATAATTTAACCCAAACATTTTAGCTGCGTGGTCATGCATAGCTCGCATTTTCCCACGTCAAAGGTTGGGTCTAAAGCTTTATGCATTTGGCATAATAGTCCCTTTGACCTGGCGGTTTTGCAGATTTCGCAGAATTTTAGGGTGAATTCTTTGTGAGATAAGCTTTTGCTGGCCAGGGCGTTTGCCAGTTCTTCTATCAACTTTTTGATTTCTCCTTCGCTTTCTAGGTTTAGGGCTTTTCCCCGCCTTTTTCTGTTGTAGAGGCTTATGGCTGGTTGGCTTACACCTAAAATTTTCGCTGCTTCCACTTGTTTTAGGCCGTATTTTGTCATGAGTTGTTTGGCTAGTGCGGCTCTTACTGGTGGTAAGAGGCTTTTCACGGCGACTTCGCATGGTAAAAGCATTTTGTCATTCCTCCTTGTAGTATTTTTGGGGAAAGGCATAAATATACTTTATTACAATTGTAATATAAGTGGTTTACATGATCGAGAAAAACATTTTAAAAATAGCTGAAAACGTTTACTGGGTTGGAACACGCGACTGGAACCGCAGGCTTTTCGACGCATTAATAACGCTTCCAAAAGGAACATCTTACAACGCCTACCTTATCATAGGCAGAGCCGGAAAAGCCCTAATAGACACGGTTAACCCGGGCTTCGAAAGGGAGCTTGAAGAAAAAATCCGCAGCCTAACAAATCTGGAGGAGCTAGACTATGTTGTTATGAACCATGCGGAGCCAGACCATGCCGGCGCCATACCCCACATAATGAAAATTGCGTCTAAGGCGAGGCTCATAACCACGGGCAGAGGCGCCAAAATGGCTCAAATCTATTACAGTGTTCCGCCAGAGAGGATAAAGGTTGTTGGCGACGGCGAAACCATAAGCCTAGGCGACAAAACATTACGCTTTATAGAGGCGCCCATGCTCCACTGGCCTGAAACAATGTTCACATACCTCGAAGAGGATAAGATTCTTTTCCCATGCGACTTTTTCGGTTCGCATTTGGCCGGCGGAGTCTACAGCGACGAAGTTGAAGACTTGCTTGTCCACGCCCAAAGATATTGGGGTGAAATAATGATGCCTTTCCGGGCTATAGCGCAGAAAGCCCTAGAAAAAATTGCTGGCTTAGAAATACGTGTTATAGCGCCAAGCCACGGCCCCATCCACAGAAAACCGGAGCTTATTCTAAACGCGTACAGAAAGTGGGCTGCTGGCGAAACGCGCTCCAAAGCGGTAATCGCCTATGTAAGCATGTGGAACAGCACAGATGCCATGGTAAAGCAGATGGCTGAAAGCTTGGCCAATGAAGGCATTGAAGTTGCCTTCCATAATCTGGCTTTAACGGATATTGGCGATTTAGCAAAAGACCTTGCGGATTCAAGGGCCATTGTATTGGGTGCACCAACCGTTTTGGGCGGAGCTCACCCGTTGGCTGTTTACGCTGTCTACTTGTTTAAGGCTCTGCGTCCGCCAACAAAGTTTGCTGTTCTCTTAGGCTCTTATGGCTGGGGCGGAGGCGCTATAAAACAAATTCAAGAAATGCTCGCCGGGTTCAAAATCGACGTTGTCGGCGCACTGGAGATTAATGGTCCACCTACAGAAGAGAATATGAGGCAAATTGTAGATGTTGGCAAAGCTTTAGCCAAAAAAATTAAGGGGGAAGCCTAAAATGGGTGGAATAACCGAAGAAGAACGTAAAAAAGCCCTGAAAGAGATTCTTAAGCAACTGCATGCCGGTGTTCCACCGGAAAATGTTAAGGAACGTTTTAGGCAGTTTCTTGAAGGTGTTAGCCCGCTAGAAATAGCCAAAATCGAACAAGAGCTTATAGGCGAAGGCATATCTAGGGAGGAAATCCAAAGGCTTTGCGACGTGCACTTGGCAGTTTTCAAGGAACAGTTAGAAAAACAGAAGGTGGAAGCAGTCCCCGCAAGTCCCCCTCACATACTTCTCGAGGAGCATAAAATGCTTCAACAAATAACCCAAACGCTTGGCTTATTAGCGGATAAAGTAGAGAAAGCCGAAAGCCTAAATGCAGTTAAAGAGGAGCTAGCCCAATTAAGGCATGTTGCCGACGAGCTTTTAGACGCGGAAAAACACTATTTAAGAGAGGAAAACGTGCTCTTTCCAATCTTGGAAAAGCATGGGATAACCGAGCCGCCGGCTATAATGTGGATGGAGCACAACCAGCTTAGGGAAAAGAAGAAACAGCTTAAAGGGCTTGTTGAAAACGCTGCAAACATGAGCTTCCCAGATTTTAAGAGGCAGTTAAGCGAATTAGCCAACTCGATAGGCAGCGCCCTTAACAGCCACGTTTTCAAGGAGAACAACATCCTATTCCCAGCAGCCCAACGCGTAGTCACGGAACGAGAGTGGACTGCCATACGGACGGACTTCGACGAGATAGGGTATTGCTGCTTCACTCCAGAACCCTTAATAGCAAAGCCCGAATTGGATACGCTGAAAGCCGAGGAAAAACCCATGGCAGAAGGCACATTACAGTTTGAAACTGGAACATTGACGAAGGAAGAGGTTGAGGCAATTTTGAACACGCTTCCAGTGGACATAACTTTTGTGGATAAGGATGATGCGGTGAAATTCTTCAACAAGGCTGAAAAACGCATATTCGTACGGACAAAAGCCATTTTGGGCAGAAAAGTGCAGCTTTGCCACCCGCAGAAAAGCATTCACGTGGTTAACAGAATCCTCGAAGCCTTCAAGAAAGGCGAAAAGGACGTGGCGGAATTCTGGATTTCAAATGGGCGGCCGCCTAATCCACATAAGATACTTCGCCGTAAGAGACAAAGACGGCAAATACTTGGGAGCTATGGAAGTAACCCAAGACATAACGGACTTTAAGAAGATAGAGGGCGAAAAGCGTCTTCTAGACTGGGAAGGCTGAAAGAGTTGAAGACAGTCCTCTTCGTCTGTGTGGAAAACAGTTTCAGAAGCCAAATAGCCGAAGCCTACTTCAACAAGTATGCGCCGGAAGGTTGGACAGCCACAAGCGCCGGCTTAACACCAGCTGAGAGAGTGCATCCAAACGCTGTTATGCTTATGCAAGAAGAGGGCATAGACATAAGCCACAAAAAACCCCAGCCCATGACAAGAGAACTTCAAGAAAGGGCAGAAGTCGCCATAATAGTTTGCAGTGGAAGCCTCTGCCCCGTTGTTTACACTAAGCGTGTGGAAGAGTGGAACATGCCGGACCCGGCTAAAATGCCGCTGGATGAGGCGAGAAAAATCAGGGACGCCATAAAAGCTAAAGTTTTAGACCTTGTTGAACGGCTGAAAAAGGAAGGCTAAACCGTAGTTTCCTTTTCCAGTGCTTTTTCCACTTCCTCCCTTATTATGTAGCCGCCTATGTGGAGGATAGGCTCCTTAACCTCTGGGTCAACATTCATGGTGGCGGTGCAAGGGTAGCTGTGATGCGCCTTGGCAATTGCATCGTAAAGGATTTCGCGTTTAGTTTCAACGCCTATGAGTTTTCTCGCCACATACCACGTGGAGCCGCATGGAGCGCTCCGCCTAACAATCGCCGTCTCCACCGCCTCGCGTCCGCCAAACTTCGCCGTTGAAACTTCAAGTTTTGGCCGTCCCACGCCCAGCTCTGTGACAAAACGGGAGATTAAAGGCTTGTCTTGGACTGGCTCCAGTGAACAGAAGGGCTTCGGAAAGGCGTATTCTAAGCCAAGTTCTAGGCAACGCTCTTCTAACTGTTTTCTCAAGCCTGAAGGAACCTCGTTGAAATCCTCTATTGGCACAATCAAACCCCTAACACCAGCCCTTACAATGTAAAGTGGCAGTTCCAAAAGCAAGTCCTTATGCAAGCCTGAAGCTACGCATAAATCTGCCTTTGGAAGGCTTTTGGGCATGTATTCTTCGGGCTTGTCTATGAAGGCTGGTAAATCCGCGGGTTTGGGCAGTTCTATGGCGGCGCGGATGTTCCGCACATAACTGTAAACGCCATACTTGCACGAGTCGCAGTACAAGCCGCAAGACTTGCAGAAGCTCGGGTCGTTTATTAGATTCCTTATCACCCGCTCAGCGAACTCGCCACTGTAAACAAAAACGAGGGTTAAAGGCTCTTTTTTGCCAGCCAGACCTTTCCCCCACCGTTTTAAGGGTTATAGGACGTATTCTGGACGGCGGGCAGCCAGCAAAACATGTTCTAGGAAAACCTCTTCTGGAACAGCGCCTAAAAACTCCACCTTCTCATTTATAACGGTTTTCGGCACACCCATAACCGCATACTTATGCCCTATATGGGGAAACTCGCCAACATCCACCACGTCAGCCCTAACCATGTCGCTTTCCACAGCAAACTTGAAGGCCTGGCTCGCCACAGAAGGACAGTATGGACAAGTTAACGTGACAAACACTTGAATATGCACGGGTGTCTTTATGCCTTTAAGCTTCTCCCTAACCTCTTCGGAGATTTCAGCTTTTCCCCGTGAAACTGCAATTACACCTTCCGAGAGTGTTTGAAACTCGTAGCCATAGGGCAAGCCATAAAACCTGACGCCATAATCTTTTTCCCCTACAATGGCAACAGCTGGAACCTTGTCAACACCATAAGCCCTAGCCTTCTCCGAATCAGCCACAAAATCGTAAACCTCCACCCGCAACTTGTCGCTTAAAGAGGCTAACTCCTCAACGAGGCTTCTGGTCTGAGCACAGTAGGGGCACTCCAACTTCTGCGTAAAAACAACAAGCCTAACAGGGTTCACCAGCTTACCCGCCAACTCCTCCTGCAAATGCGTTTTATGCTCTTCTGGAATCACTCCACCGCCACCATCCGCCTAACGTTTTATCTCTATCTTTATCTCCTTCCAATCCTCTTTAACGCCCCGCAGAGCACTAACAGCCCCAACGACAGTGCCTCCCAAAATCTTCACAACAAACTTGTTGAGACTTATCTCCTCACCGTCAACAGAAAGCTTGACATCCAACACAACCACCACTAAAAATAGAAACTCGCTAAAGCTAAAAGCCTTTTTATAGAATTGAATGCCGTAGACGTAGCGAATAATGCAATAATTTTCGAAAGCAATAAATTCTATCAACGCTCATTCTTTGAAAAGAGGTGCCATTTTGGGCGAAGCCGATGTGTATGAAAGGCTTAGAGAAAAAATCAGCTTATGGCCTATAAGAACCCCGCGAACAAAAGAGGTTATGGAAATTTTAAAAATCCTTTTCAGCGAAGAAGAGGCTGAATTTTTAACCCATTTCACAGCCCCTTACCAGGATCCGGAAACAATTGAGCAGATTGTTGAAAAAACAGGAAAAGCCTTTGAAGAAGCTCAAGCCATTGTCAACCGCTTGGTTTCAAGAGGCCTCCTCTTCAAATTCACCAGCAGACGCGACGGAAAAGTCTACTACTCTCTAATGCCCATGGTTCCAGGCATTTTCGAATTCTACTTCTCATCTGGAGGTGATCCTCAAGAAAAGCAAAAAGTCGGAGAACTCTTCGAGAGGCATTATATGAGCGGGGGAGGCTTAGAAGGAGGATCCTCCAACTATCCTTGGGCAAGAGTCATGCCTATTGAAAAAACAATAACAGTCAACCAAGAAATAAGCGCAGGACACAGGATTCTGCCCTTTGAGAAAATGTCCGAGTTTATAAAAACCTCGAGAAAAATAGCCGTCATAAAATGCGCTTGCAGAACAAAGAAAAGATGCCAACACCCCATCGAGACATGTATGGTTTTCGACTACTACGCTGATTACATGGTAGAAAGAGGATTCGGAAGATACCTAACAGTTGAGGAGGCCCTACAATTGTTAGAGGAAATGGAAAAGGTAGGATTAGTCCACTCAACAATTAACACCCAAACACGTCCCCAGTTCATCTGCAACTGCTGCACGTGCGCATGCATGATATTGAGAGGCCTTACAGAACTGCATAACCCAAGAGCCATCGCAAAATCCAATTTCATTCCAATAAGAGACGAGAAATCATGTAGTTTCTGCAGAAAATGCATCAATATTTGCCCAATGAAAGCAAACCTGTACCACGCACCCCACGACAAAGAACCAGAAAAGATAATTTTTCTAGAAGAAAGATGCATAGGATGTGGGCTATGCGCCTATCATTGCCCCAATAAAGCCATTAAAATGGTTAAAATAGGAGATTTCGTCCCGGAAATGACCCCAAGAGAAGCCTTTGAAAGATTTGAAAGAGAAAGGATACACTAGCATAAAGTTCATATAAACCCCACTTAAATGAGCTGCTGCACTAACATCCATCCAGCGCCATGCGAGGATACGAGAGTGATATAAATCTGCGAAAAAGAAAATAGCGACACTATAGATAAAAACTACAGAATAGTTGCGGGGTTGCCCTAGCCTGGTAGGGGGCAGGCCTGCTAAGCCTGTGGTCCGTTTGGGCCGCGCGGGTTCAAATCCCGCACCCCGCGCCAAATCAGATTGTTTTGTGGGATGGTGCTCTTTTTATTTTAAGACGAGGTATTTTTGGGCTCTTTTTTCAATTTGGGCTTTTTCTTCTAGAAATCTTGGGCCTGATGAGAGAACTGCTGAGAATAGGTTTTCTTGTAGGGCTTTGTCGCTCCATCTGTTTTCTTTTAGGTTTTCCGGGTTGAAGGACAATTTAATTGTGCCGTTTGCTTTTTCAACTTCGGCTTTTGTTTGGCATAGTGCGCACTCGACTTTTCCGTTTTTGATTATGAAGAGGTTTTGGTGGCAGTTTGGACACTGTCCGGGTTCTCCCAGATAACCCCATTTTTCATTGGGTTTACTGGCTGCTTGATAAAGGTTGAAGCCTAGTTTTCTAGCCCTTTCCATTGCCGAGTCATTGAGTAAAATTTCACCCGGGCCTTGCGCGTAGAAGATTGCTTGGTCAACTACTGTAAAGCCTGATGAAAGCATGAATAGGTTTAGCATTGGTAGGGTAAACGTCTCCCAGCCCTCTACTCCTGCAACACCAATTATCGCTCCTGGCTTGATTTGGCTTTTCTGGTACATTATTGCTATATTTCGGTCTATGATCATTTTTATTATTCCCGGAGGGCCTAAGATATATGTGGGGCTCCAAGTATTGCTCCGTCGCTTTTATTCAACATGTCCATAAGCTGGCTCCATCCATCTTGAATGCGACACGCTTCCTGCTTGAAAATGCACGCCATACAGCCTTTACATGGTTTAATTTCAAGGTCTGTTAAGCGCAGAATATCCACTTCTGCTCCGAGGCGCTGGGCTTCCATTAGGGCTTCTTTAACCAAAACTTCAGTGTTTCCCAACTTTCTATAACTGCCAACAAGACCGAGGATTTTCATGTGGGCATCCCCATGCATCCATATATTTGGAGGATTTAAAGGTTTACTAAGTTTGCCAGAGGTTTCGGATTCAGCGCCTTTTTCAAGAAAACTTAATTAATTAATGTTTTCTCTAATCATTTAGCTTTAAAAGGCTTTCACATTTGCCCTGGTAGTATAGTCCGGTCTAGTATAGGCGGCTGTCGCCCGCCCGACCCGGGTTCAAATCCCGGCCAGGGCGCCAAATTTCCTATAGTCCTTTTGAAAAAGCATATGAGTGGGATTTTTCTAACAATTTTGGTTAGCCTTGAGCTTTCTTTATAGGCGTGGGCGTGGGGATAGGGTTTCTCCTAATGTTTGGCTACTTGACGTTCTGAAGGATTCGGGCATCGCATCGGACATAGGCTATGATGAGGGCCAAGTTGTTGTTAGGGCTTCTCGCAGTGGCTTGTGCGTTGTCTGTAAGGGTTCGCGTTTTCTCTGCGGCAAAACCCGTTGTCCCATAATTGTCCGCGCTAACTATTTCTTGAAGAGCGTTCCTCTAATGCAGCGGGAAGATGTTGCTGGGGCTTCTCCGCCAAGCGTTTTTGTTGGTAGAATTGGCTATCCATATGTTTATGCTGGCCCTCTTGTTCCGCCAGTTATGGAGGACACAAGCCTTTACGATTTGCCGGAGTACTGGTTTGGGAAATCCATAGACGAGATTGTGGGTTTCCGTTCCATGC
>Ga0207433_10004730_pt1 | contig 24826 bp, 15 predicted proteins | sample YelNatPaOPGAMG01_FD_187559 | JGI IMG/M metagenome (GOLD analysis project Ga0207433, IMG submission 187559) | Hot spring thermophilic microbial communities from Obsidian Pool, Yellowstone National Park, USA - OP-RAMG-01 (SPAdes) (version 3) | ecosystem: Environmental > Aquatic > Thermal springs... | reverse complement strand
GTCGCTCCATTAGCTGCCAACAACCAACTTACGTATGCTTCATCGACTTTCAAAAGGCCTTTGATACGGTCCCGCACGAGGCTCCATTTCTGAAGATGGAACGTGCCGGAGTCTCCGGAAAGTGCTTAGCGTTCTTCCGTGCGCTCTATGCAGACTCGTGGATGTGCACCCGACTGGGCGACTGCTCAAGAACCCCTTCGATAAGAATCCGCCGTGGACTGCGACAGGGCGACCGCGCATCCCCGCGCCTTTTCAACATCTTCATCAACGATCTGCTGAACAACCGCAGACAATACGGACTTGAGGTGTCGTGGATAGACTGTGGAGAACCCGGTGAGGAGCGCCTACATAGAAACCGCCTCGCAGGCCTTCTACTTGCGGACGACGTCGTGCTGTTGGCACCCGCCCCGGAAACGCTTGCGGCTAGCATGCAACAAGTCAGCGCCTGGGCCGATCGCTGGGTTATGAACATAGGAGCATCGAAGTGCGGCGCCATGGTCATCCATGGAGACTCACAGAGCATTCGCAATCGCTCATGGCGGTTGCAGAATCAGGAAATTCCGATCGTGGAAAAATATCGCTACCTGGGGGTCTGTCTCACGCCGACGCTCGACGAAAAGGCTCACGTCGACGAGATGATCGCCAAGATGCATAGACGTACAGCGATCGCACGCCCATTCCCATCCGACCCCTCTATCCCCTTAGCAATCCGTACGAGGGCACTAAGGATGTGTATCATCCAGCCTTCGACCTGGGGTGCTGAATGGTGCGGCATGAAGCACACAAATGCCTCGCGTCTGCAGACAGCTGCCAACAGGGCAATGCGACTCGTTGTTGTTGTTGGATGCTCAATGCAGCGCAGAGCAACCAACCCGCTGGCACTCGGACTTGAACTCCAAATAGCCTCGATAGAAGCGATAGCAGCAGGCTGCTGGGCATGTATACGGGCCAAAGGGCCCACTATGCGCACCCCTTTGAGTCGGATTTTCATGCAGACCCCAACGCACCGCAAGAAAACTTGGATGAAATCAGCGCAGATTTGGCTAAAGCGCCTCTTACGCGAAAATGCGCTCCAATCGTTCCCCAGAAATGTACAAGGCTCCCGCCGCCTCTAGCGAACGGTCCGAACGCCAATATGGGAAGGTAGACACGGTACCAGTCGCGCCAGTAACGCCGGCTTGACTCTATACCGGAACTACAACCTAGCATACACAAGCAAGTACTGGTGGGAGGCGCTGGAATTCCCGGGACTTGCTCGCGGTACCCAGTGGCTCGCCAAAATCCGCGTTGGTGGCTTCTGGCTACCAGCACCGGCTCTACTCCGTACGGGAACACTGGAACCGCACTGGGAGTCACACTGTACCTGCTATCGAGACGAAATCCCCGAGACGCTGACATATTTAAGCTTACAGTGCCCGCGCTCGAAGCAGGAGCGCAGCGAGTTCCTTGGAGGACAGCAGCAGCTGGGCATCACCGTGATTGTCGAAGGCCGGACACTCACTCTGAGTGTAGCACTGGCAACTGATGGTCCGCTAACGGAGCCTCAGCGCTCATGAGTGGCCAATAAACTCAAACTCTACCTTCTAGGCAGCAGGTCCAACGAATCGGATGAGCACACGGGTTTAGTGCTCTTTGTGCCTACCCACTGTGATGGGTGTCAAGCACAAACCCGCATTGCCAACCGACAACAACGCATTCCATGCATGATCACGAAGGAGAGAGGCGGCTCTCAGGATATATCCTAACAGCCAAGTTTCTACAGCGTGTATTGCAGCGAAGGCAAGCCTGCATTTGCAGACTATCCGAGCACAAACTGACGACGAGACCCGATTCTACGTCGGGTGAAGCACACCTCGAGCAGACGCTCTTTGTGGTACGGCAACGCCGTTCTGTCTCCGTGCAGCGACCGCACCGGCGCTATAGGCGCTATTGCTGTCGCTTTCGGCAGGCTCGGCACCCGATAGGACGCATGAAACGACCAGAATGTCCGAGACGAAGTATAGGTAATGTAACATGGAGGTAGGGGGTTGATGGATATCCCACCTCACACTGACAAAAAACACAAAAAAATTAAGAAACGAAAAATGCGCATAATCGGAGAACGCTGGCTTAGGTAAACATTTCGTCAGTGATTAAAGAAAAATCGAAGTGGCCCGGCAAGATACCCCACAGAATGTAGACGAAATGCCCAGTATATGTTCTTTACTGAGCAATACACGGAATACTGCATTCCTTCTGCAGGTCAGTCATACCACAGTTTCAGATGGTTCAGGAACACTGGAAGGAGAGAAGCATGTACACTACAGGCAAAAAACCAATATTCTCGGAGATTGCCTGCTGTCGGTGGTAGAAAACGTCCCGTTAATCGCCTTACGGAAAGCAAAAAGGACGATGAAAGTCTCCACGGGCGTCTCGGTTACTCAGCAGTTTGTTCGTGTAGTCTTGAAAACACTGGGATACGCTTACAAGAAAGTCAAAGTTCAATGAACGTCAGCTTCCACCGAAATCGCAACGACAGAATTCTCGGAACGCTGCGATCGATATGAAGCACAGAGACATTGGTATGTTTTTCAAATCGATGAAACCTTCTTCGGAAAAACGATCGGGGCATGGATGGGTATTCGCTGACTGGGGGCCCGATGCATGCATGAAGGTACTCGAAGAGAACGATGATATCTTCATCAGTTCAAGCTGGAATGGATTCATTTGATGGCCTCAGTTTCGCAAGTGAAGAAGGCTCATACAACAGCGCCACCAAGTTTGTGGAATCATTAAAGACTTTACTCCTGACGTCTGGCGACGTCCTTCCATTGATCAACATGGTATTTAACAATTCGACTTGGTTTCGAGCATTTGCGGATCCTGCCTGGGTACAGTAGCTTTTCATCCCTCCGTAATTGCCGTGATTCAACGTCTTCGAATGACCGTTTTGGATCGTGAAACGTAATGATCCCTCCGCTGGCCGAATCGCTGAAGCTTTCAGCACACGACGACACACTGGGGCACATTTCGTCTCTCCTACGCAAGAGCTTCACGCTTGAGGAATTTTCTCACCTGAGTTCATAAAGAATTGTGCTCATTTGAAAATATGTAAAACCCAGGAGACGAGCTGGGGGTGTACAGTTTTGAGGTGGAAATGGAAAAAGAGCCAGCGGAGCGTTTTGGCGATAGCGAAGCATGGGGAGCTGATGGAGCACCGAATGTCACGTAGGGCACGAGTTCGAGGACTACTTTCTCTGGTGATTTCCTCCAGCGGCAATTTACGCACTGAGTTCGTGAGCCGAAACTTCAACGTCGCTATCAATATCAGGAGATATGCGGTGCTGAAGACGAGCCCCCAAGACCTGACGAAATCTACCTTGGTATTGTAGCCTCTCAGGCTCGAAGTCTACATGGAAAAAGTGACACCATTATCAGGAAGCCGATCACGTTAAGGCGGAGAGGTGTTTGTGCATAGGCATTAATTTAACGTAAACGGCGGGAATTTTTTTGTTCCATTGAACGTGTATGCGTGTGCGTTTTTTCAGGATCTGGCTGTGTTTCTTTAACCAGCTCAGCATTCAGCGTCTCGGTTAGTATTGGGTGCCTTGTCTTGTTAGCGGTAGCGCACAGGGCTTAAAGTGGACAGAAACAGCCACAAGGCGGACTAAGGAATAGAACAACCAGAGAGCGTTCTTGCACAGCTTGTGCTAGGGAGGACTCGATGCGAAACGGAGCGAGTTGTAAAAGAAAAAAACGTGAAGAGGATTTGCAGGGTGGTCTCATGCCTAGGCGAACGCAACTGAAGCGTCGTACCGTGCGAAAGACGGGCGCAAGCTCTCGACCAAGTCTCCCTACAGAGGCCGAACAACGGCGTTTCAACTGCGGAGACTATGTGCTTCTGAGGGCTCCGAAAAAGGAATCACAAGATACTGCAGCGGGGGGTAGTCTGTCGCGGACAATAGCCGCCACAACTCCGAGGGGCCGCAGACGGAGCCAAGGACCTGAGGATGTCGCAGAGATCGATCTGACGACGTGTTGGATCGCTCAGATTCTCAAGATATCGAGAGAGAGTACAGGGAACGACGAGCGTATCCTGGTAAAATGGTTTTATCGTATGAAAGACCTCTATCACTGGCATACCACGGTAGGCCACGAGGAGGTCTTTGAGAGCGAGCATCTCGACGAAAATGAGTCCGATTGCGTCGTCGGTCGGTGCCACATCGTTTGCGAAATGGAATGGCGAATGCTTCTAGAAAAGCGCACCCGAAGCAGTTCTGTGTCAAAGCAAGAGGAGCTTCGGGTCTTCTTATGCCGGGAACGTTATGACTTTATCACGGGGAGCTTTGCACCGTCCACAATGACGATCCAGTGGATTCAGGAGCACCAACCAGACTCTAATTTCGTTGCCTCGAGCATTCAGAGAGACAGTTTTAGTCATCGATCATTGCTCGCTCTGCTTCGTTACATGGTTGAAAACAGCTTTCCCGTCGATAATGATGGCGACTGCGCCGAGCAGGTCGATCTTCATGATACCGGCGATGAAGACGCCTGGGATCCTGCAGAAGAGCGAGCCCTTCAGCTGCGTCTCCGCTCGAGGCAACGTGCAGCGGCCGGCAGATCGCGCGGCAACAACTGTAGCCAGGAGTCAGATATGACGCCGCGTCCAAGAGCTGGAGGTCAGCTATTACTCTGGCCGTCCGATGTGGGTGCCCACGAGCACCGCCAATCGAGGATTTCAAAGAACGCCGTTGAGTTCGCGGAGGTATCTGAGCCAACGGGGTCCGTCCCCCGTCTACTCCAAGTTTCCCGCTTCGGGGCCCCCCGCGTCCAGTTAGTGTGCCGTGACGTCGAGACTGAGCGTGTCTTGAAGTTCCTAACCGACTGTTTGCGCGGCTCTTCAGAGCGTTGTCTTTATATTTCCGGAGTACCTGGCACCGGCAAGACGGCTGTAGTCCGTTGTGCTGTACAACAACTCGAGCAGCGACGTCAGCAGGGTCAGGTACCGCACTTTCAGTACATCGAGATCAACGGCATGACTATCCCTGATCCAACAAGAGCATATAACATTCTCTTACAACGACTGGGGCACCGCAGCACAGGTGCCGCCGGTGGACGACGGCCACCGGCGCCTGCAGAGGCGGCACGTCTGCTCGATCAGCGTTTCCGTCAGCGCAGAGGCGTCCATAACAGAAAGCATCATTCATCTATCCTAGTGCTTTTAGATGAAATGGATGCACTCGTTCTGAACCATTCCGCAGCGGCGCAGAGGGTGCTGTATGACTTCCTTGACTGGGCCAGCCGGCCTGCATCAGAACTAGTCATCATTGGTATTGCGAACACCCTCGATCTACCGGAGCGTCTGTTACCTCGGCTTGCGTCCAGGCTCGGAATGAACCGTCAGGTGTTCAAACCCTATTCTGTGACCCAGTTGCAGCAGATTCTTCGCCACAAATTGGGGCCCCAGCTTTTGCAACATTTCGATGAAGACGCATTAGAGCTCTGCACGCGCAGAGTTGCGGCAGTATCTGGAGATATTCGACGAGCACTGGCCATCTGTTTGCATGCGTATGCTCGCTCGCATAGCGAGGATTGTTCTTTGAGGGCTTCAGAAAACGAGCATGATCGCCTGGTATCTGCTGTGGATATCGATGAGGCAATTAGAGAGCTGACTCCGAGCTCTGTCCAGAGTGCTGTGAAACAGCTAAGCCAGATCGAGCAGCAGGTCCTCATGAGTGCAGCACTTTGTGGTAGACAGGCAGTGCAGCAGGGCTCCGAAACTTTCCGTTTCCAACAGATATGGCATAGATTTCGGCAGTTTCACGCCTCCACAGAAGGTCATCCTGCATACCCGTTGCCCTTGCAGGACCAGATCGAAGAGGTCTGGCATATCCTCATGGGTCTTTGTGCCTGCAACCTGCTTAGTTGTTCAGTGCCGTCTTCTTCTTGTGCTTACGCTGGATTTGCGAGTACTCGACTCCCAAATCTGCACGAAAGCCAATTCGTGTTGAACCCGCTTTTTGACGATATTGCATTTGCATTTCGCGAGAACCGTTCATTTGCGCAAGCTGCTGGGGAACTTGTATGAAATTTTGAATAGTTTGTTCCATACGGCGAAATTTGAATGCTCGCGAGGAATGAGTCGATAGACTCGTGTTGCTGATTTCATTGCTATCCTGAATAGACAAAGCATGCTAATCGGAGCACCATCCCCTGGTCCTCCATCGCCTAGAGCTCAGTCTGTCGATGATGCAACGAAAAATGCATCGTCATTTCCATGTGTCAATGTGCTTATCAGGCTTATTAGAAATAGATGCCCACGAACGAGGACATATGCTATTGAAGCTTAGTAGGAGCAGTTCCCATCGCCCGTGGCAGTGTCCTTGTTAGCCTTGATAAGAGCATATGCTCAAGGCCGGTGCTAGCAGTTCAACGCTGACTCGTTCTTCAGCGCAGGAATTTCGAAGCGAGAGCACCTGCCATGAGCAAGCCGAGCAATGGCTGCACAACTGGTTGCCAAAGTATGTACCAAACATCCAACAACGCGCTGTATCCGCTGGTCAACTGAAGAATAACTCCAACAACAAGCCACGCCATGAAAAAGAACACTAAAAAAGCGTCTGCAATCAACAGGTTTGTGAGCCAGCTACGAAGCCTACCAGCGACAGGTTTTGACTCTCCAACCTGTATTTTTTCCGCGTTGCCAGGACTCTGGCGTCGGAAACGTTCGATATCCGACAGGAGGTCCTTATTGGGGCCGAGCTTTCGATCTCCGGGTCGCCTAGAGGTCCCCGGCCCGTTGCCGTTAAGGGCGAAAACTTCACGAGTTGCTGTTCGAGGCCCTCGACCTGCTCTGTGGGCCGCGCTTCTAAAAAACGCCAACGCGGCGTTCCTTTCGACGTTGTGTATTCCTGACGTAAGAAAATCTTGCCAGTCAAAGCCGCATCGCCGAGTGGTCTGCCCCTTCAGGGCCGACACTGCGATGAACATGGCCTCCGAGAGAGCGAACCGATGCGCTTGTCCAGTTCCTGAACGAAACGCAAGACTTGTGAGACCCGTGACACCATCTACCAAAATACATTTATAAGGGATTATAACTGTCAATTTACGAACTTATTTGTACACTCAGTTTTCGCATAAGCACGCACGCTGGGCAACACAGAATTCAGAATGAAATGGAAAGGGTCGACTTTATTAACTCGGTCGTCTACGCCAAAGTTTAGGCTTTAGCCCTCTCGTATGAGCGCCAGCCTTCACAGGATACGTCTCTGACTGTGTCGTCTTCGTCCCTTTTTCCGGCTTTAAACACCCCGATCGCTCCTCTCCCTCCGTTCCGGGTGTCAGCAGTCCGAGAATATTGATGACAACCCGTAAGTCTCAATTTCACAGCTCCCGGATGTTTTTGCCGCGTGCCAGGCGATGTGTTTATCGCAACGCGGGCCTATGCGTGAAAATCATAGACTACAACCGGAAGTGGTGTAATTGAGACTTAACTGTTTTCATTAATATTCTCGGACTGCTGACACCCGGAACGGAGGGAAAAGAATGTACAGCACGTCAAAAGCCGGCGAAAAAGAGTCGATCAGCAAGCAATCACGGAAATATCCCGCAATGGCTAGTGCTCATAACAGAGTGCTAATACCCAAATTTTAGAGTAGCCGCTTTCACTCGCGAACTCTGTCGACATTGATGAAATATGTCCATAATCCAAACAAAAAGGATATTTTAATGCGAGAAGCTTTCGTAACTCTTTCGCTCTAGCCGTGACTCCAGCGTAGAGATCTTCCACCATAACTACTGAGGTTGGAAACGAAGGTGCACTCGGGGTTAGGCGACGGGATCGTTCCGGCTTTCGAGTTCGAGTACACTTGTAGGCCGGGCTCTCAGAAGTTACTTCGCAAAGGCGATCGGCAATAACATCTGGGCAGCTTTCGAGTCCAGCTGCTTCCTTCAAGTTCTTTTGGGACGGAGAATCTTTTACGTTAACTAAGGGTGTCCGATCGCGCTATTGATATCATTTTGTGCAGTGCTTCTCTCCAAAGTACGCCCGCCAGAAACAGAGGCGCATCAGTACGATCCAGCAACCCGCTTTCGGGGTATTTGGTAAGAGACGGCTTCTCCTGAATGACGCACGCTCAACAAACCACTGGTACCGTTCTATCCGAGTCGGAAACCCGACACCTGACAGAAACGCTTCTTCAGATTCTGGAGCCGCATCTTCAATCCTTCAACAGTGCAATAACGCAGGGCCTGCAGCAGGTGCTCCACGATATCGAGCCACTTATCCTTGAAGGAACCGTTCAGCAAGCAGCTGACCACGTGTCCAAGGAACGACTTGAGGTCTGGTTTGAAGACCTCCGCCTTCAAAAGCCGCGTCTGCCCAGGGCTCGCGCGTTGCAGTCTACAGGCAACCTCAGAGCGCGCGGCTTTGCAGATATACTCGAACTGGGTCTAGATCCTTCAGCGATACTCCCGCACCAGTGTCGCGCCCTGCAGTCGTCGTATACAGGCTCGCTAAGCGTCGTTCTCTGCTGGCGAGCGACGCGCATCTCGCACGGCTGTTACCGGAAAGACAGCACGCTATGTAATACAGCGCTCTGGACAAACGGCTCCTACACGGAAGATGTTTATCGCAGCGAACGGCATCTGGGCGAGGTTCCCATACTAGTGGGATCCAAGTTGTGCCACTTAGACGGACTGAGTCCAAACGAGCGCGTTGCACTTCACGAAGAGGAGTACGATTACGGTGGCTACTTCATCGTGAATGGTGTCGAAAAGCTGCTGCGAATGGTGATTATGCCGCGAGCCAACCATGTGATGGTCATAGCGCGTGATGCAAACGTCCGACGTGGAGAGCACTTCACTCGCTTCAGTGCAATGATTCGCTGTCGACGCGCTGACCGAGTTCGAGTTGTTACCAATCATCTCCACTACCTTCAAACTGGTCTTCTTAGGCTTCGATTTTCCGTCAAACGCCAAGAATACTTGCTACCGTTAGGGCTTGTGCTGAAAGCCCTTTACGATCTGGCTGATCGGGAGCTATTTTTGCTGCTCACAATGCCAAGTGGATGCTGCGGAACTAACGCAGATGAAAACCTCCGCTATATCCGCGAGCGAGCGCTCATGACGGTTCGTGAGCTGCATGTACTAACTGGTGGTGAGGGTACCCAGCACGCAGCGCTGTCTTACTTGGGTGCTCGTTTCCGTTGCCTGTTTCCAGAGTACCTGTCTTCTGACGATTCCGATGAGCGCTGTGGCGCGTTTATTTTGCGTCGATATGTGCTCATTCACCTCGACGATCCACTTCAAAAACTAGAGCTCCTCGCCTATATGTCGCGGAAGCTTTTGCATTATATGACTGGCTGTCTCGCAGAGGACGATCCAGATTCGCTAGCGAACCAGGAGCTCCTCTTGCCCGGACAGCTTTGGCTGCTTTTCCTCCAGGAGAAGCTCCAAGACGCCCTGTTCGCGCTACGGGATGAAATTTCCCGGCAGTTGACTCAGCGAGCCAATCAGGGAAGCTTACTAGACCCAGATTTTGTCCGCAAATGTGTAAGCAAACCTCGCAGTGGTATCAGAGTAGGCGAAAGGATGTTGCACCTGCTATCCACGGGAACAGCGTCCCTGCGGGATGGTGCAGAGTTGCTACAGACGTCGGGTTACAGCATCATAGCGGATCGGATCAACTTCCAACGCTTCCTTTCCCACTTCTACAGCGTCCATCGAGGGCAGTACTTTTTGAATCTGCGCACGTCGGAGTCTCGCAAACTCAAGCCGGAGACTTGGGGCTTCATCTGTCCGGTGCACACACCCGATGGAGCACCCTGTGGAATTCTCAATCATCTCACGCGAATGTGCCGCGTCGTCGCGGATCAACAACAGGTACTGCAGGAGCAGAAGCGAATCGAATGGATCTTGGAGACGCTGCCACTGGAGCATCCTCTCGCTCACAACGATGCACTGCTTATGCCACCGGCGAATGCAAGACCAGTACTGGTGGATGGTCGGATTCGAGGCTATGTGCATGGAGATGTACCGCTGGGGAAGCTTTTGCGTCAGCAAAAACTCGAGCATTTCCCCCAAACAGAAATTGTGGATGTGGAGATCCCGCGTCTCTTCCCGAGCGTCATGGTGTTCTCGACACCGTCACGGCTCATGCGCTCAGTGTGGAATATGCCGCAAGCTGGCATAGAATGGATAGGCACCATGGAGCAACTTTTCATGCCCGTTGACCTGTGCAAGTCGCAGTCGATGTCTCGTGCTGGAAACGCAGCCATTCATCGTGAGCTGAGCGCAACGAACATTTTCAGTCTACTGGCCTCGTTTATTCCCTTCAGCAACATGAATCAATCACCGCGAAATATCTACCAGTGCCAGATGGGCAAACAAGCCATGGGCGTTCCCTTTCACGATTGGGATCGGAGGTTCGACACCAAGTCCTACCGATTACTGACGCCCCAGCAACCTTTGGTGCAGAATCGCTCTGAGGCCCAAGCCGGTTGGTCCAAGGTCTTCGGATCGAGCTTCAATGCAGTAGTCGCTGTGATCTCATACACTGGTTACGATATGGAGGACGGTATGGTGATCAACCGAGCGAGTCTGGATAGGGGTCTCGCCCACGGAGCGATCTACGGCTGCGAATTCGTGGATCTGGATCAGCTCAATGTCGCAAAGGATGCCCGGTTCAGCCGACTGCCAGCTGTAGGCGAGCGCATGACACCCGGCTCGGTGCTCTATAGTATTCAGGGCCGGAGACCTCATCTTTATCGGAATAGTGAGACGAGTTATGTCGACGCTGTGCTCCTCGCCGAGAATCAACGGCGCGTTGCTATCCGGACCCGGACGCCTCGGCGACCCGTCATCGGGGACAAGTTTGCCTCTCGACATGGCCAGAAAGGGGTGCTGTCTGCAATCTGGCCCGCTGAGGATATGCCGTACACGAGCGACGGGATCGTTCCGGATATTCTCTTCAATCCGAATGGCTTTCCGTCGCGGATGACCATCGGTATGATTGTGGAGTCTATCGCAGGGAAAGCTGCAGCCGTTCACGGCGCTGTGCCAATTGACGCGAGTGCTTTTGAACGAGAAACGGAGGACGCAAGTGATCGCAGTAACGAGCCACCGCACGACTTCTTTGGAAGATTGTTGCTTAATACCGGATACACGTACCACGGAACAGAAACGATGTACAACGGTTACACGGGCGAGCCGTTTGTTGTCCAAATATTCATCGGCGTGATTGCCTGGCAGCGACTTCGTCACCATATTGCAGACAAGTTTCAGGTGCGAACTGAGGGTATTGTTCACCAGACACTCCGACAACCGCTGCGAGGCCGAAAGCGAGGTGGCGCTATTCGGCTCGGTGAGATGGAGCGTGATGCGTTGCTTGCCAGTGGGGCTGCCTACACCCTCCAGGATCGGTTACAGAGCTGTTCAGACTTGCACACTGTATACGTTAGCGCTCTCGACGGATCGCTACTCGCACCCATCGCAGCTCCGAACGAACGTCTGGGGGCTACCTCGCGGATCTCGGTCAAGTCCCGGACGAACACCCGCTCCCCAGTCGTTCGCGTGCACATGCCGTACGCTTTCAAGTATCTTGTTTACGAACTAGCAGCGATGAATATTAGGGTATCGCTTCCCGTTAAGTGAGTGTGCTCGTGGAAACGATTACGTCCATGCAGAACAGACTAAAGAGGTGTCGTTTCCGAGTAAATTTGATGGCCTGTATTGACTGGAGGGGTTACGGATGAAGCGGCAATAAGGGTAGCGAACTGCTCACAGCAGGTAGGTTCAGCTCGAGTCTCACAGGAAGCCCACGGAAAGTTTTGTTGGCCTGGAGGAAACGCTTTCGCCGAATTTCGTACCGAACGAGAACGGCAGCTCGCACTTTGGTTTTTATATACACGGCAGATAGGCTGTTTTCAGCGTTGTGTGGCTTTCAAAAGTGCTGGAGAGCTACCAGTGCACGCGACAGCTTCCAGACACTGTTAGAGTATACTGCAGAAGGGTGCTTGCTCTAAAGCAGCGCGATAAGTTCGCATGCTCTTGCTCGATACGCTTCTGGCGGGCGCTTCCTTTGCATTTTTTGGGCCACGAGTTCAAATGCGGCAGATTCGCTCATGGAGCCTAGATACTGTCGAGCGAGAAGAAGAAGCTCGCGATCCTCCTGCGGCGAAAATGGTTCCCACATCAGCTCCTGACAGCGCTCGGTCTGAGCGTGTCGGGCTTCTGTACCGTCCGTCCGTGGGCGTTCCGTTACGTGACGGCTGTCGTGAACAACAACTGGAGCTGGCGTTCGCTGCAACCCCTCGCCCGACGCCTGACGTAAAGATGCCTCTTGACGTCGGCGCCTTCGACGAAGTTCCTTGCGAGCCCTGATGGAAACGCGTCTCCAAACGCGCTCGAGTAGAACCTTATCACGACCCGGAAGGAGGAAGGCTTGGATTGCATCCCAACACTCACCATAGGTCATCACGCCGTGACGCAGCAATTCTATTTCCTGTACCGACAGCGGCTGCTGTGCCTTCAACTTCAAGGTTTTGATAGGATTTGCGGGGGCATCCCGGCGAGTCAATAGTCGATAGCGACCGACGCATTCTTCGAGGTTCCTGTGCGGTAGATAATCGTCGATGTGCTCCTGCCACATAACGCCGTGCCTGCTCAAACACCGCTCCAAGAGCGTATCCTCGGCCTCAGTCCAGAATAGTTCTGCATCGGCGCTGCTAGCCAGAGCTCGTAAAATATTCGGATCCGACTCGATATCGACGCCGTATGCTAAACGGTATTCTGGTAAAATCATGCTTGGATGGCTCTCGAGGACGGCATAGGCACGTTTTGCCTCTACTGCTGTTACGAGGCCATCCGGATTCGATAATGCCGGTTTGACAAGCAGCTGCTCGATTTGTTCCAGCAAATCAAGGGGCATCGCGTCGAAAAACGTTCGCTCGATACCACCCAGCGCTCTGCGGTACTCGCGGGCGACGTCCCGCTTTCGCCGCAAGTCATCAAGCATCATCCAAGCTGCTTCCCGAGCACGTTGGCGATGAACAACATGTTCAGGCGATAGGTCAATATTCGCGCGACGTTGCGAAGAAATCAACAGAATGTGAAGAAGAAGCTGCACGTGAATGTGGAGTTGCTTCGAGAGCTCTCTTTCTTGCTCCGGTTTGAAGAGCTTGAACTTGAGCATCTGGAAAAGCCGTTCGCGTTCACATGAAGCGTTTCCGACCGACGGCGATTCCCGGTGCACTCGTGGCCGTCTTGGCGTTGCTTCAGTAAAAGCGCGGTGCGGCGTTGTCGTCGACCGAAAACTTTCTGCGCTCTCTTTCATTTCATTTCCTGGAAGCGTTCGCTGGCAGTCCTCTGCAACCAATTGGTAGAGTTCTTCAGAGCTGATGCGTGCGCCTGTGTCTGCGCGGTATTCTTCGTTGGGTTCAGAGTTCTCAAAGTCGACCTGTCTGAGTTCGAAGTCCCCATCATCCTCGAAAAGCAGCTCATCTAGTGCAGCCGTAGCAGAAGGAGCCAGCAGTGACGCACAAAACTTTTGGAAAAGTGCCTCGTCGTTATCAGCGGTCTCCGCGGAGACAGCACCAGCGCTGCGTTCGCTTTGGACACCTCCCGCCAGAGAAAATGACGTTCCAGAGCGCTCCATAGATGTCATTCGCCTAGTTCCCTGCGAGGCATCGAATCTTTGATACCGTTCCTGCTTCTGATCTCGCCGCGCTCGCTCAATCGAGTCTGGAACACCTCCCAAAGAGCGTGGTGCATTTTGCGCTGCGGAAGGCAGTTTTTCGTCCCGCTCCGAACAAGTTGCGCTCGTCGATTCTACTTCATCGCTACTATCTGTCAGCACGTCGTGTTCAAAAACGACGCCAACTTGATAAATCCTATCCCTGGACATTTAGCACGAAAGATTCCAGCCTTGTCCACTGGAGCGCGGGCCAGCTTAGAGAACTCGCCTCGTGCCTCAGCTAAGCAAGTTCCGCAAAGTTTCGTGCCTATTCTCCGCGAGCACTCCTCGAACAAACCAGTTCCGCCCCAGAAAACTTTCGAACAGAAGTCAGCAGAGCAATTGGGCTTCAGAAACAGCGCGAACGCCCTAGTCCTCACTCACGAGGTATCCCAGCTCAGCACGGACACAGGTAAACGTCCGTATCCGGTACAGGAATGCGCGGTAGCGATCCACCGGTGCGCATCGCGCCAACGCGCACTGCGTCCGCGTTCCCGCTGTGCGTGCAGTGCAGGCACTGCAGGAGCTATTCGCCCGGTTCATCAGGGCGAATGCGCTGGGTGGCCGCCCGCTGCGGGTGCCCGTGTCAAAGATCATTTGTATAGTTTTATACCGTTTCATAAGCACTGTAGAGCGAGCCTCTGCCTTCACTCTTCGATGGTGCCCGAAAGCGAAAACGACAACATCCGGCTCATGTAGACGGTACACGCGAATGTTTCACTTGCAATCGACTTCAGCTTGCGCTCTCTGATACTGTTCGGCAAGGAATGAATCTGTTCGGTGTACGACCGAGTGTCGGGAAACCACCCGGGGCCCTCTCGCGCTGGTGATGCTCCTCTGCAAGGACTTAACTAAAGCAAGGATCCGCTCAGACATGTCCATGAATGGATTCATTTGTCCGGTTCAAAGTGGAAACGGATTCGGTTGATAGGGTCTCGTAATTCAGGCGCATTACGCATAGAGTCACAGGTTGGGCTTAGATTTCCGACACGGATCTATCTATACTCGCCGAGAGATGCAAAAGATGCCAAATCAGAGAGCATTCTTCTAAAATACACGTATAACAGCTTCGGCAAGCAGCCAGCAAGACGAGACTAGAGATGTTGCCAATCAGAGATGTTTAACTGTATTCTCGTTCTTATGCGCAACCGTCGAAAAGTGTCATATTCAGGGCCGATTTCAACTCCACAGACTCCAGTGGGCAGCACAGTGTGGACTAGGTGGCTTGCGGAAAGGCCAGCGAGCGCGTCCCAAACCGATATCGTTACGTGCTTGGGAGCGCCTCGCAGAAGCCTTACTCCCGCAAACGAACTCGGCCAGGCCCAAGCTCTGGAGCAATTGATCAACACTAGCGTGCATACCCAACCCCATATGCATTAAAAGGCTTGCTGTGTAAGCGTGGATCTCCGACTAGACCCTGTTTACACGAAACACCGCGCAGCCCGTCGCTCGCCTCCCTCGTCGGCGACGCAGCAGCCGCTGCCCTGGAACGGCGTCTCGGACGGATTGCCTTCCCACCCCCAATACGGCGCCTTACAAGACACGATCTAACCCAGAAGGATATTATTGATGGGAATATGGATTAAACGAATGAAGTATCCAATCAAACCCAGAAGCAGAATACCTAGCAAAACCGCCTGAGCGACACGTGCATACTCCTTCTGATCTGGTTTCGTACATCGTTTCCAAAGACGCACAGACTTTTCTGCAAAATCAACAATTGGTTTCGATAGTAGAGAAAGCGCCTCCATCCGTGTAACTGCCGCAGGGTCAACACCAAGAAGCGTTATGAATGTTCATCGTGCACTCGTGTTCGGCAGGTATGATGGCGACGATGTGCGGCCCGCGAAACCGCTCCAGGGCATCGCTCCTCAACTTCATAAACGTTTTCTTTGAGCGACGCAGCTTCTTGACTGGCCTTGGATACCCGATTGCACAAGCAATATCGACACCTGGGAGAACTGCAGAGGTGTTGTCGCAAGTATACTCAACATACCATTGGTGCTGAGTTGAAACGAACCCCAGGAATAGCGTCGGCAACCCTCTCGTGCCGTTCAAGACTCACGTGTACGCTTGCCAACTTGGTGTCTGCTGGTTTTTCTAGCACGCATTGCAAGCGCACTGCTGGAGTCACTGCAGTAATTTTGAGGCTATAATGCCCAATACACTGGAAGTTTTGCACGCGGCTTCGAAAGTAGAACGTTCTCACAAAGATAGATCGCGGTGATGCCTCGCCCAGAGCGGGAACTTGCCCGAAAGAGGCGTTTTCTTCCCTGGGTAGGGTTTGTTGTGCTGCTGTTGCTGGCACAAGTATGGTTGCAGGCTCGCCAGCCTCTTCCATACATGGACGAACTCTACCACATACCCGCAGCGAACGCGGTGTGTTGCAGAGTCGTTAGCGTAGCTTGCGAGCAAAATAAGCTATCTGTCGAATGGGGACGTATCACGACACCACCGGGCGCCTACTACTTTGGCTGTCCTCTATGCTTGCTGTGGCGGGTTTGGCGGTATGCAACATGTCCACCATGGCTCTGGCGCCTCGCAGTCGGCACGATACCTCTCGCTCTTGCCACAAGGGAATTGATGCTCTTCCCTGGGATGAGTGCCGAGGAAGCAATCACCCTGGCAACGTTTCTGCCTCTCTTTTTTTCGAGTCTGCTGTGCTACACCGATACTTTGGCTTTCATGCTCTATGTGCGAGCTTGGCGTCAGCAACGCGGGCAACACCCGACTTCGCCGCTTCAAAGCGCCGTGTTTGGGATGCTCGCTTCATTAACGCGCCAGTCCTACATCGTCTGGCATACTTTTCTGGGGCTCACCGCCCTAGGAGCTGCCGCAAGCACCACCGCGCAACTGGAGATCATCTTCGCCCACGGAACTGCGGGTCTCGCATATGTGGCCTTTTTCGTATGGCACGTTCTCATCAAAGGAGGGAGCATCTATCTGGGGGATGCTGAGCGACACGGACTTTCTACACACTGGTCAAACTGTCTCTACTTTGTCACGACCTGGTTTATACTGGCTGGTGGCTGGCGCGCCTTGTTTCTCCAATCCGCAGGCAACTCATCAGTAGGGAAATACTTGGCTGTAAGAGCGGAAGCCATTCGACAATCCTGGAGAAGATTCATTTGTCTCACAACCGTAGCTGCTATAGCTGTACGTCGAGGCACGTGTATTCACCCATTCGTCCTCGCAGATAATCGACACTACGTATTCTATTTCTTTCGGTATTTTATCATCCCGGGTAATCTAAGGAGATACACACTGGTCCCGCTGTATGCCGTCAGCATGGCATGCTGGCTGAGTCACTTGCGATCTACAGGCCGCATGGAGCGTCTCTTGCTATTTTCGGCGACTGCATTGACGCTAGTGCCCAGCAGACTGGTCGAACCAAGATATTTTATTCCACCGGTTGTCGCAACCGAGCTTCTAGCAGCGCAGCGGCAGCGTAGAACGTTGAGCACTATCCGTATGATTTTGAACCTGCTATTGGCATTCGTCTGTTTATGGTTCTTTCTCGAGAGACCCTTCGAAAGAACGCCTGATCTGCATATTTCTGATCCAAGTCCAGGTCGTTTTATGCCATAAAGCCGTCTATGGACGCCAGAATCTCGGAGGTGTTTCAGGGATCCATTCTGGAAGAAGAGCCTGAAGCACTGGATACCGCTATGCACTTCAACGCCGAGCGCCTTTGGGCATCGAATCCGTGTATTATGACTTGCAGTTTGGTGGGCGGCTTGGTATATCGCGAACATTTCTCCCGTTTATATCGTAAGCCTGTGACGTATCATAACCTCCGTCGCCATCTCCAGGAGCATTCTGGCTCGCTTTACCGCTGGAACATGTGGATTGCTGCCCCAGACACGCTTAATATGCTCTTCCAGATTCAAATTCGGGTTTCTTATGGGTTTGGGACCAATTATTCACGCTGCCCCCGATGTCCGCACGGCGCCTATACTCAAGTTCTGAGACTACGAAGCTGTTTGTACAGTAATCAGGACAGACAAAGAAGAAATGGCATTTTTCACGTACCTGCGTCGCATGTAGTTGGTAATGAGCATTTTGCTCTATCGGAGCTGACCCGAATATGCCTTGTAGTAGATATTCGTTGGACAAGCCGCTTACTCTCCTGGAAGTAAAAAACGTTCCCGTGATACTCCTTGCAGCCCCCTGGAGTGGCGTTGTAGAGTCCTCGTGAGATGTCCTATCTTGACTCAGTGTGATGGTCAACTTCTGCCAGCTATAGCCTCGAAGTTCTTTCGAACGCGTTGCAGAGGACTTCACAAAAGTTACGCCAGGCAGAGCCCCTATCATACGGGAAGTGCACTGGAGGCGGATTGCTGTCCTGAAGATCCAACCCGGTTCCCGGAGGCGCTCCACGATGATTCCATGGCCAACTTTGATGTGTAGACGAAACCAGATCTGCAGCCTTTGCGTGCTCATGCTTATCACCCAAATTTTCATCTCGTTCCTGGAGCATAGACCTGTGGGAATCATCCACAAATTCTAAAGTTGGAAATGTTTCGAAGATCAAATCCTGCGGCTCAGGAGCTTCTAACCCTTCTCTAGTAGTCTGAAGCTCCTTCCAGGCGAAGAGCACTGCTTTCCACTTGTAGTACTCCTTAAATGTCATGTTTTTGCTCGCTAGATAGAGATGGAAACCAAATAAGTACACAACTACACAGAGCAAAAACGAGAAGCTAAGCACACAAAAAAATTCATCGAAATACATGCATTCTAGTCTTTGGGTATCCACTCTGCGGCTTCCTGTCCAAAACGCCTCAAAAGGCGGCCCACAGCGCTGTATTTGATCCAAGAGAGCGGAGGCGCTGATGAGAAACCCATGGATAACGGCACAGACATGCAGGAACAAAAACAAAATAAAATGGGGGCGGTTTCTCCGCCCAATATCGTTATTCACCCATAAACAATAGTGATCATGGCACTCGATGCAGCGATCCGTCACACTTGAGTGTGAAACGCGGGGCAGTCGCCCCAGTCCGCAGAACTCGCACTTGACACCTGCTACGTACAAAACGCCGTCATATCTGGGTTCCCTCTCTGCAGCCGACTTGACAGCTGCTGCGGTAACAGTACCGGGGTCACGCAAAGATACGCTCAATAAGGCCCCAAACAGCACGACTTGCCAGCAAAAAATATGCCAGTGCGCTGCGTAAGGGAAAGTTTTCTGCGGCAAGTCCCTGTCCAATGCGAGGAAGAGTACGCAGAAAGTAAGACCTGAGACTAAGGGATAGGCGAAGGGTCCGTACCTTTGCAAACGGGATTTCGGAAGCATTGAGTTCGGGGTTTCCCTGCAGCCATAACTTGACTGTTTCTCGTGAAGGTCTCAACAAGCGCAACGCCCTTCAAGTCTGGATTGGAGGAGCCGCGAATGATAGAGCCTTGGCATGATCAGAGTGACCACTAGGCCCGAAACCCTTGGCGGAATGAAATTGAGTGGATCGTCTGGCTCGGGTGTACACTCTTAAGTTTGGGTCGTTCCGATTGTCATTAACACAAGCACTTTTGGGCTTTTTTGTGACTGCTTCCTTTTCTTCTCTCTCATCTTCCTCTCTAGATACGCCGATCACTCCTTTCTCTCCAGCTTTGTAGTCAGCAACAGAAGGGTATTACTGATATCATTCAGGTGCTTGGTTCGCTTCTTGCGGATGTTGTCGACCCGTGTCATACACGAGCGTGAGCTGCGAACTACCCGGTGATTCCCACTTTGCATCTTCTCAGAATGCAGCCTTGGTGCTAACTTCGCAGCGGTGACACTTGACTGTGGTCGAATATTCCCATAGGTCCACAATACCTCCTCCAATTCCGAGGGTCAATATGTGCCCCGTGGAGGCTTGTCTCATTGCATCGTTCATGTCCTGGACGGGTTTAGAAGCCACGCCTCGATTCCCTCTCTCCGTTCCTGTGCCTCTTGTCGTGCACTGAGTTCATGAAGTTTCCTGCCAGTGGTTCCCTTGGCGAGTGCTCTGTCGGCTGCACGTGTCAGCGCTTGCTGTTCAAATCCACAAACGTATGTGGAACGAGATGTTTTCCATAATGAAACACGTATCCGAAGAAAACGATTGGCCACAAATCAAATGCAGAGATTTGGACCCATCCACGCATAGCTCATGCGACGCTGTGACGCACTCTCTACTGGAAATGAACCGTTTTATGACTGAAATCCGACTGCAAGGCCTCTCTCCATGCAAAACAGAAGACATGCGAGCACAAGGGAGAATATCCCATGAGCGGTATCACGCAGGTGTCGAACGTCGCATCGTGGCGGGCCACAAAGAGATGGGGATATCCGATAGGGACAGGATCGATTATTTGAGGTGACAATTTGGGTGGACTTCTGTCATGCGTTTGTGAATGAGCTGCCAAGGGATGACGCTGCGTTTTCTCCTTGTCAATGCACCGGTACGAGTTTATGCGCCCTGGAGCTGCTTTGCACCAGAAAGATCATAAATTTTGAGAATGCGTGATTTGAGCGCGCGACACGTGAGAGAAGGTGAGACTTAGGGACGTGTGCGTGCAAATAGGAAAACAATATCATATGCTATTTGACGCACCCTAGCTCGAGGGCGTCGCGAATAGACTTGATTTCGGTGACGCAAAGAATTCCGAGATTAAAGTTTTGGAGACACTATGCGGATCCGAATGCGAAGAAGACCTAGAGTAGGACTGAATCCGTATGCCACCGTTACTGCACACTGAACGTCGAGGCTGTCATTCTAAACCTAGTTCGAAAAAAATTTTAAGGCAGAATGAGGGCAAGCATTTCAATGTCCCATTTTTACCCGACACGGACACTGGCTATGCGCCGTTCTGTATCCTGGAGTACCTATTCGAACCATGAACCTCTTGGTGGACTAAAGTGCTCTCTAGAGCGTAATGGGGGACCTTTCGCTGGGATTTGAGAAGTCCTGCGTTGAAATCGAACAAAAGCTGGTCGGTTGCCGCCGAGCTGGGTACCACGCTCTAGACTGTATTCGGTTGAAGTGCAGTTCCGAAGGTGCTGCTGTCACACAATCGTTGCTTGCTTTCAGCAACGATCGAGCAGTTTACGTCACGAACCTGACAGGAATTAGGTACTCACTCGTTAGCCACGAAGGCATCGTAAACTGTCTGCGTTGGCAGCGACTCGGAGGTCAGGGCAACCTTTACGGCACGGGAGTACTCGTGAGTGGCGACGCAGCCGGCGCTCTGTGCGTTTGGCGCCCGCAGGGCTTGATTCATCGTTTCGACCTGGCGAAGCTATTCTCAACGACAGATTCTGCAACGGATCACTCACTCTTTTCGATTGTTTGTTTAGCAGTTCCGCCTGGTGCCGGCGAAGTGGCAACTGTTGGTACGAGCGGGCCGCTCTTCAGTTGTACTTCTGGTGGCTATCTTTATGCATTTGAGTATGCGAACACGGCATCGGCAGTACAACTTACAGCCTTGCCTGAGAGTGTAGACTGCTTGCCTTTGGGTTCTGGAGCGATACGATCGGAGCAATCTTTTGATGGATGCTATCTCGTGTTTGTTGGCAATACCATAGGTACCATTGAAGGTTTTTTGTACAACAGCAAGCACCAAACATTCGCAAGAACAACAACAATCGAAGGACATGCAGACTGTATTCGAGACGTGGCGCTGCACGTGATGGACATCCGAAATCAATGCGCCGATCAACTGCAAAATCGACGGAATGCTACTGGGCACGTCTTACTCGCGTCTGCGAGTCAAGACGGCACAGCTCGCTTGTGGCTCGTCGCGTCGAGCACGCATCAGGGACATTTGGATTTAATAGATGACCCGGAGTGCCTTACGGTGCTCTATGATCATCAGTCAGCTGTTACCACTGTGAAATTTATCCGGGGCTCGTGTTGTGCAGACGAGAGGCCTCGTTTGTTGACGGCAGCCTTTGACCGCACCGTGAAGCTCTGGGAGCTGAGTGGGGATTCAGCGCCAAGGATTCAGCGTGTTGCAGAGATGGGTGTTATCGGTGAGCAAAGCTCCTTCCATGGGTTCTACAGCGCCGCCTACGGGGAATGGGATGACGGTCAAAGCGTTGTTTTCGCAACAACCTACACTGGTGCCGTCTTCCAGTGGCGGAATGCATCATCTCAGAATCTGTGGCGTAACGATGAGCCGTGCATTAGGGGGCACAACCTGGGCGTTACTGATTTGGACTGGTGCCCCCCTGATGGCTTGATGCTCGTCACCGTTTCGCGGGATATGACGTGCAGACTCTTTGCTAAGGCGCAGGTCACCACTGCGTATCAGTGGGTGGAATTAGCACGCCCTCAGGTGCACGGTCACGAAATTTTCGCTGTTCGCTTTGTCGGAAAAAGTGGGCTGAAACTAGCATCTGCTGCAGAAGAAAAAGCGGTGCGTTTGTTTGATGCTCCCCAGCAGTTTGTCGAGGAATTATCTGGTATATTGCAAACAACGAGGCCGGAGGCCTGTTCTGACGGAAAGCCGCGTCCCGTTCGAGCGTCCCGCATCGCGCTTTCCCTTACGAACCAACCTGAGTATGAAGCATCAGAATCAAACGAGGGTGAGGAGATTCATAGGGACCTGAGCCCCAGCGCCGGACGACTCGGAAGGTTCCCTGCATCGGGCGCTTCGCCTCGAACGGAGGCGACACTTCAGCAAGACACTCTATGGCCAGAGTGCGAGCAACTATTTGCTCATCCAAACAATGTTCAGCGGTTGGATTCCATCGAGCAACAGGACGGCTCTTTCATCCTAGCCTCTGCCTGTGTCGCACAATCTATGCGGGAATCCGCTATTCAGCTGTGGGAGATTCAAGATGCGGCTGTTGAACTCCATGATCTTCGTTGCCATGATCTGACCGTGACGGACCTTCGTTTCGCGTATAGGATCGTAGGAAAAACCCGACGGAACCTCCTGCTGTCCGTGGCGAGGGATCGCTCGTGGATTGTGTGGAATGTGCATTCCCGAGAGGTTATCTCGCGGAGAAAGAATGCACATGCGCGAATGATCCTCACATGCGCTTGGGTGGATCCCCAACAAGGGCTTTTCGCCACTGGTGGACGGGACAAGTGCATTCACTTGTGGCAAGTTTCGAATTTCGATGCTCCAGAAGCAGAATCCTTGGCAGAGCCTCTTCAGTCGTGGCGTCTGCACAGTGCCGTCACGGCGATGGATGTGTTCAGTGACAGGCCGGATCGCGCCATCGTCCTCGCTGGCCTTGAGTCCGGAGCTCTTCACGGTTTCAGCGTGAGCACGGTGGCGCCTTACTGCTCGAAAGCGCTCCAGATGTCTGAAAACGTCCGACACGTTCGAGCGGTAAGTCGAATTCGTTTTCGACCCCGATCGAGAGGTGTGTTTGCGTCCTGCAGTGAAGATGGTAGCGTGATGATAGCGCGTATACTCACTACGGAAAAGAACGAGGTTGCTGACACCGTTTCTACTTTCTAACTGTTGTACCGTGGTGAAACAACTTGCTGCTATTATGCGTTTAGGTAATATGCACGAAATCATTCTTTCTTGACATCGCGGATTCGATAATCAGGCACCCGGTACCCGATCCATTCTGAAGCAGGGACGATGCAGTATCGAACCAGAATCAACTGGAGTGTGACTGCCAGAAGGCTCGTGTGCGAAAAACTGCCACCAGCGTGCGCGCCGAATGCCCACGACGTATGCGGGTCTGTCTAGTCCCGCCTGCCAACGCAACCCGACATGGCCTCCGTACGCTTGAAGGTACCCAATGTGCCGCTATCTGGAGTGCGCTGCTCCCTATAACCATGTCTCTTTTCATCAAGCGCGAGATCTCAATCAAATACTCTTCCCGCACAACTCCCCCCGCGACAGCCGCTCACTCATCCTCGTTGTCGGCGTCTTCCACCTCATGTTCAAGAAGACTACCGGCCATAGACAAGATCTCTACCTCGCCTGACTTGAGCCGTGCTAGAGTCTGGGCATATGACGACATGGCATGGGTCTCGTTGCCGCCAAGATGGTCTCGTACCCGACAGGTCTCAAGAACGTCCTCGAATGCAAGCAAACGCGTTCGCAATCGTTCAATCTGATACTTGTCTTGCACAAGGATTTCAAAGAATAGTATCGCAGTATCTCTGGATATGCGGCTGGATGATCCCACAATCGAGATGCCCTCACTCGAGATCGTACCTGCAATCCGTGACAGTAGACCAGGGCCATCGCGCGCCATCAGCGCGAGGCGCACTGGATAGCGTGAACGCGGCGCGCACCAGCGCACGCTCACGCATGCCTCGGGATCACCGCGGAGGCTCGCGAGGCAGCGCACGCAGCGGAGGCGATGGACTTCAAAGGCGGCGGGTACTCCGTGGCTTGCCGGCCGAATTCGGATCGCAACAATACGATCGCCTGGTACGGGATTGCAGCAGCACGCAGCGAAACACTCTGGGTGAATGTCCTCACACGCTTCAGCTGCATTACTTGCACCACTGGACAAGGTTCGACTTGAAGACGAATCCGTTCCAGGTTGACGCTCACGTTCAGGAAGTGAGCGTTCTAGGTATCGCTCAGCGTCCTTTTCTGGAAATTCGGCTGCTTCGAGGGTCTGGTAATTGGCTGGCGGATCGCGAGCACTCGACCTCAAGTAAAGAGGACTTGTTTCCTCTTCCGCAAATGTTCCATCGATTTCTGTATCAGGGACGCCAGTGTCAGCTGCAGCGTGCACATCGTTGTTACTTGCTGCAGTTGTATGCAGCTCTTCAAGAGTGCGGATGCGATCTGGATCAATATCCCGACAAAAATGGCATAAAATTTTTGCGGCAGCTGTTAATCCTCCGAATCGATGCACATAAACGAGCAGATCTTCCAAACATCGGATTTCAAGGGCTCGGGCCGGTGCGCAAACTTTCGGCACCAGTATAGGGAGGGCTGATTCCAAGACCAAGTCATTTGGAATCTCGTTCTCGTCCACACAAAGATGCCGCGCTGCTGCTTGAAGAAGCTCTCTACCTCGCTCGCATGCCTCCTTCACTTCACGAGATCGAAGGAATCGGCGAATCTTCTGCTTGGCAGTGCGTGAACGCGCGTAACGAAGCCACTCGCAGCTAGGCCCAGGTGCAGCCGGCGATGTAATGATTTTGATGCTATCCGCATTGCTGA
>Ga0207433_10004722_pt1 | contig 24850 bp, 25 predicted proteins | sample YelNatPaOPGAMG01_FD_187559 | JGI IMG/M metagenome (GOLD analysis project Ga0207433, IMG submission 187559) | Hot spring thermophilic microbial communities from Obsidian Pool, Yellowstone National Park, USA - OP-RAMG-01 (SPAdes) (version 3) | ecosystem: Environmental > Aquatic > Thermal springs... | reverse complement strand
ACATTATGCGCTTGAAGTGTATGCACGAGAAGTCCAATTTTTACAGGTTGCAGATAAAGAGGCAACAGATGATGTAGTATCTGCTACAGCAGCTACTAATGAAGAACCAACAATTGAAACGGTTGATAACGATAAAACAGAGGAAGAAATTCCTTTTTGATATAATTTTAGGAGATACCTATGGTTACAAATACACAAAAAACTAAGATAAAGAAAAAATTTGAACAGAAGAAGAAACAAATATTTAGACGAAAGCGATGTAAATTTTGTGTTGAAAAAATAGATATTGATTACAAAGACCAGAATTTATTAAGAGGTTATATCAGTGAACGAGGTAAAATTTTATCTGCTCGTGTAACAGGAACTTGCAGAAAACATCAACATAAACTTGCACAAGCGATTAAACGTGCAAGAATATTAGCTTTATTACCATTTACAACAATATGAAAGTAATATTAAAAACAGATATTACAAATTTAGGGAAGAAGGGTGATATTAAAGAAGTTTCAACTGGTTATGCAAGAAACTATTTAATACCGAATGGACTTGCTCTCGAAGCAACAGAGTCCAATTTACTTATCTTAAAAAGAGAAAAGGAAATTTACGAGAAAAAGAAGAAAACAGAATTAGAGCGAATTAAAGGAATAATTCAGAAACTTTATAAAAGTTCTATTAATATCACGGCTAAAACAGGTGAAAGTGAAAAATTATTTGGAACAATAACGAAAGAAGATATAGCGAATGCTATAATGAAAGATACAGGAATAGCGATTGATAAACATGATATTGAACTTGATGAACCAATAAAAACAACAGGTATATATTCTGTTGATGTTAAAATTAGATTGAAAGATTTTCCTGAAGAAGAACCTAAAATAGCAAAAGTTAAAATTTGGGTAATAGGTGAAAAATAATATGATTGAAAGTATAATTGATAAAGTATTACCACAATCGATTGAAGGCGAAATGGCTGTTTTAGGTGCAATGTTGATTGAGAAAGAAGCTGTTCCTAAGGCACTTGAAATTGTTAATGAAAAACATTTTTATCGTGAATCACACAGACGTATATTTGAAGTGATTAAAAGTCTTTACCTTGAGAACGTGCCTATTGACACTATAACTGTAACAGAAGAACTTAAAAACAGGAATCTTTTGGCTGAGGTCGGAGGAGCAGCGTATATTGCTACTTTAATAAATAATGTTTCGACTGCTGCTAATGTTGAACATTATGCAAAAATAGTTCGTGAAAAATCAATTTTAAGACAGATGATTCAATACGGAACAAAAATTGTAGAAGAAGGATATAAATCTAATAAAGATGCTGATGAATTACTAAATGAAGCAGAGCAGTTAATACTATCCATCGCTGAATCAAGGATAACTCAGGGTTTTGTTCCAGCAAAAGATATTATTAAAACAACTCTTGAACATATTGAATCTTTAATAACAAGTAAAAAAAATGTTCCAGGATTGCCAACAGGGTTCATTGATATTGATGCGATGACAGGTGGATTACATCCTTCAAATTTTATAATAGTAGCAGGTAGAACATCTATGGGTAAAACATCCTTATGTATGAATATTGTTGCTAATGTAGCAATAAGGAGTAAAATACCTGTTGCTGTTTTTTCTTTGGAGACATCAGTGGAAGATCTTACATTCAGATTAATTTGTAGTGAAGCGAAAATTAGTGGATTTTTAATAAGAAAAGGTGTTTTGCCATTTACGAAACAAAAAACATGGACAAAAATAACGGATGCTGCTCAAAGATTATATGATGGCGCACCTATTTTTATTGATGATAGTTCTGTTTTAAATGTAATTGAAATGCGGACACGTGCTCGAAGATTAAAGCATGAATTAGAACTACAGAATAAGAATTTAGGTTTGATTGTAGTAGATTATATTCAATTAATGCGAAGTAGTACTGTAAAAGAGAATAGGCAGCAAGAAATATCCGAAATATCTTTGGCTTTAAAATCAGTTGCTCGTGAACTGAAAATACCTGTAATTGGTATATCCCAATTATCACGTAAACCTGAAGAAAAAGGGAGAGAAGGACGTCCACAACTATCTGATTTACGCGAATCAGGGTCACTTGAACAGGATGCTGACCTTGTAATGCTTATATATCGTGAAGAAGTATATAAGAAAGATGATATAAGTTTAGCCGGGAAAGCAAAAATTATTATTGCAAAACATAGAAATGGTCCTGTCGGTGAAGTTGATTTATATTTTGATAAAGATACAATGAGGTTTGAAAATCTTACGGATAAAAGAGAATGAGTAAATTTCGTCCTGTTTGGGTAGAAATAGATCTTTCTGCAATAGTACATAATGTAAATAGTATACAGAAAAAATTGAAGTCAAAAAACACCAAAATAATTGCTGTCGTTAAAACAAATGCATACGGTCACGGTATATTAAAAATAACTGAAACATTACTGAATCAAGGAATAAATTTTTTCGGTGTAACCAGTATTGACGAAGGACTATTATTACGACAGAAAAAAATAAATGCATCTATATTAATTCTTGGTTCTTTATACCCGTTTAATAATTTCAGAGAAGTGATAGAATATAATTTTATTCCTACAATTTCAAGTATAGATGGAATAAAACAATTAAATGAGTATAGTAAGAAATTTAATAAAAAAACAGTATTTCATCTTAAAATTGATACAGGAATGGGCAGAATAGGTATCTCACCAGATAGTGTTAATAGTTTTATAGAGAGTTTATATGAATACAAAAATGTTGTTTTAGGTGGAATTTATACACATTTTGCTTCAGCAGATTCTAATAAAGAATACACTGAATACCAGCTGAATAATTTTAAAAAAGTTATTTCAAATTTAAGAAGATATGGATATAGTAATGTAATTATTCATACTGCTAATTCTGCTGCATTGTTGAAATATCCTGAATCATATTATGATATGGTTCGTCCAGGTCTATGTATTTATGGACTGTTACCTTTTCCTAAAGCGGATAAATTTATAGATATACGACCAGCATTATCATGGAGAACAAAAGTTGTATTCTTGAAAAAAGTTACTACTGGTAAAAGTATTAGTTATGGAAATACTTTTATAACAAAAAAGGACTCTATTATTGCAACTATACCTGTTGGTTACGGTGATGGCTATAACAGATCATTATCTAACAGAGCTCAAGTATTGATAAAAGGACATAGGTGTAAAATTGTTGGTAGAGTAACAATGGATATGACAATGATAGATGTAACTGAATTAAAAAATATTAGAATTGGTGATGAAGTTATATTGATTGGAAAATCAGGTAATGATATGATATCAGTTGAAGAAATAGCTTCAATTGTTGGAACAATAAATTACGAGATTGTATGCAATATTCATACAAGAGTAGAACGGGTATATAAAAATGGCTAATGAGAAAACTACAGAAAAATTTAATCTATTAAATATTTTTAAAACAAAATTTATCAATATTCTTGTCAGTCTTGCAAAAGTGACTACTCTTTTTTATTCTACTATATATTCAGCATTTGTACCTCCATATGATTTTAAGAATATTGTTAACCAGATGATTGAAGTTGGAGTGAAATCGTTACCTATGACATCATTAACTTCGTTTTTTACTGGTATGGTGTTAGCATTACAATTTGGTACTTCAACAATGTATGTTCTAAATGAACCACTTTATGTTGGTACAGTTGTTACTATAGCATTAATAAAAGAATTAGGACCTGTATTAACAGCGGTAGTAATAACAGGTAGAATCGGGGCAGCAATAACAGCCGAATTAGGAACTATGAAGGTAACAGAACAGATAGATGCACTATATACTTTAGGAACCAATCCAATAAAATACTTAGCTGTTCCAAGATTTTTAGCGTGTATAACAATGCTTCCAATTTTAACAATTTTTGCTAATGTAACCGGGATAATAGGTGGATTTCTAATAGGTAACTTGCGAATAGGTATCCCATCAACAATATATTGGTCAGAAAGTTTTGATTATATATTCATAGACGATTATTTTCATGGATTTATCAAGTCAATATTTTTTGCTGTTTTAATAGCAATAATTTCATGTTATAAAGGATTTGAATGTAGTGGTGGTGCAGAGGGAGTAGGTAAATCAACTACCAGTTGTGTAGTGACAACATTAGTATTGATTCTTGTCACAGATTATTTTGTATCACAGTTCCTTGTAGCATTAAGAATAGGATAAAGGGGGATAATTTAATTTATATTTAAAGTATGATCAAAGTCGAAGATTTACATAAATGGTTTGGCAATAATTATGTGTTACGAGGAGCATCAATAGAAGTATATGATAGAGAGGTATTAACAATAATTGGTGGATCAGGTTGTGGTAAGACAGTTCTTATAAAACATATGGTTGGATTATTAAAACCGGATAGAGGTAAAATTTATGTTGATGGAATAGATTTAACAACATTATCTGAACATGAATTGAATGAACAACAGAAAAAGTTTGGTTATGTTTTTCAGGGAGGTGCATTATTTGATTCATTAACAGCAGGCGAAAATGTTGCATTTGGTTTATATCATTTAGGGAAAAAACTGCCGGAAAGTTATATTAGAAAAAAAGTAACAGAATGTTTAAATCGTGTTGGATTAGGTGGAATTGAAAATGTTAAGCCATCGGAACTATCCGGTGGTATGAGAAAACGAGTTTCTTTAGCAAGAGCAATTGCACGTGATCCGAAATATATACTTTATGATGAACCAACAACCGGACTTGACCCGATAACAAGTGATGCAATAAATGATCTAATTATAAATTTACAGAAGACATTAGATGTAACTTCTATTGTAGTTACTCATGATATGAATAGTGCATACAAAATATCCAATAGAATTGCAATGATACATGAAGGAAGGATTATATTTATAGGAACACCAGAAGAAGTAAAAAATACTACTAATCCATATGTAAGACAGTTTATAACAGGATCAAGTCAAGGACCGATTAAACTTAAAATAAAAGAATATGACTAAAAGAAAAAAATCAAAGTAGTAATAATGTTATTTTAAAATCAAAGGAGATTTATTAATGAGAAAAGAAATACAACTTGGATTGTTTGTCTTTTTTGGTTTAATTGCACTTGCAGTAAGTATTCTGTTAATAAAAAATATACATGTTGGTGGTGGATATAGAATACATGTTATTTTTGATGATGTTCAAGGATTACTTGAAAAAGCATGGGTTCGTGTCTCAGGAGTAAAAGTTGGTCGTGTAGAAATGATTTCTTTATTCGAAGGTAAAAAAGCACGTGTTACAATATGGATAGAAAGGAATGTGGAGTTACATAAAGATACACAAGCAAAAGTACTTTCTTCAGGATTACTTGGTGTAAAATATCTTGAACTCACATTAGGGTCACCTGATCAACCATTATTGAAAAATGGTGATACAATTATTGGAGAAAAACCGACATCAATTGAACAGGTGCTTTCCAAACTAACAGAAGAAAAATTTGGTGAAAGTATCTTAGAGATAGTGAATAATGTTAAACAAGCAACTAATAGAATTAATAAAATAGTTGGAGACGAAAAAATAAAGAATTTTATTGACAAATTAAATGAAACAGCATCAAATCTTGAAAAGATTTCACGGGATGTCGCTGAAGTTACAGGTCCAGGTAAACAGGATGTAAAAGTTACTTTAAGTAATCTTAAATCTATTACGGAGAGATTAGACAGAATACTTGCTGAAATAGAATCAGGACAATCTCCGATTAGTAAATTGTTAAAAGATAAAAAGATGGGTGAAGACCTAAGTCAGACAGTATCAGCATTAAAGGATACAAGTAACGAAGCAAAGAAAACAATAGCAAGATTTAATTTATTTAAGACATATTGGAATTATGACCTACGAACAGATACAAAAATTAATAAATCAAAAAGTGATTTGGGTATAGAGATACGTCCCAAAGAAGAAAAATTCTATTATTTAGGAGTAACAAATATTACTACCGAATCCGAAGAAAATCCATTTGAACCTGAGAACACTTTTGATTTACAGATAGGACGTGATTTCGGTCCATATACATTATTTGCAGGTCTAATAAGGTCAACAGGTGGTCTCGGTATTAGATTACGTCCGTTCTGGAAATGGAACCCTTGGAGTAAATTTGAATTGAGTGCAAGAGCATATGATTTTACTCGAAAAACACCTGTTAAAAAACCTAGAGTAGATGTTGGTGCAAAAGTCAAAATAGCAAAATATGTTAATATAGGTATGTCTATGGAAGATATTGCTGTTGATGGACATTTAAATAGTTCAGTAAATGTAGTTATAGATGATGAAGACCTGGCTTATTTACTCGGTCTGGTAACATTAACAAAACCTATAAAATAGATTCTCAAATCAACATACCTAATTTTTTGTAAGTATACGCTAAACTATATAGAGCAAATTTATAAGAAAGAATATGTAATTTATGGCTTTTAGTAAATATCATTTAAACTCGATAATTTATTTTTTAAAATTGTTTATTTATATATTGTTCAGTTACTGAAAAATTTTCTGCATGAAATAAAAAAATGTCTTCAATACAGAATATAAAAAAACAAAAAATTATTTACAGATGTCAGAACTGTGGTTATAGTTCGTCAAAATGGCTTGGTAAATGTCCTGAATGTGAGAAATGGAACAGCTTTGTTGAAGAATCTATTCCGGGAAAGGATATTATAGCATCACATAGATTAACTCAGTTCTCATCAGAAGTATATCATCTTGATGATATTTCTATAACTGGAACAAATAGATATATGACAGATATAGTTGAATTTGACCGTATCCTTGGTGGTGGGATAATGCCAGGATCACTCATTTTACTTGGCGGTTCACCTGGAATAGGTAAATCTACATTAATGTTACAGGTAGCAGTCGCACTTTCAAAAAAAGTAAAATTAGATAACAAAAATATAACTGTTCTATATGTTTCAGGTGAAGAATCACCTCAACAAGTTAAAATACGTGCTGAAAGGTTAAATATCCGCTCTGTTAAATCATTATATATTATTTCTGAAACTAATTTAGAGACAATACTTGAAACAGTAAAAAAAATTTTGCCTGATATTCTTATAATTGATTCTATTCAAACAATATATAAACCTGATATTAGTGCTATTCCCGGATCAATAGGGCAGATACGAGAATGTTCACAGGAGTTATTATATCTTGCAAAAGGTAAAGGTGTAACAGTATTTCTTTTAGGTCATATAACCAAAGGTGGAGATATAGCCGGACCGATGGTACTGGAACATATTGTTGATACAGTATTATATTTTGAGACGGAACAGAACAATATGTATCGTATACTAAGAGCACACAAGAACAGATTCGGTCCCACTTCAGAGATAGGCATATTTGAGATGAAGTCAGATGGGTTAAAAGAAATAAGGAACCCGAGCGAAATTTTTCTTAATGAAAGAACAAAAAAGATCCCTGGATCATGTGTAGTTACTTCTCTTGAAGGAACAAGACCTTTATTAATTGAAGTTCAAGCACTGGTTACAAAGACAAATTTTGGTTTACCACGACGAATGATAACAGGTTATGATTATAATAGAGCGATACTACTTATTTCTGTATTAGAAAAAAGAGAGAATTTACCTTTAGGTATATATGATGTATTTATAAATATTGCTGGTGGTATAAAAATAAACGAGCCAAGTATTGATTTAGGAATATGTGTTTCCATCTATACTGCATATTTAAATAAGACATTTATGCAGGATACAGTTTTTATTGGTGAAGTTGGATTAATGGGTGAAGTAAGAAATATAAGTTTTGTTAAAGAAAGAATTAATGAGATAGAAAAGATGGGATTTAAGAATGTATTTTTACCCGAATCAAATTTTCGAGGACTTGATTACAAAGGTAAATTGAAATTATATCCTGTCAGTAACATAAATGAAGTAACAGCAAAGTTGAAGGAATAAAATTTATAACAGTGTTTTAAGTGATTGTCAATTATACATATTTGAGATGAGGAGGTTGTAATGTTGAGATATTTTACAGCAGGTGAATCGCACGGTAAATTTATATCTGTTATCCTTGAAGGTATTCCAGCAGGATTAAAAATAACAGAAGATGATATTAATACAGAACTAAAACGACGACAAAAAGGTTATGGTCGGAGTGAGCGTATGGTCCTCGAGTCAGATAAAGTTATAGTAACAAGCGGTATACGTTGGGGTGAAACAACCGGGGCACCGATATGTTTTCTAATAGAAAATAAGATATCAAAAAGTTATGAAAATTTAATGTCAATATATGAAAAAGACAGAAATGAAGAATTATTTGTGCTAAATCCGCGTCCTGGTCATGCTGATTTACCAGGTTACTTAAAATATTATCGTCGTGATTTAAGAGATATACAGGAACGAGCCAGTGCTCGTGAAACAGTAGGAAGAGTGGCAGCAGGCGCAGTATGTAGGAAATTTATATTAGAATTTAATATAAAAATTTATTCTTTCATTGAACAGATATGTGGAATAAATGTGAAACAAATTGATATTGACAAAATAGAAACGAAGATAGAAAAAATTGAAAAATCTCCTCTCAGATGTTATGATAAGGTAGCAGAACAGAAAATGATAAAACTAATTAACAAAGCTAAAAATGATGGTGATACAGTTGGTGGTAAATTTTGTATTATTGTAAAGAATGTTCCCCCAGGATTGGGTTCTCATACACAGTGGGATCTGAAACTTGATGGAAGGTTAGCACAAGCACTTACATCAATACAGGCAGTTAAAGGTGTTGAGTTTGGGCTTGGGTTTAGATTTGCTGAAAATTTTGGATCATCTGTTCATGATGAAATTTGTTATAAAAAAGGATATGGATTTTATCATAAAACGAATAATGCAGGTGGAATAGAAGGTGGTATGAGTAATGGTGAAGATATCATTATTCATGCTGTAATGAAACCAATACCAACATTAAGAAAACCATTAGAATCAGTTAATATAAAAACAAAGAAAGTTGTTAAAGCAAATGTGATTAGATCCGATGTTTGTGCTGTACCATCATGCTGTATTATCGGGGAGTCGGTTGTGAGTATAGAAATAGCGAAAGCATTCTTAGAAAAATTTGGTGGTGATTCTATCGTAGAGACGAGACAAAGATATAAAGAATATTTACGATATTTAAAAAGTATATGAATATTGTATTAACAGGATTTATGGCAACAGGTAAAACTGTTGTTGGCAAACTGTTAGCTGAAAAAATAGGGTTTCAATATATAGGAACAGATGAATTGATTGAAAAACAGACAAATATGAAAATTTCTGAGATATTTGCTGTATATGGTGAACCATATTTCCGTGATATTGAAACAGAAATAGTAAGAAAAGTTAGTGAATTTGATAATTATGTTATCGCTACAGGTGGTGGCGTAGTATTAAGAAAAGAGAATATGGATTTATTAGAGAAAAACGGGATAATAATAAATTTAACAGCATCACCAGATAAAATTTATGAGCGAGCAAAAAATAGTAATGAGAGACCATTATTGAATATTCCTGACCCTAAAAGCGAAATTATCAGATTACTTAATATGCGCGAACCATATTATAAAAGATACAATTTCCGGATAAATACTGACAATCTATCAGTAGAAGAAGTGGTTAACGAATGTTTGAAATACATAGAGAAAAAGTTATAAATGAACTTAAAAAAAGTAGGATTGATGGATTACTTGTTACAGATAATTCTAATAAATTTTATTTAACTGGGCTTGAACTTGATGGTTACTGGATAATTGTAACAAGAAACGGTATAAATATTCTTACTACAAAAATGTTGTTTGGACAGATAAAGATGTTAATGAACGATATTGAGATTTTTTATGATTGTGATAATATATCTGGATTAGTGAAATGCTTAAAACAAAACAAAATAAGAACACTTGGATTTGATAGTAACCAAATAACAGTAAATTTGTTTAATAAATTAAAGAAAAAATTATCTGATATTTCGTTAATAGAATTACCTGATTTTATAAAAAAAATACGACAAATAAAAACTGAATATGAATTAAACAAAATAAAACATTCTTGTAATATAGCTGTTAAAACATTTAAAAAAATAAAAGAATATATAAAACCAGGTATGACAGAAAAACAGATTTCTAATAAAATAATAGATATTTTAAATGAATATAATGTAAATTATTCATTTCCTCCTATTGTTGCATCAGGATCAAATTCAGCATATCCACATCATTTGAGTTCAAATAAAAAAATCAGAACGAATGATTTCGTGTTAATTGACCTTGGTTGTAAATATGAAGGATACTGTTCTGATTATACAAGAACAATTTTTTTGGGCTATTCAACTGATACTACATTTAAACAAATTTATAAAATATATGATATAGTAAAAAGAGCACAGTTGACAGTTATAAATAATATCAAGCCAGGAATGATTGTTTCTGAGATAGATTTATCTGTCAGAAAAATATTTAAAAAATATGGTTATGAAAAGTATTTTATACACAATACAGGTCATGGTATTGGAATAGATATTCATGAATTACCTGTTGTATCAAGAAAATCTGATACTATTCTCCGTTCCGGAATAGTAATAACAATCGAACCGGGCATATATATTCCTAAAATAGGTGGTATAAGAATAGAAGATACAATATTGATTACAGAGAAAGGATGTGAGATAATAACAAATGATTGACACTTCTGAATTTCGTAATGGTTTAGTTATAGAAGTAGATAACGAAATATATAAAGTATTATGGTTTCAACATCATAAACCCGGTAAAGGTGGTGCTATTATGCGCACAAAATTACAGAATATTCGTTCTGGTGCAATTATAGAAAGAACTTTTAAATCAGGTGAAAAATTCCGTGAAATAGAGGTAGAGCGTAGAAAAAAACAGTATATTTATAACGATACTGAAAATTATTATTTCATGGATATGGTTACATTTGACCAGATACATTTGAAAAAAGAGCAATTAGGTGATGCTGTTAAATATTTAAAAGAGAACATGGAAATAGAAGCACAGTATATTAATAATGAATTTTTTGGAATAGAGTTACCTGTATCAGTTGAACTCAAAGTTGTGCATACTGAACCTGGGATAAAAGGTGATACAGTAACAAATGTTATGAAACCTGCGATACTTGAGACAGGAGCAGAAGTAAATGTTCCATTGTTTATAGAGGTTGGTGATACAGTTAAAATTGACACAAGAACAGGTGAATATATAGAAAGAGTTTAAATTTATTGAAATTTTAATATTTATTCAATACTAAATTTGAATTATGTGACCATCAAACAGAATTATAATAGAATAGTTCAAAGGAGGTAAAAACTGAGTATGGATACAGAACAGATAAAGAAGTTTGTTTGTCTAATAGAAGATACAGATATTGAAGAGTTACAGTGGGAATCAGGTGATTTTAAAGTTGCTCTTAAAAGATCGGAATTAGGTACTGAGAAAATTACACAGAAAAAAGATAGTAATAACAGTGATGATAAAATAAAAGAGACTAAACAGGAAGAAAAGAAATTATTATCAATAAAGTCACCAATGGTTGGAACATTCTATCGGGCAGAATCACCTGACCGTCCACCACTTGTGATTGAAGGTAATCATGTCATTCCAGGACAAAAAGTAGGTATTATTGAAGCAATGAAAATAATGAAAGATGTTGTTTCATCAGTAAAAGGTAAGATAGTTAAAGTATTAGTTGAAGATGGACAGCCCGTTGAATACGGTAAAGAACTTTTTTTAATTGATCCAGAAAATACAGAAAAAACAGAGATTGGGAGGTAAATATTGAGTTATGTTTAAAAAAATATTGATAGCAAATCGAGGTGAGATTGCAGTAAGAATAATACGTGCTTGTCATGAACTTGGTATAAAAACTGTTGCTATACATTCAGAAGTAGACCGTGATGCAATGCATGTTAAATTAGCAGACGAATCAGTATGTGTTGGTCCTGGTCCAGCAATAGAAAGTTATTTAAATATCCCAAATATAATTTCTGCAGCAACAATAACAAAAGCAGATGCTATTCACCCCGGATACGGATTTTTAGCTGAAAATACATATTTTGCTGAAGTATGTGAATCCTGTGGTATAAAATTTATTGGTCCAACAAAAGAAGCTATACAAAAAATGGGTGATAAAATTGCAGCACGTAATTTAATGCAGAAATCAGGTATTCCTATTATTCCAGGAACAGTTAGTCCGATTATTATAGATGACCCGAATCTATTTAAGATTGCTAAAAAGATAGGTTACCCTTTATTGATAAAAGCGTCAGCAGGTGGTGGAGGGAAAGGAATGAGAGTTGTAACATCAGAAGAATCTCTTAAAACATCTATTGCAACAGCACAGATTGAAGCGAAATCATCATTTGGTAATGACCAAGTATATTTAGAGAAATTTATTGAAGAACCACATCATATAGAATTTCAAATTGCTGCGGATAATAAGGGACATATATGTTATTTTCCTGAACGAGATTGTTCTATTCAGAGACGACATCAAAAATTGGTTGAAGAGAGTCCTGCACCGAAAATAAGTAAAGAGTTGAGAAGGAAAATGGGAAAAATGGCAATAAAAGCGGCACGTGCAGCAAAATATACGACAGTTGGAACAGTTGAGTTTCTTGTTGATAAAAAAGAGAATTTTTATTTTCTCGAAATGAATACAAGAATACAAGTTGAACATACTGTAACAGAAACTGTTACAGGTATAGACCTTGTTAAACTACAAATACAACTTGCTGATGGTGAAGAATTAAAACATGATTCTGAAAAGATACCGATTTTATATCATGCAATTGAATGCAGGATAAATGCAGAGGACCCGGATAAGGACTTTATTCCATATCCAGGAAAAGTTAGAAATTTTATACCACCCGGTGGTCCTGGTGTACGACTTGATACACATATCTACGAAGGCTACAATATACCTTCATTTTATGATAGTTTGATAGCAAAATTGATTGTTTTTGGGTTAACCAGAGAAGAATCTATAAATAGATTATCCAGAGCGTTAAGTGAGTTCAAAATAGAGGGAGTTAAGACAACGATACCATTTTTTGAGAAAGTTGTTAATAATGAATATTTTCGAAAAGGTGATTATTGTACAGATTTTATAATAAAACATATATATGGAGGAGAATAGATGGAAAACCAAATTAGAACCATAATAAATGAAAGCATAGAAATAAAGAAACTTATACTTAAAAATAATAATATAAAAAATATTTCTAAAATAGCTAATATCATCATTTCAGCATACAGAAATAATAAAAAAGTAGTAGTTTTTGGTAATGGTGGTAGTGCTGCTGATTCACAGCATTTTGTTGCCGAACTTGTATGCAGATTTGAGAAAGAACGTAAGAGTATACCTGCTATTGCTTTAACAACTAATAGTTCTACTTTAACAGCGATTGGTAACGATTACCAATTTAGCAGAGTATTTTCAAGACAAGTAGAAAGTATTGTTAATCCAGGAGATATTGTAATAGGAATTACAACAAGTGGTAATTCAGTGAATGTTATTGAAGGAATTAAACAGGCAAAGAAAAATAGAGCGATAACAATAGGGATGACAGGTAATACTGGTGGTAAACTTAAATATTTAGTTGATGAATGTATATGTGTACCGTCAACAAATACAGCAAGAATACAAGAATGCCATATTTTAATAATCCATATACTGTGCAAGTTAATTGAAGATAATTTATTTAAATAATATATGAAAACCGGAAAAATAAAAACATTAATATCTCTGAATAGGATTATATCTAATTTAAAAAAACAAAATAAGAAAATAGTATTTACTAATGGTTGTTTTGATTTATTACATATTGGACATATAAGAACTTTCAAGAAAGCGAAATCATTAGGTGATGTTTTAATTGTTGCTGTTAATTCGGATAAATCTGTTCGTAAATTGAAAGGTAAAAACAGGCCTATAATTAAAGATAAATTCAGGATGGAAGTTCTATCGGCTATTGAATATATTGATTACATAGTCAAATTTGATGAAGATACACCAATTAAACTGATAAAATATTTAAAACCGGATATAATAGTTAAAGGAAGTGATTGGAAAAAAGAAAATGTTGTTGGAAAGGAATTATCTAAAGTTGTTCTTGCACCATTTATTAAAGGTTGGTCAACTACAGAGATTATTAATAAAATAAAAAATATAGATTGAATTAATGAATAAAAAAAGTGAAGATAAAATATATCGCGTTATAGATGTAAATTTTAATCGTGCTCGTGAAGGACTTAGAGTAATTGAAGATACAATGAGATTTATATTTGAAGATGAAAAATTTTCTAATGAACTTAGAAATTTAAGACATAAATTATCTAATGTTATAAGAAAGATATATCCAAATATTATTCAGTCAAGAGATTGTGAGAATGATTTCGGAAAAGAAAATAGAGAGAAAAGATATAGATCAATTGATAATATTGTTATTGCTAATTGCAAACGTGTTCAGGAATCCTTACGTGTTTTAGAGGAGTATTCGAGATTGATTTCAACATCAGCGAACAGAGAATTTAAAAATATTCGTTTTAAAATATACATTTTTGAAAAGCAATATATGAGAGAAAAAATAGATGATTAAATTGTTATATAGAATTAAAAACGGTTTAATAGATAAAGAGATAATTGGAAATTATAATAGTGAAATATTCGGAAATGATATTGATTTTGTCTGTGTTAATTTTAATAACAATTTAAAAAAACGGATAAATTTCTACAAAAAAATTTGTAAAATGTGTTTGAACCGTAAAATAAAATTTGTTATAAAGAAAAATTTATTTTTTGCGTTCTATATTAATGCTAATGGAGTGGAATTAGATAATAACGATATAAAAAAAATACCTATTTTTGTTATAAGAAGAGTTGCTGATATTCTTGATAGAAAGGAGTTTATTGTTGGTATTTCAGTAAAAAATTTAAGACAAGCATTAGCCATTAAAAAATATAATCCTGATTATATAACAATTGAATCTAAGAATAGAAAATTAATAAGAAATATAACGGATATTTTTAGAAACAAGGTGATAGGTTTGACGAAAGAACAGAAAATGATATTAGAAGGAGTTATTAAATGACATTAGTTGAATTAGTTAAAAAAGGGATCATAAATAAAGAAATAAAACAGGTAGCAGAGAGAGAGCATGTCAGTATTGATTTTATAAAAGCAGGATTGATAAATGGGACAATTGTTATTCCAGTAAATAAGTATAGAAAAAGAGATTCTAAATTTAAAATACAGGGTATTGGAAAAGGATTGAGAACAAAAGTTAATGCGAATATCGGGACATCACCTGATTACATAGATTTGAATAAAGAATTGAAAAAATTAGAGATTGCTATTAAAACAGGTGCTGATACGATTATGGATTTATCAACAGGTGGTAATTTAAGGAAAATAAGGACTGAAATAATAAAGAATTCTATTGTACCAGTTGGAACAGTTCCTATATATCAAGTTGTATGTGAGCAATTATCAAGAGGGAAACAGATAAAAAAAATTGATCCCGAATATATATTTGAAATAATTGAACAGCATTGTTACGATGGTGTAGATTTTATAACAGTTCATTGTGGGGTAACAAAAAAAACACTTAATATATTAAAGAAGAGTAGACGAATATGCGGTATCGTCAGCAGAGGTGGTTCTTTCCTTGCAGAATGGGTTTTATCAAATAATAAAGAGAACCCATTATATGAGAGATACGATCGTCTTCTGGACATTGCTTATAGATATGATGTTACATTAAGTTTAGGTGATGGGTTACGACCCGGAGCCATTGCTGATGCTTCTGATGAAGCACAGTTATCTGAATTGAATGTATTAGGAGAACTGGTTTTAGAAGCAAGAAAAAAATGTGTTCAAGTTATTGTTGAGGGACCCGGGCATATGCCATTAAATCAGATTATACAGCATATAAAATATGCGAAAAAAGTTACACATGATGCACCATATTATGTACTCGGACCACTTGTAACGGATGTTGCAGCAGGTTTTGATCATATAACATCAGCAATAGGTGGTGCTATATCTGCTGCTTATGGTGTTGATTTCTTATGTTATGTTACACCGTCAGAACATTTGAGATTACCTGATATGGATGATGTTTATTTAGGTGTTATAGCTTCACGAATAGCTGCACATAGTGGTGATATTGTTAAAGGGATTAAAGGTGCAAATGAATGGGATAATAAATTTTCATTAGCAAGACGGAAATTGGATTGGAAACAACAAGAACAACTTGCACTTGAACAAAATAAATTTAGAATAGAGCGAAAAAAAATGTTAACAGGTAATAAAGCATGTACTATGTGTGGTAAGTATTGTGCTATGCGCGAATCAAATAAATTATTGTATAAATAATAAATTTATATGAAACGAATAAGAGTTACTGTTCCAGCAACAACAGCAAATTTTGGGTCAGGATTTGATTGTTTAGGTTCTGCATTAAAGTTGTATAATATTGTTGAATGTGAATTACATGATAGAACTATAAATTCTGTTTTTAATATAGATATTGAAGGTGAAGGAGAAGCAACATTACCGAGAGATAAATCAAATATTATAGTACAGACGATGGAATACATATTTAATAAATTAAAATACAAGCATTTATATAAAAAAATGAGGATAAAACTTATAAATAACATACCAATAGCTCGTGGATTAGGCTCGAGTGCATCAATACGAATAGCCGGAATTATAATAGCGAACATTTTATGTAATAATAAATTAACAGATAATGAAATAATTTCTATAGCGACAAAACTTGAAGGACATCCTGATAATGTTGTTCCAGCAATGTTTGGTGGATTATGTTTATCATATCATAAACTACAATACCGAAATAAAAAAGAATCTGATATCGGTTTTTTTAAATTGGAAATGCCAGATGATATAGTTGCTCTATTTTGTATTCCAGAATTTGAACTGAAAACGACAGATGCAAGGAAAATATTACCAAAAAAGATTGATATGGGCTCTGCTGTTTTTAACAGTTCTCGAGTAGGTTTATTTATTTACTCAATATTACAAAAAAAATACGATTTATTAAAAATAGCAATGGAAGACAGAATTCATCAGGAATACAGAATGAAATTAATACCAGGAATGAAGGAAATTTTTAATTCTATTAATTTTTCTGATATATTAGGAATCGCATTAAGTGGTTCAGGACCAACAATAATGGCATTATGTAAGAAAGATGAAGTTGATTATGATAAAATTGGTCGTAATATACAAGAAATATTTTCAAAATATAATATCAGAAGTAAATATAATGTGATTAATTTTGATAACAAAGGGGCAAAAATACATATAGAAAAAAAATGATGATATAGGAGATTAAAATATGGGACTAATAGTGATGAAATTCGGTGGTACATCCGTTAATGGAACAGAACGAATAAAAGCAGTTGCAGAAAAGGTTATTACGAAAAGAAACCAGGGTAATAAAGTTGTAGTTGTTGTATCAGCACCCGGTGATATGACAGATGAATTAATAGAGAGTGCTAATAAGATAACGGATACTCCAGATGAACGTGAATTAGATATGTTGCTTGCAACAGGAGAACAAATATCAGTTGCACTTCTTTCTATTGCAATTAGGTCAAAAGGTTATGATTCTATTTCGTTAACAGGACCGCAAGCAGGAATTTATGCTGATACAACTCATACAAAAGCAAGAATAACAAAAGTTAATCCCCAGAAGATAATTTCAGAATTAAATAAAAACAGAATTGTTATAGTAGCCGGTTTCCAGGGGTTAAATCCTAATGAAGATATAGCGACACTTGGTCGTGGTGGCTCGGATTTAACAGCAGTTGCAATAGCAGCAGCAATTAAAGCAGATTTATGTGAAATATATACAGATGTAGATGGAATATATACAACAGACCCGAGAATATGTTCAGATGCAAAGAAAATAGATTGGATTTCTTACGATGCTATGCTTGAAATGGCTGGTTCAGGTGCACAGGTTATGCAAGCGCGGTCAATAGAAGTAGCAAAAAAATTTAATGTAAAAATAGAAGTGAAATCAAGTTTCAATAATAATAAAGGTTCTCTAATTTCATCTAGGGAGGATAGCAAAATGGAAGAACCCATTGTTTCGGCAATAACTTTTGATAAAAATCAGGCTAGATTAACCATTCTTGATGTTCCAGATAAACCTGGTGTAGCAGCAAAAATTTTTGGGGCACTTGCAAAAGAGAATATTAATGTTGACATGATAATTCAATCATCAGCACGAGAGGGATATAATGATATTTCTTTTACTGTTACAAGAGTAGATTTAAAAAAAGCGTTACCGATATTGAAGCAAGTTAGTAAACATCTCAATGCTGAAGGAATAATTTTTGATGATAAAATAGCAAAAGTGTCAATAGTTGGTGTCGGTATGAGAAGTCATCCTGGTGTGGCTTCTAAAATGTTTGAAGTTTTAGCGAGACATAAGATAAATATTGAGATGATATCTACTTCGGAAATAAAATTATCATGTGTGATTAAAGAAAAGTTTGTTGATACTGCTGTTCGTTCACTACATAAAAAGTTTATAGGTTAAAAATTACATTTCTTGATTAAAATCAATAAATAATTTTGACTTTTATTAAGAAATTTGGTATTATAATTAAGTTTTATAAATATTTTAATTGAATAAAATATAAAAACCAAATTAATAAAAATTACAATTTAATAAATTAATAAACATAAATTAAAAAGTTTATTTCTATTTAATATATTATGAGTCAAACAATAGAGTTATATGATACAACTTTGAGAGATGGTGCTCAAGCATCAGGTATAACATTTACTGTTGAAGATAGATTTAAAATAGCCCGAGCACTGGATGAATTTGGTATACATTATATTGAAGGTGGTTGGCCTGGTTCAAATAAAACTGAGGAACTGTTTTTTAAAAGAGCTAAATCAGAATTACATTTAAAGAATGCTAAGTTAGTAGCTTTTGGATCAACAAGATACAAAAAATACAGAGCGCATAACGACCCGAACCTTAAAGCGATATTGAATTCTGGGGTTGATACAGCCTGCATTTTTGGTAAATCTTGGGATTTACATGTTATATATGCATTAAAGTGTTCACTAAAAGAAAATTTGGATATGATAAGAGATAGTATATCATATTTAAGACGAAAAGGGTTAAAAGTTATATATGATGCAGAACATTTTTTTGATGGATTCAAAAAAAACAAAGAATATGCGATCCAAACGATAAAGGCAGCAATAGAATCAGGTGCATTTAATATAACTTTATGTGATACGAATGGTGGTACTTTACCTGATGAACTACAGGAGATTATTTTATATGTATTTAAAGAATTATCTTGTTTTAAAAATAGTTATTCATTAGGTATCCATGCACATAATGATAATGAATGTGCTGTTGCTAACACAGTGATTGCTGTTAAAAATGGTATAAAATTGGTTCAAGGCACAATTAACGGATACGGTGAACGATGTGGAAACGCGAATTTATGTTCAATTATACCAAATCTACAACTCAAGTGTAAAATAAAATGTGTTAATGATAAAAGTATGAAATTTTTAACAGAGTTATCAAGATATATTTCTGAAATTGCGAATGTGATACCTAATGACCATGCACCATATGTAGGTTATTCAGCATTTGCACATAAAGCGGGTATACATGTGTCAGCGATATCAAGACATACTTCTACCTATGAACATATTGATCCGTCAATTGTAGGTAATGAACGTCGGATAATTATTTCTGAACTTGCTGGTAAAAGTACTATTGCTTTAAAATCAAAACAACTTAAACTTAATTTTGCATATAGTAAAAAATCAATAGAAAAAATAATACAGGTTATTAAGAACCTTGAACATCAAGGGTATCAATTTGAGGATGCTGATGGAAGTTTTACTCTAGTAGCAACTAAAGCTTTAAATAAATATAAACCTTGTTTTGATTTAAAAGGGTTTCGTGTTGTTGTTGAAAAGAATCCTGATACAGGAAAAATGTATTCAGAAGCAATAATTAAAGTTGCTGTGGATAATAAGATAGAACATACTGCTGCTGAAGGAGATGGTCCTGTTAATGCACTTGATAATGCACTCAGAAAAGCATTAGTAAAATTTTATCCGCAATTAAAAAATGTTTCGTTGACAGATTTTAAGGTAAGAGTAATAAATGCAGCTCGTGGCACAGCAGCGAAAGTAAAAGTAACAATAGAATCTCGAGATGAAATGGATTCATGGGGAACTGTTGGTGTATCAGAAAATATAATAGAAGCTAGTTGGCAGGCATTAGTAGATGCAATAGAATATAAATTACTTAAAGATAAAAGGAATTATAAAAAATTAGGAGGATTGAAAAAAAATGCCTAGAAAAAAAAGAAAAAGAAGGATACAAAGGAAAACACGTAAATATAGAAGACATAATAAGAATAGAAAAGAGATGAAAGAAAAATTGGAACGACCATTATTGAGTGATGAGGTTAAAAAAGGTGTTGAAAGAGCACCTCATAGAGCATTACTATATGCTTGTGGTTTTAATCAAGATATGATGAATAAACCTCTTATTGGAATTGCTTCTTCATTTACAAATTTAGTTCCAGGACATTTGAACATGAGAGAATTAGAGCAGTGGATAGAGCGTGGTATATCTGCAGCTGGTGGCGTACCGTGTATATTTGGTGTTCCTGCAATTTGTGACGGTATTGCTATGGGTCATAAAGGAATGCATTATTCATTACCATTACGAGAACTTATTGCTGATAGTATTGAGAGTGTTGCGAAGGCGCATTGTCTTGATGGACTTGTTCTATTAACAAATTGTGATAAGATTACACCAGGGATGTTAATGGCAGCAGCAAGAACAAATTTACCGTCAATTATAGTGACAGCAGGTCCAATGCATACAGGATTTTATGGTGGGAAGAGGAGATCGTTAGTTAGAGATACTTTTGAAGCAATAGGACTTTATCAGGCGAATAAATTGAGTTTAGAAGAACTGCATAAATTGGAATTAAACGCATGTCCAGGTGTTGGTTCCTGTCAGGGATTATATACAGCCAACACAATGGCATGTCTTGTTGAAGCATTAGGTATGTCTTTACCAGGTTGTGCAACATCATTAGCGATATCAGCAGAGAAGCGGCGAATTGCTTATAAATCAGGTGAGACAATTTTACAACTTATACAGGAGAATCTCACTCCAAGAAGAATAATGAGTAATAATGCATTTTATAATGCGATATTAGTTGATATGGCATTAGGTGGTTCGACGAATACAGTTTTACATTTATTAGCGATTGCACATGAATGTGGAATAGAACTGCCTATTGAACTTTTTGATAAAATATCTCGGGAGACACCTCATATAGTTTCTATCGAACCGGCTGGTGACCATTATATGGAAGATTTAGATATTGCTGGTGGAATACCTGCAATATTATCAGTTTTAAAAAATAAATTGAAACCGAGTTTGACTGTTTCAGGAATGAATATTATTGATATAGCAAATACAGGTTCTGTCTTGGATAAAGATATAATAAGGTTTAAAAACCCGTATCATAACGAAGGTGGGATAGCAATATTGTTTGGTAATTTATGTGAGAATGGAGCAGTAGTTAAACAATCTGCTATTAAACCTAAAATGTTAGTATTTGAAGGACCAGCGGTTACATTTAATTCTGAGGAACAAGCAATGCGTGCAATATTGGGTAAAAAAATAAAAAAGGGACAAGTAATAGTTATTCGCTATGAAGGACCAAAAGGTGGTCCAGGAATGAGAGAGATGCTTGGACCAACAAGTGCAATTCAAGGAATGGGATTAAGTGATTCTGTAGCATTAATTACAGACGGTAGATTTTCTGGTGGTACACGTGGTCCTTGTATAGGACATATTAGTCCTGAAGCAGCAGAAGGTGGCGCTATTGCAATAATAGAGGATGGAGATATTATAAAGATAGATATACCTAAAAGACAACTCAATGTTAGGTTAACAGATACTATTATAAAAGCTCGTAAATCAAAATTGGTTAAACCTGAATTGAAATTCAAGGTAGGTTATTTATCAAGATATAGTCAATTAGTAAGTTCAGCAAATACAGGTGCTGTCTTATATACAATGAAATAAAATTAAGGAGATACATATATGCAAAAAACAGGTGCAGAAATTCTTGTTGAATCTCTTATTCGAGAAAATGTTGAGATTATGTTCGGGATACCTGGTGGTGTTGCATTACCTATTTTTGATAAACTTTATGATGCACCAATAAAATTTATTTTAACTCGTCATGAGCAAGGTGCAAGTCATATGGCTGATGGATATGCAAGGTCAACAGGTAAAGTAGGCGTATGTATTACTACTTCTGGACCCGGAGCAACAAATATTGTTACAGGACTCGCAACAGCTAATATGGATTCAATACCAATTGTTGCAATTACATGTCAAGTTGCTACAAATCTTATAGGTAACGATGCATTTCAAGAGGCAGATTCAACCGGTATAACTAGACCAATAACAAAACATAATTATCTTGTAAAGGATGTTAAAGAACTTGCAAAAACTATTCATGAAGCATTTTATATTGCAAGAACAGGACGTCCCGGACCGGTACTCATTGATGTTCCTGTTGATGTTCAAAGAGCAGTAACAGAATTTATTTGGCAGGATGAAGTTGAAATAAGGTCATATAAACCAGTATTACATGGGCATCCACAGCAAATAAAGAAACTTGCTGATTCACTGAATTCGTCAAAAAGACCTGTTATATATGCTGGCGGTGGAGTAGTCAGTTCAAACGCGAGTAAAGAGTTATTAGAACTTGCTGAAAAGATAGATGCACCTGTTACAACTACACTTTTAGCATTAGGTTGTTTTCCTCCTGACCATGAACTGTATCTTGGTATGTTAGGAATGCATGGGACATATTATGCAAATATGAGTATACAGAATGCAGATTTAATACTTGCAATAGGTGCGAGGTTTGATGATAGATGTACAGGAAAAATTTCATCTTTTGCACCTAAAGCAAATACGATTGCACACATTGATATTGACCCTACTAGTATATCAAAAACAGTTCCTGCAAATATACCTATTGTTGGTGATGCAAAAAATGTTTTAATAGAACTGTTAAAACATGTTAATAAGAAAAAACATCCAGAATGGTTGAAACAGATTGAGATTTGGAAAAAGGAGCATCCTCTTACTTACAAAAATGATGACAAATTAAGACCTCAATATGTTGTAGAAAAAATAAACGAATTAACTGGTGGTGATGCTATAATAACAACAGAAGTTGGTCAAAACCAAATGTGGGCAGCACAGTTTTATAAGCCAAGTAGACCACGACATTTTATTACTTCTGGTGGATTAGGAACAATGGGTTTTGGTTTTCCTGCAGCGATAGGTGCAAAATTAGGTAATCCAAAAAAAATTGTTATTGATATAGCAGGTGATGGTTCATTTCAGATGAATATCCAAGAATTGGCTACAGCAGTAGTAAATAATATCAATGTAATTGTAGCGATATTAAATAACTCATATTTAGGGATGGTAAGACAGTGGCAACATATGTTTTATAAAGGGAGATATTCTGCTAGCCAACTTTATACTCAACCTGATAATAAATTTCAGTGTCCTATTCCAGATTTTGTTAAAGTTGCGCAAGCATACAATGCTGTTGGATACCGTGTAACAAAAAAAGAAGAAGTTATTCCTACATTGAAAAAAGCAATTAAAATTAAAGATAAACCAGTTATAATAGATTTTGTTGTAGATAAAGAAGAAAATGTGTTTCCAATGGTACCAGCAGGTGCGGCTTTAGATGAAGTTATTACGAGTTTAGCATAGATACGTTATTTTAATTTTTCAGAAAATATAAATAATTTATGTTCAAAGAGGTAAAAAATTATGCGTCATACGGTTTCAGCATTAGTTGAAAATAAGTCAGGAGTATTAGCAAGAATATCAACTCTTTTTGCTGCACGAGGATACAATATTGATTCTCTTTCTGTTGGAGAGACAGAGGATCCTACTGTTTCAAGAATGACAATAGTTGTTAACGGTGATGAACATATTTTAGAACAAATTGAGAAACAATTAAATAAACTTATTGATGTTATCAAGGTAAGTGAATACAGTTCTATACCACATATAGAACGTGATTTAGCCCTTATTAAAGTAAAAGTTGATAAAACAAACAGGTCAGAGTTACTCGAAATAGTTGATATTTTTCGTGCAAAAATAGTTGATGTTTCTACTAATTCTGTCATAATTGAAGTCACAGGTGATGAAGAAAAAATACAGGCATTAATAGAATTGGTTAGGCCATTCGGAATAAAAGAACTGGCGAGAACAGGTGTAATTGCGATGGCAAGAAAATAAGATATACAATAAAGTATTTATTATTTTTAGGAATTTATTGATTTTAGTTTTTATTCATATATTTTAAATAATAAGGAGATTTTTAGAAATGGTAAAGATTGATTTTGGTGGAGTAATTGAAGAAGTTGTAACAAGAGAAGAGTTTCCATTAGAGAAAGCAAAAGAAGTTTTAAAGAATGAAGTTATTGCTGTTATTGGTTATGGTGTTCAAGGACCAGCACAATCACTAAATATGCGAGATAACGGTATCAATGTAATAATTGGTCAGAAACAAGAAGAGAAATATTATTGGGATAAGGCGATAAATGATGGTTGGGTACCAGGTAAAACACTTTTCCCGATTGAAGAAGCAGCTAAGAGAGGTACTATTATCCAGTATTTGATTTCAGATGCAGGTCAGGATGCAATGGC
>Ga0207433_10004718_pt1 | contig 24868 bp, 23 predicted proteins | sample YelNatPaOPGAMG01_FD_187559 | JGI IMG/M metagenome (GOLD analysis project Ga0207433, IMG submission 187559) | Hot spring thermophilic microbial communities from Obsidian Pool, Yellowstone National Park, USA - OP-RAMG-01 (SPAdes) (version 3) | ecosystem: Environmental > Aquatic > Thermal springs... | reverse complement strand
CCACACTTCTCTGCTTCACGTAGATAAGAAGAAGATCGCCTGGCTTAACCCTGGATATCGTGTTCTTATGCCTCTCAGGAACTCCCCATATATTCTTCTCCTTTATAACCTTCCAGTTCTCCTCTGTTGTTATGCAGAGCCAGTAGGTCATACATCAAGAAGGACCTAGTTTTATTTAAAGATTTGGATTGTTCGACTTTGCTCAGTTTTTGTGCCGCAATTTAACTCTTTGGATAAACTCAGGAAAGCAGGAGAAAAAAGGCAGAAAATTTAAAAACTTTGGATTCCGGGCTGAAGGGGGCATGAATGTCCCTTACCGAATTGAATGAGGTAGTAGAGCAGCCTGAGAGATATTTTCTATCCGGCTCAATAGTAAAGTGCATCTCCTACTCAGATTACTTTCCACTGAGGTTGGCTGTTAAAAGAACGGATTATATAAAAAGCCTGAAAATCCCGGAGAGAATCCTCCGAAGGCTTCCGAATGTCCCCATAGTGGAGGCTTTATCTAAGATGGGCATCAAGGTTGAATTTGAGAAAAGGGGTTTTCTTGCATCTCTCCTATTGGGAAATCTATGGATTTCCTCATCATTTACGTGCAGGAACTGCTCCTTAACAGGTGGCCAGATCACGGATGGATATAGTGATGCGGAGGGTTATGTGGGATTTGTGAACATATATTTCCCGTACAGGAATTATGTCAAAGGGAGGATCAAGGCGAAAACCAAGGGGAGATTGAACAGGGTGTTTGCAGGTATAGAGGTGAAGCTGGATGATGTTCTTAGGAGGAGAATTGAGGACGATGGTGCGCTGATGGGATTGCTCAGGGAGTCCTTTGAAAGTTCTATTGTTTCATGGGACAGCGGAATAACTCTCAGTGTTAAAAAGATGGATGAGAAAGAGTACAACATAATTGAGTTTACATTGAATCGGTTCACCGACAAGCACATCAACGACCTAATTAAAAGAGGAATCGATTTTCGAAAAGCTCCGGAACTTGTGTTCGATATAGCCGAGAGAATAGCCCGAAAATTGCTTTAAAGTGGCTATAAAATTAATTTTGGAAGTTAATCTGAGGGGAAATTTCAAGCAGGACATTCTACAGGATATTCATCATCCGAGATCTCCTTCATCGCCTGCATTTCTGCAACTTTTCTCAGGCTTCTGTCAAAGGAGAGATCACCAAGCAACTTTTCCAGCAGCTTAAATGGATCTTCTTCTTTTCCTATCATAATGCTCCCCTCAACCTTCCTCTTTTATGTTCACCTTCTCCCTTATATCCTTTGGAAGAATCACCTTTCCTCTATCCACCTTTGTGATACTACATTGATGGTCCTTTTTAATTTTTCCTAGATAGTTACTGGTATTCAAGCTAACTCCGGCAAGCTTTCTTGAGAAGCACGATCTGCTGTAAATTGACCTCTGGTAGATTCCTCGCTTCTTTTTAATGTCTGCATCTGAAGGGGAGATTCGCTTTATGTAGTCGAAGAAAGTTGATATGCCTCTTTTTTTTTGATTGTATTCCTTTGTGTTTTGATTGTTCGAGAATAAGGTTTATTACTTCCGCAGCGGAAGTTACTTTCGGTGCGGAAGTTGCTGTTCGATCCAAGACCGAAGGCGTCAAGAAGGGATCTGTATGACTTCGAGGAGGAACTGAAGACGTTATCTAGGTATTTGGGAGAGCCATTGACGGTGGTTTCCGGGCTAAGGAGGACTGGAAAGACCTCCCTTGTGCTTACAGCCTTGAATGAGAGTGATAAGCCTTATGTATTTGTCGATCTCAGGGAGGGGTTTGCCTCTTGGAGGGAGCTCTACTCCTTGATCTCGAAGAGCTTCAGCGAGTTTGTTGAAAGAGCTTCAAGATGGGGTAAAGTAAGGGAGATATTTCTCAAGCTTATTTCTAGATTAAGAGGAGTGTCGGTGCTCGGCTTTGAGGTTTCTGTTAACTGGCTGCCAGAGAAGAGGCCCCTTTTAGGAGAGATTTTTGATGTGCTTGATGAGGTTGGAGAAAGAACTGGGGAAAAGGTTATCGTGGTTTTTGATGAGTTTCAGAGGTCTCAGGGCCCTGTTGGGGCATCCCTCCATGGTGCGATAGCACATTCCTATGATTTTCACAGAAACCTCTCGTTTGTGGTAACAGGCTCGGAGATGGGCGTGCTTTATGGTATTTTAGAGAATCCTGAGAACCCTCTTTACGGCAGGGCTTATCTAGAGGTTAAAACCCGCAAACTCTCAAGAGAGGAGTCGCTGGATTTTCTAAACAGGGGATTTGAAGAAACAGGAGTTAAAGTGGGAAATGAGGTAGAGAGGGCTGTTGAGGAGCTTGATGGGATCATCGGCTGGCTCACCTACTACGGCTATCTGAAGGTGAGCGGCAGAGGTGACTTTGAAAGTGTGATAAATGAGGCTGTTGGGCTGGCGAAAAGCGAGCTTGAGTCCTTTCTTGCAAGGAGGGTGAGCAGGAGGTATAGAGTGGTTTTAAAGCTGCTTGCCGAAGGTGTAACAGAGTGGGGGAGGTTGAAAAGGGCTCTTGAGAACTATGAGGGGGTGGAGCTGAGCGACAGAGTGTTACATGAAGTGCTTCAGGGCTTGAGAAAACACTCAATCATAGATGATGAGAACAAGTTTACGGATCCTGTGATTAAGAGAGCTGCCCAGCTTCTCTAATAGTTTTCCAAGTGCCTGTTAACAGCTTTTGTGCAAAACGGATCCTGTTAGCTAGATGCTAGCTACATGCATTTGTCTTGTCTTGAGGTATGTTTCAGCTATTTTTATTGTTCTTGCTTTGCATCGCTTATTCCTTGGATCGGCAAGTGGTTTATTCTTGCCGCTGATAGGAGGGCTTGGACATTGCTGATATGTGCTTTTATGGCTTTGTATATTTCCTCAAGCCTGTCAGTTACGGGTGTCAGGGTTTCTGGGTCTATTAGGGTGGCAGTTACGTTGTCCGCTGGTTGCTCTATTTCCCATCTCTGGAAAATGAGATACACAGCTGCAGGAATCATCATCGCTCTTTTTAACCTTGTAAGTGCAGCGAATTCCTCTATTTCATATGCATAATCCGTGATTACTGTTATTGCTGTGTTTTTCCCTGTATAAGTCCTGGGGATGTCGATGATCTCATCTATTCTTGTGCTTCCTTGCGCTTCCCTTTCCCTGCAGATGATGTTTTCAAGAACTCTTATTGCCTGCGCGTGCATGCTCTCAGCCTTTTATCAGGTTGCTCCACTCTCCTATAGCTTTTCTTGAGCACCGCACGCATAAGGCTATGATGTGCTATAGTGCCAAACGATGCATGTGCAGAGAAACTTCTCCTTATCTATCGCTCCATGCGCGCGCGGCGATTAGTAATTCGTTAATCTTATTATCTTTCTATATACTTCGATAAAAACTCCCTTAATTCTCCGGTAATAACCCTTTCCAAGGCCTGATCGGATGCGTTCTTTACTAAATAATCAATGAGGTCTTCATATACTTTCCCTTTCTTTAAAGCCAAAAGTCTTAAAAGAGTGCTACTCTTATGTAAGTCCATTTTTTCAATCTTAGCTTGTTCAGCCTCTTTAACAAGATTTTCTAACGTTTCTCCAGCCCATTCTTTCAAGTTTTCATCTTCTTCCATCAATTTCAAGCAGTAGTCTTCCATCTCAAATTGCTCTATGCCAATTTGTTTCAGTCTTTCATCATTATAAAGTCCCATAGGAAGCAAAGTTACCTTTAAGTTTCCTTCTATTTCGAGAGTGTTATCCTTTCTATTTTGAATTTTGTAATTTTTATTTTTTAATACATTAACTAGATCTTGGATAAGAGCTTCTTTATCTTGCTTATCATAATCCATTGCCGCTACTATTTCTTTTTTAGTTGAGAGTAAGGCCGGCAAAACATGGTTCTTTAAAGAGTTTTTATCTCCTGCCTTAACAAGGTAACCAAGCTCTTCTACGTTCTTACCATATCTCTGTAGGAGGCTCTTGAAAAATTGAACATCATTTTTTCCCTCTACTACAATAAACTTCTTGTAAGCTTCCAAAAATCTTGGATCTACTCCAAGATTTAAGAGAAGTTTAACATCGATATTTCCTCCTAAATGCCTGACATCTATATCTCCTCTTTTATTCTCGATATGGAAAAAGTGTATGTCATACTCTGGCGGTAGCTGAGAGAGAGCTTCCATTACTTCAATGCTATGGGTAGTTAAAAATAGCTGTACATTTCTTTGGTTAGCGATCTCCACTAATCTAGGAATAAGTTTTCTTATAGCTCCACTATGCTGGTGGGATTCTATCTCTTCTATAAGAAAAGCAGTATTTTCAAGAAGGAGGGATATGGAAAGAATTACTGTTGCATATTTCGCCCCATCGCCCATCTCATCTATATGCAAAGATAAATTCGGTGTTGATACAGCAAGTCTAAATTCCCGCGCAGTAGGAGAGATAGGGATATATGTTAATCCTTCTGTTTCAAAATTATAAATTTCGTTTAATTCTTTTACTATTTTCTTGTCGATTCTAGGTTCCAAAATTCTACTAAATATATTTGTTTCTAATCGTTGAAGTTTTCTTGCTAAATAGTCATCTATTAATACAATTTCACTTAAAAAATGATTAATCTGTGGAAATTTTGAAGCAAATTCATTAAAACCGCGATCGTCAAAGAAATAACTCTGTCCTAAATATATCCCTCTTGCTGCAGAATATTTTCCCTCTATATACTTTCCCGATACACCTGAAAGGTCCTCAAAAAGCATTTGAAACTGAGAGTCATTTGTCCATAATACTTCAATATTCAATTTTTCGCCGCTTTTGAACTCTAGATTAAATTTTATTCTCTGTTTAGTATCATAGTTATGCCAGAAGTTTCTTGAGACATATATGTTCCTTTCTACAGCTTTTCTTTTTAGAAGAAGCTGTGGTACTGGTTCATCAAATAACACAGGGTTAAAAGCACTTCTAATGAGACATAACGCATCTAAAATGGACGATTTCCCCGAATTGTTCCGCCCAACAAAAACATTAACCCTTCCTAAATTAGAAACTTCACAGCTTTTAATCCCTTTAAAGTTCTCAATTCTTATTTTCGTTAGCATACCTCACACCTAGTGTGCTGTCTTTAAATTTTAGTCTTTTCCTCATAAAGTTTTCTGAGACTTGGAATTCCTCAGCTAAATCTGGGATTAGGTCTGGAGATTCCTTAACCCATTCTTCTTTCAATTTCTTGTTCAACTTATCCTCTGAAATCAAAAGGCAGGCTGCAAATACTTCAGCTTCTTTCTTCTGTCTTTTATGTTTCCAATAATTGAATCTATCGTCTCTTTCATCCAGAAAGTAGTTCACCTTTGTGTTTCTGTGGAATAGGTGATGAGCCAATCCATTAGCAATTAAGTGCCTCTTCAGCAGGCTTTACTTCTACTTTAATTTTCTTTGATTTTCTCTCTAAGAGATATCTCTTTCCAAACACTATTTCTCCCATGAACTTTTCAAAATCCTCCTTCTCAACTTTAAATTCCTCATATGCTGGCAAAACTCTAGCAGCGTAAAGAGGTAAAACCCCTCCCTCAATCTGCGTGCGCATTGCGCAAGCACCTGTTTGGCAATTGTTCAAGCCCCTTATATCTCTTCCACTCCTCCTGATAAGTGCAAACATAAACTTCTTCTCCCGTTGCACGCGCATAATAGCTCATGAAGAAGGTGCTTTAGAAGGTGATTGAATAGATGATACTTTGTTGGCAAATTGTTGAGCATTTTCCTCAATTATATCTAAATATTTCCTTAAGAAATCGATCCTCATGATGTCTATCACATAGCTCTCAGGAGATGGTGTTCCAAAGGAAGTTAAATATTGAATATAATCTGTCCGTGTTAATTTTAGTTCTTCGTCTATGAACTCCATTTCGAATAAATCACCGGCAACAATAATCAAAGGATAGATAATAGATATGAGGTTAGTAGTTTTAGGCTGGGGTTCAATTACTTTTCTAGCCTTCTCCCAGAAAAGGAAATTTCGTGTCTTCTCTCTTTCGTAGGAAAGGAATTTAATGACCTGAGTTTTAGCCTCAAAAATGATACTTTTTCCATTTTTTTTAAAGGGTTCATAAGATATCACTGCTACTTTACTACTGAAATCTGGAGAGTAATAATGGAAGCAACCGGCTAAATTTTTGAGGTGCAGTGGATGAATGGATGGCATACTCTCAATTTTAATTAATCCAGAAGCAGCCAAAGGGCTAAATATCCTTAATGGCTTCTTATCTCTAACCCAGAATACCCAAGGTTTTCCTTCGATCTTCTTACACTCGATAGCTAAAGAAAGATGAAGTTTTTTGTAAACAGATCCAGACAGCTCTATACTTTTAGTTGCAAGAATATCAATTGTTCTCCACTTCTTTGTCTCAGGATCTATATAACCTTCTTGATTTAAAACATTCCATTCGCTGGATTCCAGTGCAAGCGTAACCTCAACCTCTAAAGGATAACCGGATTTTTTAAGTTCCTCTTTTATCTTTTCTTCTAAGTCCATTACTCTTTTTATGTTTTCTTCTTTTTAATCTTTTTTATGTGCCTTATCTAATCCCTTCTATAGACAACCAGATCTCTGTTTATGCAGAGGATCATCTTGTTTTTCTTAGTATATTCCACATATTGTGCGTGCATGCACTGCACGTGCATTTAGCATTAAAAAGATGCGTACTATCAGGAAAGATTAAGATCTTACTTTATCGTGGCTTCTTAAATCTCTCCTAACCTCTTCTAAAATTCTAAGTAATTCATTAAATGTTCCTTTTCCTCCGATTTTATCGTGCACGCAAAACAATAAAAAAGAAAGGGGATTTTACATCATCCCCTGTATGTTGCAGGGAAGTAAACCCAGTACCAGCAGCCATCAACGCTGTTGTACATCCTGTTCTTTGAGTATCCTGCCCTCCACTGCTTCACCTGGTCATCAATGCTGTAAGCTGGGGGCATGTTCTCAAATCCACAGTACCCACTCTTCTCATATTTTATTATTGTTCTATAGTCCACCAGCACCTCAACACTCCTCCCCTCAACCACCTTCCTGTAGACCGCTGCCCTTCCAGATAAATTGCCCAGATGGCCCATGAAATACTCAATTGCGCGCGCAGGAATCTTGGTGACGGTCTTCCTCTCGCCAGGGGACAGGTAAATGAGGGCCGATTCTATTATGCTTCCCGTCACGATTTTAAGTTCGTGATAGCCTGGGAAGAGCGATGATATAGTGAGGGTTCCCGTCGAATCGGCCTTCCCCTTACATTCGTCGTCTAGGTAAACTAAAGCGCTCGGCGCCGTCATCACTATGATCGCGGAGCTGTTATTTCCCCAAGGCGTAGACAGGTCTATAACGCCCTTAGTTCTCAAGCTTTTTTCGTACCAGGTGAGGTCGCCGTCCATTACATAATCCGTGTAACCGTACCCGAACGAGGCCTCTATGGCTGGCATGCCCTTGTAGTTGACCTTTCTATATCCGGCGAGCAGATGTCCACTTTTATCTAAAGGCAAGTGCTCTGGGGCCGTCCTGTAGTCCGCTAGGAACACGGATGCTCTCTTCCATTCGCCCGATGTGGTAAGGACCTCTGGGTCGAAGATTATCACCTTAAACCTGTCGCTCTCTACCGATGGCCTACCCGGGTTTTCCCACATGAAATTCAGAGTGTTCTGTCCGAGTATGTATTCGCCCTCCGAAGCGTTTACGTAAAAGCTCACGGACGCATTTACCCCCAGAGAAGGGACGGTTAGGGTTGCGATCCAACGCCTATATAGTATATCAGCTTGGCTGTTCGGCTTGCAACCGTTATCCGGGTCGATGAAGTAATTTCCATCCTTAGGCAACCTAGTAAGTTCAGCTCTAACGAAAGATACTTCGATCTCCCTTCCTTCGAGAAAACCGCCTCTATCAACTTGGTACTCCGCCATTATCTTGTCGGGCGCCTTTGGGCTTGTGCTGTCTATGTTTGTAAACATTAATGGCATTAGATATGTGTCGTGTGTGAAGGCAGCTATGTCGTTGCCTTGAGATGCCTCGTCCTCGTAGTCGCTCAAGCCGAACTGAACCGTGAAGTTCCTGTAAGTCCTCTCAACTGGCGGGAAGCCAGGGGCACAAAGCCCGTTCTTGTAGATGTCAGCCCAGCCAGCTTTTATCATTAAATCGATGAAGTGGGGCACGTACTCGCCCGATCGAGTAAAGCCCGATCCTCCAAAGAGCAAGACCCAGCCTGTGTTGGGCAGGTAATCCTCTAGGAGTAGGGCCTTATACCTCACACCAAGGTAGTTTTCTTCTGATGGGTATAGTTGCAGGTCTGCTGCAAAATCATGTGAAATAGTTTCAAGAGTCGAGTCCGAGTTTTCTGAGCATTGACAGGTACAGGGCTTAATCGAGGAAGCAACTCGGTCTGTTAGCGCGCGCGGAAATGATTTGTATTGTCCTAGGAGTACATACCATTGTTCATTTTCGAGTATGGTCCTGCTAGTCTGGCTTGTTATTTCTCTCTCAACAGGAGTTCCTGAAATTAAGATTCCAATAAGGAGAATAACAGCTCCCAGAAAAACTGCCCACCTGCGCATTATATCACTCAGTTTCCAGTATTGGCAATGATAAAATATAAACTTAATGAGGAAGCAAACTTTCGCCTTTTTTATCTTGGCAAATTCAGGATTGCTGCATTTTAACAGAGTTCAGCGATATCAGCTACAAACCTCAGCTTTCTAAGAGAGTTTTCATTATTCTTATCGCCTCAATCTCCCTCCTCAACTCCTCATACCCTTTCTTCAGCCTGAAGATCATTATTAAAGAGAAGAGCAGGAGAACTAGGATGGCACAGATGATAAAAGGAGCTGTATATGCCCAGAGGTAGTTTATCTTTTCCAGAAAGTGTGCAGCACTTATAAGATCCCCGGGAATTATCCTTATCCTGACGGGATGACCATTTATCTTGACCACCTTATAGCTCTCTGGATAGATACATGTCCCATTCGGTGCCACCCTGCAAAGGATGGTTCCTTCTCCTTCCGTTACAAATGGAAGGTCGCTTTTCCCACCTGCTATCAACATGCTGTCCTCCCTGAACATTTTAATGATTGTATAGCATGATCTTACTTGGATAAACTCACCTGATACCTCGATAGACTCTTTTGGGATGCTGCTTGTACCAACAACAATATCTCCAACACTGAAGCTGTTTGTCTTCTCCAAGAGGACAATTCCATAGGGAAGCAATGTGGTCATCTCTGGATAGCTTCTAGAGATCTTAATCCATAGGACATCTACTCTGTATCCGAGCAGGTATATCAAGAGGAGAAGCATGCAGATGGAGGATAGAACTATTATTAGGATGTTATGCATTCTGCTGGAGGCACTTTATCCCCCTGAAGGATGCCAGAGGCTAATATTAAATTATAGCTAATCCCTATGGTGGAGAAACTAGGAACCGTTAGATAGGATTAGGCTGGCTTTTGTATCTAAAAGAGTGAGCTAAAGTTGTACCAGATGCTATAATCTCCGGCGTGGTATACCTTCTACTGATATCACGCTAAAATTTACAGTGGAAATAGCACATTTCTTCATTCTTACTTTAAGTGCTCTGGCAAAAAGCGATGAAAGCATCCTCTAGATCTGTGCGCCTTAAAACTTGCCGCTATCGCCGAGACTTTCTCCTGCTTTACGTAGATCTTGCTCTCGGATTCAACAACTTTGGTAACCCTCCAAACTTTCCCTGCAAGTACAAAGACATCGCTGTCAAGAGGATACTGTATTTCTCCAATAGTTTTCCCAGAGGACTCGTCAACAACCTTCATTCCCTTGAGCTGGGGTATATTGGAGTGTATTTTGCCTTTTTCACCTAGATCCATGATCTTCGTTGTTGCGTATATTTTATTATCAGTTTTTTCTATTAATCCAACATTTATGAGATGATTAATTATGTCTCTCAGCTCGCTCTTGGTACAGAATCCATCAAAGAGCTTGTTGAAGTAATCAGTGTACAATCCTCCTGGATTTGCATATAGGGAGGAGAATATTTGTTGCACGACTACAGATAAATCTGGAGAATACTCTTCGTATTCTAAGCGTCCTTCTTTTGCAGCCTTAAGCATTTCCTCGAGGAGTAACCGCTCGTTTTCTGATCTAAAGATTGCGAAAACCCTACATCTACCCGTTCTCCTGTTTCCTCTCCCTATTCTTTGTAATAGGGATGAGATATTCCAGGGAACCTCTGCTAAGACCACTGCATCTATATCCCCTATGTCAATTCCCACTTCTAGTGTCATTGTAGCTATGCAAACTCCATAGCGAGTTTCTCTCATAAATTCCTCTGCTTCTTCTCTTACCTGTTTACTCAAGCTTCCATGATGGACTACAACATAGTTTCTTCCCCATAGCTTACTACATTCATCAGCAAGGCGTTCCACTTCAGCTCTTTTGTTACAAAAGATAAGCAATTTCCTGAGTCCTTCTTCCCTAGCATAGTTAAAGACTTCCTCAAGCGATCCAACTAATGTATAATCGAGCTCACGCTGACCTGGGGACTGGATTACCTCAAAGTTCTCCATGTATCTGCTTCCCATTTTCCAAGGATCGTAGACAGTTGCTGATAGCATATATACATTAAAATCTCTCTCTGTAATAAACTTTAATCTTTTTAGAAGAATTCTCACCTGATCCCCTCTATAAGTTCCATCGATCAGGTGTATGTCATCCAATATCACAGCTCTTACTCCCCTAAAGCTTGCGGGATATCTGCAAAGCAATGAATCTAGGGATTCTGGTGTCGTTATCAAGAAGTTTGGCAGTTTATTTGGATTAAACGATGGTTTATCTCCAGTTCTCATCAGCAAAGAGACATTGAGCTCAGCTAGCTGATCCTTCAGCCTGTAATATACGTCGTTTACCAGTGCCCTAGTGGGGGAGATGTAGAGAATCGCTAAGCCCTCCCATCCTTCCGAAAGAAACCTCTCAATCAGCGGTGCAACAACTGCCTCGGTTTTTCCACTTGCTGTTGGGGATACTATAACGGCATTTTTACCCTCAAGAACTACAGGTATAGCTTTCTCCTGGATGGGAAAAGGCTTGCCATATCTAGAAAAGAAAGTAAACCAAACATCCTTCAAAATTCTTTTTAGTTCGCTTTGAGTTTCGGTCATCTAAGCAACTCTCCCCAGCTTTTTTCTGGGTAAAATCTCTTCAGGTCAAGTGCTTCAATTATTCCCTTTATAAATGATCTCATTTCTTTATTTGATATATACTTTGTCAATTTATCTACTTCACTTTCACTAAGATTATGGTTATATGCCCTTTTATATAAAGAAATTATTTCATCAGATACCTTCTTTAATTCCTTTTCATCTAATGGTTCTATATTTAATGTCTTTTCTTCTGCAACTTTAATATTAAGTATAGTCTCATAATCTTTCCACGAGGGAGTGGAGGCAAGTATGATCTTCAGGTGAGAGGGCAACTTCCAAGCAAATCCTACTTGCTCGAGCATATGATATCTCAACCCTGTTTTTGATCCCCAAATATTCTCTATCTTATCCTCTAGAAGATCTCCGTTGTTTTCTGCTAGCATAAACAATCCTCTCAAGAAATTCTTTCCTTTCTCTAGCTGATATTGATAGTTGGCTTCGATGATATTTTCTGCCTCGTCAAATAAAACCAAAAAACCCTTCAATCCCAGAATTTCATGGGCGGACCACGAAATTCCGTTTAAGATATAGCAGTATATGTTAGCTGCGGTGCCTGTTTTGTATAGGAATGGCCTAAAGTAATTATTTTCTCCCTCAATCCATTCCCAAATAAGTTCCTCGTCTGATTGCTGGTAAAGTCCCATATCTACCATTTTGAGCCTTCCCTGAAGTTTGTTAAGATATTTGTGTCCTTTCAAAAGGTGAGATTTGTCGTTATTAATAACTTCCCTTAAAAATTCCCTGAAACCTAAGGTTTTGCCTTCCATTTTACATTTGAATGATCTGACTATCTGCTGATAAATTTGGTATGGCCTATGAAGAGAGCTTTCCTCTTGGCCTATCTCAACTCTTGCAGTAGCCCATCCCTCTTCAAGGGATATTGAACGGATATATTCCAAAAGATGGGTTTTTCCACTTCCGTACTTCCCTGTAATAATGTAAAATCCGCCTTCTATCTCCTTTAGCCAATTTTTAATTTTTTGAATTTCTTTTTCTCTCCCAAATGTGAACTCCTCTACATAATCATGGGGTACTATGCCCATCCTCAGAGACTCTATCATCTGTCTAGCCTTGAACTTTTCATCAGAAAGCACAGAAGCAGCTTTTTCTGGCATTAATTTACCTATAAATTTCAACTTCATCTCTTCTCACCCATCTGCTTATCCCGTCCTCGAATTCTACGTAGAGCTCAAATCCTCCAAATCTCTCCTTGCAAACACGCCCTCTTCCATATGTTTTGTGTTCCACGTATTGCACTTTCACACCTGTTCTTTCTTCAGATCCTCAAATTTGACAGCTTTTCCTGTTCTACGTAGTATGTGCATTGCTTTTATAATATTTTGGACAAAAAATCTTTTATATCCACCTTTCCATTTCTCCTCGTAGGCTGCTTTTGCGATATTCTCTATGGTTTCATCTAGGCTTTTTCTATCTTCAAATTTCCCATATGCTACTTCATATATTCTAGCCAGCTTTTCACCTATCTCTTTAAGGTGTGTAATGGGTTCCATGGGTATTCTTTCTAGATATATTTTGACACCTGTTGGATTTAGCTCGGCATCGAATACTGTTGAAACTCGCTGAGATAGAGCTTCGTAGACAGAGGTTCTACCATTGAGAAAACTTTCATCTGGTACTGCATAAAACCACATTGTACGCCCAAAGCTGGCTTGGCCGCATTCATCTATCAACTCCCTTAGATTGTTCAAAAGAATGCTCTTCTGCTTAGAAGACATGCTTGGTACTGGTTCGGCTTCATCCATGAGTACAATGAGCCCTGAATATCCTATATCCGATAGCCACTGGACAAGAGATCGAAGCATCTTAAAGGCAGTACTTTTATCTATTTTCTCGAATATATTGAAATTATTCAATTTATTTTTAGGAGGATTCTCTCCTTTAAGCCATTGCAGTATCAGGTAAAAGTCTTCATCATGCCTATCTAGAAGTGCAAGGAATGCCTTCTTTACAGCATTCCTAAAGCTTATGCTATCGTAGCGTCCCAGAGAATTGGCATAAGCTCTAAGCTCTTCGTCTAATTTTATCTTACCTACCCCTCTGGAAATCTCATTATACTTTTCTATATACCACTTTTTTATAATAGTTTCTATTCCTTTGTCATAATCCGATGATAAGAGCTTATCAGTTGGCTGGGGATAGACTAGGTTTTCCACAACAGATTTATAAACAAGATCCATTCTATGAAAAGGAGTTTCCTCTGGTCTCAAAACTATATAAGAGGTGGCATATCCATGTTTCCATGCTAGCTCTCTGATTGAATATAAGAAATGCGTTTTTCCCTCTCCATAAGCTCCTATGACCATCTTAAATGCAGATCCTCCGCCTTTTATGAAATCTTTCAGGTATTCCTTTTCTATGGTGTTCAGATAAATATCAAGGCCACTAGTGAAATATTGGAAGCCATACTCTGGAGGGGTTCCAGAGCTTCCGACAATCTCTATTATCTTTTTTGCTGTTACTGGATCTATGGCACTACTTGTCATGCTTTCACCTCCCTGAACTTAACATGTGATATATAGATGCCCTCTCCTTTTTCGTTAGAAGGAATCCATAGGAAGTCATACCAATGCTTAGTATATGCCCGTGTAGCAGTTATTAAGTCTAGCTCTTTATTGTCTATTATCCTGTCTTTTAGTCTATATAAATCGTAGCTGAAAAATACGCGCCCATATTCTCTGTAATTCCTCTTAACAGGATTTGCTCTAAATTTCTTATCCTGAATAAGAAGGGCATATTCGAGGAGAACATCGGATATCGGCACCTGATCTCCCATTTCCTTTCCCAGCCTGTAAAGAGATGCCTTATATGCCTCATAAATTTTGGATAAGAAACCCTTGCTATCAAATGGCCGTTGTGTGATGCTCTCGTGTATTTTTCTCAGCTTATTGACTACCTCTGCCGGCACAAGACGTGCTACATCTAATCTCTCTTGTTGTGGACCATACCAGATTATGACCTTAAAATTATCCAGATCAACCTGAAGCGTGTAAAATGATGTCTTAAGCAAGGGATAATGGCCTGCCAGCTCAAAGCCGATCTTCTTCAACTCATTCTCCAGATTTATTCCAAATTTATCTTTTATTTCCTCCTCCCACGCAGCAATCTTCGATCTTATATCATTAATATGCTGCTCAATTTTATTTTTGAAGGATTCTTCCAGCTTGCTGGACTCCAAAGCCTTCTCAGCTTTCCCCGTTTCTTGCTTTATTTTGTGTAGATTGTTTATAGGATCCTTCTGCAATTTTTCTATGGTTTTAAGGGATTTCAATAGGTTTCTAATGGTGGTTCCCTCCTTGGAAAGCAGGGCTACAGGGTTATCTTGACTCTCCATGTAGGCACCTCTACAGCTTGATTCTCCTTAAAGTTAAAAGTTTTATGGTTAAGAAGGCATGAGAGAATACACAGCTGGCCTAATCCTATAGAGTCATTGACCTTATAGGTTAATCCTCTTTGCTTATCTCAATGTCTCTGAGATTTCTTCCAGACATAAAAATGCTAAGCAGATTTCTGAGCTTTGTCTGTGCCATGAATTATTTACAGCTTTCAGACGCTTCTCTCGCTTTGCTGTAAACTGATCTTAGTTCCTCTTGATTCTCTTGGATCCTCCATTTCTGGTACAATGCACTTCATCAGAGAAACCGAAGAGCCTAATGCACCACTACATTAAGGCTTCTATAATTGCCTATAAATAAACATTTTTATCTTCATCTTCTTTTTCAGGAGATCTTCCAGCAGCCTTCCCTTCTTCTCCACTCTCTCCACATCAATATCTAAGCTGTCGGCACGTACCTCGATTGTTATGCTTTCCTCATCCTTTTCACTGAAGAAAGCATGATTGACCACTCGATTAGGCCTGTAATCGAGGGCATCTGCAATTCTCAGCACAGCTATTGCCAGCAGCATATCCCTGTCATCTTTTATTCTCTCATCATCCAGCGGATTGAGCTTCTTCCTGTGATAATAGGCAATTATGGATGATCTCTCAGCAAGGCTCCTATCTTGCAGTTTATCTCTGATTATCTCAGCTGAAAGCTCGTGATGAATATCCTTATTGCGGTAATCCCAAAGGCCACATCAAAATATAAATGGGATTAGTATAAGGGTAATAGCTTTAATTTCAGCTCTTTGAAAGAGTTTCCAAGACAGCTTTTAGCAGGACTTCCATTCTTTCTTTAACTGATTTTTCATAAAAGGCTTGAAGCCATCCCTTCTCTGTTAAAATATCTGAGATGACCTGAGCTGAAGCTGCTTCAACATTTCTGTATTTTGCAACAGCGAAAATTGCTGATGTCTCCATGTCCACAACTAAAACGCCATTATCCCTGAATTTGCGGAACTTGCCCAATGTCTCCCTGTAAACGCCGTCAGTGGACCAAACAGGGCCGACAAAATGCCTGATTCCTCCCTCATTTAAGCACTTAATTAACATCTCCCTCAATCTCTGGGAGGACTCAACTTTCACTTCCGGTGGAAGATAATGATAGGAGGTTCCCTCATCGCGAATTGCCTCTGTCACAACGATTATGTCAGCTGGCTTTAAAAACTCCTGCAAACCTCCAGCTAAGCCTACCTCGATGATTATTTTTGCCCCACAGGTGACAGCTTCTTCAAGTGTGGCGACTGCAGCAGGTGCTCCAATCCAGAAACGGCCAACCCCTATCTCCACATTGTTAAATTCGCCGATGCAAAATGGCTGAGCTTCACCGTAAATCCATTCAACAGATCTGCCATTGATCAGGCTCTTTGCGCACTCAAATGCGCTTCTCTGATAGGTTAAAAGCAGGCGTTCCGGGATTTTCAGGGCATCTATTGGAACTCTCCTCTTTTCTGCAACATAGCGAATGGTGTCCAAGGGGCTAAATATGGGGTCATCCTCCTTCGCCATCATAAAGCTTAGTTCTTTCCAGATTTAAATGGAAAGCCACAATCCCTCTCCACGCTTATAGTGATTTTTGGGAATTATTTACGCTCATAACAGCAGTTTTTGAACTGTTATTGATTAGTTAATTTTAAGTATGCTTTACACTGTACTGTAGAGGTTAACCTTTAATGATGAGCAGAGCTGGTGAGCAGTAATGAGAAAAGCTGAGTTTTTCAGCGATAGAAGGTCGAAGCGCATCATCCCATATGTTAAGGAGGGTAGGATTGTTGAGCTTGGTTGCGGCACCGGTGCCACATTATCGGTCCTTTCCAGGGCTTTTCCAAGGAGCATAATCGTTGGGGTGGATCATGAAATGGATAGTTTAGAGGTTGCTAATAAAAGAAAACTGGAAAATGTTATATTAATAAAAGGAGATATAACGCAGAGGATTTTTCCATCCTCATCCTTTGATACTGTTATTTTCAAGTTCTCTTTGCATGAAGTTTACTCCTCACAGGGCAGTGAGGGCGTTGAAAGAGCCTTACATAACGCACATGAAATTCTAAAGGAAGATGGGGTTCTAATAATCTATGATCACCTCAAGCCTAACCCTCAAAGAGTTGAGTTCAGGATAAAGCAGGATGTTTACAGGATGAAATTTGAGAGATTTGTTGAGGAATTCGCCCCGAGAAAAGTGAAATATGAGATGAAGGGTGAGTGGATAATAATGGATATATCGGATTGCCTTGAATTCCTGACCAAGTATAAGGGATCAAGGTGGCAGGAGGAGATGAGGGAAACGCACTTTTTCTACACCGAGGAGGAGTTCAGGCAGATTTTAAAGAATTCAGGGTTCAGAATTGTTCATGTGAGGAAATATGGTTTTGAGAGAGATGTTTGGAGGGAGAAGAAATCGATCTTTGAGGTAAATTTTGAAAATCCAAAATGTTACATATTAATAGCAGCAGGAAAAGTCTAGATTAAATATAGTCATATAAGGGTATAATACGGGAGAAAGCCTGCAAATCTGTGGCGCACTCACTCCGCTCCGGTATTGTACAGTATCAGGAAAAAACTTTCAATTTTTCTTCTCTTTTTTATTATCTCTATATATCGAACTCTTCGATTTAGACCTTTTATATCGAACTCTTCAACTTTTCACAAAATACTATGAAGTTTGCTTTTTTATCTGCTATATATTTTATAATTGGATCTAAGAAGAAAGTTCCGACTGTACTCAATCCGCTTATCCAGCTCAGGTCTTTCTGTAGTAATAAGGTTCCTAAGAAACTAACTATTGCAATATATTCACTAGTATATTGCAAGTTAGTTTTCCATCTTCTGATCTTTTTATATATTTTTTCCTGCTCCTTCGCTTTTTCCCTAATGATTTCATCAAATTCATGTAAATTATCTTTTATCTTACTTATTTTATTTACATCATCAGTATTCAGCTTACCTTCCTTCCACCTGTCTATTATATTCCATAAATCCTTTGCAAACTTCCCTCTACACCACTTTCTTAAATCCTTTAAGGTATCGATATTTAAACTTCCAATGGTATGTAGATCCATTCCTTTATAATTAATTATTGAGTATAGCGCTCTTCTAAATAACATATACCTTTCTTCATCTACAAAGGGAGCAAAAGACTTAATCTTTCTTCTAAAAACTGGTATGTACATCTGATGAGCTCCCAGCATGTGCTTCATCACCAGACTACCAGCTGAGAAGTAAATTGAATTATTAATAATTTTCTTGAGTAAATCTCCATCTTGCAATCCCTTTAAGTCTATATATGCAAAAAGAAGAGATCTATTAAGAACTCCTCTCTCATTTAACATTTTTAGAGCCAATGCTCTTAGCTCTAAAACCTCCTCTCTTCTTCTAAATTCTTCAGAAAAAGGAGAATTATCAGGATCTAGATCTCTTATAATACTTGAAGCAACAATCTGGCGGCAAGCGGGTTGATCATATTGATAGAATTTAGAAACATAATTATCTAAAAATTTAATTCTTTCCTCCAAAGTCCTGTCCGGCTCTTCTTTTGATAATTGCTGTTCTTGGAAAGACCTATTTGCACTTAAGAATAATTTTAAAAAGGATTTTTCTGTTAGCTTTATGCTAACTTTCTCGAGGTCTTCCCTGCTTTTTTCCAGATCACACCATTTAATATACTCATCAGCATTGTTAACTCCCAGAGGAATCTGAGGCTGTACTATTCCTTCTGCTAAAAGCTCTGGTTCCTTTTTAAAAGCATTGTATGTGATATTTGAAGATATTATATGTGAAATACTTGGACTAACTATATCAAAAAATAGAGCCTGTAACTTTATCTTGGAGAGGACATAATCCACGCTCCATTTTCTCGATTTCAGGATATTCTGAGTAAATGGATCAGTAATTGTGGGGTATATAGATCTTGACTCATAACTCATTATTCTTAGGGGAAATTAAGGGAATAAAAATCTTATGAGAAATGCTTGAGATTTTATCTTCCACTATAATTATGAAAATATAGTAATACACGCTCATTCTATTCTCACCGATCAGCTACTCCCTCATAGGCTTCTCTAGGGACTCTGAGGATGGAGTAAGATCCTCTTTAAGACTTTCAGCTCCTTTCGGAACATTCACTATTCCAAATCTGGAGCTCTATTATATTTTATCTTTTTTCGTTGTCTATTTAAATCCATTTACTTTGAAACTGCCGACCACATCATTTTGGGTAAAGCCTTCTCGAAAAGGTCCTTGATGGATTCACGTATATTTTTCTTAGATTCAATATGATTGGACCACCAGTTTTCCACGATTTGCTTGAGCTCCTCTGGATCGTATAGGAACTCCTGTCTCGATTCAGTCTTCCACATCTCTATATCCCTGATGGGATCGTCAAAATCAAGTTTGTTCAGTATTTTGGCTTCAATTAGGGCTTGTTGAGCTACTAAATCATTTGCGCATTCAGCCAGGACTTTTCTGCGTATATCCTCCTGATATATTATGTCTGCGGTGTTCAGATGGGCTATTTCATGCGTAAAGCCGTGCAGACATATCGGTAGAGGGGCTTTAGCAGCCTCAAAGGTGATTGATCCCTGCTCGGGGAAGGCATCACCCACCGCTGAGCCATTCTCACTAGCAATAGGCTCCACAAAGAAGACCTTTATCTCCTTTATATTCCATTTAAGCCTGCTTGCCGAGCGTATTCCTTTAAGAATCTCCCTTCCATGAATTTTCCATGCTTTTATGAGCGGGGAGACGTTATTTTTCAGGGAAGGTAGGATGGCCTTCCAGTGATCCTCATAGATTTTCATGCTCTTCTGCAGGAGCGGGAGGATAATATGTTCTCCCAGTCTCTTAACTTTGACGTTGAAATTCCCCCTTCCGCACATGAATGCCCTCAGATGCCAGAATAGATTTGGTAAAGATAATGCCTCCCGCCATTCTTCAAGAAGTTCTTCGCTAAAGTACTGTTTTTCTGTTCTCATTTTTATTTCATGGGCATGCAAAGCCATCTCTATGGCATAAACAGTGGCCACATCAAGGGAGAATTTAAATGAAACCTTTGGAAGCTCTTGAAATACATCGGACATTATAATAAGCAGGGCAGAACTTAGAAAAACTTTTCGATAAATTACTGAGGCCTTATTATGCTCTCATACTCCTGCTTTGTTAGGTATTTCCCTCCCATTGTTATGAACCTCTTTGGCTTCACTGCCTTTTCATACTTATGTTCTTAAGTTCCAAAACCAGAAATGTCACATCTTTGCCTATAAATATCCTCTGCATATGCACGCTCAAAAATTTATTAAGAAAACTTTCACGAAACTTTGATGAGCAGAAGTTTCTGTGGGGCCATAATCAATGTCCTGGATTTCTCCCATCCTCATGTTGCATCGATATTTGAGGAAGGGCTCTGGGGTTTTCCTGAGAACAATGTAAACAAGAGAAGGTGGGAGCTTTTAGAAAGAGGGTGCATTCTGCTTCTCTATGGTAAACACAAGGGAAACAAAGGGGTATATTTAAAGGGAGTTCTTACGGAGAAGTTTGTAAACAGAAATCCAGTTAGGTACTGGAGGGAGCCAACTGGATATCCCCTTCAGATAAGGATGAATATTGAGGGCTCCTTGGAGAAGGCAAATCCGGTGCTGAGGGAGGAGCTAAGGGGATTGGGAGTGAGAATTTTAGGTGCAAAGGCAGACAGATGGTCCCTCATTGTGTTTGGAGAGGGTGGAACCTACCCGTACAGCACATTCAGGGCGATACTTGATGCATTTGATGCTAGAAATATAGTGGAGATGCCAATGGACCATGAGGGTGTGAAGAGGATGATCCACAATATAGGGATCCTTCAGGGGAAGATAAGCGAAATGGAGGTAGAGCTGGATAACTACAGGCTTGATGTAGCGTGGAGAAGGCTTCAGAGGGCAAATCCATACATAGTCTTTGAGGTGCATCTGCACGGAAATATGGAAGAAGCACTGACAAAGTTGAAGCACGCAAGGGATATATGGAACTCAAAGCCTGTGTTAGTTACCACAGGGGATATGGTGGAAAGGGCCTATAGCGTGGCATCGGGAGCCTTCCATGAGATCCTCGATGAGCTCAAGATAGTCACAGTTGAGGATATTAAAGAGCTGTACAATAGGAAGAGGGAGTACAAGGCTGTGGAAAGCAGGCTGGGAATAAGCTGAGAGGGATAAATATGGATAATCGCTATTTTGTGCTATATCTTCTTCCGGATAACTTGATAAATGAAAATAAATTTTTAGAACTTCAGTGGGAGAATATAAAAACGCTAGTTCCATGCCTTTTAAAGAGCCTTTACGAGGGATCTCTCGATGTAAGACTTCATGAGTTTGACAGAATTTTAACCGGATTACGCAATATATACAACACCAGTAATGTTAATATTTTGGGCAAAGTGGCTTCTCTTTGGTATTATTTCACGAGGATATTTCATCAGTCCTTTGGTCCGAGAGTCGGGAACTTTGCTGAAGAGCTAATATGCCATGTAATTGATAATAGTGGTCTCTTCAGGGTAATAAAAAGGAATGGAACTCTTAAAGAGATTCTAAAACATTATGATTTTCAATGTGATCGAAAGCAAAGAGTCGATTTAGTACTAGATAGAGTAAAAGGCGGAAAAATCTCGTTTATAGAGCTCAGAATGAGTGAACATACAGGAGGGAAAACAGCTCAAGAGTCTCTCCTAGATAAATTTGTGGTAATATTACCATTACTTGAAGAAGGCTTGAGGGAGAGATTGTTAGATAATAATATAAGAGAAGTAGAATTAGTTATTGCAATATTATTTAATAAAAGACACGAGATAATAAATAATCAAAATATGGATGTCGGAAGATTTAATTCTTTAGTTAATTATATAATGGAGGAGAGGAATATATGGGGTCAAGTCAGGAGGCTTCTGGGTCAAGGTTATCGAATCGAGGAAAATGAGGAGGGTGGGGAAGACAAAAACATATTCGAAGAACAATTAAAGAGGAAGAGGGATGTATGTATCAGAAAAAATGAGTTTAGAGTGCGATTCAGGATACTACTCGGAGATGAGTTTTTCAGGGAATATGCAGGCAAAGATCTAAACACAATAATAGAAGAGGTCGCTTATGTAACGGCTGATGATATATGGTTATTCTATTCTATGGCAATAAATGAAATGAAAGTGGCTAAGGAGACTGGAAAGACAAACGTGAGGAGATTATACGAGGATCTTAAAAGAGAGAAAGAGGAGATATTTAAGGAGTTTATGGATTTAAGGAACAGAAATATAGATATCAATAAATATATTAGTGAATTAAATAGAATTATAGATTCGTATGCTAAAGAAATTTTAGGTTTTTATGAAAAGAAGGGAATTGAGCTGAGATTATTAGAAACAAATGATATTATATCTATGTACGAGTATTTGAAGCAGCTCTGTCTTGCTATTTTATCAGTATACTTAACAATTGACATAAAGGGAGATAATACATTTTCGACGTGCATATGGGAGTAAAAACTTTTCGGAACATTTAGCCTGTTGCATGTTATTCAATGGCACTTCCAGCAACTTATGTCATCGCAACATTAACATTTAAAAGCAGTAGAGGGATGAAAAATGGATATGCGAGAGCAATATGTTTTGTTTAGAGATATTGTTAATGAAATTCCATCAACTACCTATGCTACGCATGGCTTATACATGTATCCAGCTAAATTTATTCCTCACGTTATTAGATATGTTATTAATAATTATACCCGTGAAGGTGAATGGCTTTTTGATCCCTTTGCTGGTTATGGAACTGTTGCTATAGAGGCATCTCTAACGAACAGAAATTGTGTTCTTTGGGATTTAAATCCAATCTTGCACTTATTTGTTAAGGCTTCTCTTTACACGGACAAAGTATCTCTTAAAGATTTTTACGTGGATTTTGGGTATGATGAGCCATTTAATCCTAGATGGAATAAGATAAGCTATTGGCACCCGCCTGAATTTTATGAGGTGCTTTCAAGAGCGTGGGGATACTGGCATAAAGTTGTAGATAAAAAGATTAAACCATTAATTGCAATACCCCTCCTCAAGATAACGAGATACTATAGTTATTCTGATGAAAAAATAGCAAAGTTATATAAGTCTAAATATGCAGAGGAAAAAGTCAGGAAGCTCCTTGCAGATGACTGGAAAACAAAAATGCAGGAAATGTACTGGAAATATGCAGAAGAAGTTGTTAATAAACTTACTGAATATCAGAGCCTCAAGCCGTATGCTATAACTTGTGAGATTAAAGCAAGCGATGAGGGGTTATTTACTGGAGAACAAATAATTGTTGACTCGATTAAGAGGAAGCTTGATAGAGAAGTCAATGTCATGATAACATCCCCTCCGTATCTGCAAGCACAGGAATATATAAGAAGCTTTAAGTTAGAGTTAGCATGGTTGGGCTTTTCGAGATGGTTCATAAAGCTTTTAACAAATCATGAAATTCCATACAATAACATTGGAGACGGTTCTATATCTAGTGTGACATATGAAAAGTTAAAGAAGGAAATAGTAGCATTGAGGCATAAGAATCTTATAGATATATATATAACATACTTCAACTCTTTGGCAACATTTCTGAACAATAATCACGATAAAATCAGGGATACTATAGCGTTTTTCGTAGGTCCTGTTAAAATTAGAAATATAAGAATACCAATAGATATTATATTAATGGAACACTTAGAATATCTTGGATGGAAACACGAGATAACGATGATAGATAGGATAATTGCCAGAAGGCTATTTAAATCTGATAGAAATCCGGCAACAGGATTGGAGGATGAGAGAACACCAACAGAACATCTGCTGATAATGAGAAGGAGAATATGATTTTCCATTTGAAACTTTTTCCTAAGAATGCATGTGCGCAGCTCTCAAAGCATTGGTCAAAGAGATGAAAAAGTATGAAGTCTAACTTTGCCCTTCAAAAGCTATTAGGGAATAATTTTTCAGCTTTTAGTTGCACGCACAGAATTTTCGTTTCCTCTAACCTTATAATATTCACATATACCAGAAAGTAGACATTTTACACAGATGGGATGATTTTTGCATATTTCTCTACCAAGCTCCCAGATGAAGTCGTCGACAAGTCCTGGATTTTCTGGGTATATTATTCTGGCCAGGTTTTGAAAGTCCTGCGGTTGATCATATCTATAAAATCCTAATCTCTTAAAAACCCTTCTTACATGCACATCAATAGGCATCTCTGTGAAGTGAATATTAGTGACCGTGAGGTCAATCCCTCTCTTTTGAAGTCGAGCTTTAACGCTCTTAAACCAATCACAATTTCTCCCAAAATCTCTTGCGACCATGGAGGCTTTTTTAGGTCCTATGCCGGGAAACTGCCTTAATGCAAAGTAAACGATGGGTATTGATAAAATTCCGCCGTTTACCACAAATATGTTATCTGGGTCATCATCGTATTCCTTCCAAATTTTCTCGCAAGTGCCGATAACTGACTCTGAAATTTTATTTAACCACTTCTCACGTTCCTCTTCGCTCAGTTTCTTGGGCCATTTATCATGCATATATGAGATGAGCCACTTTCTTAACTCCTCTTTTCCTAACTTACAAATTGTACTAGCCTTAAACTCTAAACCTTTTTGCTTTAAAAATTCATTAAGAAAACGCGGGATATTCCAAGCTACTTCTGCTTTAATTTTTTCATCGCATATTGTTCCAATGATAGGCGCCAAAGGATCTTTGTTTACAAAACTGTCTGCATCGTACTGGCTTTCTCTACGTTGCTTAAGGAACAGTTCTAGGCATTCTTTTATGGCCTCGCATTTAAGGAGAATCTTTGCTACTTCCATTATTACCATTAAGAATACCGAGGGCTTAATTTATAAGATTTTCGCCTAATATGAACTAGATTTTGGCCTATCACCGCAGAAAAACTATTAGAAACAGTCTCTTATTTCCCTAACTTAACTAGCTTGTTCAAGGAGATCTTTTATGTACGAAACTCTTTCATGATTATCTTAGACAAAACCTGCGAGTCTCTCCTCAGCTCTTATTTACTTTTTAAACTTGGAGGATATCTGCAGATTATTGAGGATAAAGATTTTATATGAAAGTCAGAGATTATAAAAAGGGGCGGGTAGCGATTATGACGTTACTCCTTGCCTTAAAATGGATGCTAGAAGACGAAGGAAGAATAAAAGAAGCAGTAGTTGTCGCTTCAGATTCTAAAGTAACAACTGAATTTGTCAGCTACGAGGAGAGAAAGATTTATCCGATAGGGATAAGGACAAAGAATGATGA
>Ga0207433_10004715_pt1 | contig 24871 bp, 26 predicted proteins | sample YelNatPaOPGAMG01_FD_187559 | JGI IMG/M metagenome (GOLD analysis project Ga0207433, IMG submission 187559) | Hot spring thermophilic microbial communities from Obsidian Pool, Yellowstone National Park, USA - OP-RAMG-01 (SPAdes) (version 3) | ecosystem: Environmental > Aquatic > Thermal springs... | reverse complement strand
GATACAAAAAGGCGGACCGAATTTCAGGTATTGGTTCTACCCAACCTTTATGGTGATATTCTCACTGATGAGGCAGCAGAATTTCAGGGTGGCGTTGGAACTGCAGGAAGTGCGAATATTGGTAAACGGTATGCAATGTTTGAGGCAATCCATGGCAGTGCACCCAGGATGGTTACTGAAGGAAGGACCCAGTATGCTGACCCGAGCAGTGTAATCCGTGCCGGTGCGATGCTTTTGAATCATATTGGCTATATCGAACTTGGCAAAAAACTTGAAATGGCACTCGATATCTGCGGTCAATATGAAAAGAAATTGATAATGACCGGAAGGGCAACTGGTGCTACAGGCAGGGAATTTTGTGATTACATTCTTGAAACGATGGCAGACCCGAATCTTGAAAACCGCTGGAACGATTATCAAAAAAAGGCAACTAATGGTTAGCAGGAACGAATGCTGATAAAAAGGGGCTGATATCAGCCCCTTTTTATTTTCGTGAAAAATATTTTTTTATCCCATACCAGAATTTTGTGAGTTTTCTTATCTCTTCTATCTTCTGCAAAACTGACTCTCTGCCTTTTTGTATCAAAATATCCAAGGCAGTAAAATCTGCCCAGTGGTGTTCACTGACATCAGGATTGATAATACAATCTGCATTTTTTAAAATTCTTTTATCAAGATGGAATTTCATAAAGGATAAGGCACGCTGGGTTATGAAAAAACCTGTTTCTGGTTCTTTATCAAATTTAGGTGTATCACCGAGATAAACTGCGATTATCGTCCTCGCACCAATATTCAACAAAGGCTCAACCGGGATATTGTTTATCGAACCCCCATCAATGAGAATTCTTTTATCATCATATAATGCCGGGAAAATTCCTGGTATGGCACAACTTGCCCAGACCGCCTTATAAAGCAATCCTTTATCAAATACAATCTCGTCCCCTGAATTTATATCAAGGCTGTTGCAGACAAAGGGAATTTTTAAATCAGCAAATGTTTTATCATTAAAGAGTCTTCTGAATAATCTTTCGGTTGCTTCTATTTTTAGAATAGATTTCTTGAATAAAAGTGAACCAAAATAATATTTTTCAAACAACTTTTTCTTAAATGTTTCAAATCTACTTGTGCCCTGTGTATAAAACTTATCAATCTCAAGTTTTTTAAATTCCTCTGATTGAATTATTCCTTTGGTAATTTCTCGCAAATGCTTCGCACTACCCTGCAGACAATAGATAGCACCAATTATCGCACCGATTGAAGTCCCTGCAACATATTCCAATCTTATTCCGTTCTCTTCCAATACCTCAAGCACCCCGATATGGGCGAGCCCCTTTGCACCCCCACCACCTAAGGCAATCCCCAATTTCATAATCTCTCCTGATTCAGATATTATCGAAATAAGAAGGAATGTCAATAGAATTTGATTTTGCAATCTTGACCAGCATAGAAATTTATATATATTTTTCTCAATGGCTAAAGATCCGGTTTTTAACAGAATTCTTGAGAAAGACCCGCGCTACAGATTAGAGGCATACATATTTGTGCTTGAGGCTTTGTATTATGCAAGGGAAAAATTTAAAGTTGAGAAACATATTAGCGGAAAACAATTGCTTGAAGGTATAAAAGAACTGGGATTAAAAAGATTCGGACTTCTAACAAAGATGGTATTTGAACACTGGGGGGTAAAAAAAACGATTGATTTTGGTAACATCGTATTTAATATGGTAAACGAAGGATTATTGACCAAAACCGAGGAAGATAAGATTGAAGATTTTAAAGATGTGTATGATTTTGAAGAGGTTTTTGTAAAAAATTACAAATTAGAATTTAATGACAAAAATAAGATCTCAAAGTGTTGAACCGGATTCAATCTTTTTAAGCCTGGATTTACTCAAGTCAATTCCTGAAGAAATAATACAGTTTTTTCCCACAATAATCCCTTCTGGTAAGATTGTATTCTTGCCAATTACAGTGATTCCGGTTGATAGGTTCATACCCAAAATTTTGTTGGGCAAAGCATCTCCATAACCAATAAACGCCCTTTTGCCAATCTTTACATTTTTATCAATAATTGTCTTTAATAGCACTGCATTCTTTTTCACAACGGCATTGTGAAAAACGACTGAATCAATAACCCTTGCGCCTTCTTCAACAACCACCCCTGGCGACAAAATTGAGTTTTCAACTATACCCTCAATTATACAACCAGCAGAGATAAAGGAATTGGTTACTTTAGAATATTTGCCAATATAGGCAGATGGTTTTGCTCCAATTTCACCTCGTATGAAAAGATTCGTTCTTATATTCCAGTGTTCTATATTCAAACCCGAATTTTTTCTCAATAAATCCATATTACAATTCCAGTATGCATCAATCGTTCCCACATCACGCCAGTAGTCATTGAATTCATAACCAAAAACCCTCAGTCTCTTTTTCAGTATCAAGGGAATAACATCTTTCGCAAAATCAACCCCGCCTTTTGATGCAGATTCTATCAGGGCATTTTTTAATACTTTTGTATTGAATATATAAATACCCATTGAGGCGAGATTTGATTTTGGCTTTTTGGGTTTTTCCACCCATTCAATTATCCTGCCTTTCTTATCTAAATTTGCTATACCAAAATGGTGTGCCTGTTCAAAAGGGACCCGTATTAAACTGATTGTAACATCTGCCTTCTTTTCCATATGATAATCTTTCAATTTATTATAATCCATATAATATATATGGTCACCTGAGAGTATTAATACAATATCTGGAGAAAAATCCTCAATGAAACCAAGATTTTGATAGACTGCATCTGATGTCCCTTTATACCAGTCAGAGACCTCTTCTCCGGTTTTGGGTGGCAATATCTCAACGAGCCTTGTTTTTCCAAATAAATCCCAGGGTCTACCATTATCTATATGTTCCATCAATGATAATGGTTTATACTGGGTAAGGACACCAATAACATCAATATTAGAATTGGCAACATTGCTCATTGTAAAATCAATTATTCTGTAGATACCACCAAAGGGGATTGCTGGTTTGGCACGCAATCGTGCGAGTATGCTCAAACGCGAACCAACACCTCCTGCAAGTAGTAAGGCAATGATTTCTTTTTTCATCGCAGAGTGCTTCCTGGTTCAATCATTTTCTCTTCAATATTTTTATCTGCATAGATAACAGTATTCGCACCGATCTTGACGCCTGTAGCAATCTTTACCCCTTTGCCTATTATTGTAACACCAGAATTAAGAATTTCGCGGTACTCCTTTGAAGGAATTTCTCCACCAAAAAATCCAATCTCTACATTCGCGCCAATTTCACAGGCTTTATCGCATATAACCTTTTTTAAACGGGCATTGTGTCTTATAATATTATTATGAAATATAACCGAATCAACCACTTCGACACCCTCCTCAATTACTACATCAGGTGAAATTATTGAGTTTATAACCGTCCCTTTTATTACACATCCGTCGCCAATATAAGAGTTCAGAACCTTACCTTCAATGCGTGCGGGCAAACGATCTTTCAGCGCACACCCTTCAATGAGATTGGTGCATACCTGCCAATTGTTTAATTTAATTTTACCATCAAGTAATTCCATATTTGTTTTGTAATACATATCAATAGTTCGGGCATAAGACCAGTAATCGTAAAACTTATATCCATAAATTCGGCACCGACCAGGTAGCCGGGCAATTATATCCCGGCCAAATTCGTGTGATTCAGCCCGGGCATTTTCTTTTAACAAATCAAAGAGTATTTCCTTCTGGAAGATGTAGACTGTCATTGATACCCAGTCAGAATCTGGCTTTGTGGGTTTTTCCTGATAATCGATGAGCCTTCCATCCTCTTCAATAACACCATAACCAAACCAGGGGTATTTATTCTTTATCTGTGTAAAACAAACCGTAACATCCGCCTTCTTTTTTCTATGAAAATCAAAAACCTTTTTATAATCCATACGATAAATATGGTCCGCAGCTGCGATGAGGACATATTCTGGATTGAATTCCTCAATAAAAGAGATATTCTGATACACTGCATCTGCAGTTCCACGATACCAGTCTGATTCTTTTAATCCTTTATATGGTGGTAACATCCTTATCCCGCGTTTTCTACCTATGAAATCCCAGTGTTCGCCATTTCCAATATGACGCACAAGACTGTATGGTCTAAATTGTGATAAGACACCCACATTATCAATCTTGGAATGCATCATATTGCTGAGCACAAAATCAATAAATCGATAAATTCCAAATACCGGAACCGCTGCTTTTGGTCTTTTTTCAGTAAGGGTGAGCAACTCATCAACCCTACCACCCGCAAGTATCATTCCAACAATGTCATTCATTGTGAGTGCCGTATGGATTTAAAAGATTATTTTCAATCAATAATTATATCTTTGAAATTTATATAGTTTACCGGATTGACTTTTATCCCGGCGACAATGACTTCATAATGCAGATGAGGGCAGACCGCCCGCCCTGTTCCTCCCACTCTTGCAATTATCTGTCCCCTCTTTACTGCCTCGCCTTCGCGAACCAGCATTCTTGAAAGATGGGCATATCGTGTTACAAATCCATAACCGTGATCGATATCAATGACATATCCATAGCCCATATTCCAATCAGCAAAAGTAACAACCCCATCACCGGTAGCATATACCGGGGTGCCCTTTGATGCGCTAAAATCCACCCCTTCATGCATACGCACATCTTTTTCAAATGGGTCAACACGATAACCAAAACCCGAACTTATCTCTGCACCGGGGACAGGATTTATTGATGGAATATGACGCCAGAGGTCAAAATTCTGGGATATTTTATTCTCAAGTTCATTAATGCTCATTTCTCTTAATCGGACCTGCCCTTTTAAAATATCAACAGATTCATATAATTCCTCAATGAGTTTTGCATTATAGATTGAAAGATTTGTCGATTGTTTTGGAATATTAATACCACCAATACCCATTGACCAGATATCAGGGTGGATCGATGCAATTTGCAAGAAATTGCGTTGCTTATTATCAATTGCAATTTGATTGCCCAAAATTTTTTTTAACTCGGCGATGCGGTTCTTTAACTCCCCGATCTTTTTTGAAAATTCTCTGTGCTGTTCCTCAGCGATATTCTGTTTAATTTCAGAGATCGAGACCCTTGTATTATGAATAAAAAGACCAATGGCACTGATTGTGATTATACCAAAAAAAATTAAAATTGCAATTAAAAGGCGTGCAGATAAAAATAGGCTCCTTAAAAAATTATTGTGTCCAATGAGAATTATCGTAAAGCCCTGGTTCATAACATTAATATTATAACCATATATTTCTTTATGTCAAGATATAAAAAAGTTTTTAAAATACAGAATTACGAGCCGTTGCACATTCAAAAATTAAAAAATTCAGGGATCAGTGTCAATCCTAATAAAAATCTATTTTGGATGAGTAGAGATTAAAGAATTATAATTTATAAAGCAGATAGATCATCAAAAATACAAATACCACAGTCAGGATTGTGATATTGATAAACAAACCAAGGGAAAGGGCAATAAACCCTAAGTTTATGTGGACTGTGGAAAACCCAATCTTCAGGGCATTAAAGAAAAAGCCTTTTACTGGTCCGGGTGGAAAGATACTTCCCAGAAAATGGGATAATGCAGAACCGATTATCCCGCCGATCAAAATACCCAAAATGATTGTTTTAAAATTTCTTTTTGCCGGCATATAATTCCTCCTAAATAATAATGTTTATCTTTTCTCCGCATTTCGCACAGTGTGCATCTTTTAATCCTTTTATCAATGCCTTGAAATACATCCGCTCAATCAATAAACTACCACATTTTGGACAATAGGTATTTGAACCATCCTCACCAGGTACATTACCGAGATAGACATATCTTAATTTTTTCTTTGCCATTTCATAGGCATCAAATAGTGTATCTATTGGAGTCGGTGGCTTTGTATATTTATAATTGGGATAGTAACGCGAAAAATGGAGAGGAATTTCTGAACTCACACCCGCAACATAATTAATAAGGGCATCTATTTCATCGGGTTTGTCATTAAGACCAGTGACGATGAGGTTGGTGATTTCAATGTGGCAGGCTTTATTGGAGAGTTCAATCGTTCTTTTTATTGCATCAAGGTCACCACCAAGTTTCTTTTTATAAACATCAGGGTTCATTGTTTTTAAATCTATATTCATTGCATCAATCATAGGAAGGAGCTCTCTCAGTGGCTCTTCATTTATTAAGCCATTTGTTACCAGAACATTCTTACCTCCGTTATCCCGTATTATTTTGCATGCATCAAGGAGATACTCAAACCACATCAATGGTTCGGTGTAGGTATAAGAAACACCTAAACAGGGGTGCTCTTTAAAAATCTTTAATAACATTTCAGGAGAGAGAAATTCGGTCTGGACATCAACCTGGGATATCTCCCAGTTCTGGCAGAATGGACACCGCATATTACAACTGTTACAGGCGATTGAAAGTATCTGGGAACCAGGATAAAAATGGTATAAGGGTTTTTTTTCAATCGGATCAAGGGCAATAGATGTGGTCTCACCATAGTCAATTGCCCAGAGTTTATTCTCTTCATTTAGCCTTGCCCGACAGATACCCTTTTTCCCGGGCAATATCTTGCACTCATGGGGGCAGAGTCGGCACTGAACATAACCTTCAAAAACTTCGTAATATCTTGCTTCTACCTTCATTCAGTTTCTAACCTCTTCAATATATTATCCTGCTCATAATATATTATACCTTTAATACCCAAAGAGTCAAGGAATTTTTTGCCCTCCTGGGCGCCCATAACCGAGACTGCAGTTGCAATGCCATCAGCAAAGGTTGCACTTTCTGCAAATATTGTCACTGAGGCATAATTCTGTGCTGGTAAACCGGTCCTCGGGTCAATGATATGGGCATAACGGATACCATCCACCACAAAAAATTTTTCATAGTCACCAGAGGTTGATAATGCACCATCAATCAAACCGACTTTTTCAATCACACCCTCCCCGCGTGGATTTTTAATCCCCACGACCCAGGGCCTTTTTTTTGGTGAGTTACCGAGGGCATAGACCTCACCAGCAATATTGATGATTGCTGATTTAATTTTATACATTCTCATAATCTCACTAACCCGATCCGCAGCAAATCCCTGGGCAATCCCACCCAGGTCGACCTTCATACTCTCAGGGATAAAGATAGAATCCCTCTTTATTGTAATCTTTCTATAATCAACAAATTTTTTTGCCTGGTTTATTTCTACTTGTGCAGGAATCTTCTTTTGATTGCTATAAAATCCCCAGATTTCAAGCAATGGTGCAATTGAGATATCAAATACCCCATTGGTGAGACGGCTGATTGAATCGCTGAGCAAAAATACTGGTTTTATATCTTTTGGCAATTGTGCACGATGCTCTCTATTTATTCTACTCACCAGGCTATTGGGTGAAAAGTAGTTCAATAGTGAATCAAGATATTTTAATTCTCTATCAATCTCAGTAAGAATACGGTGGGCAGTATTATTATCTGCGCAATAAAATTTGATCTCACAGGGTCCACCAACGATAAAATTTTTATAGTTGTATTCTCTTTCCCGTGGTGTGCAGAAAATAAAGATGAAGATAAAAAATAGATTATTTCTTAAAAATTGCATCTCTTTTTTGCTATTATCCGTCTTATCAATTTTTCTAACTCTACGGCAAAAAAGACAATGGAAGAAAGTATGAAGCAAAGCCCAAGTTCAGTTAGTGTCAATGCCTGGGTTTTGAAGATTAACTGGGCAGCAGGTAAGTAGATCACAATTAACTGAACGAGCACGAGGAAGAGAATTGAAAAGAACAATAATTTATTGGAAAAAATTCCAATTTTAAAAATCGATTCCTTTGCTGAACGAACCGCCAGTGCATTACCGAGTTCGCTTAAAGTGATAACTGTAAAGACCATAGTGCGCCAGTGTATATCAGACCTTATTTCCAGGTTCAAGGTCAAAAGACATACCAGGGTCATCAAGCAACCTACAAATATGATATATTCTCCCACGCCCTCGGCAAAAATTCCCTGTCCTGGTGGGCGTGGATTCCTTTTCATCATATCTGCATCTGCTGGGTCAAAAGCCAGTGCAAGTGCTGGTAAACTATCGGTAACAAGGTTTATCCAGAGGAGTTGAATAGGTAAAAGAGGGATTGGTAGTCCAAAGAATGGGGCAAGAAAGATAAGTAAAATCTCAGCAATATTACAGGACATTATATACTTGATAAATTTTATTATATTGTCATAGATTCTCCTGCCTTCACGCACTGCCTTTACAATCGTGGCAAAGTTGTCATCAAGCAAAATCATATGGGATGCCTCTTTGGAAACCTCGGTTCCCATTATCCCCATTGCGACACCGATATTTGCCCGCTTCAGCGCTGGTGCATCATTGACACCATCTCCAGTCATTGCAATATACTGCCCTTTGTCCTGCAGGGCCTTTACAATCTTGAGTTTCTGTTCAGGGGCAACCCGTGCATAAACCCGGATGTGTTCAACCCTTTTTTCAAACTCCTCAAGGGATAATGCATCAAGTTCTTTGCCCGTAATTACAGCCTGGGTATCATCGTTCAAAATACCGAGTTGGTAGGCAATTGCTCGGGCAGTTACTGGATGATCACCAGTGATCATCACCGGGATTATGCCTGCGGTCTTACACTGCTGAATCGCTTCTTTCACTTCCAATCTTGGTGGATCAATCATACCCACAAGTCCAAGGATTATAAGCCCATCTTCAATATTTGCCGGGGTTAGTTCCTTCGGTATTTCTTTCCACTCACGCACTGCGATTGCAAGCACCCTGAGTCCATCATTTGCCATTTTTAAATTTGCCTTATTAAGTTGCTCAAAATCTTTTTTTATCTCGCCCTCAACCAAACAACCGACTGATTTTTCAAGGAGTGAATCTATTGCCCCTTTTGTGAATGAAATTATCCTGCCATCCTCCATTCTATGGATTGTCGTCATACATTTTCTATCTGAATCAAATGGAAGCTCTGCAACCCTTGGATGTTTTTTTATCAATTCTCGTTTATCATATCCGGATTCATATGCCACAACACAGAGTGCAGTCTCGGTTGGGTCGCCAATAATTTTGCCATCTTTGTCATAATTGGCATCATTACTCAAAGCCAGGGCAAGAAAGAATTCAGGATTTCTCTCTGCATAATTGCTAAAATCTTCTTCTCTGATAATTTTGTTATTTAAAAAAATCTCGCGCACAATCATCTTATTCTGGGTGAGGGTTCCAGTCTTATCAGAACAGATATATGTCACTGAACCGAGTGTCTCTACAGCAGATAGTTTGCGCATCAATGCATTCTCCTTGACCATTTTCTTCGCACCCAAAGCAAGGGCGATTGTCACGACTGCTGGTAATGCCTCAGGAATTGCAGCAACTGCCAAACTCACTGCGGTCAAAAATATCAGTGTCACAGGTTCACCCCTTAAGACACCAAAGGCAAAAACAACCGCACATACTACAAGAAAAATAATGGAGAGATATTTACCGAAAGAAATAAGCCTCTGCTGTAAAGGAGTCTTTACCCCTTCTTCTTCCTGTATCATTGTCGCAATCTTACCGAGTTCTGTATCCATACCTGTTGCCACAACAACGCCTGCTCCCCTACCATAAGTAACAATAGTTCCTTTGTATGCCATATTCTTTCTGTCCCCAAGAGAAATCCCGGGGTCGTGAAGTTCCTTAGTAAATTTCTCTACTGCAACAGATTCACCAGTCAAAGGTGCTTCATCAATCTTTAACTGGGCAACCTCAATGAGCCTCATATCTGCCGGCACGATATTTCCTGCCTCAAGCAAGACTACATCACCAGGAACGACCTCAGATACCGGAATTGTGTAAACAATATTATTCCTGCGCACATTGACATTTGATTGTGCCATCTTCTTCAATACCTCAATCGCCTTTTCAGCGCGATATTCCTGGATAAAACCGATGATACCATTCACAATGACAATCACAATTATGGCAATTGTATCAATCGGTTCACCCACAATCCCTGAAATGATTGCCGCGACAATAAGAATCAAAATCATAAAATCCTTGAACTGGTCAAGGAGCATCTCAAACGGAGTCTTTTTCTTTGCCTGTTTTATCTCATTCGGACCGAATTTTTCAAGGCGATTTCTTGCCTCTTCTGAATTCAAACCTTCAATCCTGGTGTTGATGGTTTCCAGGACCGCATTAATGGGTAATGAATGCCAGTAGTCTTTTGCCATCGGTTGCACTATAATATCCATTTTTTTGAGTATGTCAATAAATGCTGGTTAGGCGTACCAATGATTTTGCAACATTTTTCTGCCTGCCTGAAAAATGTTGCAAAATTTATCTTTTCCTCTTCCTCTGACCGACCTTTATTCTTACCAGGGCACGCTGGAATGCTGCCATTGCCTCGGCATGGGTCATCTTATCAGCCCTCTTTTCCTCCATCAATTTTTGAGCCCTCTCCCTTGCCTTCATTGCCCTTTCCAAATCTATCTCCTCAGCCCGTTCTGCCGCATCAGCAAGAATAATCACCTTATGCGGCAATACCTGGACAAATCCACCTGTAATCGCCATATATTCAATCTCATTATCTTTTTTTATCCTTATCTCTCCAGGACTGATTATAGTAACCAGAGGTATATGTTTAGCAAGGATACTTATCTCACCCTGAACCGTAGGAACAGTAAGAATATCAATATCTTCTGAATATACAAGTCGTTCAGGTGTTACAATTTCTAATCTAAATTTCATTTTGAATTACAGTGCCAATCCTCCACACATATATAGACTCTGCTCTGGTATTTCATCACACGCACCTTCAAGTATCGCCTTGAATGCCTTTATCGTTTCTTTTAATGGCACATATTGTCCTGGTCTGCCTGTGAATGTTTCGGCAACAAAGAATGGCTGGGATAAAAATTTCTGAATCTTTCTTGCCCTGGTCACCGTCAATTTATCTTCTTCAGAGAGTTCTTCAAAACCTAAGATTGCAATGACATCCTGTAAGTCTTTATATCTCTGTAAAACCCTCTGGACACCCCTTGCTACATTGTAATGCTCTTCACCAACAAATCTCGGGTCAAGAATTGTAGAGGTTGAATCAAGCGGGTCAACGGCTGGATATATTCCAAGTTCGGCAATGGGTCTTGATAAAACAATCGTTGAATCAAGATGTCCAAATGTCGTTGCTGGTGCCGGGTCGGTCAGGTCATCAGCTGGAACATAAACTGCCTGGACCGAGGTGATTGAACCGTGTTTGGTTGAAGTAATTCTTTCCTGTAATTCACCCATTTCTGTAGCAAGTGTTGGCTGATAACCTACTGCAGATGGAATCCTGCCCAGTAATGCTGAAACTTCTGAACCTGCCATTGTAAAACGGTAGATGTTATCAATAAATAACAATACATCCTTGTGTTCTACATCCCTGAAATATTCTGCCATAGATAAGGCAGTCAAGCCAATCCTTGCCCGCACCCCTGGTGGCTCATTCATCTGCCCAAAGACAAGGACCGTCTTATTGATAACCCCTGAACGGTTCATCTCATTATAAAGTTCATTACCCTCGCGCGTCCTTTCCCCAATCCCTGCAAAAACCGATACACCACCATGTTCAATTGCAATATTTCTAATCAATTCCATAACGACAACGGTCTTACCAACACCTGCGCCACCAAAGAGACCGACCTTTCCACCCTTCATAATCGGTGCGATCAAATCAATAACCTTTATCCCGGTCTCAAGTATTTCTACCTTTGTGGACTGTTCTTTGAATGCAGGAGGTTTACAATGAATGGGTCTGCGCAGTTTTCCATCCACCTGACCCTTTTCATCAATCGGTTCACCAAGGACATTGAACAACCTACCCAGTGTCTCAGGGCCAACCGGGACAGTAATCGGTTCACCAAGATCAATCACCTCCATCCCCCGTGCGACCCCATCTGTTGGTCCCATTGCAACCGTTCTTACAACATTGTATCCAAGATGTTGTTGCACTTCAAGAATGAGGTCACCATCCTTTAATGTTAATTTCAATGCACCATAAATCTCGGGCAATTTCTCGGTAAATTCAACATCCACAACCGGGCCCATTATCTGCAAAACCCTTCCTTTATTCATAATTCTATAACCTCCTTAATTTTCTATTAAATTAAAAGTAGTTGCCTGATTTATCGGAATTTTTTTATCCTTCTGTCCAATAGATTGGGCAACTACAATTTTATCCATATGCTATTTCTCCAGACTCTCAATCACCGCCTTGGTGGTTGATAGTTCGGTCAATTCCTTTGTGATTCCTTCCTGTCTTGCCTTATTATATGAAAGGGTAAGACTCTGAATAAGATTCTCCGCATTCTCTGTAGCATTCTTCATCGCCATCATTCGTGCGGAAAATTCTGATGCCTGTGATTCAAGGACTGCAGCGTATATCTTGTATTCAATTATTCTGACCAGCAGGGTATCTATCACTTCCCCGGGTGAAGGCTCATATAGGAACTGGGCAAGGAAAGGCTCTTCTGGCTGTTCCTGATGAAATGGCAATAATCTCAAAACCGTAGGCCGCTGAACAACATTTGATATATAATCACTGTATACAAGGTCAACTTCATCTACATTCCCTTTTATAAATTCTTCAATAATTATCCGGGAAATGGGTGTAATGCTGATAAAAGGCACAGGTGCCCCAAGGCCGGTAAATTCCGCAATGACCCTGTATCCCCGACGGATAAAAAAATCCCTGCCTTTCCTTCCTACCGCAAGGATGGAACTGGTTTCTTTGTCTTTAATCTGCTTCAGTGCCTCGCCAATTATGTTCATATTAAATGCACCACACAACCCACGGTCTGAAGTGATGAGGACGATGAGTCTATTTTTAATCTCCCTTTTCTGCAACAATGGATGGAGTTCACGCTCAGTCTTTGGCGCGAGGTTCAACAAGAGATTCCAGGCAAGCTGGGCATAAGGTCTTGAAGCCATAAGGGCCGATAAGGTCTTGGTCATCTTCGCACCTGCAACCATCTGCATCGTCTTGGTAATTTTTTTGATATTACCAACTGATTTGATATGTCTTTTTATATCACGGACCGAAGCCATTACAATCTAAATCCTAAATTCCAATCCGCCACGCTGATTGGCGGACCATATTCCAAATTTTCATTTAGAAAATAGCCCTTTGAATTCCGTTATTGCTTGAGTAAGTCTCTTTTCGGTTTCGCCATCAAGGTCTTTTGTCTCTTTTATCCTTTTACCGACCTCGGGGTGAGATGTATCCATATACCGCAAAAATTCATCCTCAAATTTCTTAATCTTATCAATCGGGATATCGTCAAGCATACCGGAAATTCCAGCGTATATAATCATCACCTGTTTTTCCACAGACATTGGAACATACTGTCCCTGTTTTAAGATCTCGGTCATAACCTTGCCCCGGGTCAATTGCTTTCTTGTTGCCTCATCAAGGTCACTTGCAAATTCCGCAAATGCAGCCATTTCACGATATTGCGCCAGGTCAAGACGGAGTTTACCTGCAACCTTTTTCATCGCCTTTATCTGGGCACTTGAGCCAACCCTTGATACAGAAAGACCAACATTTATCGCAGGTCTGATACCCTGATAAAATAATTCAGGCTCAAGATATATCTGTCCATCTGTAATTGATATAACATTGGTCGGGATATAAGAAGTTATATCACCTGCCTGGGTTTCAATAATGGGAAGTGCAGTTAGAGAACCACCACCATGTTCTTTATTCAATTTTGCCGCCCGTTCAAGGAGTCTTGAATGGAGATAAAAGATATCCCCTGGATATGCCTCTCTTCCTGGTGGTCTTCTCAATAAAAGAGAGATCTGGCGATATGCCCAGGCATGTTTTGAAAGGTCATCATATATGACAAGTGCATCCTTTCCCTGATCCATAAAATATTCACCCATTGCACAACCTGCATAGGGTGCGATATACCACAAAGATGCCGGGTCAGAAGAACAGGCACCAACAACAATTGTCCAGTCCATTGCCCCATATCTTTCCAGCTCAGAAACAATCCTTGCAAGTTTGGATTCCTTTTGTCCGATTGATACATATATACAGATTACATTTTCTTCTTTTTGATTGATAATCGTATCAATCACAATTGCAGTCTTACCGGTTTGCCGATCACCGATTATCAACTCACGCTGTCCCCTGCCGATTGGAATCATACTATCTATCGCCTTTATACCAGTCTGCAGAGGGGTATTCACCTGTTCACGCAGTATCACTCTCGGTGCGATCTTTTCTACGGGATAATATTTTGAAGGTTTGACCGGTCCCTTACCATCAAGCGGTTCGCAGAGTGGATTTATCACCCTGCCGATAAGATTTTCACCAACCCCAACTTCAAGAATTCTGCCGGTTCCTTTAACAATATCACCTTCTTTAATCTTTTCATAATCACCAAGCACAATTGCACCGATACGGTCTTCAAGGAGATTCAAGGCAACACCCTGAATTCCATCAGGGAATTCAAGCATCTCCGAGGCAAAACAATCCTGGAGTCCATTGATGTGGGCAACGCCATCACCAATTTCAATCACAGTGCCCACCCTTTCAACTTTTACCTTCTTTTCAAATTCAAATAAGTCTTTTTTTAATTCTTTTAATAATTTTGTCTTTATTTCCTGGCTCATAACCTATCCCTGTTTTAAGTTTTTCAGCAATTCAGAAATTCTTGATTTCAAACTTGCATCAATCATTATATCTCCACTCTTGATCACAACCCCGCCGATTATTTCAGGATCGATGATATTTTTAATACTCACTGGCTTTTTCAATTTTTCAGAAAAACTTTTATACAAACTGTTTTTTTCTTCATTTGTCAATGGAACTGCGGTCTTTACTTCAATCTCTAAGACACCTGTTTCAACCCTTGTGCGTTTATAATTCCTTAATATCTCACTCAAACTTGATAATGCATTACATCTGAGAAGCAAGAAGACAAATTCATAGGTCTGGGGACCGATATAATCTTTGAACAGTTCTCTTAAGGTCTTTTGCTTTTCCGCAAAGGGGATTCTTGGATTTTCAAGATAGCCACGCAGTTTCAGTGAAGAACGGAAAGAAGAATCTACAACCTCTAGTTCAGATATTATTTTTTCCATATCCTTATCTGATGTCTGGATACCTGATTCTTCTTTATATCCCTCTTTTTTCTGGCTTGGATTATCCTCTGGTCGCGGTCTTTTCAAGTTCCTTCTCCACTTCTTTTATTGCCTCTTCAATCAATGCCCGCTGGGACTTTTCATCCAGTTTCTTTCTTATCAATTCTGCACTCAGTGTGACAACCATCTCACCTACTTCCTTCTTTATCTCTGCCATAATATTTTGCTTTTCTGCATTGATCTCCTGCATCGTCCTTTCCACAATCTTTTTTGCCTCTTCATTTGCCAACTCAACAATTTTTTTCTTCTCTTCATCGCCCAATTTTGTCGCTTGCTCTATTATGCGATGCGCCTCTTTCTTTGCCTCTTCAATATACTGGCGATGCCTTTCTTCAGCCTCAGCTGCCTGTTTTTTCAGACTTTCGGCAGTCTTTATTCCATCCTCTATCTTACTGGAACGATCTTTAAAGAGTTTTAAAATTGGTTTATAGAGGAATCTATTCAATATCCATAACAGAATTAGAAAGTTTACAATCTGGGCGATGAGAAGCAATGGATTTATACCGAGTTTAGTCAGGGCTTCCATAATTATAAGAATTTAATTATCAATGCCACAACCAGGGCATAGATTGCGATTGCCTCGGCAAATGCGAGTGCAAGGATGAATAATGTTTGTATCTTACCTGTTGCCTCTGGATTACGGCCTGCGGCTTCGGTTGCCTTTGCGCCGATAAATCCAATCCCCAGACCAGGTCCTAATGCACCAAGCCCTATGGCTATTGCTGCAGCAAGTGTCTTCATTGTTGCTGGTTCCATTTTATTTTCCTCCTTTCATCTCTCTCCTTTATCCTCTCCCTTCAAGGGAGAAAAAGGGTGAGGGATCAATGTTCCTCTTCACTCGTTGCAATTTTTATAAAGAATAAAGTAAGAAAAGAAAATATTATTGCCTGTATCACACCCACAAAGATCTCAAGGGCAAGGAATGGCAGAGGAACAATAAATGGTAATAAAAACAACATCACGGTCAAAAGAACTTCACCGGCAAAGATATTTCCAAAGAGACGGAAAGAAAAAGAGATAATCTTGGCAATTTCAGCGATCAGTTCCAGTATACCAACAAAGAACATTATCGGATTTTTAAGTTTTATGAATCTTTTAAGAAAACCTTTAAATCCTAATATTTGAATACTGTAGATCTGAGTAAAGATCACAGATATCAATGCCAGGGCAAGGGTTGTATTGAGGTCTGCTGAAGCACCCCTGAATAAAGGAACAAATTCTTTATGCCCCTGTATCTCTGGCTCATTGGTCTCTTCGTCTGTAACCTCTTTATGTTCTATGTGCTCAGTTTGAGCGTATTCTTCCTTATAAAACCCGATAGAACCAACCCCGGGCAATAGACCAAACCAGTTGATAATCAAAACAAATAAGAATATCGTCATTATCAATGGAAAGAACTTTCTACCCTTCTCTTCACTACCAAAGACCTCGCAGATGAGATTATAAAAATACTCCATTATATATTCCACCACATTCTGAATCCCTGCTGGAATGATATTCTTTTTTGCCCTTATCACGATTACTATAATGACAAACAATAGAATCGTAATATATGTGACAAGTAAAGAGTTGGTCACGGGCAAAGGTCCTATCCTGAATAATTCCTCAGCGGCTATTGATATATGCATAGACAAAATTATATTCAAATTTATGAAAAAATCAAGATGGTATTGACAGTCATAAAAAATTCCTTATAATTGATTTGCGAAAGGAGTAAAGAATGGCAAGAGAATGTGCAATATGCGGGAAAAAGGCACAGGTCGGTTCAAAGATCAGCCATGCCCATAATGTCTCAAAAAGGAGGTTCAATGTAAACCTCCAGAGAGTAAGGATAAAGGTAGATGGTAAGATTAAACGGGTGCTGGTCTGTACCGATTGTTTGAGTGCCGGAAAAGTGACCAAGGTTTAATGTAGATAATGGGTTATGGTCATTACATATACCCTGATAAGCGTATGTCTGGTCAGCCTGATTTCTTTTATCGGCGTCCTTTTCATATCAATAAAGAAAGATAGATTAAACAAAATTCTTTTATTGCTGGTAAGTTTTGCCGCGGGTTCTTTATTCGGCGATGCGCTAATCCATTTATTACCAGAGGCTTTTGAACAAATAGATAATAGTCTTAAAACTTCGCTCCTTGTTATTACAGGGATATTTATATTTTTCATACTGGAGAAATTTGTCCGCTGGCGCCATTGCCATATACCAACCTCTAAAGACCATCCCCATCCAATGGTAACAATGAACCTTATCGGTGATCTGGTTCATAACCTGATAGATGGTATGATAATAGGGGCAAGTTATTCAGTGAACATTCCCATAGGAATAGCAACCACAATAGCGGTTATCCTCCATGAAATTCCCCAGGAGATCGGCGACTTTGGTGTCTTTCTCCATGGTGGATTGAGTATAAATAAGGCACTGATGTTGAATTTTTTATCCGCACTTACTGCAGTCATCGGCGGGATCATATCCCTGATTGTTGGTCCTGCTGTAAAGGACTACTCAATCATCCTCTTACCATTGACTGCAGGTGGATTCATCTATATCGCAGGTTCTGATCTCATCCCAGAATTACAGGGTTGTGAAACCCCGAGAATGTCATTTTTACAGTTGATTGCAATGGCTTGTGGTGTGGGTCTGATGGCACTTTTAATACTATTTGAATAAATCTAAATTGAGTAAAAATAGAAATATTTTTGATTACTTCTTCATTCTCAGACCCCTTATTCTAATCCCGGTTTTGGATTTTTTTCTTATTGGAAATTATATTGCCTCAGGAAAAAGTGTTTTTACACACAAAACATTGCTGGGAATATTTATCTATGGATTGTTAATGGGTGGTGTTTATATATTAAATCAAATCACAGACATTGAAACAGATCGCTTAAATAAAAAACTATTCATACTCTCAGAAAATTTCATCCCTTTAAAAAATGCTTATATTGAAATGTTTTTGCTCTGGGCTATTGCACTATTCTTTTCCTGGTCTTTTGGTCTGCCATTTTTTATAATAATGCTGGGCTCATTACTCTTAGGTCTTTTTTATTCTCTGCCGCCGATAAAATTAAAAGGCAAGCCATTCTTTGATACCTTAAGCAATGGATTCGGTTATGGAATGCTGAACTTTATTGCTGGTTGGTTAATGCAAAAAGATTTTGAATCCCGTGTTTTCATAATCTTCCTGCCATATTTTTTAAGCATCTGCGCGGTCTTTGTAAATACAACGATTGTAGATATTGAAGGAGACAAAGGGTCGGGTGAAATTACAACATCTGTTTTTTTGGGAGAAAAATTCTCTTATATGGTGTCTTCAGCCCTTATTTTATCCGGGGTGCTATTTTCAATTATAAACAGGGATATAATCTGTCTCATTCCATCAGCACTTGCATCACCATTATTCCTTTATCTAACTTTTTATTATCTAAAATACAAAAAGGTAAATCGCAAGATTACCATTTTATCATTCAGAATGCCCGGATTGATATTCACCATCATCACCTGTATTCTTTATCCGGGATTCATTCCATTCTTGATTTTCCTTATCCTTGGAATGAAGATATATTACAAAAAACGATTTAATATGGACTACCCCACCTTAAATCAGGGATAAAAATAAAGGGGATTGGTTTTACCAATCCCCTTTTTGATTAAAACCGATTATTACTTCACAGCCTTCTTGAGTTCGCGGCCTGCCTTGAATTTGGGAACGCGTTTTGCAGGAACCTTAATTGTCTCACCGGTCTGAGGATTCTTTGCCGTGCGCGCTTTTCTCTTGGCTACCATGAATGTTCCAAAGCCTACGAGTGTTATTCTATCACCCTTTTTAAGAGCAGCAGTTACTGCCTCTACAAAAGCATCGAGTGCTATGCCTGCTGCTTTTTTACTTATATCTGCCTTTTTGGCAATGCTGTCTATAAGTTGTGCCTTGGTCATTTTAGATACCTCCTCTTTTTGATGCTAAATTATACACATATTTCCTTCTTTGTCAAGTGTTGAATTAATCTAAATCACTGATTCTGCACACCCACAAACATCCACCTGCAAAATACGCCTTTTTGATACCTGAACTCTTCTGATTATCCATATCCTGATTTTATATAAATTTTTGTAATCTATTCACCTATTAACCCCACCACCTCTTTTTATCAAATATACCATTTTGTATAGCGTCCTGCGGATAAAAGAAGTTGCTGAAGGCATTTTAGCGAAGCCTTTTATCTGCTGTTATATGAAGTTGCTCTATTTTTATCATTTAAGATTCTCCAGACAATTCTATAGATATTTCATTCACCGTTTGTCTAACTTTTTCAACATCATTTATGTTATCTATTATCCGCTTTAGATATTCTTCACTAAAAACAACGAAGCCATTTTTAAGAAGGATAAAATACTTATGAAATGACTTCAATGCATTTTGATAGCCACTCTTGTCCTTCACCCGTGTACTGGTAACTCTTTTTTCAAACTCTTCTATGTTAAATACAGCATAAGGTATGGTAATAATTGTCTTCTTACCTCCTACAGTCCTTGCCTCTTTTCGCTGACTTATTTTTGCTACCTGAAATCCAATATCATTAACTTTAGCGTCAATTCCTTTAGCATCTAACTCTGCATTGCACGCTAATTGTAAATCTTTCCCTTCTTTGACACAAATATATTCAAACAAATAACAAAAATCTAATTGAGTAAGAACAGACACCCAGGTTCTATACATTCTTGCCTTAAATCCCTTCTTAAACCAATCATTTTCATCAAGTGATTTGTTGAAGAAATATCTTTTGAATTCTTCAAGCGCCCTCTTACTTTCAGGAGAAGTATTTATTTCTCTCCAGAATTCCTCAAACCATTCCTCAAAATTTAAAAATTTTCTATCTTCCCAGTAGTGTTTGAATATTGAGGCAAGTGGTAGGATTTCTTTGGGTAAGTCCTGCTCTACCCATTTAATATTTTTTAATTCTTCTCTATATTTGTCTAAAGGTATGCTTTCAAGAAATTTACGATATTTTGCTAAATCCTCAATTGGATTTTTCATAAAACCCTCCTTTTTTGTATTTCTTTCCATTCTTTTTTAGATGGTAAAGGGAGGTTTTTAAGTTGAGTAATGCTTAAGTGATAAGTAATTTCCTGATATGTATCTTTTATATACTTCTTTACATAATCTGAATTAAGATATTCTACTACCTCCCTGTCACTCATATCAAAATTTCTACTAGAACTAAATAGATCATTCTTCCTTAAAAGATGATAAACATCACCCATCCACGGATAACATTTTTCATCAATAGATGCGCCTACTTTCCCATCCTCTCTAAAACCTAAACCGACTACAATATGTGGAATATTAAAATATCCTCGCAATTTCTGGACATCGGTCTTTTTTATCCAGTAATGTGTAAAATTTTTATAGATAATCTCATTACATCTAAGATTTCTTCCATTTAAAAGAGGCAGATAATCGTTCTCTCGTGGAGAAATTTCTTTTGTTATGTAGGGATTATTTTTAATTTCAGGGGTCCGTGGGGAAATTCTTATTTCATAAATATCACCTAATCTGTATGAACAGGAACTCTCTATAATATGCGTGTAATCTGTTTCGAATGTTACTACTTCACCCTTCCACTTGGCATTGATTTTTACTGTCTCTATCTTATTATTATTAACATAATATTCCAAAAGTTCCAGTCTGTGGCAAAACTTGTCAGATTTAATAAAGTTCAACACTACCGATGAAACATCTGCTTCAGGCTTAAACACATCCGGTCCCAAATAAATTATAGCAGTTCCCCCATTTTGGGATAAAAAAGTTCTCAGTTTCCTAAAGTCATCTAAAATCATAAACGTAGCAGGAACAATAAAAATCAATTGCCCTTCTGGTTTAAGTAATTTAATAGACTTTTCTATAAATGCACCATAAACATTGTATTTCCCATACCAGGTTTCATACTGACTTTTATATTTGGTTTTGGTGTCAGGGTCTATTTTTATTGTATAATGTTCGGAGAGACTCGGAATACCATAGGGTGGGTTGCCAATAACCAAATCGAAAAGAAAGCCTGGCTCCCACAAAAGGTAATCATCCTTTATTATCTCTATATTATTCCCAATGTTTAAAGTTGTTAAATAATTAACTATATCCTGGTTAATTTCTACGCCCACAAGTTTTGCCACTTTAAAAATTTCAGGTAGGTTTCTTTTTATCCCAATTAAAAACTGTGCCAATCCACAAGCTGGTTCCAGGATGGTAATATCATTTTTATTAGTATATTTTGCAACATCAATCAAGTTAACCATAAAATCAACAATCCACTCAGGAGTAAAAAAAATTCCGTAATCTCTCTTGATATTCTTAAGGTTGTTATTTACTATATCTTGGTAAACTTTGTAGTCCGCTATTGTTTTTTCTCTTACAAGTAAGGGTTTATATCTCTTGGGTTGATATTTTATCTTTTTCATATTCTTAACATTTCAATATGGCAATTTTATATCACTCGTTCATAGACGAAGTATTTCGTATATCCCAACTATGGTTGAAAAGCCGGAATTCTCTATTTTTTAATAATTTTCTCATTCCGCACCATTTGAGTTTCTGGATTTTAATTTTCATAACTATATTGTTATTTTATACACCTTCAATTAAAAGTCAAGCAAAATTTATTTAACGGTTCCAACATAAAAGAAGTTTTTGCGAAGCAAAAATTTGCATGCCTGTGCCGAAGGCAGACAGCAAGCAGCGGGAAGGTGCTGTGTTTCATAAGTGGCGGTTTCATATTATTTTAAACTCTCCATTTCCTTTTTAATCTCATCGGCACCCCCCTTTATATCTTTCACTATCTCTTGGAGAGACATTGTCTGCCATTCTATCTCCTTCACATAGCGGTAATAATGAATCTCTTGTAATGCTTTACATCCCGGAAACTCCCGCTGAACTCTCTTCTGGATTTCCTTTCTTTCTCAGCAACTTCTCTTCTTGGCATTTTATACCTCCTCTTCTCCAAAGAAATCTTCAGGTGTTACAATTATGGGGACTGGGATCCTTAATCTTGCGTTCACCTCGTGTATCATTTCTTGTGTTCCACGCTTATAAATATGTTGGAGATTCCATGTGGCCAAAAAATTCATCTCCCCGATGCTTGCTTAAGCAAGATGAAGAGCATCACCACGAGGTAAACGTCTGTGGGATAAATAAACATCCGCTAATTTAATTACTTCCTCCGTTATTTCCAGAATCCTAAAGTCTTTTATCAGTTTTTCCAATGCCTTACGCAGATTTGGTTCCCCTATTGCCCTGATTTCATCAAGGACAATTTTTGAGATGTAAGAATCAAAATGAGGCAAGATCTCACTCCAAAATTGGCGGGTCAAATCTCTCGAATAAGGAGCATCATCCTCAAAATACATGCCTATCACAGAGTTCTCCAAATAAAGTTTAAGTTTTTCTTTTCATAATTTTATTCCTCTATTGCCATTTCATATAACGTTTTAGGTGTTTGTGAAGTCCGCCGAAGGCGGAATTTGGTAAGCGAACCACAAACACCGTGTTATCTGAAGTCGCCATTTTATAAAATCGGTCATATTTTCAGACCTCTTTCTTTGGCCCATTTCTCGATTTCTTGAACTTCTTCAGAAGTTACCGATGGTGGTATTTGCTTAATTGCTTCAACTATATCTTCTTTAGTAATACGAGCTACACCACTTTCCCTTCTATTAAATGCTTTAAATGCAGATTCTTCGATAATGTTCTCTATATCTGCACCAGAATATCCTTCTAATTTTTCGGCAATTTCTACAATATCACTCTCACTTATTTGATGTTCTTTATTACGCAGTTTTAATTTTATAATTTGTTCTCTTGCGTTCTTGTCAGGTAACTTTATATAAAATTTTTTATCAAATCTTCCCGGGCGAAGGAATGCTGTGTCAATCATTTGGGGTTTATTAGTAGCCGCAATAACGACAATTGGTTTTATTTTTTGCTTAAATATCTTACTTAATTGGGCTAAAAGAACTGGGGTGATTCTCTGCATAACTGAAGAGGTCTGGTCTTCCCGTTTACACAAAATCCATTCAGCCTCATCAAGAAATACAACTGCTCTTGGTTCTTTATCTAAAGCTGCAAAAATATTTTCTAATTTTCTTTCTGCTTCACCGGGATAACCTACAATGACAGATGGACTAATCTCTATAAACTTTGCCTGAATACTTTTGGCAATAGCCTCAGCAATAAGCGTCTTTCCTGTACCAGGAGGCCCGAATAATAACATTCCGCCACCTATGCGAAGTCCTAAAGAATATGCTGCTTTCTCATCTTCAAAAGGTGCTATAATTCTCTGATAAATGAAATTTTTTACATCATTTAACCCTGCAACATCTTCCAATGCAATCTCTGGGAATATACCTACCTCTTCGGGTTGAGTGGCAGCCGCTCTTTGAAGTTCTGAAGGATCAAACAGAGACAAAACTTTTTCAGTGATTTCTGGCCCGTATGTATTTTTAGAAGGAGCCTTATATGGGTAAGGTTTTCTTTTAATTTCTCTTAATTCTATAATTTTTTCTAACTTATTTGTAGCTTCGTTAATCCTTTGTAACTTACCAGGTAATTTCACCTTCACTTGAGCAGGGAAGTTGCCTTCCCAAGCATTTGGATCAATATTAAGCTTTGCTTCACCTTCTGCTACAAAAATACCAAGAAGTTGATCTTTAGAGATATTCAGTAAAAAACCAAAATCCCCTTTCTTTATTGACTTCAAATAAGGTAGACGCCATTCTCTATCACCAAATAAACCTTTTTCAAGGCATTCTTTTTCTGTGTTATCCGTACATAGCATAAAGAAGCAAGGAGTAATATTTTTCATATTTTCACCTCATTAAACAATTTTCGATAACGGTTTGCGGATAAACGAAGTTGCCGAAGGCAATTTGGGCGAACGAAGTGAACCGTATAGCCAGTATTAGACGAAGTAAGGTTATAAATTTTAATTATTCGAGTTTTAACTTGGCTCCGCATTTCGGGCATTTAACCTTCTCTGACAATTTCCCAATTGTACGACCTACTCCACCTATAAGAATCGCACCAATAATTGCAACCGGCCAAAGTCCAGAAATAGCAGTACCCAGTAAAGCAATTCCAAGTGAACTGCCTATGGCTCCTCCAATAGCACCACCTCCAGCTGCCCCAATGACTGTTCCCACCCATCGTCCAGTAGAGTCTTTTTCATATTCAACGATTGCTCCGCAGCTAGAGCATTCAACTTTTAACTTTTTTTTCTCACACATTATCTCCTTTCATTAACGACTTATTTCGCCTAACTCTTTCATATTTGAATTAGATTCGGATATCCTTCCAAAATTGGTGGCATAGAGAAACTGAAAATCCTTTTTCATTTGTGCTAACCCCTTCTCTATATTCAGGATTTTTATTTTTGATTTCATAATTTTATTATAAATATCTTTAATTGAAAGTCAAGGGGGATTTTATTGAATATTTTCAATATAAAAAAGCGTGGCTTATGAATGCTGTGTTTTGTGAAGTTTAACTGTTTCTATTTTTTATGTTATCAAAGAATATTAATTCCTGTTGTTTCTTAATACCCTTCGGACCATACTTTCCAGTAAATTCGCCCTTTTCTTTTCTCTCTTTA
>Ga0207433_10004714_pt1 | contig 24875 bp, 22 predicted proteins | sample YelNatPaOPGAMG01_FD_187559 | JGI IMG/M metagenome (GOLD analysis project Ga0207433, IMG submission 187559) | Hot spring thermophilic microbial communities from Obsidian Pool, Yellowstone National Park, USA - OP-RAMG-01 (SPAdes) (version 3) | ecosystem: Environmental > Aquatic > Thermal springs... | reverse complement strand
GGTCCCCTTCCTGGAGTTCCAGATAATCCATCAGGGAGGGGTCCAGCTCAATTTCAGGGGCGTCTTCGCTTGGCCTTCCAGGCTGGAAGTCTAGCAAATTTAAGCCTTGACTGCGCACAAATACGCGTGCGAAAGCATACTTCTTAGCAGTGTGGTTCTCCACCCGCAGCAAATCCCCAGGGGTTGCCTGCATCTCATCCATCAACCCCAAAGGCAGCCAACATAAACCAGCATTTTGCCATTGTTTGGGCAAGGCTTTGAGGCGCACCTCCATTAAGCCCAATCCCCTTTTCTTGCTCTAATTAGCTGAAGGCATTCCTCTAAAGGCCCGTTGGATTTATTGCTCCCAAGTATAGCCCGACTGACGTAGTCCCGTAAGCGAACTGGATAAGCTTCCAAATCTGTTGGCATCATATCGGTGAAATTCACTTTCATTAATGTCTGGATGGTCCAGGCGTCGATCTTGTGCTGGTCAGCATTAGGCTTGTAGTGTTTTATGGCATTTTCTATATCCTTCAAAGCCAAGTCAGGCGATTCGGTCAAGTCTGCAGCACGGCGTACAATGGTTTCAATATCACGGCCCGACAGACCTTCCAGCTTCTCGGCAACTTGAACCAAATTTTCTTTCAGGTCCGGAGCAAATTTTATTCCTTTAATGTTGCCTTCCATTACCTCCAGAATTTTAAGTCGTTCATCCAGACTATAAGGGGGAAGAATAGCCATTACTGCATCAAAGCGGCTCAATTGTGCCTCGTCCAACAAGTCCGGACGGTTGCTCGCTCCGACCCATAATACTTTGCCGCGATTTTCGTTATCCCCCATGAACTCCAACAACATGGCAAACAGGCGGCGGTTCACTCCGCTATCTCCTTCCCAATCGGTTACGCGCCGGCCAATTGACTGATCGATTTCGTCCACAAATACCACTACTGGAGCAAGATGTTTTAATAAACTTAGGACCCTGCTCATGTTGCTCTCTGATTCCCCCACTACACCTCCCAGAATATTCCCCATACGCACCAGGGTCATGCCGGCTTTGGAAGCCAGAGCTTCGGCCAGGATGGTTTTGCCGGTTCCAGGTGGACCCGCCAGCAGGATGCCTTTGGGGACGCTCCTCCCCTTCTGCTCATCCGAAGCCGCCAATGTAATGTCGCGAGCAACTTTCTCCAGATAGTCCTTGGCGTATTTCAGTCCCCCCACTTGCTCAAACCCACGTTTATCGGTGATTTCCTGGAGCAATTTTCTGCTTTCGTCTTTGATCAAATCAGCTTTATGACGTTGGTACAACTTCATGGTGACCATGCCGTCGGGGCCGTCCACTTTGGCCATCCGCACAAGGGATTCCAAATTGAGAAGACGAAAACCCTTCGAAAGGTCGGCAAGAGTTTTGCGGCGTTTTGCCTGGACTTCCTCTTCACTTTGTGGGTCTTCGTTGTCCTTTTTGACTGAATCTCCTAAAACGCTTTCCTCCTCCAACGGGGCGATTTTCAAAGGGCCTAAATTTCTATCAAACGTGACCGGATTCCACCAATAGTTAAGAAATTGCAGACGTTCGGTTTTTTCTGGCAGGGGAATGTGGATCAATTGGATTTGGCTGTCATTTTGGCGCAACAGAGGTGGAAGTTCATCCAATGCATTGGTTAGTCCGATCACTAAATTCTGTGACTTTTTCAACAAATCTGACAAAGCCCATCGCCTGGTTATTTCTTCTGCCATGTAATTGGAATGTTCTTCCATGGCAGTAGTGATTTTTTCAAAAAAATCCAAAACCAGCACCATGCGGAAATAGTTCGGCTCACATTTCTCTAAATATTCCTCCATCTGGGGTAATATATGGTCCAGTCGTTGAGGCGCTCTATTCGCTGTCTGGACTTTCTTGGCAAAATTCTCCCATACAACTGGCAGGGGACTTGTCGCCTTCTCTGGCAAATCTTTGATGGCTCCCCCCAGCTTCTTTTCATCTACATTAACCTGCCTGTGAATCCCATTCTGGTCTAAATAAAATTGATATAGAGCACGTGTGGGAGAATAATAAAAAATCGGCCCAAATTGACCTTCCACCGCCAGGAGGTGTTGCAACATCTCTCGGAAAGGGTGTGGCCTTAGGCGATACATATCTGTTTGTTCTCCCTCGCCACTGGGATAATATACTAAGTCATTGACATTTTCGTGCAAAATGAATACCCGGCCCACTCCTTGCCGATGCTGTTTAATCAATTTTTCCCACCATTCAGGCAAATTGGCTTGATTCATGACGCAGTCTGGCCTCCATTCTTGCGTTTCCCGCTTACCCGCAACGGCTATGGTAATCCCATCGGATTGTCAAGCCCGCCTGGGTTAATTTCTCCATTAATGCCTTTACTATCTGCTCGTCCCCCATAATCTGAACAATCCCATCGGCATGAACAAATATTTGACAATGGGGCGATGATGCATTTTCCTCTGTCGTCACTTGACTGGGGGACTGATTATTTTTTGATGGTGACTTTTTTCTTGGCATGGCGAATACGCTTAATCTTAGCCTTATCTTCCAGGGCATCCTCGGCCAGGATGCCGGCTTGGGCTAATTGCTTCGCGGCTTGGCCCTCGGCTTGGGTGACCTCGCCGGTAGTGCCATTCACTTCGATCACGCTCACCTTTCCTTCTCGACCGGTGGTCTCGATACGCAATGACTCCTTTGTTTTTACCACGTGGATTTCTTGATTCGGCATTAGATCCTGAAATTCCTGGCGCAAAAGCTCTTCCATATAGTCCAACCAAGTGGTGCGATGCTTGTCGAACTTGACCTGGATGCCATGCTCGAGCAACTTATCCTCCAGCTTTTTAAACTCCTGGGTGCAGGCCTTCTGGCTGCTGAACCCTTTCCCTGAAAGGTCAACTGTGAGATAACCTTCCGGACTGAGAATAAAGATGATTTCTGCCTCGGGATGGCTTTCGCAACCGGTCCCGGCAACTATAATATTACCTTCCTGAAAGGTTGCCTCTCTCTGAGAATAGCCCATCTCCTCCAAGACCATTTCCACAATGCCTTTTATGCCTTGGTTCAAACCCTGTTGATGCTCAAGGAGTGCGCTGTCCAGTTGTTGCTCCAAAGCCGCTCGTTTATTCGACAGGTCAAACGCATATTTTTCTAAAGCGATGCCTGGTTGGGCGAGTTCTTTTTTGACTTTCTCCAAAGTTGTCTTTATGTCGGTTAATGACCCGATTTTATCCGCCAGAATATCGTCTGCCTCTATTATCGTGAGAAGATCTCGTAAAGCCCAATATTCCTCCCAAACTTTCTGCCGGGTCAAGCGCCACGTCTTCTCTTGGGACTCTGCTTCTTGTTGCATACCTTCCAAAAGAGTTATCTGACTTTCTAACAAAATCCCATCAACCTGAGGATTATCCAATAATTCTTCAATGTTGGCGATCTCAGACATTAAATGCTTTCTGCTTTCTTCCGGCAGAGAAAGAAGCCCTGTAAGCCCGGCCCGGCAATGTGCCAGGCGCTCATAGTAGTGTGCAAGCGAAGCCGGGACCTGAACAACACCTTCTAACGGCGGCATGGTCACTGCATAGAGATCCTTTATGTTCAGCGACTTGGGCAGTTGATCAACTCGTTTATCAAGAGCTTTTTTCTGTTTTTCAAGGTATTCTTCATAAAGTTTCTTGTTGTCGTCTCCTTTGATTAATGGAGTGCTGTTGCTGCGGAGTTTCTTCAGTTCTTCTTCCACCAACTGCAGCCGCTCTTGCGCCAGCGCCGCCTCTGCAGCCATCTGATCCGCTTCTAGAAATTTGGCCTGTTTTTGCAAAATTTCCTGTCTGAGCGTCTCTTCCCTTTGACGGAGGAATTCCTTGCCCCGCAGGGCCCAGTCGTTGAAAGCTCCCTTTAGGCTATTTAAGAGATGGTCATCCGCCTCTTTCAGAGCTTGAATGCGTGCCTCCCTCTCGGCTTTTAGTTTCTGCCGATGATCCTGAATAGTTTTCTTACAGGATCTATAGGCTCGATAGCCACCTTGACATACCAGGTATCCAACCCCAAGAACAGCTATACCAGCGGCCGCCACGGCTAATGCAGCGGCTCCTGCTGCTACGGCCACCCCGCTGACAACCACTTCCCCCCCGGCAGCGGTGCTCATAAAAATTATCCTCCAATCATAAACGGTAGCTTACTGCAGAGTAGCGCTCTGATGAGAGAAAGATCATGACTGCAAGCGCCTCGTGGAACGCAACTACTAAAGTCCATATTAGGGAACGGTCTCATCATTGCCCCTCGTCAAACCGGACGTACGGAGCTACCGCCTCCGGCTTACCGATTATCCTTCAGTCCCAGGAATTCGACAGGATTTGATGGCATTGCTTTTACAGGTCGGTCAGCCCCGTGGTCCTTAGCGCTTGATAACGCAAGGGGCCTGGCAAGTGCTGACCGCGCCGTTGGCTCCACGTCACAATAAAGCGACACAGCCGCCTCTGCACGCACCAGTTGACCTTACGGACGGCCAGATTAGGATACCCAAAGCAGAAGTAATTTCGCCAGCCGGGGAGAAACCGGTTCAGTTGGTCGATAAGTTCTGCCAAGGGTATTTTAACCCAGATCTAAGTCCGCTGGCGCAACCGCTCCCTGACCCGGTTTATTGTCTGGGCAAACGGCAGGATGTTCAGATAACGTCGCTGTCCAAAGTTACCACGGTCAAAACGAAAGGTAAAGTCTAGAAAATCCAGGATCTCATCCAGCCGACGCCGGTCAACGATACGGGTCCTATCGCGGTTCAAAAGGACCGGATAATCCAGATGGCCGTATTGTTAGTGATAGGCTCCTGTTATCCACTGGCGCCGGTGGCATGTTCCCCACAAATTGGAAGGGTCGCCGCACGTCCCTTTGCTTAACGAGGCCGAATCGAGTTCGCTCATGCTACGGCCTGCACCCCGTCTTCGGTTTTGCAACCTTGACTGGCTGCTTGACACTTCGGGTTACCCCTGGTGCCGAGCCCTGACTTCATGGTGAATAGGCAATTACCATGGACAAAACCTATAATCTGGTTAGAACCTCAGAGCTTAGACCGGCGCAACAAGTTTCGCATCATGTAACGGTGGGTTATTACAGAATTTTGCTTCTGAAAGACAACAATAACATGCAAGAGGTAAATATTTTATAATTATTAACGAAATACCCCGTAAAGTGAGCTAATTTTTTATATAATAAAAAGATCACTCTAGGTCAAATAGAAACGGCCCTGAGAAAATTTCCGGGCCGGTCTGGAGCTGAGAATCAAGGAACTTTTTGGCGTGCTCGAAGACTTTTCTTTTCTAAAAGAGGTTGAAGTTCGGGCAACAGGACATAATCAATCCCAAAAACACACCCGTCCGGTGTCGAGCTTTTTCATGGTGCCGCCGCATTTGGGACAGGGGCGGGATTTGCCCCAGGGGACCACTTGGCGGCCTCGGCAGCGGGGGCAGCGCCCCACGATGTCAATATCACTACCCAGGGAACCAGGATGCGATTCCCCCACCACCACGTCCACCACCCGTTCACAATCGAGGCAGGTCATGGTCTGGGTGATGATGAGATACCCCGCGTCCTCGCCACCGGAGACCTCGGCCTGATAGCCGCAGTGCTCGCAGCCGAACTCGAAGAGCTGGCCCATTCTTTATCCTCTTATAAATTTTTCTGCCGATTTTATCGGGTCTTGGCAAGGGTTTTTTAACTTTGGAGCTTTTCCTTCAACGTGCTCGAACCCTGATCATCCCAGGCCAGGCGCCGCCCGCCTTGTTTGGTGGCAGGGTTCTCTTTTGGTCCGCCGCCACCTCAAAATACCCTTAGGAAGCATGAAACGCTTGTGGCGGCGTGTTTAGGCTTCGGGTTAATTTTGCTGGTTATCCCCCTTACCAGACCTATAATTCTGGAGAAGGGTTCACCGTTATGCCCGGATAAAAGGCCCTTACCCCCAAAGAAGTTGAGGGACTTTAGGGGTGGCTCACCGAAAATCTTGCCTGATCACGACTCAAAAAAAAGGGTTCTCCACGCAACCAAGTAAAGGAGGGAACTGCGCCAAGAGCGACTACCCCGAGCGGGGCTTCAGATTTTTTCGGCGACCAGTCCACAAGAAGGGGGATTATGAGAATTAAACCCCCAAAAGAGATTTTCGGTGCCGTATATCGCCTCCTTATGGGTACCCCCGCGCCGCTTCAATTTGATAAAAATCATGCTCTTGAGGGGGAGATTTCGGCCTGAGATTGGCGATTAGCAATCAGGGTGCCGGGTCGATCTGTCTCCGGGGGTTGGTCCCTAAACGAGAAAGGCAGAGGTGACAGCACTTCTTCTTCCAGTAATTAACCTCGTCCCCAGGGGGCACAGTCCTTGAGGCACAGTCGTGACATTTCGATTTCATGAGCTTTACCATCCCCTTGGCCCGCCTTTCTCTGGGGCAACGACGCACCAAGCTGGGTTGCCCCCTGGTCACCCCGGAAAATTTTTCAAAAAATTTCCATGGCGAACATATTGATACCGGGGGTAGGAGTCCCATCCCCCGGGTTTCGGTTTCTGGCCGGGAAGAGGGGGACAGCGCAGGGGGCTTAGGGCCGGGCTGAGGCGAAGGTGGCGGTCTACTCCAGTTGGACCCCGCCGGGCGCTGGGGCCGGCAGGGGTGGCGGGGGCGCCGACGGCGGTTCCCTTTGGACAGATGCAAGGGCAGGGGTGTGGGGCCGGTAGGAGCTGACTGAATGGAGGACTGGCTTTCCATGGCAAGGCAGCCATGGCTAAAAACGGGATAGTCAGGTGCGCCAAACCCCCGGTGGGGGAATATGGGGGCCAGGACCAGGACTCCTCAAGAGGTAACATGAATGACCGCCAAGATGTTCAACTTGTTGGTCTTTCGGCTACTGCTTCGGGAGCCAGTCGAGCAGCTAATCCTGTAGAGACCGCCCTGACTTCTTCACCTTCCGAGGCGATAGCTAAACGATCATGGACAGATTTGGCCACCCACGAGGATGAAAAATGTGGAACAGCCGCCCCCGGTTGTTCTTTGAAGTAGCAGGCGAGGGCGCCTACTCTACATTTCGCAGGGGATTTTCAAGGTAAAAAGAGAAGGGACGGAGGGAGCTGGGGATGCCGGGGCACCTTGCAGGGTGCAGGCCCAGAAGGTAGGGGGTTGCGGCCGGGTGGTGTCCGGCCGGCATCCTGTCGTCGCCTTCGGGGGCCGGTCTTAGAGCTATAGAAACCCCGAAAAAATTACCTCAGGTGCAGGGCTATCAGCCCTTCAACCTGACCTAAAACCAAATGGTAATGAGCATTTCAGGGTGGACTCGGGTATCGCAATTAGGTGGAAGTCGCCGCACGCGGGTTTTCTTAGCGAAAACGGCGCCGATGCTCCCTCCCGGGTCACGGAGAGGTGAAGGAGACAAGCTTTGTCTATCCTTATGCCAACAAGGACACAACCCCGCCTGATTTACCCTGAATTCTAGAAGTTGTGCACAGGAGATGCACAGGCAATAAAAAAGAGGTTAGCTCAGATTCGCTAACCCCTTGATATCCCTGGTGGAGCTGCGGGGAGTTGAACCCCGGACCTCTTGAATGCCATTCAAGCGCTCTTCCAACTGAGCTACAGCCCCGATTTGTCCTTTGTAACCGATGGTACTCCGTCTGTCAAGCCCTCCGCAGATGAATTGTTAACGAATGCCGTACTTCACGCCGATGGCCCACGGAAATTAATGATTTGAGGTCTCGGGAAACTCCTGCTGAATAATGGTGAAAAGGCGCTCTGCTACCAAATCGTTGCCCCTCTCGGTAAGATGAGCCCAAGAAATGAAGACAGATTCCTTCTTGTGATCGAACATGTCGGAAATATTATGGAAATGGTCCATCTGGAGCGGCTGCATTCTGTCATATACCAGCTTGTACATCCTCACCATTTCCTTTTCCTTCCAGGCCGCTTCCATATTTTTTTCCTCGGCGGTCAGGCCCTTGCAGGTGGAGGGGCACGGCTGCCAGATGAACAGGTATTTGAAGCCGTAAGCCTGGGCCAGATGTTTTACCACCTCGATATTCCTCAGGTAATCCTGCACGATGGCATCGGCCAGCCGGTTCATATGGCTTTCTTCCCGGGGGGAACAAACACCCGCCTGGTTTTGCCGGCGTTGGGCCAGCCTGGACAGGTCCAGGAAGGCCTGATAAATTTTACTGCGCCGCAGTTCATTAACAGTTTTGCTCCACACCGTTTTTTTGTCCCGGCGATACAGCTGCCGGCTAATAATTTCCTCCCCGAAAATTGAGCCCGGCTTCCCATTCCTGGTGCCCACCATGACTTCGTTGATCCCGTCGTAGAAAATGACATAGTCCGGGACGTTCCCCTGTTTGAGCAGCAGTACCAGGTTGATTACTTCCTGGGTCAGGCAGAAGCCTTTTTCGCCATAATTTGTGACAACATAGCGGGGTGCTTCCTGATTCAACTTTCTGGACAGCAGCGAAGGCAGGGTAAAATCATCCCGGGCTCCCACTCCCCAGGTCGTGGAGCCCCCGAAGCAAAAGACCCGCTTGACATTTTCATTCCCAGTCGTGGGAGGATTCCAGGTTTTCCTGAGCCCCTCGGGAGAGACATTGATGTATTTGCCATGAAATTCCTGATTACGCCACATAATATAGGGATAAAACAGGGGTTGCAGGCGGTCTTCCTCGGCAAACATTTGGGGGGGCCAGTCAAGGTGGGCATAAGCGGAAATCCTGGCTGCTTTCTTCTGGGGGGTGATCCGGTCTTCTTTCTCCTTGAGGGCATAAAGGACTTTCAATCCCCCTTCAATAGCCGCCAAGGTCACCAATACCATGATGATTGAAAAAAGCAGGCGCCGCTGCCAGGGCAAAGGATTTTTTCCCTGGTGAGTATCGCCTGATGAGGAAGGGCCGGGCACAAGCATGTGAACAAGCTCCTAATCCAGGAGGAGGCAGATTTCAGGGGAGCCAGTTCCCCTTTAACCAGCCTCCATTAGCCTCCATTGGGCGGACATGAAATGTTTTTTTATTAACACAACCCTGGATGGTCCGTCCACCGCTTCCTGTGCTATATGAACTCCATGAATGTCGGCTGTTCCGGCCGACAGGGCTGGATCAGGCCGTTCAGGGTGGCAGGCTGGGCAAATCCTGAAAAAGGTTTGTTCGGGGCGAGAAAGGGTGTATGTAAAAGAGGATGGCAAAAGGCAGCTCACATTCCGGGATTCCCAGGGTGCTGCAGCTCATCGCCAGTCTGCCGGTGGGCGGGGCCGAGGACTTGGTGAGCGCCATGGTCACCGGCCTCGATCCCCGGCGCTTTCAGGTGCAGGCGGCCACCATCGGCCCCCTGGGGCCAGTAGGTGAGGAACTGAGGCAGGCCGGCCACCCGGTGATCAGTCTGGGCCTGGATCTCAAGCGCACCTCTTTTTGGCGGATTCTGGCGCGGGTGCGGGCTTTGCTGAAAGATAACCAACCGGATATCCTCCACACCCACCTGTACCACCCCAACCTTTACGGGCGCCTGGCCTCTTTGGGTCTGGGACTTGCCGGTGTGGTGGCCTCGGTGCACAATTCCTACACCCGGGTGAAGTTGCACCGTTGCCTGTGGAATTTTCTTTTGAGTAGGATGACTGACAAGGTGCTGGTCAGCAGTTCCCGGGTCTGGCAGGATGTGCACACCTTTGACCGGGTGCCGGCCGCCAAGCTTGAGGTTTTTCCTTACGGCATCACTGTGCCCGATCTGGATGACGCGACAGACCCCGCCCAAGTCCGGGCCGAACTCGGGGTGGAGGGCTTTGTCCTGGGACTGGTGGGCCGCCTGGAAGAGCAAAAGGGGCAACGCTTTCTGCTGGCGGCTCTGCCGGAGCTTTATCGGGAAATCCCGAACCTTTCCGTGCTCCTGGTGGGGGAAGGCAGAGAATGTGAAGCCCTGCGGCATCTTGCCCAGGAACTGGGGGTGAGCCGTCTGGTCCGGTTTCTGGGCACCCGGCGAGACCTGCCCCGCCTTTTTCGAGCCATGGACGTCTTTGTCCAACCGTCCCTCTGGGAGGGACTGCCCCTCACTCTTTTGATGGCCATGGGGGCCGGGCTGCCGGTAGTGGGAACGCAAGTGAGTGGAATAACAGAAGTTATTGTTGATGGCAACAATGGTCGGCTGGTGGCCCCGGGGGACAACGCGGCTCTGGCCGGCGCCATCCTGGAACTGTACCGCCGGCCCGAACTCCGGAGCCGGATGGCGGCAGCCGGCCGACAGACCATCGTGACAAGATACTCCCAGAAGGCCATGCTGCGCCGCCTGGAAGGAATTTACCTGAGCATCATGGGAAAAAAAAGACGGGGCCATGACCACCGGCAAGCCGAAAACTGAAAACCGGAAATGGCATTACACCATTCTGCACACCGAGTCCTCCCTGGGGTGGGGAGGCCAGGAGCATCGCGTCCTCGCCGAGGCCAGGGTCATGCCGCGCCGGGGCCACCGGCTCCTGATAGCCTGTGATCCCCGGGGTGAGCTGTATCGCCGGGCCGGTCGGGAAGATGTTGCGGTCGTGCCGTTGCAATTCGGCGGCCGGGCGAATGTTTCGGCTTGGCTCGCCTTGCGCCGTCTCCTGCTTCAAGAGCGGGTGGATATATTGAACACCCACAGTTCCCTGGACTCCTGGGTGGCATTTTTGGCCTGGCTGAGGATCGGGAACAAGATAAAGCTGGTGCGGACCCGGCATCTCTCCACTCAGGTGAGGCCCAATTGGCCCACCCGGCAGCTCTATCAGGCCCCAGCCGCAATCATTACCACGGGCCGGGGCATTTCCGAGCTTCTGCACCAGCGGCTGGGAGTGCCCCGACAGCGCCTCCACAGCATTCCCACCGGGGTGGACCTGGGAGATTTTTTCCCCCAGCTCCCCGATCCAAAACTGGCCAAGCGACTGCACCTGCCCCCGGGGACCTTTGTTTTTGGCACCATTTCGGTGCTGCGCTCCTGGAAAGGTCATCTGTATCTTCTGGAGGCCTTCAAAGAGCTTCGGGAAGAAGGTCTGAACGCCATCCTGCTCATCGTCGGGGAAGGCCCCTATCGCCCGGTCATCGAGGAGAAAATTAAGGAATTGCGGCTGACAGAAGCGGTGCGCCTGCCGGGCCACCAGGACGCGGTGCCCGAGTGGCTGGCCCTGATGGACGCCTTTGTCCTGGCCTCCTACGCTCATGAGGGAATACCCCAGGCCCTTCTCCAGGCCCTGGCCATGGGCAAACCTGTGGTGTCCACCCGGGTGGGGGGCATCCCCGAAGTGATCGTCCCCGAGGAAACCGGCCTATTAGCGCCTCCCCGGGACTTCCAGACCCTGGCCCGGGCCATGGGCAGGCTGGCCCAGAATGAGTCTCTGCGGGAAGCCTTGGGCCGCAGGGGCCCCCACCTGGTGGCCTCCCGGTATTCTCTGGAGCAGATGGCCGACGCCCTGGAAAGGCTTTACACTGATATTATGGCGACTCATTCAGACCCGGTTTCCCCAGCCCCGGCCTCGCAGAAAAAAGGAGCCTCATGAACGACTTGACGTACTTTCGCGACGCCCGGGTCCTCATCACCGGCGGCGCCGGCATGATCGGCAGCACCATTGCCCGCCTCCTGGTGGAGCAGGGAGCGGAAGTCACCGTAGTGGACGCCATGCTGCCCACCTACGGCGGCAACCGCTTTAACCTGCACGGCATCATGGACAAAATCGTCTTTGTCAAGGGCGATATCCGGAACCTGGACCGGGTGAAGCAATGGGTGGACGGGGCCGACTACGTCTTCAGCCTGGCGGCCCAGGTGAGCTATGTGGACAGCAATCACGACCCCCTCCTTGATCTGGACATCAACTGTCGGGGCCACCTCAATCTGCTCCTGGCCTTAAGCCAGATCAACCGCCGGGCCAAAGTGGTGTTTACCAGTTCCCGCTTCGTTTATGGCAGCATCGAGTATAATCCCGTGGATGAGGAGCACGATTTCAACTGTCTCAGCATCTACGGCATCCACAAGCTGGCCGGGGAAAAATATTACCGCTTTTACCACGACGCCCACGGGCTGGACACGGTGAGCGTGCGCCTCACCAACCCCTACGGCCCCCGCCAGCAGATGAAGCACAGCAAGTACGGCATCGTCAACTGGTTTATCCGCCTGGCCCTGGAAGGGAAACCCCTGACGGTCTTCGGGGAGGGCAAACAAAAGCGGGATTATATTTTTGTGGAAGACGTGGCCGAGGGGATCATGAGCGTGGCCCTGGCGCCGGAAACTGCCGGGCAGGTCTATAATCTCGGCACCGGGGTGGGCACCCCGTTCATCGACATGGTGCACCTGGTGGCCAAGAATATCCCGGGGACCGAGGTGCAATACCTGCCCTGGCCCCGTGATCGCTATTTTGTGGAAACTGGCGATTTTATTGCGGATATCAGTAAAATTACGGCAGCCACCGACTGGGCCCCCCGGGTCAGTTTGCCGGAAGGCATCGAGAAGACCATCGCCTATTACCGGCAGCATCGGGAGCAATATTGGTAGGGAGATGTAACAAAATCCATGTCAAAAATTCTTAACAGTTTGGTGGAGGCCCTGGCAGCCCTGTGGTACCGTCTGGACCGGCGGCACCGGGAGACGGTGCGGCGCAACCTGGCCTTTGCCTATGAAGGGGAATTGTCCGCGGCCGAACGGGAGCGTCTGGCCCGCCAGGTTTTTATCCACTTCGTGCGCTTCGCCTGGGAGACCGTGGTCCTGCTGGCGGCCCCCCTGTCCTACATCAAAAAACAGGTGGTTTTTCTGGGGGAAGAAAATCACGCTGAGGCCCTGAAAAAGGGCAAGGGCCTGGTGGCCCTGGTGGCCCACGCCGGCAACTGGGAATACACCGGCGTCGGTTACGCCATGCAGTATAGGAAGATCGCCGTGGTGGCCCGGGAGTTGGACCATCCCATCGGGACGCGTCTCGCCCGCTATTTGCGGGAACGCAGCGGCAATTCCATGGTGGATAAAAAGCGGGGACTGAAAAACATTCTCTCCCACCTGAAGAAAAACCGGGTAGTGGGAATTGTTGTTGACCAGAATACCGCGGAGCGGGAGGGGGTCCTGGCGGAGTTCTTCGGCAAGCCGGCCCGCACCACGCCGGTGGCCGCAATCCTGGCCCGGCGGGGGGTGCCGGTCTGTCCCAGCCTGTCCCGCCGCCTGCCGGACGGGCGGCATCTGGTGGCGTTCTTTCCGGAGCTGCCGTTTGTGAAGACCGGGGACGCCGAAGCTGACATTCAGCGCCATGTTGCTTTACAAAATCAGGTCATCGAGGCCTGGATCCGACAGGAGCCGGCCCAATGGCTGTGGCTCCACCGCCGGTGGAAAAACCAATTTCCAGAGCTCTATCGGGGGATTTAATATGGACAAGCCATCAGCAGAATTTTTGCCGAAATTGCGGGAACGGGCCGCGGCCCAAAAGATCGCCCGGCACCTGGGCATCGAGCTTACGGAGGTGTCACCCGGTTTTGCCCGGGCCACGATGGCATGCCGGGAGGAAATGAGCAATATTTTGGGGATGGTGCACGGCACCGCGCTGTTCGCCCTGATGGACGAAGTTTTTCAGGCCGCGGTCAACTCCCACGGCACCATGGCCGTGGCCCTCAACCTGAGCCTGACCTTCCACCAGGCCCCGAAATTCGGCGAGGTTCTCACGGCCACGGGCCGGGAAGTGCATACCAGCCGGCGGCTGGCCACCTGCCTTATCGAGGTGACTACCCAGGATGGCAGCCGCATCGCCTCCTGCCAGGCCCTGGCCTACCGCAAGGGCGCGCCGATTGAGTTTTAAAGGCAGGGCAGGACGGTTCTTTCCCTGCCCTCCCATGCCCTGCCGTTATTCCTGGTTCACCGCGGCTCAAACCGCGAGCATCTCCACCGGTGCACCCCAAGCCTGCTCAAGAGAAACTCCCCTCCTCCTGCGGCTGAACGTAAGCTTGCTATTACAGACTCTCTGCCTTGCGCTGCTCATCCACCTTGGCCTGGAGACGCTTCACCAGATCTGCGTAGGAAGACTCGCTGATCACCCTGGAGAACTGGGAACGGTAATTGTTCACCAGGCTCACCCCTTCGATGACCACATCGTACACCATCCATTGGGACTTGTTGATCAGGCGGTAATTGATGGGTATGCGGTCATTGCTGCGCACCAGCATGGTATTCACTTCCGCCAGGTCGCCGTCCACCCTGTCCCCCACATAACTCACCCTTTCTCCGGAATATTTGGCGAGTTTGCCGGCATAGGAAGTCGCCAGGAGTTCAGAGAACAGCGTGACGAATTCCCGCCGTTGGGAGGGGCTGAGCTGATTCCAATTGGTAAGGGTGCGCCTGGCCATCTCTTCATAATCAAAGCGCCGGTCCACCACTTGCCGCACCTGCTGGAGAATGCGGTTTTTTTGCGAGGGATCCTTGAGGGCCGGATTGCTTAAGAGCCGGATGACCTGGTCTATCGTACCCCTCACGGCTTCAGTAGGAGCCGCGGCGAAAGCCGGGCCGGACATTATCGTCAGGATAAGAGTGAAAGTTAAGCTTACCATCTTCAGGTTGACGCCACGCATGAAACGCTCCTTGTCTGGTCGGGTTATGTGAATACAACTATACCTTGCCATGAATAAACTTGGCAATAAGCTCCTCCAGTTCCACGGCGGACTCCGTATCGTGAATCTTGCCGCCGGGGGGGATGGTCTTCTCCGAGCTGCCCATGGAGAGCTTGACGAACTTATCCCCGATAATGCCCTTGGTGCGAATGGAGGCAATTGTATCACTCTTCAAAACCAGGCCCGGCTCCAGCTTGAGCACCAGCCTGGCCCGGTCGTCCGGGGTAATGGAGATTTTTTCCACCCGGCCGACATCCACCCCGGCTATCTCCACTGACGCCCCCACTTTGAGCCCGGAAATGTTATCGAAATCCGCGGTAACCTGATACCCCCTGGAGAAAAACTCCATTTCTCCCAGGTGCACGGCCAGGTAGATCAGGCAGGCAATCCCCACCAGCACAAAAATTCCCACTGCGATCTCTTCGTTGCCCCTTTTCATGGTGTCGCTCACGTCTCCAATAAGTCGATGTCCCCCCGCAGGAAACTCTGGACCTCCGGGTCCTGATTTTGCTGAATCTCCGCCGGCGTGCCGAAGGCCACGATGCGCCCCTTATGGAGCATGGCCACGAAGTCGGCGATTTGGAAAACTGCCGGGATGTCATGACTCACCACCATGCCGGTGTAACCGTTTTCCTGGTGGGTTTTTTTAATCAGATGAAAGACGGTATTCATCATGGGTGGATCAAGCCCCGTCACCGGCTCGTCAAACAGGAGGATTTCCGGCTCCTGGACCAGGGCCCGGGCCAGGGCCACCCGTTTTTTCATGCCGCCGCTCACCTCGTCCGGATACTTATCCTCGGATTCCGGCGGCATGTTCACCTGGGCCAACCGCTTCCGGGCCCGGTCGAGAATCTCCTGTTCCGGGAGGCTGGTCTTTTCCCGGAGGGGAAAGGCCACATTTTCCAGGACCGTCAGGGAGTCGAACAGAGCTCCTCCCTGAAAGAGCACCCCGAAGCGCTTCTTGATGTCTTGCAACTCCCTGCCCCTTGCCCGGGTAACATCGGTGCCGTTGATGAAAATCCGGCCCTGGTCGGGCTTCAGGAGGCCGGCAATGTGCTTCAAAAGCACGCTCTTGCCGGCGCCGCTTTTGCCGATGACCACGGTGATCTTTCCCTTTGGCACCTCAAGATTGATGCCCTGCAGGACAGGATGACCGTTAAAGGACCGGAAGAGCTCTCTTACCTTGATCATGGCTCACATAAAAAAAGAGGTCAGCACATAGTCCCAGGCCAGGACCAGTATGGCAGAAATCACCACCGTCCGGGTGGTGGCCCGGCTTACCCCCTCCGCCCCGCGGTCGGTGAAAAAGCCATTATAACAGGCCACCAGCATGATGGTGAGACCAAACACCAGGGACTTGATGATGCCGCCGTTGACATCAAGGGAAGCGACACTCTGGGTCATGCCGGAAAAATAAGAACCCGAACTCACCCCTAACAGAACGACTCCCACCCCAAAGCCCCCCAGGATACCCACCACATCGAAAATGGCCGTCAGGAGGGGGACCGAGAGGAGGCCGGCCAGAAGTTTGGGCATCACCACATATTGCAGGGGATTCACCGCCATGGTGTCCATGGCGTCCAACTGTTCGGTGATCCGCATGATGCCGATCTCCGCCGTAATGGCGCTGCCGGCCCGGCCGGACACCATAAGGGCCGCCAGCACCGGCCCCAACTCCCGGATAAGGCTCAGGGCCACCACCGCACCCAGGGCGCTCTCAGAGCCGTATTTCCGGAGGGTATAGTACCCTTGCAAGGCCAGGACCATGCCGGTGAAGGCCGCGGTCAGGAAAATAATGAGCAGGGACCTGCAACCGATAAAATAAATCTCATCCAGCAGACGCCGGAACCGGTAGGGAGGCAGGAAGGCCTGGCCCAGGGCCTCGAACAAAAACAGCATGGCTCGACCGGTTTCCTGGGTGAGATCCAGAAAGAAACGGCCGACACGGCGGATGAGTGATATCATAGGTAAGCCGACGTTTCCTCGCGGGTCTTGTCTTCAGCCCGCTCCCCCAAGCCGTTTAAAAAGAAGAACTGCCAACATATACCAGGAACTCTGCCGCACCGGCAATTCACCTTCACCGTAAGGCTTCGGCAGATGCCGAATTACCGTGAAAATATTTTTCAAAATTCTATGCCCATCATCCCGAAAAAACAAGGTATGGCCCGGAAGCCCCCGTTGGCTTGGCTTGACAAAATCGTTGACGGGTCGAATGCCTCTGCATTAACATTAAACGGCAGACACGGGCAGTGAACTGCAGACACGTATGATCCTCGTGCCGCATCTGGACCAGCGGTTAAGAGTGGGAGTCGGTGATGGCCAAAAAAAAAGAGATTAAAGTCAAGTACATCGATGAAGTGGACATCAGGGGCAAAACCATCTTTATTCGGGTTGATTTCAACGTACCCCTGGACCGTAACCGCAATATCACTGACGATACCCGCATCCGGGCGGTGTTGCCGACGCTAAACTATGCACTGGAGGAGGAAGCCAAGGTCATCGTCGCCTCCCACCTGGGCCGGCCCAAGGGAAAGCCCTCCGAGGAATTGAACATGGTGCCGGTGGCCCGCCGCCTGGCCTACCGTCTCCATCGCAAGGTAAAACTGGCGCCGGACGTCATCGGCCCCGAAGTGGACCGCCTCAAGGCGGAGATGGAGCCCGGAGATGTGCTCCTCCTGGAGAACTTGCGCTTTAACCCGGGAGAAGAAGCCAACGACCCGGAATTCGCCAAGGAACTGATGAAGGGTGTGGACGTTTACGTAAATGACGCCTTCGCAGTGGGCCACCGGGCCCACGCCTCCGTGGATGCAGTGACCCGCTATGCCCCCATCTGCGTGGCAGGCTTTCTCATGCGGGATGAAGTGCTGTATTTTCATCGCAGCATGGAGGACCCGGCCCGGCCTCTGGCGGCCTTGATCGGCGGGGCCAAGGTTTCCAGCAAACTGGGAGCCCTGATCAACCTGCTGAAAAATGTCGACAAACTGATCATCGGCGGGGCCATGGCCAACACCTTCCTCAAGGCCAAGGGCTACGATGTGGGTCGGTCCCTGGTGGACGACAACCTGATCAAAACTGCGGAAAATTTGATGGCCGAAGCCCGGAAAAAAGGCGTGAAGTTCTACCTGCCCGTGGACGTGGTGGTGGCGGACCGTTTGGACCGCCGGGCCCAGACCAAGATCACTCCGGTGCAGGAAGTCCCGCCGGAGTGGATCATTGCTGACATCGGGCCGGCCACCGTGACGCTGTTCGGCGAGGCCCTGCAGAACGCCCAGACCATTATCTGGAACGGTCCCATGGGCGCCTTCGAACTGGATCCCTTCAGCCGGGGCACCATGGCCATGGTCCACAAGGTGGCGGACCTGTATGCCCTCACCATCGTGGGCGGCGGCGACACCGATGTGGCTCTCCATAAGGCCGGGGAATTCCAGAAATTTTCTTACGTGTCCACCGGCGGCGGCGCCTTCATCGAACTCCTGGAAGGCAAAAAACTCCCCGGCATCAAGGCCCTGGAAGATTGGGCCGAGAGGCACCCCGATGTCTGAACGAACCAAAATGATCGCCGGCAACTGGAAGATGCACAAGACCCTGGCCGAAGCCCGGGCCCTGGCCCGGGAAATTGTTCAGGGCGTGGGTAAGGAACCCCGGATCGAAGTGGTTCTGGCCCCTCCTTACACGGCCTTGGCGGCAGTAGCCGAGGAAATCTCCGGATCACCGGTGCTGCTTGCCGCCCAGGATACCTTCTGGGAGGAAAAAGGGGCCTTTACCGGGGCCATCGCCCCCGGTATGCTCGCCGATGTCGGCTGTACCTATGTTATTGTGGGCCATTCCGAGCGGCGCCAGCATTTCGGCGATGATGACGAAGCGGTGAACCGCAAGGTCCATGCCGTCTTGGCGGCGGGGCTGCGGCCCATCATGTGCGTCGGCGAGACCCTGGGCGAACGAGAGGACGGCAAAACCTTTGCGGCGGTGGAAACCCAGGTGTTAAACGGCTTGGCAGGGTTCCCGGCGGCGGAACAGGCACGCCTGGTCATCGCCTACGAACCCGTATGGGCCATCGGCACCGGCAAAACCGCGACGCCCACGCAGGCCCAGGAGGTGCATCGCCTCATCCGCAACTTGCTGGCCGACACCCTGGGGACTGGGGACATCCGCATCCTCTACGGCGGCAGCGTCACCCCCGAAAATGCCGCCAGCCTTATGGCCGAACCCGACATAGACGGCGCCCTGGTGGGGGGTGCCTCGCTGAAGGCCGCCTCCTTCCTGGGGATCATCAGGGCCATCCGGTAATTGCTCTCAGCCCCGGGCGGCCTCAGATTATCTCCATCATAAAAATTCCGGTGGCAATACCACTCGGGAAAATGCTGGAGGTTGCCCCCCCGGCCCCTCCAGCAAAAAGGCTTGCACCAGTCAGCAAAAAGGCTTGCGCCGGTAACGGCCCTTGTTTATATTTGTATGATAATGACTACGGTTATCATTATCATCCATGTGATAGTTTGCCTTGCGCTGATTTCCATCGTCCTCCTGCAGCACGGCAAGGGAGCCGGCATCGGCGCGGCCTTTGGTGGCTCCAGCCAGACGGTTTTCGGCAGCACCGGGGCGGCCCCGTTTTTGGCCAAACTCACGGCGGTGGCCGCGATTCTCTTCATGCTGACTTCTCTGAGCCTCACCTTTTTGGGACGCCATCAGGAAGTCTCGGTCATGCACGGCTTGAAAAGCAAGCCCACGACCCAGCAACAAGCTCCCGCCCCGGCTAAACCGGCGGAAAAGCCGGCCAAGCCGAACCAACCGGCAGTGCCGGCACAATGAGACACCTCATGCCGAAGTGGTGGAACCTGGTAGACACGCCATCTTGAGGGGGTGGTGGGGAGACCCGTGCGGGTTCAAATCCCGCCTTCGGCACCATATTTTTATAGGAATATCAATAAAATATCAATTTTAAACCTGAAGAAAATTCGCCCCCGACCCGCCCCACTCAGGCGGAGAAAGAAGGCCCTGAATAAGGGTCTTTTTCTTTTTAAAATCGTGTCAAAATGCAATCCTCTTAGTGAAAAAGGTTCCATGACCGGAGATTGACCTTGATCCCGGCCGGCAAAATCCGCTGCTACCTCACGGGGATTCTGCGCAACGATACCCCTGACCCTGAGGAAAATGTCCGTCAGGGTGCAGCCCGCACCCTTGTTGAAGGATATGGCTATCCCAGAGAAGATATTGAGACTGAGTTGCGCATTTATGAGCCTGTTGCAAAACCCCTAAGCCGGGTTGGCTGATTTGTGAGGGTGCGTTGGCCCCAGGCAGGGCAACAATCAGTTCAGAGCCGCAAAATTTCTGGTATCTGCCGGAAAAGCGCCTCCGTGCTGCCCGGGCCGCGGTTAAACCACCCTCACGAAGGGGAGATCGTCACCCAGGCCCCCAACGTCAGGTGGGGCGCCGACGGCGCCAAAGTCTTTACCGTAGAGGACGGCGGTCAGGCGCTTTCTAGACATCTACAACCGCGGCTGGCTGGTGGAGACAAACGGGTTTCTGAGCCCCTGGCAGGCCAGGGCCCCGTGGCTCGCCCAAGCGTCTCTGACTCGGCGGCTTAAGAAAAACTTGTGTCCAGAAAACCGGATGCGGTTCAGGTCAAGGTCAAGGTTCGCCTGATCAGTTCTTGATGTCCCGATAAATTAGCGGGAGGTCTCCTGGAGCCGGCGGCGAAATATGATGTCCGTATGGTCCAGAACCCGGTAGACCACCAGCTTCAACGGATCGGTAACCAGGAGTTCCACCACGGCCAGGCCCCAGACCAGGCCCACCAACTGCCAACTGATGGGGGGCACATACCACCCGAGGAGGGCGATAGCGGTGGCCAACGCCCGGCTGATGATCCCGGACCAGAGCATCAGGGCACCGGGTTTCAGCGTCCAGAACAGCCCCCGGGTACGGCCCATGTAGATATACAGGTAGCCAGAAATGGTGAACTTCAGAAAGTTAAGGGTCTGGAGAGTCCCCTGGTCGAGATGCAGGATGACCAGGCCGATATAAAACAGGATGAAGGAGAAGATCACTCCCATGAGACCCAGGTAGGTGGCGATGCTCATGACCACCCGCATATCCCACTGCACCGGCTTGTCGTCAGAGCGGACGCTGTCGTAGGCGATGGAGAGGATAGGGATGTCGTTTAAGAGCACCTGCAGGATGACCATGATGGAGGTGACCGCGTAAAAATTGAAGATCACCAGGGACAGGGTGATAAAGAACACCACTCGCAGGATGCCGCCGATGCGGTAAATGGCATAGCTGTTCATGCGCTGGAAGATTTTGCGGGCTTCCTGGATGGCCTCCACAATGACTGACAGGCCCGGCGAGGTCAGGACAATATCGGCGGCGGACTTGGCGGCGTCGGTGGCCCCGGCCACGGCGATGCCAACATCGGCCTTTTTGAGGGCCGGCGCGTCGTTGACGCCGTCTCCCGTCATGCCCACAATATGGCCGCTTTTCTGCAAAAGTTCGACAATGTGATATTTGTCCTCGGGAAATACCTGGGCAAAGCCGTCGGCCTCCTCCACCAGCCCCTGGGCCTCCCGGTCGGGCTTATCCAGGAATAAAGCGGGCGGCTGAATGTTGGTCCCCAAATTTACTGCCCGGGCAATCTCCTGGGCGATGGCGACATGGTCGCCGGTTATCATCTTTACCTGGACGCCCAGGTTCTGCGCTTCTTTAATGGTGGCCCCGGAGTCCTCCCGGGGAGGGTCATAAAGCGCAATGAGGCCGACGTAGCGCCAGGGTCCCGGCGAATCGGCCCGGGCCACCCCCAGGGCGCGATAACCGTGGGTGGCAAATTCCTCTACCAGGCGGTCCACCTCCCTGGTCACCGGGTCATCCTCAGCCATCAGGACAGAGATGACCTGGGGCGCGCCCTTGGTGACCCGGAAGGGGGCGCCGCCCTTCATGGCCACTTCGGCCTCCGTGCGCTTAGACACCGGGTCGAACGGCTTAAAGGAGAGAATGGCAGAATCCTTCTGAAAATCGTTCGCCGCGGAAGCCTCGATCTTATGGATGATGGCGAGGTCAATGGGATCGTTGTCCTCGGCCCTGGAGGCCAATCCACCGCAACGCAGGACCTCTGCTTCGCTGAAGCCGTCGAAGGCAACCACCCTGGCGATGCTGAGGGCGTTCTGGGTGATGGTGCCGGTCTTGTCGCAGCACAGGACATCCATGCCTGCCAGTTCGTCGAGGGCTGCCATTTTGGCGGCAATGGCTCCCCGGGCCGCCAAGACCCCGGCGCCTACGGCCAGGGTGACGGACAGTACGGCCGGCAGGGTGGCGGGCACCGCAGCCACGGTCAGGACCAGGGCATATTGCAGGGTCTCCAGGATGTTCTGATGGCGAAATAGGGAGACCAGGAAGATGATCACCACCATGCCGGCGCCCATGAGCATCAGGTAATCGCCGATCTTTATGAGGGCTTTCTGAAAATGGCTCTGGGTCCTGGCTTCTTCCACCAACTTGGCGGTCCGCCCGAAGTAGGTGTTCATGCCGGTGTTGGTAACCTGTGCGTCCATCTCCCCCTGGCGCACAATGGAACCAGTATACACCAGTTCGCCCGCCTTCTTTTCCACGGGCAGGGACTCGCCGGTCAGGGTGGACTGGTCCACCATCAGGTAGTCGCCGGTGAGGAGATTAATGTCCGCAGGCACGATGTCGCCGAGGCGCACCCGCACCAGGTCTCCGGGAACCAGCTCCCGGGCGGGAATCGTCTGCCATTGGCCGTCCCGGCACACCTTGGCGTTTAAGGCCAGCTTCTGCTTTAACAAGTCGATGGCGTGGTCGGCTTTTTGCCGCTGCCAGAAGCCCACCCCGGCATTGAGCAGCAGCATGGCCAGGATGATAGAGAAGTCATCCCAGCGGCCGATGACCGCGGCGATGATGGCGGCAGCCTCGATCATCCAGGGAATGGGCCCCCAGAAAAAGCCCAGAAATTTGAAAATTGGGTAGGTCTTTTTTTCCGCAATTTCATTGGGGCCGTACTGCTGGCGAAGCGCCTCGACCTCGGCCGTGGACAATCCGGCGGCCGGAGGCGCCGGGGCTGCGGCTTCCTTCAGGGGAATGCTGCTCTTTTCCTGGTCTTCATTGCTCATGGCTCTGCCCTTAAAAAAGGTGAGGGGAACTGTTACGAAAAATGCTTATCCAATTCTGCCCCCTTGCTCTACAAAGTGTATGATACCCCTTTGCTGGCGGAAATACCAGGGAGCAGCGGCTCCCTGCCCTCCCTCCAGGCCCCCTTCCAACCCTTTGAGCCTCCAATTTCCTTGACGATAATTGAGAATTTATTATAGAGTAATGATTACTTTTTTGAACAGAAAAGGAGACATACCATGACCGAGAGATTACAGGTGTACAAGTGTGAGATTTGCGGCAACATCGTGGAAGTGCTGCATGCCGGGGCGGGAGAGTTAGTCTGTTGCGGGGCTCCCATGAAAAACTATTTAGAGAACACTGTGGACGCGGCCAGGGAGAAACACGTCCCGGTGGTGGAAAAAATCGCCGGCGGTTTCAAAGTGAAGGTGGGGAGTGTGGCCCATCCCATGGAGGAGAAACATTATATCGAGTGGATCGAAATCATTGCCGACGGCAAAGCCTACCGGCAGTTTCTCCAGCCGGGACAGGCTCCCGAGGCCACCTTTGAGATCCAGGCGGAAAAGGTTACGGCCAGGGAATACTGCAACCTGCATGGAATGTGGAAGGCCTAAACCTGATGCGTCTTTGGCGACCAGCCAGGCGTTAATCAAAAGGGAGCTTCTCAAACCCTCCGGGGAATCTGCGGCCAACCAGAGGCGCCTTTGGCTTCGCCGCCTTCGGCAAGCTGAGGCCCTGCCTCACCGCTTTAGGCAGGACCGGGGAAGGGCAAGGAATCAGGCTCACGTGCCTCTGTTTCCCAGCACCCTCAGCAATCCTTTGAGGTCAGGGAAAATATATGAAAAAAGTTCTGCTTGACTTTCTCATCTGCCCAGCCTGCCTGCCCGCTGAACAGCGCCTCCAGGAAAGCATTGCCGAGGCAACGGGCGGGGACATCATCGAGGGCCGGCTCACCTGCAGCCGGTGCCAGGCCTCTTACCCGATCAAACAAGGCATTGCCTTTTTGGACCCCCACCACCCGGAGGGTCCCGCTGCACACAACCGGTATGAAACTTTGCCGGTGCTGATTTCGTCCGGGATTACTGCCTGGGCTTCGAGGAGTTGCAGGCCGCGGCCGCCGCTTACCCCGCCGCCTCGGTGGGGCCGCGGCTCCGGCTGGATCCGGATCTGATCAGGGAGGCAGCCTGCCTCTCTGCCACCAGTAAACCGGCCTGCAGCATCGACGGCAACGGCATCGATCTGCACGTGCAGGTGTTGCAGGCCAGCCGCGCCATTTGTATGCTTCGGGCCCTGACCGGCAATCTGGAGATCGAGGGCGGCGACTTCATGCCCCAGCCCGTCCCCCTCAGGAATATCCAAGGCAAAGGCCGATGCTCTCCCCCCTGAGCCACCCGCTTTGCAAGCAAGGAATTTCATCTAAGTATTTCCCTGATTAAATACGTGCTATATACCTGAGATTCTATCACCCCCCGCCTGCCCGCCTGCCCCCTTGCCGGAATATGTTAATAGATTTATTACATAATTAAATCAATAGCTTATCTAACTTTATTCAAATTTATATTAAAAAAATTAAAAAACTCCTTGACAAATCTGCCAAAGGTTTGCTAATGCTTTTCCCCATATATAATATAAGGTTTTCTCTGATATGACATAAGGGAAAAACACCATTTATGTGGGGAAAATCCCCTCAGGAAGAGGAGAAAGATCATGCTAAGGAAGCTATGGATGGTGATGGTGGTGGCGCTCGTCAGCCTGGTTTTGCTGGCACAGGCGGCGCCAGGGTTGGCGGTCAGCTACTCTTTAGCAAATCTTGGGGATAGCACGCATTTAACGTGGACGGAATCACGCCCAGATTATCCTCCGGGATCAGCTGGCACTACCTTCAGGGCTTGGTCTAACAGTTCGGACCCGGGTCAGGACTGGAAAATCCCTAATCTCTCCTGTAACCCCTCGTCAACAACCTACACACCAGTAAATGACTATTGGGTGAAGGTTACGATAACCTATACAACTTTGCAGCCGAATTCTCTTGATCCTAAGGGGACGCCCTTGTTTGCCGCGTCTAGGTATTACGATACCACAGGACATTTGATCACTGACAAACCGATCATATCGCAGGACGCGGTTATAACAACCACTGCGGTGTATAAATCTGAGGATTATAATTCAGAACGTCCTGCATTAAAAGGCA
>Ga0207433_10004710_pt1 | contig 24884 bp, 35 predicted proteins | sample YelNatPaOPGAMG01_FD_187559 | JGI IMG/M metagenome (GOLD analysis project Ga0207433, IMG submission 187559) | Hot spring thermophilic microbial communities from Obsidian Pool, Yellowstone National Park, USA - OP-RAMG-01 (SPAdes) (version 3) | ecosystem: Environmental > Aquatic > Thermal springs... | reverse complement strand
CTCCAAACGCCATCCGCAGGGTCAAGACTTTCAGTCCAAGCATCCTTATCAGAAGGCACACTTTTGTCAGCAACGCCATAAACAGTAATCTTATTACGAATGCGATGAATATCCTTACGATATTCGCTAGATTCAATCTTCTCACTCAAACTGATGGAACTGCTTTTGCTATTTCTAGGGAAGAATTCAAACTTAGCATCAGGAGCAACACGAAAATCATACCCAATTACTCCAGCCTTATCGCTTGCTGCAGCAATAGCCTGAAGAATATCCCAAACCGGCGTGTTCTCGTACTCAAGCAAAGTGAATGTTGTGTCCGTATCCTCAACGAGCTCTATTGAATTTCGAATATGGCTCAGTCCTACAAAATAATCCAATAGGTCCTTGACTATGGCTTCGCCCTTTTGGTTAGAATATGTCTTCGAGACGACTCTGCGGAAGAGTTTCTCTCCCCAACATCGACCGCTTACCCGAAGATAATTCTCATTGGGCGTTGACTCACATTGAACAGATTCAACGCGGCAAGTAATGATTTGCGGAACATTCGTTCCTCGTCCAATATCGATGTGACCATCCATACCAACGCTTATAGGGTAAGTCCCGCCTGGGCTGTATTTTTTATCCCAATTCTGCAGAAGAACCTCAAACGAGGAAACTTCTGTTGTGCCGCCCAAATGGACCTTGCAACTGATAACATCGCCCTGAGGTGGCGCTACGGCTCCGAAGGCAAGAGCAAGCTTTGGAATCTCGACGCTCACTCAACACCCCGCCGATAAAGGTCTAATTCGCCAGCACGCTGAATACTACGACCATGAGAAGGCATTTCCGCTGTCGCTTCATTGAAACTTTGAACCGATGCAGTTGCAGCGTTCATTTGACTTGCAAAATACCACATAGCAGCCGCTGCTGCTATGATAACTCCGATTCCTATGCCAGTTAGGGCGAGAAAGGTCGCATAGGAAATATTTAAGGAGTTTTGAGCCGCAGTCGCGAGCCAGCATGCAGCAGCATAAGTCTTCTGAGCCACAGCCACCCCGACGCTTGTCCTCATAAACATGCCCATTACTGTGACGACCATCATGGCAGAATTGAAAACCTTAGCCTGCTCATCATTCAATAAGCCGAATTGGTGGGCGATATGTCCAATGGCTGTTCCAGTAGCCCCTAAGCCAGCAATAGCGGCGCCAATGCCTTTGATTCTGACAGAGAGGGCTTCAGCGTCGGTTTGGATCCTTGAGAATTCAGCGCTCGCCCGGTTAACTGCTCGAATTGTAACTGCAATCTCACGGAAACTCATAAGCCAGCCTCCGCCTTGGCAGTCTCGAGGGCCTCGACAATTATTGCTTCAAGCTGTGGAAGATATTCCTGGATGGCTGGATAGAGAAATGGTTGAGCTTGCATCCGTCTTGTGCCCAATTCCACGAAAAGGGCGTATGCAGCCTCAGCTCCGATCTCTGCAACCCAGTCTTTTATCTTCGCATAAATTGTACTCCGTAGATGCCCTGTTCTCACTGGCGCGTTCCGCATTGCTGCAGCCTTAACATCACTGGCCCAACTATGCAAATATCGATAAACTTGACGTTGCATGCCACTGTCAAACTTCTGCATAGCAGCTTGAAACTCTTCAACGCCCCGAACATCGCAGGTTATTTCAACGGCCATATTTCTTCGCCTCTTTTTCCTTCTCCTCAAGAGCCATTTGGTCTAGGACATTGAGGATGACAGTAAATTGCTGAATGGTTTTAGCTGGCTGTCTTGCAAGTTGTGTTGGCGTCCATCCGAAGGTTTGACAAAGCCGAAACTCCTGAAGAGCTGGATGCGGCTTTCCTCGTCTAACTGCTCGAGTAAAAAACGGAGGTCCTCGTGGCTCATGCCATTCAGTTTATTCACAATCTTTGAAAACAATTCGCCAAGCTCAATAGGAACCCCGACATCTTCGCCTAGAAGCTTCTCAAGTGTAATAGGCTTACCCTGTGGCTGCTCCTTCAATGATGCCCAGATAGTTTCTGCCTGAATGGCTATGAAGTCGCTATTTTCAACTTCTCCAGTGGCCTTGCTGTATTTTGTGTACTTTTGAATGATGCGGTTCCGCTTGGCCCAAGTGATCTCTTGGAAAACATAGCGCCCCTTGTACTCTTCCCCGAATCTATCATCAATCTCTAAAGATTCTGTTTTCATTCTTTCACTCTCTCCAATGCCCGAAGGCGATTTTCAATCGCGGTTTCCAAGTCCCCCAAAAAGGTCTCCTGAAGGTCCTTTGGGAGCCTGCTTATGCGTTCAGAGAAGCGAGCCCACATAGCCCCTACACGAATCAAGATTTTAGTCTCCGTTTCAGAAATCATCGCTCTCAGCTCCTTAACTCGCACTGATTGCGACAGGACCCTTTGCAACAAAGGCAGCCTTTAGAGATAGCAGTTCTTCCATTCTGCTTGGAATCGACACATTATCCCACTTGCAGTATGGGAAAATAGCTTTGCATGTACCCCCTAACCCAAACTCGAGAGTAAATTCTGTGTCAGCCAGGATCTCGTCAGCCTCGGTCTTGCTTTCAAATTCGAAAGTAAGTTCTCCACTCAGTGCACGATGACGGAAAGGCAAATACTTCAGCAGATGACCGTTAGTCGAGCGGATCACTGGTACTCTTCTGAGATTATTTTCGATATCGAATTTCCAATCAGTTACGCGGTCCAGAGTCGTAGTATCCTTTTTGACGTAGGTTTCATTGAAGGCTACAGCTCCAGCGTGATCGGTATAGGTGGCGCCTGTGATCTTGGCAGTTCCAATGGTCACGTCTAGCCCTTGAAACTCTGCGACTGCCCTAATGACATCTTCTATGCTGCAACTCACGCTTACTTTATGGAATTTCATGCCGGTGAAAAGCAGCGAGATGATATCTGTGGCTGAGGCGAAAGTTCCCTTGTAGTATATTACTTGCATGGATAGACTCTTGTTCAGGTCAGTCTTCGCCCATTGGAGCAATTCAATAGGCGCTGCAGAAGGCAACGGATAGCCAACTTTTAGCCCCACTTGGCGAAGGCCCTTCTTGATAGCTTGTAAATCGTAGCTTCCGGCTCCTCTAAGCTTTATGTTTCCAGGATCGATGCTAGGATCTATCTGATCAGCTGGCACTGAGAGCATTGAAGGGTTTGTTGGGGTTGTTCCGAAAACGGTTTCTGCTACATAGTAGATGCGCTCTTGGTCCGAACCATAGGTTTCAACCATTTTTTAAAACGCTCCTGACAATGATTCGAAAAGCCAACCTTTGAGCAGAAACTCAGCTCTGAAAAGGTATGGCTTAACGTCTGTGACGTCTATGTTCCTGTAGCTAATGACGTCACAGAAGGTGATTCCATAAACTTGGATCGTGCATTGGACAAAATCGCAGTAGAGGACCGCTGGCGTTGAGCCATCGCTGGGATTCGTGGTTTTAGCCAGAAGCCAGACATAACCATCTGAGTCGATATAGTCGGTCCAGTTTGAATAGATCGTAATGGTTAAGGTCTCGTCTCCGCCTCCTGTTCCGCTCTGGGCTTGCTGCCATGCAGAAGCAACGTGATTCCATATCTTGATTGTAGCGCCGTTGCCTTCAGGAGCGGTTCCATATCCCTCAAAACTAAGCACGATCTTCTTGACACATTGCTCTCGAGCCCCTATCTTGAACCTGAAAAGCATTAGGGCATACTCATTATTGACATTGTGGCTTTTTGAAAAGCGGACGTCGTCGCTCGACCAGATGTTTTGATACTGAAGATTTGTTAATTCGGTCCAAGATGCGTTTGAGGGAACGAGTTCTGTCGCTGCACCAGCAGAGAAGGCCTTATGTGGATCGCCACTTGGATATCCAAGCCCATAGAAATTGTAAACTGTCTGATGTGGCAAATTGCGGTTCTCTCGGATAATAGCGTTAATCTGAGCTGTTACCTTATCTCGCATGACTTTGCCCGTATCAGCTCCTGGAGTCGTCTTGTCAACGGTGTATATGTTGCATCTGAAAACCAAGTAGCGACGTCTGAGACGCCCAGCAAGCTCAAGCTTCTGATCTTGGCTGCTGTCAAGCCCCATTGTTATCTGAGCGTCATACTCCTTGAGCAATTCTCGATCATAAGCCTCTTTAGTTGCCAAAACACTGGCAAGAGAACCATTATCCTTGATCACTCGGATCCTCGTAGTGATTAGCCGCAGAAGAGTTGTCACAGGATCCTCGAGCTCGCTCAAGTCGCAAGCAACCTCCTAGCTATCGCTTTGAAATAGATAGTTTGATTCTCATAGGTGAAAGGCTGAACGCTCTGGATCTCGTAATCTTCGCCCTTTCGCCTTAACTTGTCATGATGGCGCACTGGCAGAAACGTATAGAAGGCAAGATAGTCGTTAAGAAGATATCCAGCCTCAAGAAGGACCTCTTCAGCTCTAACAGGCGAAACAATTGCTAAGATGTCTAATGGCTCTCCATAATCGACGGTTTCAACAGCTTGGCGGATTGGGTAAAGCAGAACGGCTTCGCCTTTGCTATTAAGAATCTGAGTGAACCTAGTCACGGGCTCTTCATAGTTGAGAAACATACGGGCAAGCCAGCTGACATTTGCCATAGCTTTCTGAGGCGTGATCGGGCTATAATCGGTGAAAAGAGGCCCCCAATACATGAATTTATCCTGATACTTCTCCACTACTTGATAAGCTAGTTTGAAACTCGGCGGATCTTGCTCCTTCCGAACCTTCCATAAAATACCAGTAGTTATCGCATCATAATAGGCGCATGCTGGAAACCTTGTCACCACATCAATGTAGCCTGGCCAACAGACCTCTGGCCAATAAGCAGGATACTGTCCTGAAGCTCTGATCGTCTGAATAAAATTGTAGACTCTCTGACAAGTGAAGCTCCAACCCTCATACGTGTAGAGACCAAGAACAGCGAAGCTCACAGGATCATCATAAACTTCCGTATCATTTAAGCCCACTCTGTACCATTCGCCAGCGCCAGAAGGTGGAGGCTGATAATACAAGTAGAGTTGCTCGAGACCATCACGCAAGAAGCCAACCAAATCAGCCATCATGGCGACGTATCTCGAAGCATTTGCAGTATCATAGGTATCTGCGAGCATCTTCAAACCGATCAGGCAATAGAGATTTTCAATGCTCATGATGGTGTCCCATGTATCGCTTATGCTGACGTAGTTTGCGAATCCACCATAGTATTTGTCATGGATTCCTAGATTAGCTGGCTCATGCTGCATCGTATAGAGAAAGGTGTAGCCTGCAAGTTTGGCTGCATTAAGATAGGCTGCAGTGCCAGTTAGAGCATAGGCTTTGAGAAGGGCAGGAATCACACGGCCACCATCGATAGCAAAGTATTGAGTGCTTGACTCGCCAGATTTGAACCCGCCATAAGCCTTCTTAGCTGGATCAGTGCACTGCTGCGTCAAGAGCCAATCGGCTAATTCAATTATTTTGGAGCGAATCTCGGTTTGCCTAGAAGAGAATTGAGTAACTGAATAGGCTTCATAGAGAAACTCAATGGCGAAAGCAGCTGCAAAGGCACCCTTTCCATAATCCTTGTCTCCATGGTCCACAGTTCCGCCCTTGGCAACGTAATAGGTGTATTGAAGATTGTTTTTCATGGTGACGATGTTGCCGTTTATGCTGTCAACTTCATTCCATTCGCTATGAGCAGAATCCTTAATCTCAACCTGCATACCTACGGAGAACTTTGTGCCATCCGTCACAGTCACATTCTTTTGACCCGCAGGAGGATCAGCAGCCATCGCCGTCGTAATCACGTAAAACCAAGGTGCATAATGCATAACATACTCGTAATAGGCTTCAGGAACGGTTCCCATCTGCTAAGCCATCCGAAAATCAGTCTTGAACTTATCTATGAATCGTTGAACCTCGTTCATTAGGAATTGGAGATTGCTGCCGCTTAGCCCACTGCCCCCGCTCGTAGAAGACTCATCGACAGACAAATCTCCAACCCTGAAGCTTAAACCACTAGCCGAACCTCCTGACACTCGACAAACGCAATAGATAGCTGCAAGATTACGGATCGGAACAGCTTGCTGCTCAGTACAGTTAGAAGGATCAATAGATAAGCCCGTTTCGAGTTCAATGGTTTCTGCAGCGTCCTGAATGAACTGGTTTACGACGTCGTCGGGAACGTCAGCTGCAGTAAGATTCACCCTTTTGCGAACACTATCAGGCGTTATAGAAACCACGAATCAAACCTCTACACTAATACACATGACTCTGAAAAGAAGCCCTCTTAAGGCTGATTCAACGAAATGCAATAAAATATAACATTATTTCTGGCTAACAGACGCAGATTTTTGGTATGCTTTCACTCCTTTACGCAGAAGCATCTCAAGCGTGTTACTCCAATCAGGTTCCGCTCGGTCCTCATCTCTGGCCCTTTGGATCTCGAGCTTATGAATCAGCTCCATCTCCTCACATAACTTACGATCCACAGTCGCCACCACTCGAATCTTCGTGTTAGGCGCAACCTCAAACTCGCTCTTGATGTCCTTCTTCTTTCTGGTCATGTCAACCGCACCTCCACAGGCTTCTGAGCACTCAAATAGCCACAGACTGGGCAGCGCCTAAGAATATTCATGGGATGCTCTAGGTCACCACGGACATCCCCAGAAACCACCTTAATAGATCCATAGGTAACAAGCGTCAAATCAGGCGTGTAGGGCTCCATCTTCGTCGCATAAGCGCCATTCCCATGGTCTCTAGGGCAATACTCCCAACAATCGCAAATAGCCAGGTCAGTAGGTCTAGAAGCAATAATCTTGCGATTACATCTTGGACAAACGCCAGAAACAAGACCAACTTTAGAACTCATGAGTCTCACCAAATTACACATGTGAATCCGTCACTAATTACGATCCTCTGAACTTCTCCGCCGGGAACAGTGTACGTGACTTCTATCGGAATCCAGTCAACGTAACTCGTTTTGTGTTTACTTCTCTTTTTGCGCATCTTTCCCACCTACTTTATATAATATGCAAGAAGATATCTTCCTAAAAACTTGCTTCTATCTTCTGTCTGAACATCATAGACCTTTCCTTCAAAAATCTCCTTGTCAATTCTTACGATTGGAACACCCCTTGTAAACCAAATTCCATCCTCACACACATACTCATTCAATCTATCTCCTATCTTTAGCGCTCCATAACTTGTTAATCCTCGTCCTCTAACCATGACAGGATGATTAGAAGTAGCTATCATATCGCCTAAAATGGGAGAATCATAACGCTCTTTCAACCCTAAAAGTTTCCTCCAACCTGGATTTTTGGCGTAAGCATTCATGTAATTGTGATGGATTTCAAAGAAAACATGAATAAGCTCATGTATTCCCTCGTGCACGTTTATTCCAGTTATCTTTGCAGGGTGCACGAATAACCTTATGGGTTTTTTCAGAACCTTATTTGGGTCGGAGACTCTTTCCCCAGTTGTTTCGTCCTCACTGTGAACGGTCAAAATAATGTCTCCCACTTTTAAGTCACATAGGCGAATGTGTTCAAACAAGTCTTTTTCAACTAAAAGCATCGCCAACCTATTCCAAAATTTGCTGTCATTCTTCCAGTCTAGCCCCATTTTCAATTGCTCTACAATTTCCTCTATCTGCATCTTAAATCTGACAGCTTGAACATCTGGCGGAAAACAAGTATCTCCACCGCCACCAGCGTAATGATATCTGATTCTTGTTTTAGCCGCATTCACCTTTGCTGGTGTGTTAAGAAAACTAGATACATCAATCTCAATAACTTGCTCTACAGATGTGTATGGAACATCAAACTCGCTTGACCATTGATTTCCATCCCAAACCTTAATGTATAAATCCTCGAGGAGCGGAGCATTTGAGTAACATTCAACCTTAACCTTACATTGATTAATTGTGGCGTTATCTGGAACACCGAAGCCGTAGCCAGCATATTCCTGTTCAGCATTATCCGCTGACGTAGAAGTTCTCAAATCATCACTTGAATATGCATTCTGTGGGGAAACCCAGCCGCCAACGATTGTTGTGTTACTCGTCGGAGACTTAGTTTCTGTTGGCATTCTTAAATCTCCTGTCCCAAAACTGTCACGTCAACCGTACCCGCGCCTGAAAGATTAATGTTCAAGGCCTCATTAACCCCCCCTTCCCAATTGCATCCTTTGAGGTTCATGATAAAACCTGTCTTAGGCGCCAGCGTCTTCTTGAATCTCGCAGTCCCAGTACCAAACCGAAGATAAACAGTTATGTCGGCTGCCCCATTGTTCCAAACATCCAAAAATTTTATACGCAACTTCTTACCGCTTGTCGGCGTCTTGACGACATTATCCCCCGAGGCACTTGCCGTGCAGGACCAAGGTGTAGCCGGGTCATCTAAGCTGAGAATTTCGCATAACTTATCATAAATAGCCTTCCAAGCTTCATAGCGACGTTCCCACGATGCCAAGTTAAACCTTTTCCTTTTCCTTGATTCCTATACTAAAAAAGGGAGAATAGGGCTATGTCCAGAGTTAGAAATCCTAGAATGTAGTCTTGAAGTTTGTTCCTCGGGCGACAGCCTTGCTGCGGAGAATGCCATAGCCTATACGTTCATGTGCAACAATGCCAAATTTGCCTGCTCTCGGGTCCTCCCACGGATCCGTCGTGATATCTCGCCTTATTAGAAGAACGCCAGCAGGATACTTACTCACTGCATGAACCTTACCGTTAGTGCATTTGCTGCTTTTCAAAACATTCATTGTAAGGGCCTGTCCAATCTCGCCCCGCGAAAGGCGAGCTCCAGCGCTTGGGATATATTGGCTGTTGATGAACTCTGTAGCGGTGAAAAGCTGGCTTACTTGTTTCGGATGCATAAACATAGTGTCAGCTTCAAAGTTTTCGCCTTCAACAGCATCCCACATCTCAACAACTTTGCTCCAGCTAAGCACCGCAGCGCCTCCAGCAATTTCAGCATTACCAGCCAAGTCAGCAGCCGCAATACCCTCATACAATGCAATGATTTTTGCGGTTTCAAGCTCCGCTACTGAACGCCCAAGCTCCTCAAGCTGACGATTCATCACGTTCCAACGAGCATCCTCAGCAAACTCACGCGTCCACTCAACCGAATCCTTGATGATTATGTTTGTTTGGATATCCACGGTTTCGTAGCGTTCGCCTGATATGCGCACGTTACCGCCTTCAGCGCCAACATAAGCCGCTGACGTTTTAGCCTTAACAAACCGCTCAAGAGCCTCCGTAGTCGTCCGTGTATCAATAATCTGGCGTCCAATGAGGTTAGGTTTCGCTGCTTCCACGACAACATCATGAATTTTACCCAGAGCACCAGCCATGTCACTGAAAATACCTTCCTTCATGCCAAGCTTCGCATAAGCGTTAATCCACGGGTTCCCCGCTGCACGTTTAATTTGCTGCTCAAACTCGACCTTATACCACTCCTCGTTAAGCAAACCCTCATGAAACTTCGGCATAGGAATCTCTTTCATTACTTGTTCACCCTCACAAGGATTAAGTCTCCATCAGCAGACGCTGCATTCAACGCTTGCCCAAGCATTGCACCCGCCATCGTAGCAGCCCAAGTTCCACCAACCACCAACACTTTTCCAGCAGTCCCGCCAGTCACAACGTTGCCAACTGTTATTGCGCCTCCAGCTGTAACTTTCACGACTCCTTTCACCAAGACAGGAAGCACTTGCCCGGAAGATGCACTTTTAAGTGCTACTCCTGCCGTTTGGTCAGTTGCAGCTGAAGCCGCCACAACAGTTAAGCTGCCTGAAAAAGCGACAACTTGCCCCTTTGTTATGGAGCCCCCAGCCGTATATTCAGCAATAGTTTCACCGGATTCAGCGATGTCTCCGACTGCAAGGTCTGTTCGCCCCGAATTATCAGCCATATTTCATTTCTCCCATCCTTTTTTTGATTTCAGCCAATTCGTCTTGGCTTACTCTCCGTCATACTCGATGACTAGGATCACTCACCACCATGCGTCTTCGTAGATTTCGTAGCGGAAATTGTGCAGGATGGTGTGTGAGAAGCAATGGAAGTTCTGCCAGTTGCAGCTGTCTTCTTCTCGCTCACGCAATATGAGCCCGTTGGCAATTCTTGTTACCACCTGTCGTTAGGCGCAATGCCTAGAATCCGCATCTGCTCAGCTATCATTTGTTTCGGTCCAAAAGTCCAGCACTTCCAAACATGAGGCGGCGGAATGCTCTCAGTAATGCCCTTATGCAAGGCGACATACTTGTTTTGCCATTCTCTTATGCCTTCTCGCATTTGCTTCTCTAAATCCGCCATTTTAGCTTCAGCTTCATTCAATTTTTTCCTCAGGCTTACAATAACTTCGCTTTCGCTGGGACCATGAGCGTTCAGCTTCTCGCCAATCTTTTTCAGAGCAACTTCAAACTCCGATTCCTTCGCAGCTAAAGACTTCTCCTTCTCGGCAACAGCAGCCTCACGCTTCATTTTCTCCATTACATAAGCCTCTTTCAAAGCCTTCAACTGATCAACCATACTCTTCAACTGCCCAAGCTCACCAGCAATTTTCGTTTCCGCTTCCTTGAAAATGATAATTGCTGGAGCCGACGCTTGCTGCCACGGGTCGCTACGAGTCAAAGCATTAATCTGCCCCTCAAGATATCGAATGCGCTCTTCAAACATCTGCCTCAATTGGTCAATCTGCACATCAAAAGGCGCCGGAACCATAGGCAAAACAACACCCTCCCACAATTTAACATAAGTTTCCTTATCCGCCGGCGGAAACTGATGCATAAAATGCACACTTGTAAAGTCAAAATTTCTCGGGGCTATGGCACCACCCATCTTCTCAAGCATCACACCATCCTTAAACCAGTTCAACTCGATGCTTAAGCCTTTGAATGCTCCTTCCTTGATCTTCCTAGCAATGTCATCATCCACGGTGCCCTCGAAAGCTACACCATTCTCCTGCTCATCATACCAAGCCTTCTCAACCACATTAGGCTTAGGCAAAAGACGCAGATGATCAATGCCAAATGGCTTGCCAGCTAGGCTTGCTGCACTCTTCTTTAACTCCTCTTTGAGGAACAGGTGCGTTTCGCCTTCTTCAGGATGCCAAAGCCGCTTTGGATGAATAGCAACCCCAGAAACCTTATGCCCATCAAGTTTAATGGCTTCCGCGAACAAATGCAATTTAATAGGCAAGATACCCTCTTTCGGTGGCTGCTCTCCACAGAACTCACTGACAATGTCAGATTTTTTGGCAGCAGCACATAAAACACGTTTCGCCTCATCCCTAAGGCTCGCAGGCTCAATTTGATTCATACGCGCTAGAGCGTTGCGAAGATGCGGAATGTCAACGTTACCCTGCGCATCCTTGTAGGGCAAATGCCGTAATGTCCGTGGAACCGTTTTTCCCTGATCATCCTTCTGTCCACCAGGAGCAATAACAGCAAAACTGGAATCAGGCAAATCATTGATAAACTCAGTAGTCCATTCAGCCTCTCTTAAACCCTCAAATATCGGCTTGCCAGCGTTTTGGAAAGTCGCTGTGCATATGGCAAAGGCACTATCTTTGTCTTTTCCTTGACTCATCACGTCTTGAATGCACTGCTCAAATTCAGCCGTGTGCTTCTTCTCCTGCTCTCTTAACACGCTTTCACCTCCGCGACTTTCGACTATGTTCTTCCTTTGTCACGGGTTCCATTTCTTTGGCGACTATCTCCACGATCTTGCCAGCTGCCTCTTCAATCTGAACTAGGCTTAAGGGCGGAGAATAAGCCGCCAAGACCTTCACGATCTCATCTTTGTTCACGGTTTTTCTCCTCGAGTTGTTTTTCAACTTTCAATACTTGTGAAGGAACCTCAGGCTCCGCCTCCTCCAGTGGCAACTTGGCCACGTCACGAAGGATCTTGCGGAGTTCCTGGCTTCCGATAACGGATGGATTAACCTTCAACAATTCGGTAATCTGGCCCAGAATCTGGCTTAGTTTTTCATAGTCGAGGCTTTCAGGCATGCCCCAATTCAAACGCACCTGAGCATGAGCCGGGTCTAATCCGGCCGCCGCGACTACAGGATCAAACAAATAGCGCTCGACACAACGCTTGAGAAACCTCTGCAAGGCCGTAACACGTCGCTCACCAATCTCAAGAGCAGCATTCGCACTTGCCTCAGTAAACCCTCTCGTTGTAACAAGCTTAGCCAAAGGCGTCTCAAGACCCAACAGAAACTCATCATTCAACGTCTCCACATACAACTCCATGCCACGCATCCTTTCAGCCACAATCGTAGTTACCTTAGCTTCCGAGCCCGCAGGCGGATTATGAACAAACCTTGAACCGCGCCTTCCAATCTTGTTTATTTCAGCTCTTACCTCAGCCATCTTATCCTTGGATAAGCCAGGCAAACTCCAAAGCTCATTAGGCGACCCAAAAGTGTAAATCGTATCAGCCATACCACTGTGAATCTTACCCTTAATCTGATAGAAAGGCTCACGAGTTTCCCCGTCGCCAATATCCAAGGGCGCACAGAGGCTATGCAAAACGCCGACGCCTAAGGGACTCGACGTCATAACATTATAACCGAGATGAATCAGCTCTTGCCCCGGAATCTCCTTGAGATCACGGTCCCAATCAAGCTGAAGAACTGTAACCTCGCCATCGTCATTAAACTTTAAGCCACGGTCCTTGATTACCTCAAGCGGGACCGTACGCAAAAAATCAATCCGCCTTTTATTCCCAACCCACCAAAAAACATTGCCCCAGCCCACAAGATACCGGCTTGTCTCCTGGAGACGCTCATCAAGACCGACGCGCTCACAAAACTCGTCAACAATCTCCTTCGCAGTTTTGCCCTCACTTTTTTCCCGATAATTCTCATTGAATGTGGTATAGAAGCCTTGACCAGCAACCTGATCCGCAAGGAAATCGATACTAGCCCGCGCAGCCAAGTCAGCCAAATAGACCTTCGTCATGGTTTTAAAGCTGACTTCAGGAGAGACGCCCATGACCTTCTCTGTAGATGACACGAAAAAGGTGCTTTCATGAAAAGCACTCCGAATTCTACTTAAAATCGACCGCAGAGGCGAGGGCATGCTTCTCTATATTTACGCAAACCGTTTATATCACTTTCTACAATTCGGAATCTGAAAGCTGAAAACTGAAGCTTTCAAAAGAGCGGGAGAAACTTTGAAGAGGCTGAAACTGGAAGGCCAGAATCTTCTAGAACCCTTCTTCATAAACTCTCCTTTCTCCCCTCAGAACAGGCGCCTTCCAGCAGCAAACCCAATACAATAGGAGGTGAGAGCCACGAATCCATTGAATATTGGCTTAGGAATATTGGCTGCACTGATCTACGCTTTCTTGGGCTATGCCGCGCAGAGTAAACCTTTTGACTGGAAAAAGTTTCTGCGCACCTTCGCAATAGGCGCATTTTCCGCCCTAGGGCTAGACCTGGCTGGATTAACTTTTGACGTTTACACAGCCCTGGTAGGACCCACAGCAATAACAGTCTGGCTGCAAAAACTCATCGATACAGCAAAACCCGAAACACCAGCCAGCCCAAAGTAAACAGTTTAGACTGGTATTTTCCCTTTTCCTGCATCCATCTTTTTTTAGAAAACAATTTTATAGAAGAATCTTCTAGACCAAAGGTCCCCTCTGAGGATGGGAGAAAACATGGCAGAAAGAAACATTTTTCTGTTAAAAGCAGCTCTCGCCATTAAACTATCCAAGCTAGGCTTCGACGTCGCAATTTGCCATAGGTGTGGCAGAATATTCGAGAAAACTAAAGGAAGAACGCTATGCAAAGACTGCCAAGAATAAGCGTTATAATGATGCCTATTGTTCTTCCCCTTTTTCTGCTTCGCCCCAAACATCAACTGCAAAACTTGTCAACGCCCAATGATGACCACGCTTCTCAGCCACACGCTGCCCAATCTCCTTCTCCAACCGCCTATTCATAGCTTTCAGTCGACGCAAAACCTGAAAACGGTTAAGTTTGAACTGCTGCAAGCGAGTAGCCACATCCTTCGGAAATAAACCCTCAGGCTGATTCTGAAACAGCAACTCCAGGATTTCCACGTCAACTTCGTCTCTGCAAGCGATTTTCTGAATAAACGGCTTCTGAAAATTAAACATGCCCTCTAAACCTTTCACTATGGTGCGCTGCATCTGCTCAACCTTCTCAATACGGTCCAAAACCCGCTTCAGCAGCTCCTGATTATACTTCAAACGCCCAATTTTCTCGCTCTGAGACCGTTTTTTACGCGGTTCTGTTATGAGTGGCTCAGGCTCAGTCATAACAACATGCACTCTCTAGGCAATTCCTGATGTTGACAACACACGAAACTAGGCCCATTTGCTCTAGATTGGCGAGAGTCAAAATGCCATATCGGAAAAAGCATGGACTTTTTCCATAGCCCAAGAGAGAGCCGAAAATGGCTTCTGTGCACCTCCTAACTGACATAATCATCTCTCCTAGGCAAGCTCCTGGGACCTGAACCCAGAAGATTCTTTAAAGTTTCCTGAAGCTGTTCAAAAAGCCGCTCGTTTTTCTCTGCCCAATCGGGATATGTAGCCAAGACCTCTAAACTGTCAGGATGAGTGTCATCCCCAACTTTTATGACTATTCCGTTGCTCTTCTGAAAAAGATCTATCGTGAGTTTAGGCAGCCGCTCGCCAACAGGAAACACATAGTGAGCGCCCTTGAACCGTATTCCTTTGAGAACTTCCTCAAGAACCTTAATGTCCGTGATTAACCCGGTGAAGCTGAAGGCATTACAGATCAATTGATACGCCCTACCCAAATTAGCTGGCTTCCGCACATACAAGTTAACCCGACCAGTCTCAAACCACTGAAGCCGACCCAGCCGATCCTTCCACAAAAGCCACCTATTACGAGCCTTACTAAGCTTCCAGCCAACCTCAACTGCCCGCATGCGCATATCCGTAGGTATACACGTATGCATATCCGTAGGTAAATAACACCAACCACGCCAAGCATGACTTGAACACTTTAAACCTCGCTCATTTCGATAGTTATGGCGCCACTGAGTCTTGTAATTCGCAAGCAGCTGCAGACTCGTTTTATCATCAAGTTTCAGAACAGAGCGCAGGGTTGAAGGCGTAAGCAATGGATTTTTGTCAAGCGCTTGAAAAACACGTTGCCTTAAGCTTTCACCATAACCATCATAATCATTAGGGCTTACAGAAGAAGAAAAACGCCTGCGGTCCTGAGCCCCAGCCAAAAAGAGCAACTCCTATTTCTTGGGCGCTCTATCATAGATTTCTTTCAGGACTTTTTGATGTAACTCGAAAGGCATGACGCTAACTATTGTCGCCCATGCTCTATCATGTGCTCCCATTGCAGCCTCGAAGATTTTGCAGAATAAACCGTCTTTCGCTTTTGCAGCCCGAGCATGCTCAGCATACAGTCGCTCATGCTCAAGCGCAAATTTCTTGTCTAACTGTATAAGAGCGTCAAGCAGAATAGCAGAATCAACCAATCTTTCGCTCATTCCAAGCCTCCCTCAACGTCTTACGATAAACCGTAATTCCTGCCTTCTCGAGGCGGTCAATTAACTGCATGGTCTTAGCCAAAGACGGCTCCGGCAAATGATTATTATAATTATCATAACCAACAGCCACAGCCCAAGGCTTAATCCAATTTGCAAGCATATTCGCAAACTTGTCCAAGTCGAAATCCAGAATGGGCTCGATGCATACGAAAAGTTCATTCCAAGGCTTTCCAGCTTTCCGCCTAATATTCATTATTTCTGCAAGTTCGGTCATCCAAAAAAGACGCTCATTTTGACTTGGTGCTTTGCTGATTTCGGGGTAATTGTTGCTTGACTCTATTGTGCAGCCCAATACGCAGTTATCTGGAATTTTAGGATGAAAGGTTAAGTAACGCCTTGGGTTCTTTGTTAACAACAGAAATTTTGCACTCATTGTGCTTATTCTGTTTAAAACATCTTTAATCCAGCCTCCAGGAACCCAGTCGCCGAATACGTCGCCCATGTCAGATACAAACACGAAATCCTTAGCGGTGAAATACTTATCAAGCTCTTTTTCTATAAACTGTGGCCCAAATCCATTTTTGTAACGGCTTGTTTTTCTCAATTTGCCTTTTGCAAGTTTCCGCGCCCAACAATACGTGCAGCCATGCATGCAGCCGACAACAGGATTCCACGTCTTCGTGATAAAAGGAAACATACGAAAACTACTCAAGATTCAGCCTCCTTTCTGAGGAAGATTATCTGTTTGCCCCTCACATATTTCGCGTACTTGCCTGGATACTTCTCCTTGAAAACTCGCAGCGCCTCTTCATTTTCAAACACGGGATTAGCAAACACTACACCAGCCCCATCCAAGTGTTCCGCACAAAAAGGCATGCCAATAACGTTCTTTCCATTCTGCATGAACAAGTAGCCAGTTCTTCCGATGCTTGGCGCACCACAAACAATACGCTTCGAAAAGTCTAGGTTCATGCAGAAGTCTCCTTTCTTTCGCCTATTCTAGCCATTATCCATCCGAGCGGAAACAGTAACGCTAAAGGCATCAACAGAAAAAGCAAAACTATCTTCCTCACGAAGACACCTCCATTATGACAGCATGGAACGCTTTTTGCATTAGCCCAATAACCTGATTAAAGCGAATGCCAAACAGCGATAGGTCTTGCTTGCACCACCTGCAGATCTGGAGTTCACAATCAAACTTGCCGAAAGACACTGAATACTCTGCTTCATGACCCATAACAGTCCCGCATAACCTACAACGACACATTAGGACTCTTCCTCCAAATCTTCGATGCCGAGAGCATTACACAAAGCCGCAAACTCAGCCATTGCAGCCTCTCGCTTCTCTGGATCTTGAATGTCTTCGATGAACCGCTCTATTTGCCTAAGATGGCCCTTCGGATTCATCGACCTCTCGAGCTTCTGCAACCGCTCCTCATGATTCTGCAAGACATCAAGAATCTGCTGAAGACAAACGCCTAGGCTCTGTTCCGATTCTTTGAGGACCTTCGCAATCTCTGCAATTGCCTTATCCACACTCAGACCTCCCTTGCTTCCTCGATGTGCTTTTTCAAGTCTGCGAGTCTGCTGGAGGTATAACCACATTCACAATAGTAGTAGGGTCCACCCTGAGGCCCATAATGGCGTCCATGACCGACTTTCTTACCGCAAACACCACATTTCTTGTGCGGCAAAATCTAGACCCCCTTTGCCCTCTGGTCCTGAATAGCCCTACGCATCAAATCACGGATCGCTTCAGCGCGGCCGCCAGGAAACAGAGGCTTAACGACAACTTCATCAAACTCTTCCAGGAGCTTCTTTGGAACGTTGCGGACCTGGATATCGACACAGCTCTCCTTAGCCATGCCCTCTAAGCCTCCTTCTTTCGGTAGATTATATCCTTGCCCGCCAAGATCACGACAAATTGAGTTTCATCACTGATGTCTAGTTTTTCTCTGACCGCTAAAGGAATTAAAACGTAAAGGCTAACTTTGGTAGAGCCCTGCGATATCGGCTTCACAACATCAATTATTTCTTCTTTCATGGCACATTTCACCTTTCACATTTCGAAATAGAATATACTTTCACAAGTTATTTATAACACTTTCTACATTTCAGAATCTACAATGGAGAGGGAGAAAAGTTGAGAGAAATCAAACAACTTGAACATCCTGGCGCTCTTCAGATCCTTCTATTCCTGTTTGAAAGAGGAAAAACAAAAGTCACAGCCATCAACATCGACGCCAGCAGCGGAACCCTATACCGAGCCCTAAACACCCTAGCAAAACTGGAGCTAATCGACGAAGAAAGAATCAGACCCTATACACGATACATACAACTAACCGGAGACGGCGAAGCCATCGCCCAGAAACTAAAAGAGATCAGCGACATCCTCGAGGCTAAAAGAGCTCGCCAACAACGCCAAGCTCAGTCCTAATCTGCTCAAACTTCTTCGCCTTAACAAGAACCTGCAAATTTTCAATTTTCTTCATAGCTTCATTCACATCCTTCGCCTTCTGCAGAATACTCAGAACCGCATCCAGGCAATCGTCCCAACCCTGCTGATACGAACCACCCATAGGAAACCCTCCTTCACCAAGCACTTCTACTTTCATGATGCACTCCGAATTTAAACTTAAAGATTAAAGGTACTTCCCACATAGCAGGGAGAGAGACAAGTTAAAGTGAAAAGATAACGTGTCCCAGGGACACGTAGTCGATGTATTTAGCGTCCGGGGGAATTGAACCCCCATCCCTAAGAGTCATAACTCCTATTCCGATGGTCAAACACACAAGCCAAACAGTCATATGCAGTGCTTCTTCAAGCATTGGTTTAGCGTGTTGAGAAGCAATAAACTAAGGGTTAGAGAGAAAATTGATGGTTTGCTTTTGCTAAACATTTATTTCATGCCAGTTTGGGTTTTGCTCTCGTGGGTCATAGGAATACCGCTTTTCTTCATTAAATATTCCCAAGGATTTGGCGTGCAATGGACCCTTGTGCCAATTGCACTTTACAGTTTTGTAGGAAATTTCGCGCCATTTTTTGAGGTAGGAGCCGGCGCATATTTGGACGGCAGAACCAGAGCCAACCGACTGATTCCGCTATTGATTTTCACCTTTCTGTATAACATTCTCATATGCACGAAAGCTTTCATCGACTTGCTAATATCAAAAATCACCGGGAAAAACACTAATCACTGGGAACGAACAAACCACACTGGAAACGGAGATTGTTATCTCATAAAGTAATCAATCTCAAAGAAACTCACGAACAAGAACCTATAACGCTCACATTTTTCTCTTGATTCTGTTCCGCAACTCTTTTAAATTGAACGTATGTAACAACATCATCAGCATGGAAATTTTCAACATCGAGGATGACAGCATTAAAGAAAAACAAGTTTCTGAAGCGTTGGCGCTCTTATGGAAAGAATGTCTTTTAGAAGACATCGAAAAATCTTGCTAAAAGTGCTTATATCATACGGTTCAAGCAACACTATCCGTAACTTTTGCAAAGATTTTAATATAAACTGAGACGATTATTTTTTGAGATATTAATGATTCTGATTTCAACTCCGACTACGCTTATCCTGCTGTTTTTCGGAGTTATAACCTTCATAGTCATCATGCTGTTACCTGCACTTTTTGAACTGAAAAGACCAAAGGATGCAGGACCAAGAATAATAATGGACGATGTAATCATTATGCAGTATCTGTCGAAAAGGAGGATTCTTCCCTTACAAAGCATCGAAGAAGAAAAACTTGGGCTAGATCAAGCAATTATTAAGAAAATAACTGATATTATCGCTTTTTTGCCGAATTTAGAGGCATAAGATTGTTTTTCTTCAAGAATCGACTGGCGTTTTTCCATTGTTCCTTAACAATTTGAAGGTTACCAATAACGCTTCCGTGGATAGAATAGAAAATGTAGCACATGTAGCTACAGCTAGCGCAGTTAGCGTATATTTTCCGTAGTTTCTCGAACTTTGGGCTGTTCCATGCTTCAGGTAAATCAAATATTGACGCCACAGGATTATGTAGATGGCATCCTGCAACTCTGCCAAGATGATCTATAACAAAGAAGTTTTGCAGTGCACGGCACTTCCATGTCCTTTTCCCCGTCAAGTAAAGATTCTTAATTGCTGCCAGCAGTTTGTTGGTCATAAAAATCTTGCTGTTTTTTTTCTTCAACGCCAAAAGCGAATCGCAAAGCTCGGTCATTGCTTTTTTGTCAATGATCGCAAATTCGTCGTTTTTCTTGCCTATCTTAAAAATTTGGTTTGCGTCGCTGGAGAAATCGTAGGAGTATAAGCAATACCAAACTGGAATGTTTTTGCTGAGAAAGTAGTTTGTGAAATCTAAGATTTCGTTTAAGTTGAACTGTGAAATTGTTGGCGACACACTGACGGAGATGCCTTCTTCCCGAAGTTTTTCAACAGCTTCGATAGCGTTTTTCCATGCGTTTTTAACGCCTCTTACATAGTCGTTTTTCTCTGGGTGAAGGCTGTCGATTGAGATTGCAACAAAATCCGCATGACGCAACGCGTCGATTTTTTTGGCAGCCATGCTACCATTGTCATAAACTGTTGTAATAAAGAATTTAGAGGCGTATTCAATAATTTCGCCTATGTCATCCCTTAAAAGCGGGTTTCCGCCGGACAATACCACTTCCATTACACCAAGTTCGTGAAGAATGTCTAAACCCTTTTTCACTTTTTCAGTTGGCAGTTCTCTAATGTCTTGTTCCTGCCAAACATTGCATCCTTTACAACGGTAGTTACATTTTCTTGTAATCATCCATTGCACATGATAGGGCCGATTAGGTGTTAGAGAACGAACAACAATGCTAGCAGCCTTTTCTAAAGTCATCACTGATTATGCACACCGCACGTTATATTTAAGTCAACCGAATAATAAAATAAAAGAAACTATTTAAAAATATAAGGTCAGAGCTGCATGAAATTTGTAATAAATGTTGCCATTAATCTCCTTTTGATATTAAATCTAAGAGTTAAAGATAAATCACTGTCTTTTTAAATAATCTAAACTGCAAGGAATGGTCTAGATATCCAAATCTTGGTAAAAACCGAGGATAACTCTATGGATCCAATAGATGTTGTGATGCTTACAAAAAATAGCGAACATATATTGGACAGATGCTTAGTATCAATTTATAGGAACGTACCTGTTAGACGTTTGATAGTTGTTGACGGTTTTTCAACAGATAACACGTTGAGCATTATTAATGAATTGAACAAGAAGTATGGAAATGTTAAGATCATAACTGAAAACGGTTCAAGGGCTAAAGCGAGGGAGCGGGGCATAAAAGAAGTGGAGACAGAATGGTTCATGTTTGCGGACAGTGATGTAATACTCTGCAAAGATTGGTTCGTAAAAGCTGAAAAATGCATTGCTGATGATGTTGGCGCGGTTTGGGGATTAAATATCGATGTCATCCAAATGGTGAAAAACAAACTTTTGCTGCACTCACTTATGCTGGTTGCAAGAGATTGCTTTAATCTCAGAGGCGGGATGCATGACACGCTCATTCGACGCGAACTTGTAGAAGACATTAAGATTCCTGAGAAACTGCATGCTTATGAAGATGCATACATTGTGAATTGGATTAAGAAGAAAGGCTATAAGGTCGTCATAGGAGATGATATTTACTGTTTACATTATAGGCCGTCTGAAGATTGGAATTTGAAAGAAAGTATTTCATTAGCTGCACTAGAAATAAAATGCGGCTTAGCCTATAGCCATATTTTTAGATACGCCTTCTACTATCCTTTCTTCTTGTTTTACTGGTTTTTACAGTTGTTAAACAAGAAATCAAGGAATTTTTCATCTCTGAAGGGCGGCCCAGAGGTGATCAGATGAAGGTCTTGGTAAAGCACGGATTCTACCATCTTTCTCTATAATTATACGTTCGTGCAAGTTTTTTGAAAATTCGCCAATAATAGATGCGCGGATCTGTTGTTGTTCTAAACTTTCGATTATTTTGGTTGCAAATTCTGGTTTAGCAGAGATTAGTAAGGCTCCAGAGCTGATTAGTTGTAAAGGATCAATTTTAAAGAATTTGCATATTTCCAAAGTTTCCTTGCTTACTGGAATTTTTTCTTTAAAGATTTTGAAGCCTAGGTTTGAGGCGTCTGCTATTTCATGTATTCCTCCTGCTACGCCGCCCTCGGTTGGGTCGTGCATGGCATTGACGCCGCCTGTTTTGTAGGCTGTTATGGCTTCTTTGACGACGCTTATTTGGTCAAAAAACTCTTTTGCTTTTTTCAATAGTGACGTGTTAACGGCTTTTTTTAATTGTTGCTCTTTGTCTGAAGCGAGTATAGCTGTGCCTTCGATTCCTGCAGTTTTGGTCAATATTAATTTGTCTCCGACTTTAGCGCCGCCAGCTGTTACATAGTTTCCTTTTTCTGTTACACCCAAGGCGCAGCCAATAACTATCGGTTGGGTCAGTCCAGGAGTTACTTCGCAATGTCCTCCAGCTATTGTCATTCTCAGCTTTTTTGCGGCTTTGTCCATTTGGGCACATATGATTTCAATGGTTGCTTTGTCTGCTTTTTCCGGAAGTAGTATGCACGAGAAGAAGAACGCTGGTTCTACGCCGAATGTTGAGATGTCGTTTGCGTTGATGTTTACTGCAAGCCAGCCTATGCGTTCCAACGCTCCAGTGATAGGATCCATTGAAACAATCAACGACTTATCACCAGCATCTATTACAGCGCCATCGATTCCAACGGAAGGACCTAAAACGACTTCTTTGCGTTTTACACCTAAATTTTTGAAAATCACTTCCCTCAAAACATCGATTGGAATTTTACCGAATGGCAATCCCATGTAAACCCTCTCTGAATATTACTGTGTTTTTAGCTTTTAAGCTGTGGAAGACGGCGCAAAACAATTTTTGCAACAGGTATTGCAATAATCAATCCAACAAGCATCTGCCCAATATTTACTGGAATCTCGGTTATGGCTACCACTTCTATTTTGAAAAGTGGGTAGATTAGGAACATTTGGTAGAGGAAATATCCTAAGACCATTACGAAGCCGCCAGTAATTACGGAAAAAATTGTCCAGCCAAATTCTGGGTCGGTTAAAATGCCTAGGGCAGATATGGCTAAGACTGTTATTATTCCGAGCGTTATCCATACCTCTGGTGGAACATAAAATGCGAATGTTCCCCAGCCTAGTGTGAGTTCTACTTCGCCGCTATAGCGGGTAGTGCCAACCCAACCGAGCAGGAAACCCGCAACTATACCTAAAGCTACAGTTAAAAACTTCCATTGAATCTTGGTGCAGAACTTCGGATTTTTGCTTTTTAGTGTTCCTACAACAGCGCCTTCACAAGCTTTGATAATTAGTGTGGCTGGCGCATAGTGTGGATAACCTAGAATTAGGTCAGCCAACATGGAGCCTACTCCGCCAGCGAAGGCTCCCACGAAAGGTCCGAAAAGAAGAGCAGAGAGAAAAACCATGGACTCGCCTATGTTGAAGAATCCTTCTGTTGCGGGTACATATATAGAAAAGAGTATTGTTACGACGCAAACAAGCGCTGTGAAGACTGCTGTAACTGCCAAACTACGTGTTGAAATCTTTTTATCTGTTAGCATCATTATCACATTTTAGTATAGTTATAACTATACTATATTAGCTTTTCGAGTCAAAGCAGAAGTTTCAGTTCATCTATTGCATGTAAAACTTTTTTGCCTCGTTGCGTTATTTTAAAAAACTTCTTTCTTTCTTTTTCGTAACCAACTATTAATCCTTTTTCTGAAAGTTCGCTGAGGTGTTGATAGATGGCTGCTCTTGTCATCGTTTTACCCAGCATCTTCCATAAATCATAGCCGTATGTGTCTTTTTCATTGAGAGCCCGCAGTATTTTCTCCTTTGTGCTTAGTTCCAAACCGAGAACTGCTGTTTTTTGTTTTTTGGTTAATGCTTGGAGCACATCTGTGGCTTTAAGTCCACTTCCAGTAATTAAGCACACAGCGCTGTCATTTTTGCTTATTTTTCCTTCTTCAACGAGTTTTTTCAATGCCGCGATTGTGGCGGAGCTTGCTGGTTCCGCGAAAATTCCTTCTAATTTGGCTATTTGAAGCTCTGCTGCAAAAATTTCTGCATCCGAAACAGTCAAGGCTAAGCCATTCGATTCCCTTAAGGCTTTTATTGCTAATTCGCCTTGCAATGGTTCTGCCACCAAAATAGCTAGTGCACGAGTGGATGGATTTCGTGTTTTCTCGACTTTGGTAAGATGTTCTGTTAACACTTTGGTTATGGATGCGCAGCCTTCTGGTTGAACGCCGACCATTTTTGGTAGTGATTTGGCTATGCCAAGCTGTTTGAGTTCTTTGAAGCCTTTCCAGAGCGAATAAATTGTTCCGCCACTTCCCATAGACACTATGAGCCAGTTTGGAACGCCGAATTGCTCGTATATTTCGTATGAAATTGTTTTTTGTGCTTCGACTGCAAGGGGATTTAGCTCTGCAGTTGCTTGATACCAGCCGGTCTCTTTTGCTATGGCTTCAGCTTTGCGTATGGAATCATCAAGGATTTCGCCGAACTCTTCAATAACTGCATCATAAGCAAGCATTTGGGCTAGTTTTCCAACATCAACGAGTTTTGGCACTATCACGTGACATGTTAATCCTGCCTTTGCAGAGTAGGCAGCCATAGAGGCGCCCATGTTTCCGTTGGATGCACAGATTAACGTGTTATGATGAAGGTCTAGGGCATTTGATGTGAGAAGAGCGGCTGCACGGTCTCTGTAAGAGTTCGTCGGGTTGCGGGTTTCATCTTTCAAATATAATTCTTTCAATCCTACGCTTTTGGCAAGCCTCTCTGCCTTATGCAGCGGTGTTCCGCCTTCACCGAGACTTAACACGTGTTTTACTGGTGGAAGCAGAAACCTGTATCTCCAAAAACACATTTGCCCAGAAAATTTTACCTTACTATCTCTAGATAAACCACTGTCGTATTCTACTGTTCCTCCACATTTGTTGCACTTGATTTTTAATGGGTAAAGTGGAAATTTTGAACCGCATTGGACGCATCGGAGGCTCATGATTTTGCTCCACTAAATTGGTGCCAATAGTTATTCTGGGCTGAATGCTTTTTAATGTTTACAATTCTCTTTTGTGAGACTGCAGAATGGGAAAACCTAAATGTGAGTGTTATGTTGATAATAGCAATTTGTGAGTTGACCAGCATGAGTGAAGGAAAAGTGAAAGAAGACCCGGTCAAGATGCATAAGGATGCGAACACGCTTTATGAGACTGGCAAGTACAAGGAGGCTATGGAGCTTTTTCTGCGTACTGCTGAGCTGTATCACAAGGTGCAGAACTATTTCGATTCGACTTCAATGCTTTACAAGGCTGGCGAATGCGCTT